>Ga0172367_10000107_pt1 | contig 120759 bp, 131 predicted proteins | sample Lak10m_FD_114542 | JGI IMG/M metagenome (GOLD analysis project Ga0172367, IMG submission 114542) | Freshwater microbial communities from Kabuno Bay, South-Kivu, Congo - kab_022012_10m | ecosystem: Environmental > Aquatic > Freshwater > Lake | place: Democratic Republic of the Congo... | reverse complement strand
CAAAATGTTTTTTTGAGTATGAAAACTCTTCCCACAATTTATTAGCTGACGGATCATGCTATATCATTAGTGTTAGTAAAAAACATCGCGCTTTAAATTTATCAAGTGAAGATCGTTATCACATAATCATGGATATTGAAAAAATCAGTTAAGTAAATCTAAAATAATTTTTGCGGCTTTATCTGGCTTTCTACCTAGTTTAAGTTTTAATTTTTTAGCTTTGAATGCTAGAAATGTAAAAGCTAAAAGTCTTCTAAAGAAGATCAATGTCTTTCGCAAAAAATCTCTCCATCCAAACTCCCAAAAAAATTCATAAACAATTGGGAGCCCAAAACCAATAACTCCGTGTTTGAACAAGCCTTTTAGACAAGAAATGAAGCTTTCGTCACTCAAAAAAGAATAAAGTGAATTTACTCTAAAGGATTCAATTAAATAAATCTGTTCGAATTTTGCATCAATGCTCTCTGTCTTTTGTAATAATCCATTCAAACAAATGAGTTTTTTATCACCATAAAGCTCTCGATTCATATGATAAATATTTTCATTAGGATTATCTATCTTTATATCTATCGGAGAATCTGCCTCTAATCCTATTTTCAAAGGAAATGGTTTAAGATTACCCCAAAGATCAAATAAAGGAATATCATCTGATATTAACTTTACTCCTTCATACTTTAACAATTCTAAAAGCAGTGTGCTCTTCCCACCTTTCATCGGCATCATACAAACAACCGCTTTTTCCTTATAGGAAATTGCAAATGCATGCAACTTATGCAAACCAAGCAAATCGAGCCTTTTGCCTATACGTGACAATAGAAGCAAATATAATACTTCATGTGTCCTATCAAAGTTTTCAGAATATAATTCAGCATAATTCTTATCAAAGTCTAATTTAGAATGAAGTTTTCCATAGTAATCACTGTATCTTATACCTGCTAAATCATATGAAATTGAATTGTTCGTTTGAAGAGTCGCCTGAATTTCAGGAATAAAACCTTCTGGAGATGGCTTTTGATAAACGACAATATGAAACTTCCAACTTGTTCCAACAGATCTTTCTTCTGATAAAAAGCAGCTGAAATCTTTTGCAATAACATCAAGAATTGATGTCCACTCTGTTTCAATCACTGCAAATGTATTATAGAAATTTAAAACTAATTTTTTCATTTTATATATGGATATAAATCGTTCATAATACTATCAAGCATTAAATATCCTTTTGCATTTAATATAATTCTTTCTTTTGTTGAATCAATCATATTTAAATAACCTAAATCTTTCCATTTTAAAATCAATTTAATAAAAATCTCATCACTAAACAACAAATCACTTTTTGCCAATCCTGCTTTTGTTCTTAATCTCAAATATATTTTTTCTAATAAAACTTGTGAATCTGTTAAAAACTCTTCTTCGATACTCTTAGCATCTCTATTCCATTTAAACCGATAATTGACTTCACTCAAATAACCTGTCGCAGAAGGACCAAGGGCCAAAACTGTTTCAGGGGTCCAATATTTTAAATTATGCTTCGATTCAAATCCAACTTTTGAAAAATTAGATACTTCATATTGATGATATCCATGCCTTGCAAGTGTTTCGGTCATTGCGAGATACTCTCTTTCGATTTCTTCTTCAGATGGTAATTTTTCCCAATGTTTATAATTTTCTCTTACCGTCAATATATAAACACTAAAATGACTTGGATTAAAACTTATTAGCTCTTGAATTTCGTCAGATAGATTTCTTTCTAACTCTATTGAATATGGAAGTCCAAGCATCAAATCCACTGAAAAGTTTGCATTTTTTCCATTTAGAAATTCCAATAATTCAATGACGTCTTCAAGGTCATGATATCTATCAAGAATCTTTAAAAACTTAGGATTTAAACTCTGAACACCAATTGAAAAGCGATTAACTCCATATTCCATATACTTTTCGAGAATTTCTTTAGACCAGGCCTTTGGATTCACCTCTAAGGTAAACTCATAATCTTGGGCAAATCCTCCAAAATTGTTTTTAACAAAATTCAACAAATAAAGTGCGCCACTTTTTCCCCAAAGTGATGGAGTACCTCCACCAATGTATAATGTTTGCAACTGCTCAAACGAATAGTTGAATTCCTTGGTCTTCTTTTGAATTAGCAATAAAGAGTTATTCAAACTCTCTTCGTGAAGTCCTATATCTTTTTCCAGATCGTTTGAAATATTTTTGAAAAAATCACAATAATTACATAGGTGTAAACAATGAGGAAAGTGAATATAAACAGAGCTAATCTTATTCATTATGTTATTAAATTATTATCTCATATTTAAACTATTTATTATATAATTACTTTACACTACGGAAAGAGGTTTTAAAATGCACCACGAATTACATACTTTAAAAAATAATCTACAAACACTATTTATCAATTCTCCAGGATCAAATGCTTCGACAATACAGATATGGTTTAAAGCTGGTTCAGCTTTAGAAAATAAGTCAAACCAAGGAATCGCTCATTTTTTGGAGCACATGTTTTTTAAAGGGACCCCAAAAAGACCTGGATCTAAAATCGCACACGATGTTGAATCCTTCGGAGGTGAAATAAATGCTTTCACCTCCTTCGACTATACTTGCTATTATATCAATTGTCCCAAAGACTATCTTCTCGACGCAACAGAAATCTTGCTCGATATGGTTTCTAATCCAGAATTCCTAGAGAGCGAACTCTTGCCTGAAAGAGAAGTTGTCTTCGAAGAATACCGAAGATCACTTGATAGCCCAAATCAGTATAATTTCTCTCAGATTCAAAAAAATATTTTTACAAATAGTTATTCGCACCAAATTCTCGGTACGGAGCAAACAATAAAAAGTTTTTCAAGAGAGCAATTGATCGACTTTAGAAAGAGTCATTATAATTTACAAAATTCACTTTTAGTTGTAGCGGGAAATTTATATAACAAAAACGAATTAACAAGCAAAATTGAAGAATTCAAATTGCCAAGTGGAACAGAAAGTGATTTTCCTGAGTTCCAATTAACCAAAAATCAAACTTACGATGTTCATCAAAAAGATGTGAGAATGGCTACCTTGACCGCGGTGATTCAGGCACCTTATTACGACTCAAATGAAGCTTCGTCTGAAGATCTAGCTATCAATTGTCTAGGCTTTGGAGAAACTTCTAGATTATATAAAAAACTCGTTCTAGAAAATACACTAGCTAACAGTGCTTCCGCTTCTTCAATGTTTATGAATAAAGGTGGAGCTCATTTTTTTAGAGTAAGCTTTCCAATTGAGAACACGGATAAAGTTTTTAAAATTTTTCATGACACAATAATAAACTCTACGCAAGAAGCTATCACTTCAGACGAAATTGAAAAAATCAAAAATCAATACCTATCAAGCAAGGTATATGAAAAAGAATCTATTGAGTCATTCGCATTTTCTTTAGGTCACAGCTTTGCACAAACTGGAGAAATAAATAGCGAAGAAATTTTTATCAATAAAATAAAAAATTGCACTGTAGAACAAGTTAATCAATCTTTGAAAAACATTCTTCTGAAAAAAATTCATTTGTCTTTGCAAATTCCTAAATCTGCCAACAAGGAAGCACAAAAGAAAAAACTGAAAATGTTATCTAAGTCTTTTGAAAAATCATCAAAAAACATACTAGTCTTGGGGAAATCAAAACTAAAAGCTCAAACTTCGCAATTTGACGAGCAAGCTAAGTTAATAGAAATGAAAAACGGTATAAAAATTTTCTATCGCCAAAATCTTATGACCCCAACATTTGTTCTTCAAGCTTATATTCGCGGGGGCTTGACCGAAGAAACAAAAGCAAATAATGGCTTTTATCAACTTTTGAGTTCAACAATGACTAAAGGGTATAAAAATATCTCATCTGATCAAATAAAAAAAGACTGCGAAGAAAAATCGGCGAGCTTAAATGGATTTTCAGGCAAAAACGCCTATGGTTTATTACTTCATGGGCAAACTGAACATTTTCAACTTCTAATCAAACATTTTTTTGGCTCTATTCTTAATCCTAATTTTGAAAAGAAGCATTTAATACATGAAAATAAATTAATATTGCGTGCTCTTGAAAACCAAAAAGAAGATCCAGTCAAAACATGTTTTAAAGAAACTGGAAAAATATTTTTTGGTAATCACCCCTACTCGTTAAATCCACTTGGGACCAAAGAAAGTTTAAAAAAAATCACTACAGCTTCTTTGAAAAGTGGACACTTAAAGAATTTAAACAATCAAGAGTTGTTAATAAGTTACTGTGGTGATTTAAGTGAATCTGAAATTATTCAAGTAATTGAAAATAATCTTTCTCACTTAAAAACTAGGAAGAGTCAAAAGGTAAAATTAAAAACTATTAAGCCAGTCTTAAAAGACTCGTACATAAATTTTAATCGAGAACAAACTCAAATTTTTTATGGTATACCAACAAAGAATTTAAAATCTAGCGAGAATAAGATTCTTAAATTTATTATCACCCATTTGTCTGGTCAATCTTCAGAATTATTCGTTGAAGTGAGAGATCGTCAAGGCCTTTGCTACTCGGCCCAACCTGTTCACTTTTTAGGGCTTGAAGGTGGTTATTTCGGTATTTACATGGCATCAGGGCACGATAAGGTTGATCAAGCTCTTGCTGCTATCAAAAAATTAATTGAAAAAATTAGAATCAATGGTTTGAGCAAAGATGAATTTGATCGAGTAAAGAAAATGATTAGAGGTCAAAATCAAATTAACGTACAGACCAATGATGATTTCTCAAACATTTACTCTATTCCAATTCTCCAAGGAGAAAGGCTTGATTATTTCCATTTAAACAATATTGAAATAGAAAAGACTAAATATGATGATTTTCAAAAGGAATTATCTACAATATTTTCGAGAAAATGGACATCAATAGTTGTGGGGAAAAAATGAAAAGCTATTGCATGATGCTGTTTTTATATTCTGGTTTTGTGTTTGGAAATTGTAAATGGTGCATCGAAAATAATTCCTCAGTTAAAAATGAAATTAATCATTTGATCACTCTTATGCCTACTGAATTATTAAAAAATATTGAAAATCAAAATATAAAAGTATTTATTTTAAATCCAGACAGAATTCAAACAAAGAAATATTTCACCTGGGGAAAAATCAGAGTCGACAGCGGAAAACTTAGTGATTTATCAAAAATCGAAGGCTCGCTTGGCAAAACTCTTTGTAAGGATGAGCGAAAAATTGCAAAAATGGGAACTACAATAGTCTTAAGCTCAGACGCGCCATATTCAACTTTAATTCACGAATACTTACACTTAAAACAAATCGAGTTAGATAATTCTTGGTGTGAAATTTCTAAAAAATTATGGGACAATCCATCTCCTAAAAAAGATTGGATTAAAGCCGTTAGGGACAGAGAGTGGGATGTTCGACTTTTTTTGTGGAGTATAAAAGATCAAAATAATTTTAACATTGAAGATAAGATTGTTATAGCCGAAGGATTAATTAAAGAAGCCATCTTTCGCTCGCAATATGATTCAAGCTCATTAAAATATATCAAGGAAAAGAAGGTGGAAAATTATCTTCAAGATCAAGTTAAATTATATTTGAGAGATAATCCAACCGTTAAAGTAAAAGCTACACCAGAGATAAATATTCCTTACAGAAAAAACTAAGAAACCTTTCTATTTATTATTAAAAACGGGGAGTCATCTTTTTCTTTTGCTCTTTCTGCAGCTATGCTTAACACCATGGTTATAGAATTAAATTGTTCTGAAAATTTTTTATAGAACGAGTTGATATTATATGCCTTTGGTTCTAATCCATTTATTCTCGCGTAAGCAATCATTCCAACTTCTTGATAATATTTAGAGTCTATGATTTTGCGATTAAAAGAATCATAAAAAAATCCACATAGTAACAATGATGTCTCTGCAACTTCGAACAAAGATTGTTTCATTTTTTCTTTAGGCAAATTAGCAGACTCTAAAAGTCTTAATCCGAGAATTTTCTCCCTGACCTTGCCGTCAACTGTTTCAAAATATTTTTGAGAGTGTGAAAGTTTTTCTAAAACTAAGCTTGAATAGAATATCATTTCATTTGAAAGTGGCGCTGTAGACTTTAAATTAATCTCTTGCAGCAAATCATAAAAAAACACCTGTAAGCTTGACTCTAATATAATTGGAGAATTGACCACTAAAAATCCCCTCTCTATTGGCATATTGCTCGCCATATTAAATTTTACTTCAAATAATTTAAGCATTAAAATCTAGGAAATATTTGCCGCCTTAAATTTGCGAGGAATTCAATGACTGAAAATCAATATAATCAGTGGAAAGCATTAGTAGAAAAAGAAACAAAGGGTAAAAAGATCGAGCAATTTGTTTGGCACTCTCCTGAAGGAATTGATGTTAAATCGCTCTATACTAAAGAAGATTGCAATGATTTATCAAATTATAATTCTTATCCAGGTATCGCTCCTTTTATCAGAGGACCTAAGGCGACGATGTATAATGGCCGTCCCTGGACCATTAGACAATATGCTGGATTTTCAACCGCTGAGGAATCAAATGCTTTTTATAGAAAATCGTTGGCTGCCGGGGGACAAGGTGTTTCAGTTGCATTCGATTTAGCTACCCATCGAGGTTACGACTCGGATCACCCACGTGTCTTAGGTGATGTTGGAAAAGCAGGTGTTGCCATTGACAGCGTAGAAGATATGAAAATATTATTCAATGAAATTCCATTGGATAAAATTTCAGTTTCTATGACGATGAATGGAGCTGTACTGCCCATTCTAGCTAACTTTATCGTTACTGCAGAAGAACAAGGTGTTTCCATAGATAAGCTTTCAGGAACAATCCAAAATGATATCCTCAAAGAGTTTATGGTAAGAAACACCTATATATATCCACCTAAACCATCAATGAAAATTATCGCTGATATTTTTTCATACACTTCAAAGCATATGCCAAAATTTAACTCAATCTCAATATCTGGCTATCACATGCAAGAAGCAGGTGCCGATGCTGCTTTAGAATTAGCATACACGCTCGCAGATGGAAAAGAATATATCGAGACCGCGATATCATCTGGTTTAAAAATAGATGACTTTGCTCCAAGGCTTTCGTTCTTTTTTGGAATTGGAATGAATTTCTATATGGAAATTGCCAAACTTCGAGCGGCACGCTTGCTATGGGAAAGAATTGTTTCAAAATTCAACCCTCAAAAAATTGATTCGAAAATATTAAGAACTCATTGCCAAACATCTGGTTGGTCACTAACAGAACAAGATCCTTACAACAACATAATTAGAACTACCATTGAAGCAATGGCTGCTGTATTTGGAGGAACTCAATCGCTACACACAAATTCTTTTGATGAAGCAATCGCACTCCCCACTGAGTTCTCTGCTAGAATTGCAAGAAACACTCAATTAATCATTCAAGAAGAAACTCATATTACCAAAGTCATTGATCCATGGGGTGGTTCATTTATGATGGAAAAACTAACCCAAGACTTAGCTGATAAAGCATGGGAAATTATTAAAGAAATAGAATCACTTGGAGGCATGGCCAAAGCTATCGAAAGTGGAATTCCAAAAATGAACATAGAAAAATCAGCAGCTGAAAAGCAAGCTAGAATTGATAAGGGTTTAGATGTCATTATTGGTGTTAATAAATATCAATCTAACAATAAAGAAGAAATTGATATTTTAGAAATCGATAATAATAAAGTACGCGAATCTCAAATTTCCAGACTTCAAATGATTAAATCTAAACGAGATCAAGCTCTTATTGATTCTATTTTAAATGAATTAACTGAGTACGCGAGAACAGGTGTTGGTAATGGTTTAGAAATTTCCATTAGAGCTGCAAGAGCAAGAGCAACTGTTGGAGAAATTACAACAGCATTAGAAAAAATCTGGGGGCGTTATCAAGCTAACAATCAAACCATTTCTGGAGTATACGGGAAAACTTTTATGGAAGATGATAATTACCAAAAAATAAAGCAAAGAGTTGTAGATTTCCAAAAGAGCAATGGAAGAAGGCCAAGGATTTTAATTGCCAAAATGGGTCAAGATGGTCACGACAGAGGTGCAAAGGTCGTTGCAACCGGACTTGCAGATCTTGGTTTTGATGTTGACCTATCACCATTGTTTGCCACCTCAAAAGAAGTTGCAAAACAAGCAATAGAAAATGATGTACACTTCGTTGCCTCTTCTTCGTTAGCAGCTGGACATAAAACACTTATCCCTGAATTAATTTTAGAACTAAAAAAAGAAAATGCAGAAGATATCTTAGTAATTGCGGGAGGAGTAATCCCAAGACAAGATTATGATTTTTTATTTAGTTCTGGTGTTTCAAGAATTTTTGGCCCAGGTACAACCATACCTTTTTGTGCAGAAGAATTACTAAATGCCCTTGAGGAAAAAAATGGAAATAGATCTAAAAAAACTAAATAGTGGTGACAGAAGAACTTTAGCTAAAGCTATTACTTTGGTAGAGAGCACACTGCGAGAAGATCAAGAAAAGGCACAGGCACTGTTGCTCGAAATAAGTAAAAAACCAAGTCGCTCTTCAATTCGAATTGGAATTACAGGTGTGCCAGGTGTCGGTAAGTCAACTTTTATTGAACAATTTGGTCTACATCTTATTAATCAAGGACACAAAGTTGCTGTATTGGCGATAGACCCAAGCTCGCCTTTATCTGGTGGTTCAATTCTCGGCGACAAAACAAGAATGGAAAAATTGTCACAACTTGATGACTCATTTATTCGTCCCAGTCCATCAAAATGTTTTCTAGGTGGTGTAGCTCAAAAGACAAGGGAAAGTATTTTAATATGTGAAGCTGCTGGATATGATTTCATCATCATTGAGACAGTTGGTGTAGGACAGTCAGAATTTGAAGTTTCTAGTATGGTAGATTTTTTTGCCGTTTTAATGCTTCCAAATTCCGGTGATGAAATACAAGGAATAAAAAAAGGAATTTTAGAGCTAGCTGATTTAATCATTGTTAACAAGTCAGATGGCGAAGCTATAAATGCATCAACTCTAGCAAAATCTCAACTGCTTAGCGCGTTAGATTTTTTTTCTCATAACCCAAAATGGAAAACAGATGTTATCAGCTGCTCCTCTCTAGAAAACAAAAACATTGATCTTGTATTAAATAAAATTTTAGAGTTTGAAAAAATCTTCGGTAGAAGTGAAATCGAAAAGAAAAGGAAAGATCAAAACCTCAACTGGTTTCACAAATTGATCAATGAACTGATTTTAGAAAAAATTTATAAAGATCAATTCTGCAAAGAATTACTTGAAACTTTAGAAAAATCAATTTCCAATGGGAAGGAAACACCTCTTAGTGCAGCAGAGATTTTGCTTACAACTATTTCTATTAAAAATAATTTGAAATAAGGCCCTCTCTCAACATTTCGAACGGATGTACTTTTCCATAATATTCATTTGAAAACCATACTTTCTCTTTTTGATTAAAGCTAATCCAAGGTGACACACCTAATATCAAGTTAATTCTATCTACTTCCGAATATCTCTTAAGAAAAGGACGATGATTATTTTCAGTATTATAAACATAAACAGAACCGGGTTTTAAGTTAAACTCTTCAATGTTTAATTTATTATCTTCACCATTATCTTTTTTAATAATTTGAATGAAGTGATCTTCACTAGACACAATTGGGATATTGATTCTCAAATTCAAAAAAATACTTTCGTCATTATGCCAACCATAATTAAAATCTTGTACATTCACTTTACTTGAAATGACCTTAGAAATTCGAGATCTAGAAAGTTGCACCTTAAGAGAATCTAATAAATTTCCAATTTCGGAGTGATGAGAAAGAGGAGTCCTTTCTTTAAATGATAAGGTGTCATTATATGTATTTCTTTTAAAAAAATCTTCATTTGTACTATAGGACCCACCTCTCATTATACTTGAACCCAGGGTTGCTTGATGTACATTTTCAGAAACACTATCGATGGCCAAGCTATTATAAGTCAAAGAAGAAGATAAATATGCATCATTCAATTTTCCATCTTTGTATTGAAATGGAAAAACGCCAAACTTCGTTAAACCTTCTTCAACACTATTTTTCAAATCCTGAAATACACCTTTATATTTTACTTCTTGAAATGAAGTAATAGGATAATTCTTAAACATTTTTATTTTTTCGTAAAAATCAGTATTCTCGAATATAAATTTATGAATTGCCACATTAGAGGGAATTTTATTTGCTTCAAAATACCACGACATAAGATCTCCACTAAAAATTAACTACTTTTACAGACCTATTTCGAATATTTTCCCCTTCAATGCTAATTAAATCAAATCCTGTCTGAATAAAAATTGCAAACTTTAAAAAAGACAATCCCCATGCAAAGTGTTGATCACACGCTCGTTTCCACAACTCTCCTTCAAGAAACATGCATGAACCTCTACAAATCTGCACAACAGGACACCTCACACACTCTTCTCGATGAGAAAAATGTGTAGCTGTGTTTAATTTTACATCACTAAAATTATCAAGAGTACCGATCTTGTGACCAGACTCTACGGTCACATTCTGACATGTAAGAATTTCTCCTTTCAAATTTATGGCCAAACTTTCAGGAGAATCCATGCCGCATTTTTGAAAATAGCTATTAATATTTTTTCCGCTACTCATAGCTTTATAAAATTCATTCAACCTCAAATCTAATTTTCCCAATTTCAAGTTAAATGGATACATTGTCAGGTATTCTTTATAAATTTCTCTTATCAAATTTGAATCGCCTTCTTTAAGGAACTCTAACCCAGATTCATTATACGGAATGACCAGATCATAATTTACAATTACCAAAGATTCATCTACGCCAAGTTTTTCGGAAATATACTTTCTTACAGACAATAAAGAGAGATTTTTAGGATTTATCGCCGCATTAAATGATATCAAATTACTTTGATTCATTTTCTCAAAGAAAGGTTTAATCTCAACTAAAGTTTTTTCTTCAGCTAGAGGATCTCTTCCTCTGAATGATTTAAAATTTGGACCATCATGCGAAAAAATAAATTGGAGTTCATTTTCTAAACAGAAGTCAGCCATTTCTGCCTTTATTAAGCTCCCATTGGTAAACAGCATCAGTTTAATTTTTTTATAACTTTCTCTAAGTTTTACGGTCAAATACTTGACCTCCTCCCAATACAGCAATGTTTCTCCACCCCAAAACTCAATTTGAACATCTTCTGAATCATGGATTTCAAGTTCTGAATTTAACTTTAAAAAAAATTCTGTTAAGTCATCTTGCTTAAATTTATCTAATTTATATTGCTCATCTCTTCTTATTCCTCCCTGAGAACAATAAGAGCAAGAATAATTGCAAGCAAAACCAAGTTGAATTTTCAATTTTTTAGTTATTCTGGACTTTGTATTTGGTGAGCTTTTAGAAACCCTCTCGACTTCCAGATCTGTCGACGAGAAAGACATATTACCTAAAACGGGTAACAAATCTTCTTCCCATAACAAGCTTGAATTCTTTGGACTTAAAAGTGCTGTTTTTATCTCCCCATCTTTTTTCAAATGAAGTTTAAACATTTGCCTCTCCCAAGTAGGTGCTCACAAAGTCATTTATATTTATATCAAAAAAACTGTGAAAACTACTTTCAAATTCACCTTCTGTCTTTAAAAAATCTAAAACTCTTTCTTGTCCAAACTTTTTAACTAAATATAGCACGCATCCATGGGACAGAATAATTTTTTCATTTTCTCTCGGTTTTCCGTTTGACGAATAACTTAAATCCACATCTCTCACCAGGTTTCCAGCAAAAAGATTATCTTTCAAAAAATTTTCTCCTTCTTTTATTCTTGATAATTCTGGATGTTTATTTTCGCCTAAATCTACCCATTCGCAAACCCCCTCTTCAAACCAATTAGGCAGTCTTAAATTTAAATTTTTTAAAAACAAATGTGCTATTTCATGCCTCATCGCAATTGTTGGAACAATACCTACATGGTTAAGTTGATTTCCCTTGGTACTAGCTTTCACCCATTCTGGGTATTTTACTCCACTTGCCACCCACAATTCTTCTTTTGTTTCTAAAATTCTACACAAAAAACTAAAAGGTGTTATATTAAAAAAATTACCGCAATAAATTACTGCTGACTGAATAGAAGAGACCAATGAATCTATTTTATTTCTTTCATAAAAACTAATTACTCTAATTTTTTCTATAGAATAATAATAAATTGGTCGAAGTAGGTAACTTGTTATGTTTTTATAAAAAAGACAACTTGATTCAGTTTCGGCATTTAGATTTATATGATAATAAACTTGTTCCTTGGCTTCACCTAGGCAGTACCGACTCAACTCACAACCTTCACAAGATATTTCCCTTTTTTCTTTTATTTTTTTTACTTGATTTTGGTAATTACCGTCAAATAGATTATATAATTCGTAAATCTTCCAATTATATTTTTTTGATTCTACAAAATTAGACAAATAAAATGTGCCATCAACGTTAACATCAAATTGAAAGAAATTATTTAAATCATCAACTCTTTGCCTATTATATAATTTTCTTTCCAAAACCCGTTTCCAAGGACCAAAGATCTCTATCCCACAAAGCTGAGCATAGTGAAATACTTTTCGATACTCCTCGAACCATTCGGAATATTTTCCCATTTCTTCATTATAAAACTGATCTAGATATATTTTTTTTACTTTATATTTTTTAGCTAAATCAACTATACCCGACAATTCTTTAAAGTTAGTAGGCATCATATAAGAATTGATTTGTATCTCAACTTCATATTTAAAAAGTAACTCTATGCCATGCACAACCTTTTCAAAAGTCCCCTTTCCGCTACGTAGGGGGCGAGACAAGTTATGTATGGCCTTGACACCATCAACACTCACGTGGAGCTCAACTTTGTTTTCTTTAAAAAACATGGCGTCTTCATCATTGATCAGACTACCATTTGTATTTACTATCCACTTGAAATTAATTTGAGGAAATTTCGTCGAAGCATTTTGAATTCCTTGCTTAATTACTTTTTTATTTGCCAGAGCTTCTCCTCCATAAATAGAAACTCGGACCGAAGTATCTTTCTTTTTTTCTAATACTTTGACAATTTGCCCAATAGATTCGTTGAATGTTTCAAGTGTCATCAGTTGACTTGGCAATACATTCTCACCTAATTCAAAGACATGACAATTAGGGCATTTAAAATTACAAACATTAGAAACGTGAAGTCTAAGCCAATTCATTGCTTAAGAATAGCAATATCTTCTACGAGAAATATATAACAATTTAACTTTTGATGATTTATAATTTTACATATTCGATTTAGCTTGATTCATTGAGATAATTTTTTACTTTCTTATTAAATTAAGTCTTGAAATTACACGCTGAATCGCTTTAATAATGTTCATTTTAAATTAGGAAAATTATTTTTAAATTATGCTGCACTTTACTTTTTTATTAGCTTTATCACTTTTTATAAGTTGTAGCCAAAGCAATTTTGATAAAACGCTTAGCCAATTTGATTCTGAGCTTGATTTTAATGGAATATATACACTTGAAAGCTTTAATACAAATCCAATAATTGTACTAGGTAAAGATGTTGAAGGAAATAAAATCAAAATCAAGCTTATTGGTAAATCAAAAGGTAAGGAGGATGATTATAAAAAAGCACAAGAAGTTTTAAATTTATTCAGATCCCAATATTCCTCTAACGTGTTGCCCTATCCCGGCCAAGTTACTCTTATAAGTAGCTGTGAAAGTATCTTGCTTCCACAGCTTGTTACAGATAATAACATGATCATTTACAAATTTTTTTCAAATGATAGGCTTGGGCTCTGTATCTGTAGTGATGAAAAAGTTAAATATTTTCAGTATACCTTTTTCTTAAAAACTCAAAAGGGGCTATTGTTTGCTGTAGACTTGTTTTTATTAAAAAACAACAATAAAAATGAATTGAAATCTTATTTAAAAAACCTAAATCTAGATAAGATGTTAATCTCTCCTAAGTTAGAGCTGTAACATTTACTTATTTATATTTATCTCTCGATTTTAATCTCTCTTCATTTAATTTCAAAAAAATTTCACTGTTTCCTTTTTCGTATAAATTTATTTTTTCATCCGGGTCATTTTTTAAATCAAATAAATATTTTTCAACTTTAATTTGCTTACCTTGTAAATCACTATGTTCGAAATAGTCTAACTTCCAATTCTGATTCTGAATTGATTCTAGTAGAAATAATCCTTTGTCGCGAAAATCTCTCTGTCTTATACTAAATGAGTATGCATAATCATTTTCTTGATCGACTTTTTTTCCTGACATAATATCCAAGTGGCTTTTACCTTGCATTCTATCGTCACCCTTTATTCCGAGTAAGTCTAAGATGGTTGGTGCAAAATCGATTGATTGAAACATTTGATCTTGGCTAATTGATCCTGAGCTTGTTGGAAGCTTAATCAATAACGGAAATCCCAAATTTACATTATGCAAATTGCCTCTAGGTAGCACGGAAGCTTTCATAAAAAAACCCTCCTCGCCTAGGTAATCTCCGTGCTCTGACATAAATACAATAACCGTATTCTTTTCTAAATTAAGCTCTTTGATTGTTTGCAGAAGAAGTTGGATGTTATGGTCTGCATTCTCCAATTCTGCATCATAAAGATTTTTTAAGTACTCTATGTCTTGGCTCGAAAAAAGTACAAAATTGTCGACAGTCTTTGAAATAAAGCTTCTCCAATTTTGCAATTTGTAAAATTTTTCTTTGTTGACTTCTTCTGTCTGCACCTTGTCCAATGTAATATAGCATTCATCAAAATTAATTTTTTCCGAATGTTTTAAGTGATATTTCATTTTAAAGAATCGCTCGGGTGTATATGGACAATGCATGTCATATGCCTGAATAAAAAGGAAAAACTTATTCTTATGGTTTTCTTCAAGCCACTTAATCGCTGGTTTAACTAATTCTTTGGTCCCTATTTCGTATTCCCAATTGTTGAATTCAATTTGATGATCGGGATAAAAGGCTTTATCGAAATATAACTGAAACTGATTTCCTAGATGGTTTTTAGAGTTATAGTCTTCATCACTAACAAATGCAGCTGTTTGATATCCTTTTTCAGATAAAATCAAAGGAAGCGATTTGTGTTTTTTCAAAATTTCATATGAAGCATTTCTGTCGTTTCTGTTCATAAATTTATGTCTATTCGGCTGAAGCGAATAAAAAAGTGATGTGAAATCTGTAAAGGTTAGTGAGGCTGGGGCAATCGCATTTTTAAAGACAAAACTATCCGAGAAAAACTTCTTTAAATTCGGGGTTGTTGCTTTGTCTTTATTGTAAAAATAGAAATTCTTTTTTCTTAGGTTGGTAAAAGAAATGACTATAAGATTACAATCTTCGCATATAAGCTTGCTCTTCTTTTTTGGATAAAAAAAGAATAATGATAATGAAGTCAAAGTGATAATCACTATGAAAGCTAAACTTTTCTTCATTTCTGAACTTGCTCCTGTTTTACTTATTCAGATTCCATTATTTCTAATACTTTTTCTCCGACATGGGCAGCGATAATACCAGAACCTAACCTTGTATAATGATTAAAATTATATGGATATCTTGGTTCGAAAAATACTTGTGACTTTAATTGCTGGTCAAATATATTTTCATTCGAAAGAAAAAATATATCCTCTTTATCTTTTCTATTCACTTCTAAAACAAATCTTTGGACAATAGATAAGGGAAAAGTTGGGTATTGCATGATAAGTAGCTTGGAATTAAGTGTAGTGGCATAATTTAAAAGCTTATCGTAACTCTCGATTGTTTTAGGGAAAAATTCAACTATCTTTTTTTCAAATTGCTCGAAATTTGGAAGCTTTTTATTAAATATTTTAAAATGGTTAATTAAATGGTAATACTCGCCTAATCTTTTATTCTTTCTAATAATTCTATTGATTAATGCATAACTCCTTTCCTCATCTCTCTCTTTTTCGTAGATTTTTAATAACAAGCTAATTGCAGCTCCAAAATTGCTAATATTTTCATTCTGTAACATTGATTCAAGAACGTGCTTAGCTTCCACATGCTTTCCAAGCGAATAATAAATTTCCGCTTTAAGATTGCTACATAGGTAAAATAAGCGATTGCTTGCTTTTTCATTTAACAAAATTAGCCATTCTTCTTCATCTGAATTTTGATTTTTTACTAAACTTAATTTGCCGCAAATCTTTGTTATCTTATCTGATGCTCGTTGGTAGTATTTATTGTTTAAATCTATTCTGATTTTTGCTAGTTCGATTTCAAAATTATGATCTATTTTAAGCGCAATAGTTTCATTTAATGTATTTTTCGCTTCTTTTTCATATCCCAAATCTAGATAAAAACTTATAAGCCTTGTGTAGACAAAAGGATTCCTGGGGGCCATTCTCTTATAATCTAATAAAACTTTCTCAGCTTCTTTTCTCTTGTTATTTAAAACATAAACGTCAAAAAGTGCAAAATGGCCAAAGTTTTTCTCTCTAATAATTTCTTTTAAAATACGAATAGCTTTTTCAGTTTGACCTGAGAAAGATGCATTATACGCTGACATTAAAATTTTCTGAATTGTCTTGTATGTTGACAGTTCTATCTTGTCAAAAGACGCTTGCTGACACAATGCGCTGTCAACTGCTCTTATTGCAAATTCTTTGAGAATTGGCTGTGAAGTTTTACTCAATTCCATGCTCATCTTATCTATTTCATCTTCATCTTGCAGTTGAGAAATTAAAGAGTATATTTTTGAATATTTTTTCAACACATTAAAAAAATCATGGTTATTGGTTGCATTATACTCTCTGCTGGCAAAATCTTTCATTCCAAACATTGAAATAATTAAATCTGGCCTATTATCTATACCATACACGGATAGCTGATCTACTGCTAATTCAGAGTTACCTGCCATTACGCCTTTATTTTCAACTTTATAGTGAAATTTTTTTGAATACTTATTCAAGTACATCTCAAGTTGGTAAGGATAAGAAGTTTCTTGCGTCAAAAATGTATTTGCTTCATTTGCTGCTACAGCCGTTGTCGACTCTCCAATTGTCACAATTTTTATAACTCTTTTTCCAGAATTCAAGCTTAATACATTTCGACTTTCTTGAAAAAAAACAAACAAGCTAGAGGATATTCTAATAAGTAATTCTAATAAAAAAAAACTTGAGAAAAAAATAATTAAAAGTTTTTTTGACCAGATTCTCCATGCCACAGAAAGTACCCTAAGCTTCAACTTCCATCATTAGAACGCCATTTTCCAGGGCATCACCTGCCTTTACATGCACAGCTTTAACCACTCCATCGATTCCCGATTTAATTTCATTTTCCATCTTCATGGCTTCAAGAATTAAAAGTGTTTGTCCCTTTGTAACCTTATCGCCCACTTTTGCGTTGATTTTAACAACTTTACCCGGCATTTGAGTAAACAATCCACCAGCACTGTCTCCACCTAATGAAGATGGCTTGTATCCGCGATAAAGCTTGAAAACTTTATCTACGTTTAACATGATTGACGGAGAATCTTGACGAGCAAGTTTATTCCAATGAGTTCCATCTGTTGATGCAAAATATTGGTCTGCAAGTTTTCTAACAAAAATTGTTTCTTTGTTTAATTCCTTATTGTCTTTAATAGTTCTAAATTCAAACTCAACCATCTCAGCCGAATGAGCTCGAGTCTTAGTTAGGTCAATTATGTATTCATTTTTTTCGTTATCAATTAAATATGTTCTCATGGCTATAACCCCATTCTTCTGGCTTCAATACCGGCAATCTTTTTATAAATAGATGTATAATCCATATCTGTTTTTATTTTGTCTTGAGGCTTAACTGTTCCAATGTAGGCCGTTGAGTATTTACCTGCAATAAACGACTCCTCATTCATAATAATTTTATGAAGTGGAATATTGGTTTTTAATCCTTCGATTAAAAGACCATCAAGGGCTGCTCTCATTTTTCTAATAGCTACTTCTCTGATAATTCCTTTCGCTACTAATTTTCCAACCATTGGATCGAAATCTGGAGTTACATTTAAACCTTTATACAAACAGTTATCAAAACGAATTCCCTGAGGAAAATTAGTTTCACAACCTGTTACTAAGCCTGGCGCCGGAAGCATGGTGATTGGATCTTCTGCGCAAATTCGACATTCAATCGCATGTCCTGTTCTTTTAATCCATTCTTGATTAGGAATTTGCAGATCTTCACCAAAAGCCGATTGAATCATACAAACAATCAAATCGATTCCAGTGATTTCTTCTGTTATTGGATGTTCAACTTGAATACGAGTGTTCATTTCTAAGAAATAAAATTCTTTATCTTCACCCATAACCATTTCAACTGTTCCAGCTGAGTCATATTTAATTGCTTTAGCTAGTTTTACAGCTGCATTACAAACTCTATGACGAAGTTCTTCATCGTCACCAATAAAGGGAGATGGTGCTTCTTCAACTATTTTTTGGTGACGACGCTGAATAGAGCACTCTCTTTCAAAGAAGTGAAACACATTGCCTTTTTTATCAGCTAAAATTTGAACTTCAATGTGATGAGGATTTACGACATATTTTTCAACTAGAAGATCGCCACATTTAAATGCAGCTGCCGACTCACGTTGAACAACTTCAAAATTAGCTCTGACATCAGCTTCATTGTGACAAACGCGCATTCCACGACCACCACCACCTGCAACTGCTTTTAAAAGAATTGGATATTTAATTTCTGCAGCAATTTTTAGTGCAGCTTCAACAGTCGGAACCGCTCCAGTTGATCCTGGAACAACTGGTACTTCGCACTTTTTTGCAAATTCTTTTGATACGGCCTTATCTCCCATAACTCTTACAGCTTCAGGATGTGGCCCAATCCAAGTTATACCATTATCAACTAATGCCTTTGAAAACTCTGTGTTCTCTGACAAGAAACCATATCCCGGGTGAACACCGTCAATTTTATAATCCTTACATAGTTGTAAAATTTTTGGAATATTCAAATAAGTTTCAGCGTTCGTCGATCCATGTAGATGAACCCATTCATCGCAGACTTCTAAGTGTTTTGCTTGAACTTCATTGTCTGTCCACACGCCTACCGCTTTATGCCCTAGCTCTCGACATGCTTTAGCTATTCGAGCTGCAATTTCACCACGATTCATTATAAGAATTCTTTTTCCACTCATGATAACTCTCCTTCTTATAACTGAATATTACCGTGCTTACGCTTAGGTTTTTCTTGTTTTTTATTTTTTAAAGCAATCAAATACTCATACACGCGCTTTCTAGTTTCCTCTGGAAGAATAACTGCATCCATAAAACCTAACTCTGCTGCTTTGTAAGGATTAGCAAAATCTTCTTCATACTTTGCTATTAAACTAGCTTTTTTATCTTCAAAAGCTTTTCCAGTTAATCCCTCAAGCTCATGACGATAGACAATATTGATCGCTCCTTCAGCTCCCATTACAGCAATTTCAGCTGTTGGGTAAGCTAGGTTTACGTCTGTTCTAATATGTTTAGATGCCATAACTAGATAAGCACCACCGTAAGATTTACGCGTGATAATTGAGATCAGAGGAACTGTTGCTTCTGAGTAGGCATATAACAGTTTTGAACCATGTTTAATAATTCCACCGTACTCTTGTACTGTTCCAGGTAAAAATCCTGGGACATCTACTAGAGTTAAAATAGGAATGTCGAAAGCATCACAGAAACGAACAAATCGGGCCGCTTTTTCACTCGATGCTATATCTAAAACACCAGCTAATACTGCTGGTTGATTTGCTACGATACCAATTTTAATTCCACCAACCGAAGCAAATCCTACGATAATATTCTTAGCATAGTCTTTATGAACTTCTAAAAACTGAGCATCGTCTACGATATCAAAAATAATTTCTTTCATATCGTAAGGCTTTTTCGGATTAGCTGGAACAGTTTCTTTTATTTTTACGTTATCTCTATAAATTGTGTCTGATGTATATTTTGGAGTCGCTTTTGTGAAATTAGCATTTGGAATATAACTTAAAAGCTCTCTTACCCTTTCAAAACATTCATCTTCGCTTGCAACATTGAATTGAGCAACACCAGATGTTTCAGAGTGAGTTTTAGCTCCTCCTAATTGATCTTTGGTCACATCTTCATGTGTAACAGTCTTAATTACATCTGGACCAGTTACAAACATGTATGAAGTCTTATCAACCATGAAAATAAAATCTGTTAATGCTGGCGAGTAAACTGCTCCACCTGCACACGGACCCATGATTAATGAAATTTGAGGAATAACTCCAGAACACTTTACGTTTCTATAGAAAATTTCTCCGTATCCAGCAAGTGCTTCAACACCTTCTTGAATTCTCGCTCCACCTGAATCGTTCATCCCAATAATTGGAATTCTATTTTCAAGAGCGAAGTCCATAATTTTGCAAATTTTCTTAGCATGAGCTGCACCTAAAGATCCTCCCATAACGGTAAAGTCTTGTGAGTAAAGAGCAACTTTCTGTCCATTGATAGTAGCAATACCTGTTATAACACCGTCACCATGTGCAGTACTATCTTTAGAAATTTTACTAACTACAAATCTATCAAATTCTAAAAACGAACTTGGATCAACAAGACGTTCAATTCTTTCTCTTGCTGTATATTTACCTTGTTCATGTTGTTTTTTAATTCTTGCTTCACCACCACCTAACTCTGATTCTTTTCTAAGTTTAAGTAATAGATCTCGCTTGCCATCAAGCGTTTGGGTTTGTGTCATAAAAAAACCTCCTAAAGAAGAAGGATTTTAAACCTTGTTTCCTTAGGAGGCTACCCTTAGTGCGTCATTCTCTAATGATTTATAACTTGCCATTTAGAAATCTACAATCTCATTTCGTTTTGCAAAATCAACTTCATCCTTCAAGTTGTGAAACTTGTAGAATATATGCATAAGCATCATTTCTCCTATATCTGCATCTTCCCCCCACAAAACATTTTTCTCTGCGTCTATTTTGGCAGGATTACCTAAAGAATTATCATATTCAAATTCTATTAACATACTACTTCCGGCCTTAACAAATATTGGTTTTTCAAAGATATATACTTTCCTATTTTTAAATATATATCTGCCATTAAAAATTAATTTCTTAACGCCTTTTGGGTCAATTAAATGCACAGTAGAATGCTTACCTCTTTTGTGCATATGTGGACCCATTGCATGAATTACAATGTCTTTATCATATTTAATTTTAACTTGCTTTGTGTAATTGGCAGTATTCTTGGGTATATTAATATCATAACTTCTCCCTCTTTTGTCCCAAAAGTACTCTCTCAAATTTCCTCTAGTACTATACTTTTTTCCCAAAAGCTGGGTGCTTACTAATTCTTTTTTCCCTGTTTTGGCAAAGTGGAGCTGTAAATAAATCCAAGAATTTTTTGGTATTCGAAATGCTAGTTGTTTAGAGTTAAGGATTATTGCTCTATTTTTATTTGAAAGTGGAATAATGGAGTAAATTTTTTCCCCAATTTTTTTTGGCAGAAATTCTTTATTTAACAAGTAAATGTTTTCAATTTTCTCTTTAGAAACAATTAGTTCAGCATGTTGAATAATATTGTTAGAAGTTAATTTCGAATTCAACACTAGTGAATTTATGAAATATTCACTTTTTGCGCCGGATTCAATTAACTCATAATGCCAACTCTTACTTCCATTTGCAGGTATTTCAAGTTTATCTTTCATTAAGTAAATACTTGAGAAGTCACGATTGATTTCCGGTTTGTAAGTTAAACTCTCTTCATCATATGATTTCTTTTTTTTAAAATAAGTTGCTTCACCTTCGATCATTCCAGTTTCAAACCAAGAAAACAAAATTTCTTTTTCTGAAGGGGTTAGCATTAATTGATTTTTAACTTTAATTTCCGGATCAACCTCCCATGGTGGCATAATATCTTTTCTAATCACTTCTTTAACCATTGCACTCCAACGCTTTAAATCCTGATAATTAAAAAAATTATTTGGAGGATTGCCTTGCTTTAAATGGCAACCCATACATTTTGAATCTATTATGTTTTTTACATTTCGATAATAATTAACATTTAACCTTGGCTCTATTGAGATGGCGCACCCTAAAGACTTTACGTATTTCTCTTTTGCATTTTTTCCATTGAGTAAATTTGAAATTGCTGAATCCAAATATCCTTTACTCGAAACAGACTTGTCTGTTAAGTACTGATTCTTATCATCAATCGGTCCTCTAAACTTAATTTTAAAATCACTTGTATCAACAACGATGGCTTCTCCTGTTCTGTTTATTTTTAACATTCTGGCAATTTCTTGATTTTGATCCATTAATACCGTAGCAGGTATCTTAAATTCAGAAATCTCTTTAGTTAATACTTCACGAGAATCTTGTCGAAATGAATCCAAAAAGAAAAAACTAACATCGTTCTTATGATACTTTTTTACAATTTCTTCAATTGACGAAATATTTTTCCGAGTTATTGGACATCCGACACCATATGAATAGTAAACCACCAACTTAGAATTAATTTGGCTCTCCAAAGAATGCATTTTATAGCTAGGGTCAGGTAACGAGAAATCTTCAAGCTTAAAAAATAAATCGTTGGAAACTTCGGCGTTTAGACTTAAACTTAAAAAAACAAAAATCAATTTAACATATTTTAAAACCACCATAATTCTCCGTTTTTCGTAAAGAATACAATGGTTTTAAAACAATTAGAATTTTTTTATGCTGCCTTATTTCTCTTATCAAGCTGATATTTTTCAACTTTCATGATTAAGCTTGCCCTAGAAACATCTAACTCTTTCGCAAGTCTAGATTTGTTAAAATTGCATCGCTTTAATCCTTCTCTAATCATCATTATTTCAAGCTGCTCAAGAGCATCCTTTAATGTTCCTTCCGTATTCACACCTTTAAAAGCTGGCTCATTCGTTGCTCCCCAATCAAGAATTCTTGGAGATAAATTTTCAGGGCCTACCATTTTCTCTTCGCCAGCTAAAACTACTAAGCGCTCAACTTCATTTTCAAGTTCTCGAACATTTCCAGGCCATGGATAATCAAGCATCTTCTCCATACATTTTTTAGAAAATTGCTTCATCGGCTTTCCAGATTCATCGCATCTTTTCTTTAAAAAATATTCCATCAATAATGGAATATCTTCATGACGCTCCTTCAAAGAAGGTAAGCCAACATTAATAACGTTAATTCTGTAATATAAATCTTCTCTGAATTCGCCTTTTGCCATCATTTCTTTTAAATTTTTATTTGTAGCTGCGACAATTCTCACATCGACTTTTTTTGGAGCTGTTGCACCAACTGGAAGATAAGTTCCTTCTTGTAAAACTCGAAGAAGCTTCACTTGCATCGAAAGAGACGTATCCCCAATTTCATCCAAAAATAAAGTTCCACCGTTAGCAGTTTCAAATAAACCTTTCTTATCTTTTACAGCACCCGTAAAAGCACCTTTAACGTGACCAAAAAGTTCTGAATCTAAAAGGTTATCGTTAAATGCTGAACAGTTAACAGCTAAAAACATTTTATCTTTTCTTGGCGAGTAATAATGAATAGCTTTAGCCACAAGTTCTTTACCTGTACCATTTTCACCTTGAATTAAAACCGATGACTCAGAATTAGAAATCTTCTCTAAAAGTGCATAAATTTGTTGCATCTTTTTCGATTTACCAATCATCGAATGATATCTGTATTTTTCACCAACCTGAGATGTTAAATCTTGAATATGGTTTTCTCTTTTCGTGATCTCATCATGAAACGTCACCATCTCTTCGGCCATTAAACTTGATAATTCTTTCACGTACTCCATTTCTCTAGGCCACATTTTCTTCACTCTTTCACAAGCATCTGCAGCATCACCTGGAGTCGCACCACATTCAATCATTTGCTTTTTTAGCTCTTCCATCTCTGCGCTCGTTACCGAATCCATAACAAATGGATAGACAAATACTGCGCCTTCAAACTCTCCATCTACTTTAATTGGGTAAGCAACACCTTTTACATGTTTAAAATATGATTGATAAATAACGATATCTTCTTGTCCTGAAGCAAACATCTCCATAACTTTTTCAACATCTTCATTCAAAAACTCATGACCATAAGGCATTTGCATTTGAACTTTCATAAAGTGAGATTTAAATGGAAAAGATTTATTTGTATGCTCAGACCACACTTTTGCATGAGAATCAGTGTAAAACATTTCAACACCAAACCACTTTCCAAGCACACCTTCAAGCTTAGAAACCACATGCAATTTACCCATTTCTTGCCATTTTATCATACAAATCTCTCCTGATTTTATACGTGTATTAAACACCTAACTTGTATAACTTTTCGGCAAGAAAATTATTTTCTTTAGAAATTGTTAAAAAAATATACAGCTTGTAACTATTGAAGATTAATTATTTAGCCAGTATTCCAGACGAGTTTGGTAAGACTCTTGAAGCCAATCCTGTGGTCCCACAAACTTATTTACGTGCTTACCATCTTTATTAAATAGAAAAGTTTCAGGAACTTTAAATGCCCCAAACGACTCCATTGCCTTAGAATTTACATCCAAAACAACCCTTACATTTTCCGGTACATCTTTAAACTTACTAAAAAACTTTTGAACATCTTTTTCAGTGTCTTGAACCGCTATTAAAATAAATAATACGCCCTTCTCTTTTAAGCTTCCTGCATACTTTAAAAAATCTGGCATCTCGGTCTCACAAGGTGCACACCAGGATCCCCAAATATGTACAAATACAGGCTGCTTAAATTGAGCAATATTGATTTTCTCGCTCGATTTTAAATCAAGTACTTCTAAGCTTGGAATTGTCTTGATTAACAACTTATCAGAAAGTGAAGCATTTTCGCCTTGTTGTGTGTAAATTTGATTTTTCTGATAAAGCGCGTATGTAAAGGTCAGTGCGCATAAAGCAATAATTGAGAATATTTTGAATGTGAAATTAAACTTCATAATAAAAAAAGCCTCCCGAAGGAGGCTCTCGTTTTTAATCTACTAGTGTAAAGTAACTAACCTTAGCGTTGTCTCCAACTCTTCCGTCAGCAGACTTAATTACTCTCGTGTAACCACCATTTCTGTTTTTAAATTTAGGTGCAACGTTTGTAAATAAATTCTTAACAGCTTCTTTATTATCTAATTTAGATAAAGCCAATCTTCTATTTGCAACAGTATCTTCTTTTGCAAGAGTTATTAATTTCTCAACAAACCCTCTTAAAGCCATACATCTTGCATGTGTTGTTTTAATTTTTCCATGCTCAAAAACTTCAACTGCCAAATTTCTCATCATTGAAATTCTATGTGCCGGACTAACGCCTAATTTATATCTGTGATTACCATGTCTCATAACTACTTCCCGCTTTAACTGTTTAAACTATTATTTTTTTTGATCCTGAATCTCTTTCATTAAGCTATCAACTTTCATCCCAAGCCCAAGCCCCATAGTAGTAAGGATTTCTTTAATTTCATTTAAAGACTTTCTACCAAAGTTCTTCGTTCTTAACATTTCACCTTCTGTCTTAGAAACTAGCTCGTAAATATATTTAATATTTGCATTTTGTAAACAATTTGCCGATCTAACTGACAATTCTAACTCAGACACTGGTTTTAAAAGTGCATTGTTAGTTGGAGAAGACATTTGAACTGGCTTGTTATCATGCTTAACAACTTGCTCTTCATCTTCAAAAGACAAGAATACCGCTAATTGATCTCTTAAAATCTTAGCAGCAAAAGCAATCGCGTCTGCAGGATTTACACCTGAGTTTGTCCAAACTTCTAAAGTCAATTTATCAAAGTCAGTTCTCTTTCCAACCCGAGTATTTGTTACTGAGTAATTTACTCTGTAAACCGGAGAAAAAAGTGTATCTAAATAGATCCATCCAACAGGAAGATCATATTCATCTTTATTATCTACTGCTGTTACATAACCTTTTCCTCTAGCAACTTTCAATTCAATTTTCAAAGAACCGCCAGATGAAATGTTTGCAATAACGTGATTCGGGTTTAAAATTTCAACATTAGAATTCGTTACAATATCAGAAGCTTTAACTGGTCCTTCACCTGATTTTTCAAGTACTAAAACAGTATCTTCTCTTCCTGAAATTTTAAATCTAACTTCTTTTAAGTTTAAGATAATTTCAGAAACTTCTTCTTTTACATTGTTTATTGTTCCAAACTCATGCTCAACACCTTCAATTCTAATAGCTGCAATTCCAGCTCCTTGAAGTGATGATAAAAGTACTCTTCTTAAAGAGTTCCCTAAAGTTTGTCCATATCCTCTTTCGAGTGGTTTAGCTACAAACTTTCCATAATCATTTCTTAATGTATCAACCTCTGCCTCAAGAGCAACAGGTCTAATCATGCTTGTCCAATTTTTTGCTGTAAAACCATCCATTTTACTTACTCCCTTAACTTAGAATTATACTCTTCTTCTCTTAGGTGCTCGACATCCATTGTGAGGAATTGGACTTCTGTCAGAAACAGAAACAATTCTCAATCCCGCGCCTAAAAGTGCTCTAACTGCATTTTCTCTTCCAGCTCCTGGACCTTTTACTCTTACTTCAACTGAGTTAAGGCCGTGCTCAACTGCTTTTTTAGCAGCTTCTAAAGAAGCTACCTGAGCAGCAAATGGAGTTGATTTTTTAGATCCTCTAAATCCCATTTGACCAGCACTTGCCCAAGCCAAAGCGTTACCTTGTGGATCAGTAAATGTTACAATTGTATTATTAAATGAAGCCAAAATGTGGCAAACACCATGTGAAACATTCTTTTTTACTTTCTTCTTACTTACAACTTTTTTTACCATATATTTTACCTTAGATTATTTTAATGATTTAATCGATTTTTTACCAGCAATTGCAACAGCTGGACCCTTACGAGTTCTAGCGTTTGTATGAGTTCTTTGTCCTCTTACTGGTAAACCTTTTTTATGTCTAACACCTCTATAGCAAGCCATATCTTTAAGTCTTTTTACATTTAAGCCGATCTCTCTTCTTAAATCTCCCTCAACAACATGCCCTTCTTCAAGAAATTTTCTTATTTGCTGAACTTCTTCTTCAGTTATATCATTTGAACTTTTCTCAGGATCTACTCCAGCCTTTGCTAAAACATCGCTAGCAACTTTTGGACCTACTCCGTACAAAGCTTGTAATGCAATTCTCATTGCTTTATTTCTTGGTATATCAACCCCTAAAATACGTGCCATAAATTCCCCTACCTATTAACCTTGTCTCTGCTTATGTTTTGGACTACTTTTACAAACTACTCTTAAAACACCTTTTCTCTTGATTACTTTACAATCTTTACAAATCACTTTTACCGAAGCTCTAACCTTCATATACAACCTCTCGCTTTCTACTTACTTCTATATGTAATTCTACCTTTAGTTAAATCATATTTACTAATTTCTACTAAGACCTTATCCCCAGGGAGAATCTTAATGAAATGCATTCTCATTTTTCCACTAATGTGCGCTGTCACAATGTGCCCATTTGGAAGCTTTACTCTAAATTTAGTATTAGGTAAAAGTTCTGTAACCTCACCCTCAACCTCAATTATATCCTTATCTGTCATACCCTACCAAGTTCGGATTTATAGCCAACATATTGCCATAAAGCAAGTCTAATATTCTATCCAATAGCCTTCTTTAGTTCATTAAACAAAGTTACTTCATCTAAAGACGCATCTAACTCAACCAATAAGTTTTTTGCCTTATAGTAATCAACCATCGGGCCAATCGTATTTTTAAAAATATTCAAACGATTAGTCACAACTTCAATTGTGTCATCTTTTCTTTGAACCACTGTCCCATTACTTCCACAGGCGCTGCAGTCAGTTTCATTTTTTGGTGGTTTTGATTTTATATTATAAATCTCACCACATTTTGTACAAGTTCTTCTGTTTACCACTCTATCAGTCAATGAATCCAATCCAATTGAAAAATAAACTGCTTTATAATTAAGAACACCATTTAATAAACTTTCTTCAAGCATTTTTGCCTGGTCGAAATTTCTAGGAAAACCATCAAAAATATAACTAGATTCACTTAAATTACAATTAGCTTTTAATAACTCTAAAACCGTAAAATCATCAACTAGATTACCAGCTGCAATAATTCCACTAACCTTTTTACCTAACTCAGTTCCTTTTGCAATCTCTGATCTGAGTAAATCACCAGTTGAAATATGCTTGTATCCAAAATCTCTAACTAATTTAAGCGCTTGAGTTCCCTTCCCTGATCCTGGCGCACCCAAAATAATTAAATTATTTTTCATTACTAAAACCTTCTATTTGGTCCATTGTACTTACCTCTGGACTTGAAGGCTGTTTCATATTTATCTGAATACATAAAAGTTTGAACATTTAACATTACTCTCAGGGCAACACTTACCATAATCAAAAGAGATGTACCTTCAAAGCGACTATGGCTACTTGTAACAACAGAAGGCAGAATACAAACAGCTATTAAGAAAAGTGCTCCAAAAAAAGTGACTCTATTTAAAACCGTATCTAAATACTCTTGCGTCTTAGCACCTGGCCTTATCCCTGGAACAAAGGCATTATTTTTCTGCAACATCTCTGCAACTTTTTTAGTTTTAAATTGAATTGGTGCATAGAAAAAAGACATGTAAAAAATCAGTAATCCAAACAATAAATTAAACAATAACTGCCCTGGCATTAACGACTGATGAATTACATCAAAATATGGCTTCAACGGGCTAGTTTGCGGAACAAAATTAGCCAAAGTAGCAGGTGCAGCCAAAAGCGAACTTGCTAAAATCGGAGGCATAACTCCACCTGTATCAAGTCTCAATGGAAGGTTTTGTGATCCTCCAAAGACTTTATTATTTACAACCTTTTTAGCATATTGAACTGGAATATTTCTAAATGAACTCTCAATAAATGAAACCACATAAAGAGAAATACAAATTACAGCAACACTTAGCAGGATACTTAAAAAACTTAATTCTCCACTTCTAAAAAGCGTTACTTTTTGTAAAAACTCAGAAGGAAGCTCAACCGCGATCCCTGTAAAAATAATTAAACTTACCCCGTTCTCCAATCCGAACTCAGTAATTCTTTCACCTAGCCAAAGTAAAAACATTGTCCCACCAGCTAATGTGATCATGGTTGTAAGTCTAAAAAGCATTCCAGGCTCATTGATTACAGGAACACCAGCTCTACTTTTTAATCCTTCAAACACAGCGGCCATACCGTAACCTTGTATACAACACAGGACAACTGAGGCATACCTTGTCCATTTTTGAATTTTTTTGTAACCATCACCATCTTCTTGCAATTCTTGAATTTGCGGTATTACCTCTCCAAGTAAGCTAAAAATAATTGAAGTTGTTACGTAAGGCATAATACCTAGAGCAAGTACGGAAAATCTCTTAAAAGCTCCACCGCTAAAAGTATTTACAATATCAAAAATACCGCCACCTGACTCACTAAAGTAAGTTGCAATGGCAGATGCATTAACACCAGGAACTGGAACCTGTGCTGCTAATCTATAAACAACTAATAACAAAAAAGTAAAAAATATTCTTTTTTTGAGTTCTTCAATCTTGCTTTGTGAACTAGACATTAATTTAATCCCTTAAATTATTACGAAATTTTACCCGAATTCTTTTCGATGATTTCTTTAGCTGATTTTGTAAATTTTGTAATTCCTTCAAAATTTAAAGCAACTTTTAAGTCAGCCTTTCCAATTACCTTGATATCCAAGTTTTTATTAATACCAGAAAGCAAGCCTTTGCTTATCAAAGTTTCTCTATTAACTTTTTCATTTGCAGAAAACTTCTTAACAACTTGCTCAAGTGTAACCTCAGCATACTTTAATGAAAATGGAGAATTTCCGAAACCTCTTTTTGGCAATCTCATGTAAAGAGGAAGGTTGTTACCTTCAAATCCTGTTCTAACATGACCACTCTTTCTAGCTTTTTGTCCCTTGTGACCCTTACCAGCTTGAGTTCCTTGCCCTGACCCTTGTCCACGACCTAATCTTTTAGTCGCTTTATTTGCACCCTTTGGGCTTTGTAAATTATTTAATGTCATCATAAAATATCCACCTATTCTCTAATTGAAAGCAAATGAATTGCTTTTTTAATCATTCCTCGAACACTTGGTGTATTTTCTAATTCAGCTGTTTCTCCAACTTTCTTTAGACCTAACCCAAGAACTTGAGCTTTCATTTTTTCTGTGCAACCAATTGTACTTTTTTTAAGTGTCACAGTGATTTTTTTCTTCGCCATAAAATGCCCTTATTAATTTTTAATTCTTAAACCTTTTACGTTTTTTTCTCTTGATGATGCAATTCTTTCAATTGATCTTAAATTTTGAAGAGCTTTAAAAGTTGCTTTAACTACATTGTGAGGATTGTTCCCTCTTAATGATTTAGTTAATACGTTTCTTACTCCGGCTAATTCTAAAATCGATCGACAAGCACCAGCGGCCTTAACCCCAGTACCTTCAGCTGCTGGCTTAAACAAAATTTTACCAGCATCAAATTCACCTAAAACTTCATGAGGAATTGTCCCATTATCGAGAGGGACATCAATCATGCATTTATATGCTTCTTGAGTAGCTTTTCTGATCGCTTCAGGTACTTCTTTTGCTTTTCCTAAACCGTATCCAACCTTACCCTTCTTATCTCCTACTATCATAAGAGCAGAAAAAGAAAAGCGTCTACCACCTTTTACAACTTTAGCAACTCTGCTAACAGCAACAACTCTTTCTTCTAATTCTGGAGCTTGAGTTGCGCTTTTTTTCTTAGCAGCTGGTGCTCTTTTTTTAGAGCCTTTTTTATTTTCAACTTCTTCAGTTTCTAACTCTTCAATAACTGTGATTTCTTCAGACATTATTTACTCCTAAATCTTAAACTTTAATTCCTGAATCTCTTATACCTTGAACAAGTGCCGCGATAACTCCGGTATATTTATATCCCGCTCTATCGAAAACCACTGAGTCTATTTTTCTTTCCTTTAACTTTTCAGCGATCTTAGTTCCAACCAACTTAGCCCCTTCAATGTTACATCCAGCATCTACTTTGTTTTTACCAAATGTTGAAACTGTGAACAAACTTCTAGAATTTACATCGTCAATTAACTGAACCGTTATGTGTTGGTTAGACTTAACCGGACAAACTCTAGGTCTCAAATCAGTTCCTGAAATCTTTTTTCTAATCGACAATCTTCTTTTAATTCTCTGAAGATTTTTTAAATTTTTTACTTTGGCGTACGACTTTCTCATATAACTACTTCCTACTTACCTTTTCCGCCAGCTTTACCAGCTTTTCTAATAATTGTTTCAGTTGTATATTTTAAACCTTTACCTTTATATGGCTCTGGCTCTCTAAACGATCTTACTTTTGCAGCAACTTGACCAACAAGTTCCTTATTTGCACCTTCAATGTCAATTTGGTTTTTCACAACTTTTGCCGTGATACCCTGAGGCAACGGAAAATCAATTGTATGAGAGTAACCCAAGCTTAATTGCAGAGTGCTACCAGAAACAGAAGCCTTGTAACCGACGCCATTAAACTCTAATGACTTTACAAAACCAGTGCTAACACCAGTTACCATATTACTGATCTGAGTTCTAGCTGTTCCCCATTGAGCCTTTGCTTCTTTAGAATCATCAACGGGCTTAACATTTAATTGCTTACCGGCTAACTCAACACCAACTAGTGAATTATGACTAAAACTCAAAGTTCCTTTCGGTCCCTTTACTGTAATTAACGGAGACTTCACTATAACTTCTACTTTATCTGGAATAACAACAGGTACTTTTCCAATACGTGACATTTATAACCTCACTTACCAAACATTGCAGAGCATTTCTCCGCCTAATTTATTTTTCTTTGCTTCTCTAGAAGACATAACACCTTTTGAAGTTGAAACGATTGAAATTCCCAACCCACTCATTACTCTTCCCATATCTCCATAACCACTATACTTTCTTAATCCTGGGCGAGAAACTCTTGAAAGACCCATAATTGTGTTTTCTTTTAAAACAACTTTGATCTTGATGTCATTTGTTGCTTTTGCAACAATTTTAAAAGACTTAATGTATCCTTCATCTTTTAAAACTTTACAAATAGCCGCTTTGATTTTACTTGCTGGAAATTCAACTTTCTCATGTCCAGCAGAGCTACCGTTACGAATAATTGTCAACATATTTGCTATTGGATCTGTTTGCATTATCTTTTTCCTTATTAAAAATTACCAACTTGATTTTGTTACACCAGGAACCATTCCCTTAAGTGATAACGTTCTAAAACAAACTCTACACAACTTAAACATTCTTATAAATGCTCTCGGTCTTCCACAGTGTTCGCATCGATTTCTGTGTCTAACTTTAAACTTAGGTTTCTTATTGTTTGCAATTATTTTTGCTAATCTTGCCATCTCTTTTCTCCAAATTATTTTCTAAAAGGCATACCAATTAATGTAAGCAACTCTCTTCCTTCTTCGTTGTTTTCTGCAGAAGTTACAATTGTAATTCCCATTCCACGAATTTTATCAATTTTATCATAATTGATTTCAGGAAAAATGATTTGCTCCTTTAATCCTAGATTGTAATTTCCTTTACCGTCGAATCCTTTAGCCGAAACTCCTCTAAAGTCTCTCACTCTTGGAAGTGATATTGAAATAAGTCGATCTAGAAATTCATACATTTTTTCGCCACGTAAAGTTACCGAAGCACCCAATGGCATTCCTTGTCTAACTTTAAAAGAAGCAATTGAAGTTTTTGCTCTTGCTATAACTGGCTTTTGTCCAGTAATTGCAGCAAGATCATTAACTATAGACTCTACTACTTTTGAATTAGAAACTGCATCTTTTGTACAGCAGTTAACTACAACTTTTTCAATCTTTGGAATGTTGTGAATATTTTTATATCCAAATTTTTTAGTCAGTGCTGGTACAGCTTCTTTTAAATATACATCTTTTAATCTGCTCATATTTTCCTCAAAAAATTAAATTTTTGATCCACACGCAGTTGCGTGTCTTTCGTTTTTCTTTTCTTTATTCTTTAAAATTTTTACTCTTGTAGGCTTTTTTGTTTTTGGGCTTAAAAGAGCTACATTGCTTCTATGGATTGGTAGAATTTTTGTAACAAATCCACCTTCTGGTTGAGTTTGCGAAGGTTTCACAGAGCGCTTCATTTCATTTACACCTTCAACTGTAACATATCCTGTCTTTGTATTAATTTTTAATACTTTTCCAGATTTTCCCTTATTGCTTCCGGCGATCACTGCAACTACATCATTTACTTTAACTTTTTTCATTTTCTCATCCAACCTATCTTATAAAACTTCAGGTGCCAAAGAACAGATCTTAGTAAAGTTCTTTGCTCTTAATTCTCTAGCTACTGGCCCAAAAATTCTTGTTCCAATTGGCTCATTTGTATTATTGATAATTACTGCACTATTGGTATCAAATTGAATGTATGAACCATCTTCACGTCTTACCGGATATACTGTTCTTACAATAACGGCTTTCTTTACATCGCCTTTCTTTACCTTTCCACCGTTTACAGCTTGCTGAACAGCTACAACTATAACGTCTCCAATTCCAGCGCTTGTTCTTTTAGAACCGCCAAGCACCTTAATACACTTTACAACCTTTGCTCCTGAGTTATCTGCAACTTCAAGATCTGTCTGCATCTGAATCATATTAAACTTCCTTAATTAACTTTTAAAAGTTCCCATTTTTTTAGTTTTGAATGTGGTCTAGACTCGATGATCGTAACTTTGTCACCAAGTTTTGCTGCGCAAGCTTCATCGTGCGCATGAAATTTCTTAGATGAGTTAACAAATTTACTGTAAACTCTATCTTTGAATTTTCTTGAAACTTTTACCACGATTGTTTTTGCGTTTTTATCGCTTACAACAATTCCATCTAGTGTTTTTTTAAACTTTTTCTCGGTAGTCATCTTAATATCCTATTTATTACTAGCAAAAGTAAGTATTCTTGCTATGTCTTTTCTTAATATCTTTAACTCGTGTGGTTTTTCTAAGCCAGAAACTGAAGCTTGAAGTTTTAAACTTAACATTTTCTTCTTTAGTTCATTTACTTTTTTCTCAACATCTTTCTTGCTTAAATTTACAACATCTTCTTTCTTAATCATAATATTCACCCTGAGCAATTGATTCGCCGCTTATACTATTTTCTATTTACTTTGAAAAGCTTTCTTTTTTAACTATTTTTGTTTTAACTGGTAATTTATACATAGCTAATTTTAGAGCTTCGATACTAGTCTCCGCATCCAAACCACCAATCTCAAACAAGATTCTTCCTGGTCTTACAACTGCAACCCATGTCTCTGGCGATCCTTTACCGCCACCCATTCTTACCTCTGCAGGCTTTCTTGTAAGTGATTTGTCTGGAAAAATCTTAATCCAAACATTTCCACCTCTTTTCATTTTTCTTGAAATTGCAATTCTGGCTGCTTCAATCTGTCTATTTGTAATATAACCACAGTTTGATGCTTGTAATCCAAACTCTCCACTAACAAGCTTATTTCCTTTAGTTGCAGCACCCATCATACGACCTTTTTGCTGCTTTCTAAATCTCACTCTTTTTGGACTTAACATAACATAATCCTTCTTTTAATTATTATTTGTAAATTTCGCCTTTATAAACCCAAACCTTCACACCTATTTTTCCATAAGTCGTTTGAGCTTCAGCTGTGTTGTAATCGATATCTGCTCTAAGTGTATGTAGAGGTACTTTTCTCTCGGCATAACCTTCAGTTCTTGCCATTTCTGCACCACCAAGTCTTCCTGAAGTACGAACTTTGATACCTTTTACACCAGCTCTAAAAGCTGATTGCATAACTTTCTTCATAGCTCTTCTAAAGGCTACCCTTTTTTCTAATTGAGAAGCGATGTTTTCAGCAATTAACTTTGCGTCTGCATCTGGTCTTTTAACTTCAGCAATGTTGAAAATTAAAGTACCACTAGTCATTTTCTTTAAATCACTTCTTATTTTTTCAATTCCAGTACCTTTCTTCCCAATAGCGATACCAGGCTTTGCAGTGTTAACTGTTACTTTTACCTGATCAGAAGTTCTTGAGATATCAATACTAGCTACCGCTGCAGCTTTCATTGCTTTTTCTAAGTAAGTTCTCATTTTTAGATCTTCATGTAGAAGTTCAGCATATCTGTCTTTTGCATACCAAGATGAATGCCAACCTTTTATATAACCTAATCTGAAACCGTATGGATGTACTTTTTGTCCCATTTCTTCCTTCCTATGCTTCTTTTAAGACCACTGTAACGTGACTTGTTCTTTTTCTGATTTTATAAGCTCTACCTTGCGCTCTTGGCATGATTCTCTTCAACATTGGCCCTTCGTCTGAAAATACAGTACCAATTACCATGTTTTCTAAGTCATACTTGTTGGCTTCATTAGCAATAGCTAGTCCGCTATTTATTAACTTGGTTAAAACTAATGCAATTTCTCTTTTTTCGCAAAATCGCAATATTTTTAAAGCTTCTGAAGCTTTTTTGTTTCTAATCAAGTCACAAACTTGTCTTACTTTTCTTGGCGATATACCAACGTTGCTATTTTTAACTTTTATCATACAAACTCACTCCGCATTTTCTACTATTTCTTCGCTACTTTTTTATCAGCACCATGTCCGTGAAAAGTTCTTGTAAGTGCAAACTCTCCAAGCTTATGCCCAATCATGTTGTCTGTTACGTAAACTGGAATAAACTTTTTTCCATTATGAACAGCAAATGTTATTCCGATAAACTCTGGCACTATAGTTGATCTTCTAGACCATGTCTTAATTACTTTACTTGCCTTATTTGCGTCGTTTTGAATACCCATTACTTTCTTTATCAAGTGTGTATCAACAAAAGGACCCTTCTTTAACGATCGAGCCATATATACTCCCCTAAATTATTTTCTTCTCTTAACAATAGATTTATCTGTTCTCTTATTCTTTCTAGTTTTGAAACCACGAGTTGGTTGCCCCCAAGGAGTCACTGGATGTCTACCTCCAGACGTTCTACCTTCTCCACCTCCCAATGGGTGATCTACAGGGTTCATCGAAACACCTCGTACAGTTGGTCTAATTCCCAGCTTTCTAGAGATACCAGCTTTCCCTAAATTTCTCTTCTCGTGATCTAGGTTTCCTACTTGTCCAATAGTCGCGCGACAATTAGCTTTAACTTTTCTCAACTCTCCAGATGGCATTCTTAAAAGAACAATGTCTCCTTCTTTTGCCATAACTTGAACATATGAACCAGCAGAGCGTGCAATCTGTCCACCCGCTCCTGGATGTAATTCTACGTTATGAACAAGCGTTCCTACTGGAATATCATTAAGCTGCTTTGAGTTTCCAACTTTAATGTCCGCACTAGCCGAAGATACAACTTGATCACCAACAGTTAATCCTAATGGTGCCAAGATAAAGCTCTGAGCTCCATCTGCATATACAACTAAAGCTAAATTACATGTACGATTTGGATCGTAACAAATCGCCTTTACTGTAGCTGGAATTTCTAATTTAGATCTTTTAAAATCTACAATTCTATACTTATTCTTTACTCCACCACCTTTATGTCTTGTGGTGATTCTACCTGCGCTATTTCTTCCCGCTGTAGATTTCTTAGTAGATAGTAAGGACTTTGAAATCTTAACATTTTTTGTTAAGTCAGCACTATCCATTACTTGCTTTTTTCTTAAAGTCGGAGTTGTTGGTTTAAACTTTTTAATTCCCATATATTATTTCCTTAAAAATTAAATTCCTTTAAAAAATTCTATTTTTTGGCCCTTCGCTAATTCCACGATTGCCTTTTTAAAAGATTGTGTTTTCTTGTGTGACTTTGCTGTTCTCTTTGTTTTACCAGGGATCACAGACGTCCAAATAGAAACAACTTTTACATCATAAAATTGCTCAATTGCATTTTTGATTTGATTCTTATTTGTATTTTTCTTTACAACAAAACCATACTTATTTTGCAACTCAGAAAATTGAGATATTTTTTCAGTAATTAAAGGTTTTACAATAATTTCATTTAAATTTGCCATGATTACACCAACTTTTTAACAAGCTTTTCATACGCTTGTTTTTCAATGATTAAATTCTCATATTTTACTGCTTCATACACTGACAAATGATCAACTCCAACCGCTTTAGCTGTTGCCAAGTTTTTTGCAGCTCTAATTGCAAGACTGTCATCAGACGCACAAACAATAAGAGAGTTTGACAAGCCTTTTGAAGACAATAAAGTCGAAAGTTCTTTTGTTTTACCTGTTACCTTTAGAGATTCAACAAGTAAAAGTTTTCCTGCCAAATGCTTATCAGCCAACACAGACTTAACTGCATTTGCCGCAACTTTTTTGTTTACCTTTTGTTCATAACTTCTTGGTCTTGGTCCAAAAACAGTCCCCCCACCAGGCATTAAAGGTGATCTAGTCGAACCTTGTCTTGCGTTACCTGTTCCTTTTTGCTTGAATGGCTTTTTACCACCACCTCTAACCTCAGCCTTAGTCTTTGTGCAAGCATTTCCTTGTCTTCTAGAAGCAAGAATCGCTTTTACAACTTGGTGAACTACAGGAACATTGATCATTTCAGAATCTAATTTTAATTCTGAATTTAACTTTGATTTATTTTCAAATTTTTCATTTAATACGTTTAATTCTGTCATAACATTCTACCTTCAACGCCTATTTCTTTAACGCTTTAGAAATTTTAACAAACCCGTTTTTTCCACCAGGAATTGAACCCTTAATCAACATAAAACCTTTATCTTGATTTAATTCAACAACTAGTAAGTTTTGAATTGTTTTAGTGTCACATCCCATATGTCCAGGCATTTTTTTGTTTTTGAAAACTCGACCAGGAGTAGCTCGGTTACCAATAGATCCAACTCTTCTATGGAAGTGAGATCCGTGAGAAGCAGGTCCACCTCGGAAGTTGTATCTCTTTTGAACCCCAGCAAACCCTTTACCCTTTGATTCAGCGGTAACGTCTACATATACACCAGTAGAAAATGAATCTACACTTAACTGCTTGCCTAGGTTTGCAGCGTCTACATTTTCAGCTTTTACTTCAGAAAATTTTGACAAGTTAAGATTAATTCCAGCTTTTGCTAATTTTCCTTTTACAGGTGAAGTAAGCAAAGACTCTCTTTTTTCTCCATAACCTAATTGATATGAAGAATATCCTTCTTTCTCTTGTGTTTTAATTTGTGTGATTACGTTTGGAATTAACTTGATTACTGTAACAGGAACGTGATTACCATTTTCATCAAAAATTCTTGTCATTCCTGCTTTGACACCATAAAAAGTGTCTAGAGATATTCTAGATTCTGTCATTTTCCCTCCACAGCATCACCCTACTAAGGGATGCGTACATGGTTATTAATAATTATTATTTAATACTTAATTTCTACATCTACACCAGAAGATAAGTCTAATTTCATTAGACTATCAATTGTTTGTTGAGTTGGTTCAATAATATCTACAAGTCTTTTATGTGTTCTCATTTCAAATTGCTCTCTTGATTTTTTATCAATGTGAGGAGAACGTAAAACTGTAAATTTATTTATTTCTGTTGGCAAAGGTATTGGTCCAGCTACTCTTGCACCAGTTTCTTTTGCAGTTTGAACAATTTCATTCACTGAATTGTCTAACAGCTTGTAATCATAGGCTCTTAACTTGATTCTTAATCTTGTTGCTTTCATCTAAAATAAACCCTTTTATTTTTGTTTGTGACTTTTTATTGCATATGCGGCCTTATGTCAAGCCACAAATATTTTTTTTAAATATAAATTCCCTTTTTTTCCAATGTTGACTTTGCTAGTTCTGTACTCATCATTGAATACTCCTTAAATTTCATTGTAAAACTAGCTCTGCCTTGCGACTTTGACCTAATGTCTGTGCTGTAACCAAATAACTCAGACAAGGGCACCTCTGCTTGAATTAGATCTTTATTTTGCTTCAAGCCCATATTGATAATCTTTCCACGCTTAGAGTTAATATCTGAAATAATGTCTCCGGTATAATCTTGAGGGGTAGTTATTTCTAAATCCATCAAAGGTTCCATTAAAACAGTGTGGGCATTTTTACAAGCTTCTCTGAATGCATTTGAAGCTGCTACTGCATATCCAATTTCTGAAGATTCAGCTTCATTAAATTTTGCATCTAGTATGGTGACTTTTAAATTGACAAAAGGATAGCCAGCTAACATTCCACCAGGGGCAGCGTCTAGAATGGATTTTTTAATTGAATTGACAAAATCCATTGGTATTTTCTTATCTATTTTTGAAATTATTTCTATATGGCCATTATTTTGTGATTCTACTTGAAGAGTTACTTGGCCATATTGGAGTTTTCCACCTAGTTCTTTACTAAACTCGTTTTCTGCATTCCCAACTCCTGAAACACTTTCTCGGTAGGAAACTTGTGGTTTTCCAGCTCTAACACCAACGTTGAATTCTCTTTGAAGCCTATCTGCAATTATCTCGAGATGTAATTCCCCCATACCATTTATTAAGAGCTGTCCAGTTTCAGGATTAGACTTATATGAAAATGAAGGGTCTTCGTTTTTTAACTGATCTAGAACTTGAAAAAGCTTTTTTTCATCATTCGCTGTTTTTGGTTCAATGGCAATAGAGATAACACTCTCTGGAAATTCCATGAGATCAAAAATAATTGGCTTATTTTCAGTACAAAGAGTTTCACCTGTTGTTGTTTCTTTTAAGCCTGCTATTGCAATAATATCACCCGCACTTGCTTTACTAAGTTCAGTTCTCTTATCTGCATGCATTTGAAAAATTTTATTAATTCTTTCTCTTTTTTTCTTCAAGGAATTATAAACAACTTGACCAGATTCAATTTCACCAGAATAAACTCTTAAGTAAGTTACACTTCCAACAAAAGGATCGGTCGCTATTTTAAAAGCAATCGCACTAAACATTTCTTCTGTGCTTGGCTTTCTTGCTTCTATTTTTTCTTTATCTTTTAAACTATGGCCCTTAATTTCTCCTCTATCTTCAGGAGAAGGCAAGTAATGAACAACGGAATCAAGTAAGGGTTGAACGCCTTTATTTTTAAAAGCAGAACCGCAAAGAACAGGAATAAAACCCTGAAGGGTTGCTTTTCTAATTGATGTAGTTAAGTCTACTGAAGAAATTTCTTCTCCATTTAAATATTTTTCTGCAAGTGCATCGTCAAAGTCTGAAAGAGCTTCAATTAGCAAATCTCTTTTAGATTTCATTTCATCTAGCTCATCATTTTTAATCTCAGTTACTTCAACTTTTGAGCCTAAAGATTCTGAAGGAAAATACATTGACTTCATATTAACAAGATCGATGATCCCTTCAAATTTATCTTCTTTTCCAATTGGCCATTGAATTGCGGCGGCTTTTTTTGCTAATTTATCTTTAATTTCCTGAATGCAGTTTTCAAAATCAGCACCAACACGATCCATTTTATTAACGAATGCTAATCTTGGTACATTGTATTTATCTGCTTGTGCCCAAACAGTTTCTGACTGAGGCTCAACTCCTGAGACGGCATCAAATACACCGACTGCACCATCAAGAACTCTTAATGATCTTTCTACTTCAATTGTGAAATCTACATGTCCCGGGGTATCGATGATATTTATTGTGTGATTTAGCCAGCTACAAGTTGTAGCCGCTGAAGTGATTGTGATTCCTCTCTCTTGTTCTTGAATCATCCAATCCATTGTTGCAGTACCATCATGTACTTCACCAATCTTATGACTTTTTCCTGTGTAATAAAGGATTCTTTCTGTTGTGGTCGTTTTACCGGCATCGATGTGAGCCATGATGCCGATATTACGAATTTTATCTAATGACTTAGAACTCATTTAATTTTTTAAAACTACCATTTCAAGTGAGCAAAAGCCTTGTTAGCTTCAGCCATTTTGTAAACGTCTTCACGTTTCTTAACCGATCCACCTCTGTTTTGAGAAGCATCGATAATTTCATCAGCTAACTTGTTCATCATAGTTTTTCCACCACGCTCAAGAGCATAGTCTCTTAACCATCTAAGTGCTAATGATTGTCTTCTTGCTGGACGTACTTCAACTGGAATTTGGTAAGTTGCTCCACCAATTCTTCTTGATTTAACTTCTACAGCAGGCTTTACATTTGATAAAGCTTTCTTAAAAACTTTTAAAGGTTCTTCACCTGTTTTTTCTTGAACGATATCAAGTGCTCCGTAAAAAATTTTTTCTGCAATTGATTTTTTTCCACCGATCATAAGTGTGTTTACAAACTTTGAAACAACTACATCTTGGAATTTTGGATCTGGAAGAACTTCTCTAACTTCTGCTTTGTGCTTTCTACTCATAAAATCTCCTCTTCACCCCATAATCGGGATTACTCTAATTAGGACAAATAAACATCCTAAAAAGTTCGTTATTATTTATTATTTCTTAGGTCTCTTTGCGCCGTATTTAGAACGACCTTGTCTTCTCTTGTCTACACCAGTTGCATCTAGAGCACCTCTTACAGTGTGGTATCTAACCCCTGGAAGATCTTTTACCCTTCCACCTCTAATTAATACAATTGAGTGCTCTTGAAGGTTGTGACCTTCACCACCAATATATGAAATTACTTCAAAACCTGAAGTTAATTTTACTTTACACACTTTTCTCATTGCCGAGTTTGGTTTTTTTGGTGTTGTAGTATAAACACGTGTACAAACTCCACGTCTTTGAGGGCAAGACTTCAAAGCTGGTGACTTTGTCTTGCTGTACTTGTCTTCACGACCATTTTTAATTAACTGATTAATTGTAGGCATTTTTACCTCTGCTCCTTAACTATATTTTCCACATTTCACAAACTAGCTAGTTTCTATAACAAAAGAAACTAGCTAGTACAAGTTATTTTTAAAAAGATAATGTTGCTGCACTTGCAGCCTCATCATTTACCACGGCTTCAAAGTCTCTATATCTTGGAATTCCTGAACCAGCAGGAATTAATCTACCCATGATTACGTTTTCTTTTAAACCTCTTAACATATCATTTTTACCCTCAAGGGCTGCTTGCGTTAAAACTTTCGTTGTTTCTTGGAAAGATGCCGCTGAGATAAATGAATCTGTAGTAAGTGATGCTTTTGTAATACCTAATAGTAAAGGTGCTGCTTCAGCTGGTTGCTCACCATTTGCAATTAATTTTTCATTAATTTCAGCTAACTCGCCTCTAGTTATAGAATCTCCACTTACAAGTGTTGAATCACCTGGATTAGATACTTCTACTTTCTTAAGCATTTGGCTTACAATTACTTCAATGTGCTTATCATCGATTTTAACACCTTGAAGTCTATATACCTCTTGGATTTCATCTACGATATATCTCGCTAAAGCCTTAACTCCTAGTACTCTCAAAATGTCGTGCGGATTAGAAGGGCCATCCATGATCGGCTCACCAGCTCTAATATAGTCACCTTCATTAACAACAACATATCGTCCCTTCGGTACTACATAAGTCATTGGCTCAGATCCATCTTCAGGTCTAACAATAATTCTTCTATTACCTCTTAACTCTGAACCAAATTCAATTGTTCCTGAGATGTCTGAAATTTGCGCAGAGTTTGTAGGCTTTCTTGCTTCGAATAGCTCAGCAACTCGAGGCAGACCCCCGGTAATATCTTTAGTTTTTGTAGTTTCTCTTTGAACTTTTGAAAGAGCAGAACCTAAATCAACTTTATCACCATCACTTACAATAATGTTGGCGCCAACTTGAAGTCTGTATGCCGCGTATCTTTTTGTTCCTGGAACTAAAATCGGATTTCCACTCTCATCAACGATTACAATTCTTGGTTGAAGAGAAGGGTTTTTAGATTCAGTTACTAATTTATGGGCTAACCCAGTAACAGCATCCACTTGCTCATTAACTGTTGATCCAACAATTAAATCTTCATATTTTACAATACCTGTAACTTCAGTCAGAACTGGAATTGCAAATGGATCCCATTCTAAAATTCTATCGCCAACTGATACTTCTTGGCCTTGTGTAAAAAATAATCTTGATCCGTATACAACAGGATATCTTTCTTTTTCAGCACCTCTTGCATCTTTGATAACCGCTTCACCGTTTTTGTTCATTACAATATTCATGCCTTCAGCATTTGTTACATATTGAACATTTTCTAAGTGAAGTACTCCGGCAGTTCTAATTTCTGTCTTATTAACTTGCGCACCTGCAGTAGCAGTTCCCCCAACGTGGAAAGTTCTCATGGTTAACTGAGTACCTGGCTCTCCAATTGACTGAGCTGCGATAACACCAACCGTTTCCCCAATTGAAACAAGCTTTCCGCGAGCTAAGTCACGACCAAAACAGTGTGCACAAAAACCGTGTCTTTTTTTACAAGTTAAAACTGATCTAACTTTAATTTGATCTACTTCATTTTCTTTTAATCTTTTTTGATCTTTTTCAGTCAATAAATGATTTCTAGGATAAAGCTCTTCACCATTTGCACCTAATATTGCTTGAGCAGTTACTCTTCCCATTGCTCTGTCTGCAACATGCTCTACAACTTCTCCGGCTTCAACTCTTGAAGTAAGAGTAATTCCATCAGTCGCTCCACAATCTACAGTTCTAATGATCCCGTCTTGAGCAACATCTACTAATCTTCTAGTTAAGTAACCAGAGTTAGCTGTTTTTAAAGCTGTATCGGCTAGACCCTTACGAGCACCGTGTGTAGATGTAAAGTACTCTAGTACTGATAGACCTTCACGGAAGTTAGAGGTAATTGGAGTTTCAATAATTTCGCCTGATGGTTTCGCCATTAGACCTCTCATTCCTCCCAGCTGTCTAATTTGCTGAGTAGAACCTCTGGCTCCTGAGTCAGCCATCATAAACAGAGAGTTAAAAGATGGTGCATTTGTTTCATCTTTTTTATCTTCTGATGTAAAAGTTTGTGTTGAAATTCTTTCAATAACAACTTTTGTTAATTTTTCATTTGTCTGAGCCCATACGTCTACAATCTTATTGTATCTTTCACCGTCTGTGATCGAACCTTCGTTATACTCTTCTGTGATTTTTGATACTTCTTGATGAGCTTCACCAAGAATCAATGCCTTCTCTGAAGGAATTGTCATATCATGAACATTGATAGAGATACCTGCTTTTGTTGCGTACTCATATCCAAGTCTCATTACAGCGTCAGCTAGCATAACTGTTTCTTTTTCAGTTCCAACTCTGTATGCATGATCGATTAATTTACCTAGTGCTTTCTTCCCTAATACTTGGTTAATATCAGAATACTTCAGACACGTTGGCATAGCATCGTAGACAAACGTTCTACCAACAGTTGTCTCAATCATTTTACCATCAATACGCACTTTTATTGGTGCTTGTAAGTGTAGATTTCCTGAATGGTAAGCAAACTGAGCTTCTTCTTTTGAAGCGAAAACTTTGTTGTATCCACGAGCGAAAGGTCTAATTCTTGTCATGTAGTAAAGACCAAGAACGATATCCTGAGATGGAACTATAATTGGCGTTCCGTCTTTTGGAGATAGAATATTGTTTGTAGACATTGCTAGAATTCTACATTCAATTTGAGCTTCGATTGAAAGTGGAACGTGAACGGCCATCTGGTCACCGTCGAAGTCTGCGTTGAAAGCAGTACACACTAATGGGTGTAATTGAATTGCTTTACCTTCAATTAATATAGGTTCAAAAGCCTGGATCCCAAGTCTGTGTAGAGTTGGTGCTCTGTTTAGAAGTACCGGATGCTCTTGAACAACTTCTTCTAAGATATCCCAAACTTCTTGCTTTTGTTGATCAACCATTTTTTTAGCAACTTTAATAGTTGTACAGTGACCTTTTTCAATTAGCTTGTTGTAAATAAATGGCTTGAAAAGTTCTAGTGCCATTAATTTTGGAAGACCACATTGATGTAATCTAAGATTTGGCCCAACAACGATTACTGAACGTCCAGAATAGTCAACACGTTTACCAAGTAAGTTCTGACGGAAACGTCCTTGCTTACCTTTTAACATATCAGAAAGTGATCTTAATGGACGCTTATTAGCTCCAGTGAAAACTTTTCCACGACGGCCGTTATCAAATAAAGCATCAACTGCTTCTTGTAACATTCTTTTTTCGTTTCTGATGATAATTTCTGGTGCGTTTAATTCTTTTAATCTTCTTAAACGGTTATTTCTGTTAATTACTCTTCTATAAAGATCGTTAAGATCTGAAGTAGCAAAACGACCTGCTTCAAGAGGAACTAATGGACGAAGATCTGGTGGAAGCACAGGAATTACATCCATCATGAACCAATCAGGCTTATTCTCAGACTTTAATATCGATTCTACAACTTTTAATCTTTTAATTATTTTTGCTTTAGACATTTCAGTTGAAGCCTGTGCAAGACCTCTTCTTAATTCTTTATTGATAATGTCTAAATCTAATTTTCTAAGTAATTCCTTAATAGTTTGACCACCCATTCCGGCTTCAAACTCAACACCTTGATCTTTCAATTCTTGGTATTGTTGTTCAGAAATAACTCTTCCAACTTCTAATCCACCATCTACGTCTGCTGTTGCAGATGATGTTACTACGAACGCTTCATAATAAAGCACTCTCTCTAATTCTTTTAATGTTAAATCTAAAAGAGCACCTAATCTTGATGGTAGTGATCTTAAAAACCAAATATGTGCAACTGGTGCAGCTAGTTCGATATGACCACATCTTTCTCTTCTTACTTTTGAAAGAGTTACTTCAACACCACACTTCTCGCACACAACTCCACGATGCTTCATTCTCTTATATTTACCACAGATACATTCATAATCTTTAATTGGTCCAAAGATTTTTGCACAGAAAAGACCATCTCTTTCTGGCTTGAAAGTTCTGTAATTAATTGTTTCAGGCTTTTTTACTTCGCCAAAAGACCACTCTCTAATAGTGTCTGGCGATGCCATTTTTATCGATACTGCTTCAACGCTTATTGGATCTTTGGGTTTATCAAAAAAGTTAAGCAAATCTTTCATGTTTTCCTCTTTTAAGTTGCTATTTAGGCAACTTTATTAAGGGAGCGTATAACACTCCCTTATATTAAATTTTTTTAATTAAATGTTTCTTCTTCAGCATTTTCTTCAAGCTTAATGTCTAGACATAGAGCTTGTAACTCTCTTACAAGAACGTTAAACGATTCTGGTAATCCTGGCTCAAGAACTTGCTCACCTTTAACGATTGATTCATACATTCTTGTTCTACCAATTACGTCATCTGACTTAACAGTTAAGAACTCTTGAAGAGTATAAGCCGCACCGTAAGCTTCAAGTGCCCAAACTTCCATTTCCCCTAATCTTTGTCCCCCGAACTGAGCTTTACCACCTAATGGTTGCTGAGTTACTAAAGAGTATGGACCAGTAGAACGAGCGTGGATTTTTTCATCAACTAAGTGGTGAAGTTTCAACATGTACATTGCTCCAACTGTTACGTCTTCTGCAAATACGTCACCGGTCTTACCATCAAAAAGAGTAGTTTTTCCTGATTTGTCTAAATCACCAAGCTCAAGCATTTCACGAATATCATCTTCAGTTGCACCGTCGAAAACACTCGTTGAAAAACGAACACCTGTTGCTAATTGTTCTGCAACTTCCATTACTCTTTCATCAGTTGCTTTTTTCAACCATTCTTTAACTTCATCTGTTTTATAAATTTTAAAGATGAAATCTTTAAGATCGTGAATTTTTGCTTTCTCTTCCATCAATGTTTTAATTTTTTCTGCTAGTCCACGTCCAGCCCATCCAAGATGAAGCTCAAGCAACTGACCAATGTTCATACGTGAAGGAACCCCAAGTGGGTTTAGCACGATTTCAACTGGAGTACCGTCGGCCAAAAATGGCATATCTTCAGCAGGAACAACGTTCGAAATAACACCTTTGTTTCCGTGTCTTCCGGCCATTTTATCACCTGGCTGTAGCTTTCTCTTGATAGCAACGTAAACCATTACTTTTTTAATTACACCTGGAGGTAATTCATCTCCCTTGTGTAATTTTGCAATTTCCTCATTCGCCTTCTGACGAACTCTAGTAATTCTATTTCTTACGTCTGCAAAATATTCTGAAAGTTTTTCTTCTGCAGCAGCTTCAAGTGGTAAATATCCAATTAATTCAAATGGAATTGATGAAAGCACTTCTGTTGTAATTGAAGAACCTTTTCCAAGTAGTTCAGTTGTTCCATCTTCAGAAATTAACTTATCTGTTGTCTTTGCTGACTTGAACATTTCAGCAATTTTTTGAATTGCTGAAGTTTGAATAGCTTTAACTTCAATTCTTTCATCTCTTCTAATTAATGTTGATTCATGATCGATAATTTCTTTTGATCTTGGATCAAGTTCGACACCTTCTCTTGTGTAAACTTTTGCATCGATAACAGTACCACGAACAGATGAAGGTACTCTTAAAGATGTATCTTTAACGTCTCCAGCTTTATCTCCAAAGATCGCTTTTAAAAGTTTTTCCTCTGGTGAAAGCTGAGACTCTCCTTTTGGAGTAATCTTACCAACAAGAATATCGCCCGGCTTAATTATCGCACCTACACGAATAATCCCTGCTTCATCTAGATCTTTTAATGCTTCTTCTGAAACATTTGGAATATCACGAGTAATTTCTTCTTTACCAAGTTTTGTGTCTCGAGCTTCAATTTCGAAACTCTCAATATGAACTGAAGTAAATACGTCTTTAGCAAGAATATTTTCATTGATTAGAATCGAGTCCTCGTAGTTATATCCACCCCATGGCATGAACGCTACTAAAACGTTCTGTCCAAGAGCTAGATCTCCTAAGTGAGTCGCTGGACCGTCAGCAATAACCATTCCTTTCGTTACCAAATCACCTTCTTTAACTAGAGCTTTTTGGTTATTACAAGTATTTTGGTTAGTTCTTTGATATTTTGTTAACTTATAAACATCAACCCCTGATTCACCTTCAGAAAATTTCTCTCTTTGAATTACAATTCTGTTTGAATCAACAAAAATTACTTTTCCTGCATCTTTTGCATAAACAATAGCACCAGAGTCTCTAGCAATAATTTGCTCAACACCTGTTCCAACAATCGGAGCATCTGTTCTTACAACAGGAACCGCTTGTCTCATCATGTTTGAACCCATCAACGCTCTGTTTGCATCGTCATGTTCAAGAAATGGAATTAATGAAGTTGCAATCGAAATCATTTGCGTTGGAGAAACGTCCATTAAATGAACTTCGCCTGCTTGAACTAGAGTAAATTCTCCAGACGCACGTGCTGCAATATGATCTCCAACAAGTTTATTTCCGTTTACATGTTTTGGATCAACTTGTGCAATAACTTTTCCTTCTTCTTCGAAGGCTGAAAAATATTTTGGAGCTGAAATAGTTCTATCTTCGTTGATAACTTGGTAAGGAGTCTCAATGAATCCATATTCAGACACTCTTGCGTATGTAGCTAATGATGTGATTAGACCGATGTTTGGTCCTTCTGGAGTTTCTACCGGACACATTCTTCCGTAGTGAGTAGCGTGAACGTCACGTACTTCAAAACCAGCTCTCTCTCTAGTTAATCCACCTGGGCCTAGAGCAGATAATCTTCTTTTGTGAGTTACTTCTGATAATGGATTTGTTTGATCCATAAATTGCGACAATTGAGAAGAACCGAAAAATTCTTTTACAGCTGCAGCCACTGGTTTTTGATTTACAAGATCGTATGGCATCATCGTTTCAACTTCTTGAATTGCCATTCTTTCTTTTACAGCTCTTTCCATTCTTACTAGACCAACTCTAAATTGGTTTTCTAGTAATTCACCTACTGCTCTTACTCTACGATTTCCAAGATGATCGATATCGTCTACTTTACCTTTACCATTATTCAATTCAACTAAGTATTGAACAGTTGTCAAAATATCTTTATTAGTTAGAACTGTTTCAGTTACAGGAATTTCCATTCCAAATTTATAGTTAATTTTCATACGGCCTACTTTAGATAGATCGTATTTATCTTTATTGAAAAATAAGTTATCAAATAAAGCTTGAGCTGCTTCAATTGCAGGAGGTTCTCCTGGTCTTAATCTTTCAAAAATTTTTATTAATGCATCTTCTTTAGTTTCAGTTTTGTCTAAAAGAAGTGTGTTTCTAATCTGGTCACCATAATTAATCATGTCGATATAAAGAACTTTAACTTCTTTAATTCCCGACTTAATTAAATCATGGATCTTTGCTTCAGAAAGTGCTTCATTTGCAAGACAAATTACTTCACCTGTTTTTTCATTGAAAATATCTTCTGCTAAAATTTTTCCTACTACTTCTTCAAGTTCTGCAGAAAGATTTTTAATACCAGATTCTTCCATTTTCTTTACAGAAGCTTTTGTATATTTTTTACCTTTCTTGATAATTACTTTAGCTGTTTTAGGTTCTAAAATATCTACGTGAGCTCTTGTTCCAATCATCAAATTGAAATCAAGTGTACGTGTGAAAGAACCATCTTTTCCAAAGCTAAGTGTTTCTAGTTGGTAAAACTCTTTTAATAGCTCAGATGTTGAAAGGCCCATTGCTTTTAAAACAACAGTCGCATGTAGTTTTCTTTTTCTATCAATTCTAGCGAATAAGATATTCTTATGATCAAATTCGAAATCTAACCAAGAACCTCTATGAGGAATTATTCTTGCTGAATATAAAAGCTTTCCAGAAGAGTGTTTTTTCCCATTGTCATGTTCAAAAATAATCCCTGGAGATCTGTGTAATTGAGATACGATTACTCTCTCTGTTCCGTTATAAACAAATGATCCTGTTTCAGCCATCAAAGGAATGTTTCCAAGATATACTTCTTGTTCCTTAACTGCAGAAACTGTTCTTTGCTCATTAGAATCTTTATCTAAAGCCACTTCGTAAAACACTAACCTTACAACAACTTTTAGTGGAGCTTCGTAAGATAAACCTCTTTGGCGGCATTCTTTTACAGTATATTTAGGTTCTTCTAAAGAATAGCTTACAAATTCTAAAGAAACCGTTTTGTTAAAATCGTAAATAGGGAAAACCGATTTAAATACTGCTTGTAATCCTGTATCGGTTCTCTTTGCAGGTGGAACATCTTTTTGAAGAAAATCATCGTATGAATTTACCTGTAACTTCATAAGAGGCGGAGTATCTAGTACTACCGGTGTAGTTGAGAAACTTTTACGAAACCATTCGTTGGGTGAAAAAACCTGAGTCATCTCGGTCTCCCTGATAAATATATATAAGAAATTAATTAATTTTCAGTAATATAATAAATAAAACACAAAAAGGCATGGGAGAATTTCAGCCCCCATGCCATTTTTTATTTTATTTTTTTAGCAATAGCTATGCATTAAACTATTTAAGTTCAACCTTAGCTCCAGCTGCTTCAAGAACTTTTTTCATGTTCTCTGCGTCAGCCTTTGAAACTCCTTCTTTTACGTTTTTAGGAGCGCCTTCAACTAGATCTTTTGCTTCTTTTAATCCAAGACCAGTGATAGTTCTAACTTCTTTAATAACGTTAATTTTCTTATCTCCACCATCTTTTAGAACAACAGTGAATTCTGTTTGTTCTTCAACGGCAGCAGCTGGACCAGCAGCACCAGCAACAGCTACAGGAGCAGCTGAAACACCAAACTTGTCTTCAAGTTCTTTTACTAGGTTAGCAAGATCTAAAACTGTCATTTTTGAGATATGTTCAATCATTTGTTCATTTGTAATACTCATATTTTTCTCCTAAATAAAAAATTAAATAATTAAGCTAATTCGCCGTTTTCTTTCTTTTCTTTAATTGCATGCATAACTCTTGCAAAAGCAGATGCTGGCGCCATAAATGTGGCAAGTAAAGTTCCAAGCATTTGGTCTCTTGAAGGTAAGTCAGCAAGCTGTCTTACTTGTGCTTTAGATAAAGTTTGTCCATCTAAAACACCGCCTTTCAATTCTACTAATTCTAAATCTGCACCAGCCTCTTTAAGACACTTAGCTACAGCAGCTGCATCGTCAAATGCAAAGGCTAAAGCGTGTGGACCTTTTAGGTCAGCAAGTAATTGCTCAGCAGGTGTCCCGGCAGAAGCTTTTCTAAAAAGAGTATTTCGAGTCACAACCATTTTACCTTTTGCATCTCGTACTGCTTTTCTTACTTTCACAGCGTCGTTAGAAGTGATACCAATCAGGTTAGTAAGAAAGATCGCTTTTGCATTTCCAATATCTACTTTTAGATCTTGGATAATTGCTTCTTTCTCAGTTCTGTTTAGCATTATATCCTCCCGTTTATATTTGGAGGGGGATTTGGGCAGGCTTTACTCTAGATGGGTTATCTAGATACCGACTTTCATCAACCCCTACTTTTTATTTTATTATCCTAAGCTTAAAGCTTCGTTTGTATCAATCTTGATTCCAGGGCCCATCGTTGTACTTAAAGTTAATGACTTTATGTATGCACCTTTTGAACTTGCTGGTTTAGCTTTTACAATTGCACTTACCACAGTGTTGTAGTTTTGCTTTAATTGCTCAGCTGTGAAAGAACTTTTTCCGATCGGAACATGTACGATACCATTTTTCTCTGTTCTATATTCAACCTTACCAGCTTTTTGCTCTTTTACAGCTGAAGCGATATCGGTTGTTACCGTTCCAAGTTTTGGGTTTGGCATTAAACCACGTGGACCAAGAAGACGTGCAACTTTTCCAAGCTTACTCATCATGTCTGGAGTCGCGATTACTCTGTCAAATTCTAACCATCCACCTGCGATTTTATTAATAATATCTTCACCACCAACAAAATCAGCTCCAGCTTGTTCAGCTTCAGTTAACTTAGTACCAGATGTGATCGCCACTACTCTGATTACTTTACCTGTACCAGCAGGAAGAGCAATTGCTCCTCTGATCATTTGATCTGCATGACGAGGATCAACTCCTAGTCTAAAAGCTAGATCAACTGTTTCATCAAACTTTGCAGTTTTAACTTCTTTAGCCAATTTGATTGCTTCATCTGAAAGATAAAGTTTTGTTCTGTCGATTTTTTTTAGCGCTTCAGAATAACGCTTTGATGCCTTCTTCATTTTTTTCCTTTGCGGTTCGAACGATTTTTAAATCTCCCGCTTATTAATATTTCTTTACTAATTAATTAGTAATCTAACTTTAAGCCCATTGATCTAACTGAACCTTCAATTGTTCTCATTCCAGCTTCTTTTGAGCCAGCTGTTAAATCTACTTTTTTAGCTTCAACAATTTCTTCTACAACTTTTTTAGGAACTTTTTTTGCCATTACTTCTGATCCTGGCTTTTGAGCACCTCTTTCAAGTTTTAACTTATCTTTTAAAAGGTAAGTAGCTGGAGGAGTCTTTGTAACAAAAGTAAATGATCTATCTGAGTAAACTGTAATAATAGTTGGTAGTACTACACCTTGTTGAGATTGGGTTTTTGCATTGAAAGCTTTGCAAAACTCCATAATGTTAACACCTTTTTGACCAAGAGCTGGACCAATTGGAGGTGATGGATTTGCTTTTCCGCCTGAAATTTGTAATTTAATAAAACCTGTAACTTTCTTTGCCATATTTAACTCCTACTTCAACAACAATTATTTTTATGAAATTTTCTCTACTTGCGAGAAGTCCAGTTCTACTGGAGTTGGTCTTCCGAAAATAGAAACGTTAACCTTAATTTTCCCTTTGTCGTTAACCGCTTCAATGGTTCCAACAAAATTAGTAAATGGCCCTTCAATAACTTTAACAGATTCTCCCTCTGAAAAATTAACAGAAGTCCTAGGTTTCTTGAAGCCATCTTCCATTTGTGATGTCATGTAAGCTGCTTCTTCTTCAGTTATTGGCGATGGTCTATCTTGTGAACCACCTACAAATCCTGTAATTTTATCTGTGCTTCTCACCAAGTGCCATGTCTTATCATTCATAATCATTTTAATCAAGACATAACCTGGGAAAAATTTCTTTTTTATTGTTTTCTTTTTGCCATTAGCCGTTGTGACGACAGATTCTTCCGGAACCATTATCTCTGCAAAAAACTCAGTCATCTTATGATTCATGATGTTTTCTTTTAAGGTCTTAGTAACTTTGTTTTCTTGTCCCGTTTGAGCTTTGGCAATATACCATTTAAAATCTGGTGTATCACCTTTTGCCAATTCTATTTTTTCAATATTCTCTTTTTTCAATTCGCTCATTTTTAAACCGTGGTTATTAATAAATAAAACTAAGTAATAATTTAAATAAATAATCTACCGATACAAATATACCGGCAACAATCACTAGTGCAACAACCAATCCAACTGTAATTTTTAAAGTTGTATCGCTTGATGGCCAAACTACTTTTAAAAGCTCGTCATAAACTTCTTGCAAATAATTTCTACTTTTTTCGTTTGAAACTATTGCAATGAAAGTCCCAAATCCAAAAAGCATTCCAATAGCTTGAGATATTAAAATCATATTAGAAACTTTCGCTTCTAAATCAAACCACACTGAAAGTTGGCCTAATAATTTAAAAATTAAGTAGCCACAAATAGCAGCCCCTAAAGCTACTAAGGCATAGATCCACTTTCTTGAATCTTCGCTTTTTATAAAAGACATAAAAATTCCTTTAGTCGTAAAATTAGAATCTCATTATATGCAAGATTTTATACAAAATGTCTACTGTATTTCAGTCTTGCTATTTTAAAAGTGGCGGGTGCAAAAGGAGTCGAACCTTTAACCTAGTGATTTGGAATCACTCGCTCTAACCATTGGAGCTATACACCCTTAAAAAAAGGGGCCGAAAAATCGACCCCTAATAATTTTAACTAATTTTATTTACTAGTCTAAAATGTTAGCGACAGTTCCAGCTCCAATAGTTCTACCACCTTCACGGATAGCAAAACGTAAACCTTTTTCCATTGCAACTTTAGAGATTAGCTCAACGTTAAACTTAGTATTGTCACCTGGCATAATCATTTCAACACCTGGGTTAAGTTCAATTGAACCAGTAACGTCTGTAGTTCTAAAGTAGAACTGAGGACGGTATCCTTTAAAGATTGGAGTATGTCTTCCACCTTCTTCTTTTGTAAGGATATATACTTCAGCTTCAAATTTAGCGTGAGGCTTTACTGAACCTGGCTTAATTAAACACTGACCTCTTTCAATATCTTCTCTCTTAGTACCACGTAGTAATAGACCAACGTTATCACCAGCTTGACCTTGATCAAGAAGTTTACGGAACATTTCAACACCTGTAACAGTAGTTTTTTGAGCATCACGGATACCAACGATTTCGATTTCGTCGTTAATTCTTACGATACCTCTTTCAACTCTTCCTGTAACAACTGTACCACGTCCAGAGATTGAGAAAACGTCTTCAACTGGCATTAAGAAATCTTTATCTACGTCTCTTACTGGAGTTGGGATGTATGAATCAACTGCATCCATAAGTTCCATAATTTTTGTTTCGCCGATTTCTGGATTTCTTCCTTCTACTGCTGCAAGAGCTGATCCTGCTACGAAAGGAATTGCGTCTCCAGGAAAGTTATAAGAAGATAATAAATCTCTTAACTCCATTTCAACTAATTGTAGTAATTCTGGATCGTCTACCATGTCTACTTTGTTTAAGAAAACAACTAGAGCTGGAACACCTACTTGTCTTGCAAGAAGGATATGCTCTCTAGTTTGAGGCATTGGACCATCAGCAGCTGAACAAACAAGGATACCACCATCCATTTGAGCAGCACCAGTAATCATGTTCTTTACATAGTCAGCGTGGCCTGGACAATCTACGTGAGCGTAGTGTCTGTTAGCTGTTTCGTATTCAACGTGTGCAGTATTGATTGTAATCCCTCTTGCTTTCTCTTCAGGAGCAGAGTCGATTTCTGCATATGATTTAGCAGCTCCACCAAACTTCTTTGCCATTGTCATAGTGATAGCAGCAGTTAATGTAGTTTTACCGTGGTCAACGTGACCGATAGTTCCGATGTTTACGTGCGGTTTATTACGCTCAAATTTTTCCTTAGCCATGGGGCATCTCCTTCTTTGTTATCATCGTTCGAAAAAAATTATTTTAATGGAATTATCTTTATTTCCAAATTAAGTCAACAGTATGCACGCGAATAATTTCACTTGCAAGATAAAAATGGAGCTCCCGATGGGAATTGAACCCATGACCTCTCCCTTACCAAGGGAGTGCTCTACCACTGAGCCACGAGAGCGCATTCAACTTCTGCGCTAAAAAATAATTGATTATAACAATTTAGTAAAGAATTTAATTTTTGATTTAAGAATGGAGCGGGCTACAAGATTCGAACTTGCGACATCCACCTTGGAAGGGTGGCGCTCTACCAACTGAGCTAAGCCCGCATAAAAAACCATTTAAAATGGTGGAGAGAGATGGATTCGAACCATCGAAGGTGTACACCGACAGATTTACAGTCTGTTGCCTTTGGCCGCTCGGCAATCTCTCCCAAACAACTCCTTAGATAAGTGGAGCTGACTATAGGAGTCGAACCTACGACCGTCGGTTTACAAAACCGATGCTCTACCAACTGAGCTAAGTCAGCCTACAGTATCTAAGCTTTATGCTGGAGCTAATTTATAATCAGAAGTTACTACAAAGGCAATATCTTTTTTACATTTTAATCAAAAAAATAAATTACACAGCGTCATCTTTTTTACTTACCTATCAAATTCTTAGGTTATTGAATTTATATTTAGAAAGAATTTGTCATTATTTTAAAATGGCGCTTCGTTTCAGATCTTTATATAAAAAAATTAACAACTGGAGGTAATCATGAAGTTATTCTCTTTCATTTTTCTCTTTTTAGTTTCTTTTCAATCCTTTGCTTTAGAAATAATCAAGCATGAATTTAAAGATGAAATTCAATTAAAAATCGTACGAGTTGTTCCAGATAGTTTTGAATCTTACTCGCTTCACAATCAAAACGGCAGAGAGATGACCTTGGTCTGTGCTAAAAATAAGTTTTTTGAAAATAACCTTCACGCCTTTATCGAATATCGAAATTTTTACAATGAAATTGCTGGAAGATTTACAATCGAAAGCAATGCTATCTGTAAAGACATGGCGAAATTTATTGAGTCGGCTCACTCTGCTGTAGATGAATGGAAACCGTTTTTAATTAAACTTAGTAAAAAAGAAATGAAAGTAACAAAAATTGTGTATCCCAAAATCGACCCACTTTCCGACACTGGAGATATTAAGGATCTTCTTCCAAAGAAAAAGGTTTTAGATTTTTCTAAGCCCGATGTGAATTTTTCACTTTACTAGAATATTATTTTCCGAAAATTTTTTCCATAGCAACAGCTGATGCTACAGAAACATTTAAGGATTTAATCATACCTAAAGGTTTGAGTGAGATCGTTTGAGGCATTATTCTACTTACAGCATGAGAAAGACCCACGTCTTCTGCACCTAAGACAAGGCAAATTGAAGAAGTAGATTGAAATTCTAGATTTTCACTAGCATGCTCAGACATTCCAATCACAGTTACTTTTAGATCAATAAGTTTTTGAAGTGATTTAACCAATGAAGAGCATTTAATAATTTTTATATGCTCAGTAGCACCTGAAGCAATTCTTGAAAATGAAGGACCTGTTCCAAAATTTCCTCGATGAGATGTAATCACACAATTGACACCATAAAAAGCTGCTGTTCTCAAGATTGCAGCACCATTGTGTACATCTGTCACTTGATCAAGTGCCAATATTTTCAAGGGAATTCGGCTTTGAATTTGTTCATAAATCCATGAAGGATCAAACTCTGGTAAAAAATCAATCAAGAGCATTATTTGCGAGGGAACTCTCTGATATTCTAGTTCAAGTGAATCATAAATTTTTTTTGCTTTTTCTTGAAGCGCATGACCGTCGATAATTTGGATGCTTACTTTAGCGAGCTCATCGCTTTTTAAAGGGCATTTTTTCTTAAATTCATCTAACCCTTCTTTTGTAGCAAAGATTTCTCTTCCAGAACGATTTGGATTTTTTACTGCTTCATAGATACTATGAATACCGACGATTAATTCTTTTTCAGTTGTCATGATTAAAATACTTCTTGAAAAAAGTTACCAACTCTTCTCTCTTTAATTTTTTAATTTCACCAGTTTTTCTTTCTACGATTTCAAACTCTTTTGAGGCTTGATAATCTCTTTCACCTAAAACCAATCTTAGTGGAAGTCCGATTAAATCAGAATCTTTAAATTTAAAACCTGGACCTTGATTACGATCATCAAACAATACTTCAAATCCAGCTTGGCAAAGTTCATTGTAAATCTCCTCACCAAATTTTTCCATTTCGGGAGATTTTACAATTGTTGCAAAATAAATTTGATACGGGGCAATTGATTTTGGCCATATAATTCCATTAGCATCATGATTTTGCTCAATTGCAGCAGCTACAACTCGAGTCACACCAATTCCATAACAGCCCATAAGCGGAGTCGCTAATTTTCCGTTTTGATCTAAAATACCAACCTTCATATCTTTGGTGTATTTGTCGCCGAGTTGAAAAACATGGCCAACTTCGATTCCTCTTTTTTCAACAACCTGATGTTTACCATCAAGAGTAAGATCTCCAGCTCTTGCAAGTCTCAAATCTGCCACCTCAAAGTTTTTAAAATCTCGATCCGGATTAAATCCTTCAAAGTGATAATTCTTTTTATTAGCACCGATCACGTAACTACCAGCAGTGTTAATGTTTTTATCAAATACGATTTTTACTTTAGAAGTTAAATTAACAGGACCAATAAAACCTTTTACAAATCCAGATTTTGCCATTTGTTCATCTGTTGCAGCTGTCAAGTGATCAGACTTTAAATAGTTTTTCAATTTTACTTCATTAAGTGTGTCATCACCAAGCAACATCACCAATACTAATTCTGATTCATTTCCTTTTGTTGAAACAAATACTAAAGATTTTAAACTATGTTCTTCTTTTTTATTTAAAAACTTGCAAACATCTTCAATCGTTGACTTGTTAATTGTCTCAACTTCTTTCATTGGGATAATGCTAGAATCAATTGTTGTTGCAGATCGAATCGTTTGAGCTTTTTCAACGTTTGCCGCATACTTTGCTTCTGCTGAATAAATAATGAGATCTTCTCCGGCATTAGCGACTACTTGAAACTCATGAGTTTTCGAATCAGATGAAGCCATCGCTCCACCATCTGCTTCAACGGGAATAAATTCTAAGCCCAGTCTCGTAAAAATTGCAGTATAGGCATTATACATATCTTGATAGCCTCGATCTAGACAGGCTTTATCCATGTGAAAAGTGTAGGCGTCTTTCATGGTGAATTCACGTCCTCTCATGAGGCCAAAGCGAGGGCGAATTTCATCGCGAAATTTTGTATTAATTTGATACAATCCGACAGGAAGTTGCTTGTAAGATTTCACCGTTTTTCGAAATATATCAGTGACAGCTTCTTCATTGGTCGGAGAAATACACAAGTCAGAATCTTTTTTATCTTTAAATCGAAGCATTAAATCGCCCATTTTATCCCAGCGACCTGTTTCTTGCCAAAGCTCTCCAGGAGTTACGACAGACATCGTGACTTCGTGACAATTGATTTTATCTAATTCCTCTCTTATGATTCTTTCTACTTTTCGAATTGAGCGAAGCCCCATTGGTAGATAGTTGTATAAACCTGAACCTGATTTATGAATGAGGCCAGCTCTAATCATCAATTGATGTGAAATAATTTCTGCGTCCGCAGGAACTTCTTTATAAGTTTGCCAAAAACCTTTCGATAATTTCATATATAACCTTTAAAATGATGGTGCTAAAGCTTGTGGTAATGCAAAAGCTTCTATTGTTTCTCTCTGTAGAGAGGCTGCAGATACTATTTCATATGCAGAAGGTGTTTCAAGCAACTTTCTACAAAGTTTATTGTGTAAAAGATGTCCAGATTTATAGGTCGTAATTTTTCCAGCAATCTCAAAACCTAAAAGTGCAATATCACCCACAGTATCAAGAATTTTGTGTCTAACAAATTCGTCTATAAATCTTAATCCTTCCGGGTTTATAACTTTATAATCATCTAATACAATCGCATTATCTAAACTACCACCTTTAATTAAACCTTTTCGTTTTAAAGCATCTACATCTTTCAATAAACCAAAAGTTCTCGCTCTACCTATTTCTTCAATAAAACTTTCACAAGAAAATTCAAATATTTTTCTTTGTGCTTTGATAGTCGGGTGAGCAAAGACAATGGTTGAATCAATAATTAATTTATTTGATGGTTCTATTTCTGCCCACTTATCATCAAGTTCAACTCTCACTTTTTCTAAAACAACCAAGAATTTCTTTGAACGATTAAGTGGAACAATTCCCGTCTCTTTCAAAATAAAAACAAAGGATGCACCCGACCCATCCATGATGGGAACTTCTGGGCCATCAATTTCGCAATAAACATTATTAATTCCAAGTCCGTAAAAAACTGAGAGTAAATGCTCCACGGTATGAACTGCATTAAGACCAGAGCCTATCGTGGTATTATTCTCTGTCGCACCAACAGTTCGCGCATCGGCAACCAATACTTCAGAGTTTTTTAAATCTACTCTTTTAAATTTAATACCAAAGTCTGCTTCTGCTGGATGAAGGGTTAATGTTACTTTTTTACCCGAATGTATTCCAATTCCGGTTACAGAGACTTTTTTAGCAATTGTTCTTTGATTTAACATAACACTCCACTACACTTAACTACTTTAATTTTCAATTGATTTCTTGGCAAGTTTTTCTTTCTCCTTGCATTAGTTCGTGCTAATTTGATTGAAGCATTTAGGTAGGTGATTATGATTTGGAACAAAACTTTAGATCTTCAAAAAATAAATCTTTTTAATAAAAATACACTAGTAGAATTGTTAGATATTCAAATTACAAAATTTGGTGATGATTTTCTTGAAGGAACAATGCCGGTCAATGAAAAAACATTTCAACCAATGAAACTGTTGCACGGAGGAGCTTCTTGCGTTTTAGCCGAAAGTCTTGGAAGTATTGCTGCCAATTTGGTTATAGATCAAAATGAATTTGCAGCCTTTGGTCAGCACATAGAGGCGACACATCTAAGGCCTGTAAAAAACGGTTTAGTTCGAGGAGTAGCCAAAGCACTCGCCATAGGTAAAACTTCGCAAACATGGAATATTCAAATTTTTAATGAAGAAAATAAGTTGGTCTGTGATTCAAAATTGATCATCGCTGTAAGGGAAAAAAGCAAATAATTTTTAAACTTTTAAAAGATGTTCTTTTGCTTTTTCAGATATCTCTCTTCCTCTTGGTGTTCTAAGTAAAAAGCCTTCTTTTAACAAGTAGGGTTCGTAAACATCTTCAATTGTATCTCGATCTTCGCCTAATGTGGCACATAGTGCTTCAATACCGACAGGACCACCTTTGTAATATTCTTGAATCACTTGAATAATTTTTCTATCCATTCTATCAAGACCTAAAAAATCAATATCCATCAAGTTTAAAGATTTTTCAACACTGGCTTTTGAAATAAACTCTTCTTTTTGAACGATTGAAAAATCTCGAACTCTTCTTAAAATTCTATTGGCGATTCTAGGAGTTCCTCTTGAGCATTTTGCAATTAGTTCTAATGCTTCTTTGGCAAGATTGACATTTAATTTTTTTGAATTGTTTAACAAAATTGTTGATAAATCTTTGTGATTGTAAAAATCAAAATGCAAGTGTGCCATAAATCTATCTCGTAAAGGATTAGAAAGTAAACCACTACGAGTTGTAGCACCGATGAGTGTAAAAGGGGCTATTTGAATTTGCATTGTTCTCGCAGCAGCTCCTTGGCCTATGACGATATCTAATCTAAAATCTTCCATTGCTGAATATAAAATTTCTTCAACAGAAATATGCATACGATGAATCTCATCAATAAATAAAACATCGCGAGGATTTAAGTTTGTCAAAATTGCAGCCAGATCACCTTTCTTTTCAATCGCAGGTCCTGAAATGACATGCAATTCAGAACCCAAGGCTTTCGCAATAATCATCGCCAATGAAGTTTTTCCAAGACCTGGAGGTCCAGATAAGAGCGCGTGATCCATAGCTGAACTACGAATTTTTGCCGATTCAACCATGACTTCGATATTTTGTACTACTTTAGATTGTCCTACGTATTCAGAAAAATTTAAAGGTCTTAACAAAACTTCATGTTTAACTTCATCTAGCTTTTGATCAGGATCATATACTCTTTCTGTGTTTTCATTTTCCATATATTAAACTTCTTTTAAAACAAGATGTATTAATTGTTCTGGTTTTGTAATTAAGTTGGCAGCTAATATTTTTTGAGCAATTGGAATAATTCGCTCTTCTCTAAAGCCTAATTCTTTACATGCCATTAAAGCATCGTTCATGATTTCGTTTTGATTGACTAAATTAACAACCGGGCTTGCTTCTATCGTTGCAACTTCCTCAAATTGAAATTCGTTTGTAGAAATTTTTCCAACTGGCTTAATAATTCGTTTTTGATCAGAATACATTTTAACTTTATCTATTTTTCCAGATAAATCTAATATTATTTGAGCTGCACCCTTTGTTCCAAGGCCAGGAACTTTCGTTAAAATATTTTTCGAATCAAGATTAACCGCATTCACTATTTCATTGACTCCAAGATTTACAATTAACGAGTAAGCAGATTTAGGTCCAATGCCTTTAACAGTTAATAACATTTCAAATAATTTTTTTGCTCTAAGAGAATGAAAGCCATACATAGTTTCAGAATCCTCTTTGATAATATGTGAAACATAAATTCCTGCAAAGCTACCCTCCACTAAAACTTGGTTATAAAACACTTGATAGCCAACACCTGTATTTGTCTGAAGAATCACTTCTGAGCCATCACTAAAGAGTACTTCACCAAAAAGATAGCCGATCATATATTAATTTCCTTTGCATTTTGTTTCATTTTCTGTCTCATTGGCAATTGTAAGGCATGACAGACAGCTATTGCCAACGCATCTGACTCATCGTTAGATTTAAATTTTAATTTACCAAACATTAAAGATAAAGATTTTTCAACTGCTAATTTATCTGCATGTCCATGACCGGTAATAGATGATTTGATGAAATTTGGAGAATATTCTGTAAGTTTATCAACTCTTTCTTTCATCAGTGCCGCAATAATTGCTCCACGAGCTTGAGCAAGTTTACTTAATGCTTCAACACTTTTTACGTAAATCAGAGCTTCAACCGCTACTTCATCTGGAAGAAATTCTTTTTGGAGTTCATCGCAAGATTTATAAATCAATCCCAGTCTATCTAAAAAATTCTCTAAATGATCAAACTTCATTATTCCTGAACTTATATATTTTATCTTTCGGCCATCTACTTCAACAATGGCCCAACCCGTCTTTCGCGATCCAGGATCTATACCCAGTATTCTCATTTTGTTCCTTTATTTTTAACAAATGTTCCCAAATAAAAAACCAATGAACCTCCAACAAGTTGAATCAATTCAAGCTTGCCGTAATCTCCTTTGCTCATACCTGCGAACAAACAAAGACCCACTGAGGCAAATCCCACCAATTGCATTCCTAATCCCAAATAAAAAAACATGACTCTTTCCTCTAATAAAAAAAATGTTACAGAAGATTTTTTCTTTTGTAAAAAGAAGTCTGATCGACTAGTATTTTTTCATGGCAAAACTTCTCGAAGCATCCGCAGTAAGAAAGCAAATCACTAGAAACTTAAAAGCACGCTGTAAGCTTTTAAAAGAAAAATCTGTCACTCCGTTTTTAAAAGTTATCCTCGTAGGGAGTGATCCTGCGAGTATAGTGTATACAAAAAATAAAAAGAAATACTGTGAAAAAGTTGGCGCACTCTGTGAGATTGTTGAGTTACCAGAAAGTACAAGTGAAGATGTTTTTATGCGTACAATAAACGACATCAATCATGATAAACTTGTCCATGGTTGCATTATTCAACTTCCGCTGCCTAGCCATTTGCAACACTTAGATGTCGGTGTGCTGATTAATAAAAATAAAGACGTTGATGGATTTCATCCTGAAAACCTTTATGCATTATTGAAAAATAGAAATCTTGATAACGATTTAGTTTCGTGTACACCAAAAGGCATCCTTTCACTTTTGAAAGGATATGAAATTGAAATTGCAGGTAAAGATGTAGTCGTCATTGGGCGAAGCATGATTGTTGGAAAACCTTTAGCTCTATTACTTTTAAATGGTAACGCAACCGTGACTATGACACATTCTCATACACATAACTTAAAAGAGATAACCAAAAAGGCAGATATTATAATTTGCGCATTAGGAAAGGCAAAATTTCTAGATATCAGTTTTTTAAACTCTTCTAAATCTCAAATCATTATTGACGTAGGAATGAATAACGACGAAATTGGAAATTTGTGCGGTGATGTAGATTTCGAAAGTGTTTTTGATCATGTTGCTGCGATTACTCCAGTTCCTGGAGGAGTTGGTCCCATGACTATTGTTTCCTTGGTTCAAAACCTTTTACAAGCAGCCGAAAAAGAGTTATCAATTTAATCTCTATTTTTTGGAGATACATCAATGGAATTACTAAAGACATCATTACATCAAGAGCATTTGAAGTTAAATGCTAAAATGGCTCCTTTTGCCGGATATGAAATGCCAATACAGTACACTTCTGTAAAAGAAGAAGTATTAGCCGTTAGAAATCATTGCGGAGTTTTTGATGTTAGTCATATGGGTGAATTCTTCGTCGAAGGCCCTGAAGCCATTCAGTTTGTCGATTATATTATTACAAATGATTTTTTAAATGCGGAGTTAAAAAAAGCCGTTTACTCTCCACTTTGTCGAGATAATGGCACTATTGTCGACGATTTAATTTGCTACAAGTTAAAGCAAGACTTGGTTTTAATTTGTGTTAATGCTTCTAATATTGAAAAAGATTGGGAATGGATTAATTCAAAAAAAGGAAAATTCAACTGTCATTTAAAAAATGCTTCAGAAAACTACTCCCTGCTTGCAATACAGGGACCAAAAACCGAAGAAATTTTAAAAACAATCGGTATCTTGCAAGATGAAAACATGCCCTACTATTCAATAATTGAAAAAGAAAATCATTCAAATAAAATCATGATTGCGAGAACAGGGTATACAGGAGAAGACGGTTTTGAAGTTTTTGGAAATCATGGATTCATTAAAACACTTTGGTCAGAACTATTAAAATCAAATGTAACTCCATGTGGTTTAGCTGCTAGAGATGTTTTACGTCTTGAAGTTTGTTTTCCTCTCTACGGCCATGAATTAAATGACGAAGTCACTCCACTTGATGTTGGATTAAATTGGACAGTAAAATTTCAAAAAAATGACTTTGTTGGAAAAGGTTTTCTACAAAACTATCAAGCTAATTTTCAATTAGTTAAGATAATTCTTGAAAAAGGTATCCCAAGAGAAGGTTATGAAATTCTAAATGATTCCAATCAGCCCATTGGGAAGGTCACTTCGGGAACCATGTCTGTGATTTTAAATAAAGGAATCGCTATTGGAATAGTCCGAAAGGGCATGCTTACAAATGATACAAAGTTAAAAGTAAATATTAGAAACAACATGTACGATGCCCAAATTACCAAAAAGGCATTTGTCGTAGGAGGACATAAATAATGGCACAAAAAGTATTAGAAAACCTAAAGTACACTAAAGAACACGAGTGGGTTAAAGTTGAAGGCGATACAGCTCTAGTGGGTATCACTGACTTTGCTCAATCGTCATTAGGCGATATTGTTTTTGTTGAACTACCTGAAATAGGAAAAAAACTCAATGCAAATCAAACATTTGGTGTTGTAGAATCAATCAAATCGGTAAGTGATCTATATTCTCCACTAAGCGGAACAGTCTTAGAAAGCAATACTGCTCTTACAAATTCTCCTGAAACTTGTAATCAGTCACCTTATGAAAACGCATGGATGCTGAAGCTTAAAATTGAGAATCCAGGTGAATTAAACGATTTATTATCTGCAACTCAATATTCTGAATATTTATCTAATTTATAAACATTTGCTTTCGAAAAAGTGGAAAACTTTTTTCGCTTTTTTGAAAGCAAGTAAAAAATCTAAAAAAAATCTTTTCCTTATCAATTAAAAATCAAAACTTTATCAGTCTTTTTTTATTTTTTACATGTTGATTTTCTATTAATTTTTTTGTTTAAAATTTTCTTTACGAATTTCGATTAAAAATTCATACTTCATAAACAAAAAATAAAGAAAATTAGGATTCATCTGTAATATGCATACTGAAAATCAAGATTCAATTCAACTTATCAATACTGCAATAATAAAAAGCAAAGAAAGAAAAATAAGTACATCTTATGAATCTAGACTAAGTAAAGTTTGCCAATCTCCCGTGATGCAATCTCTCATCGTAGCAATTGATCACCTTTCTGATTCGCAAAAAATTTCAAGAGACCACGCTGCTGTTCAAATAATTGAATCAATACGTGAACTAGATAATGTTTGGAATGACTATGTGTTAATGGAAGGAATTGGAAAACTTAAAGACTTACTTAAAGACAGTCATTTGCATTAACTTTTTACAACAAATCCCCATTGTATAATGGCCCTTCCGTCGACAACGAGACCTTTCGGAGGGTTTGGAAAAGGGCCGGCTTTATTAAAGGACTCGATCGCCGCTTGATCGAGTTCTCTAATACCACTGCTGCCTTCAATTTTTATATCTACAACCTTACCCTTTCCATCTAAGACAACCATTATTGCAGTTATCAAATTATCGCTTGCCGGAAGCCTTCTACCGCTTTTATAAAGTCTTTTAGCTTTTTCTTGTATGGTTGCTCCCCAATGCTGCTCAAGTTTTTGCTTTATTCTCTGATAAAAACCAAAATATTTATATTCTGTTGTATTAAGCCTGGTGAAATCTCCTAGCGGAATATCTTCAACGTAATCATTTGAACTTGAAACACTTCTCTGATTTGTAATGGTTTCTTTTTCAAACGGCTCTACTTTTTGAAAATCATCTTTAGAAAATTGTCCTAATTCGCTTAGGCTTAGTTTAACTTTTATCTCTTTTGATCGAATATTATTCGAAGCTGATTTATTCCCTTTAGCTCTCTGAGGTACAGAAGATTCCCCTTCATTAAATTTCCCATTGTTCCGTGCGATTGTTTGACGATCAAAAAACTGTGAAGTTTTTCCTAGGAACAAAGGCTTTTTTTCATCTGGTTTATTTAAGTTCCCTTTCTGTTCTGTCTCAACAATCTGTTGCTTAATTTTTTGCAGTTCTGATTTTTTTATGAACTTAATCTCTTCTAAGGAGATTCTTGATATGCTTTTGGGCTTTACAGACTCTTCAAGTAAATGATTCGTCGGTGATTTCAAATAAACATTCAAGAAGGTTAAATGCAATAAAACCGAAACCAAAAATGAAAATGAAATTTTTCGCTTTATACTTTTTAAAAACACAACCTATCCCTTGGTGCTTCTTTAAGCACTTGTCGGAAAAATTGTATTTAATATTTAACTGAATTATTGATTTTCAAAATACTCATCATCTGAAGTGTTTCGTGACTTAACAGGAACTTGCGCTCCCTCTCCTTCCTGAGTTTTAAAGTCAACAACTCCATCTGCAAAGAATTCTTGTATTACTCCAGATCCCATTTGTGATACTTTACGTCCTGATTGCTTTTCAATAAGACTCATTGAAACACCCGCTGGTACTTCAAAAGGTTGATCACCATACTTCTTGATTGTTGCTCTCATGTATTCTTTCCAAATTGGCAATGCAGATTTACCACCCGTTTCTCCATAGCCAAGAGTCTTATTATCATCAAAACCAACCCAAACACCGGTCACTATACTTGATGAAAAACCAACAAACCAAGCATCTACATAGTCATTCGTTGTTCCAGTTTTTCCTGCAATGTTGGCACTTATTTCGCGAGCAGCTGTTCCAGTTCCAGAAGTGATTACACCCTTCATAACGTTTGTCATGATGAATGCATTTCTTGGATCGTAAACTTGATTACCAGTACCTGACTCAGGATTAATAATCTTCATATCCTTTTCCACTTCGTTGATATACACCTTTTTCTTTGAATGATCTGTCATAGAAAGTATTGCCTTCGGTAAAACAAATCTTCCGCCATTGGGAAAAATGGCATAAGTTAAAACCATGTCTCTTGGAGAAACACCGAAAGTTCCCAGCGCAATACTTAAATTATTTTCCATCTTTGCATTAAAGCAAATTCTGTCTAAAAACTTGAGAACATTTGAAACGCCGATCTTATCTGCAATTTTGATTGTTGGAATGTTACGTGATTGCTCAAGCGCAACTCTAAACGTAACTGGTCCCTTGTACTCTCCATCGTAATTTTTTGGCTTCCAACTCGAAGCAGAATCAAAACCCGGCATAGCCTCTGGGGTATCCATAATAATCGTACTCGGAGTATAACCATTTTCTAGAGCTGCAGCAAAAAGTAGTGGTTTAAATGAAGAACCCGGTTGTCTTTTGGCCTGTATCACTCGATTAAACTTTGTTAACTTGTAATCATTTCCTCCAACGTAACTTACAACTTCTCCACTTCGAGCATCAATTGCATAAAGTGAAGTCTGAACTTCGGGAACTTGATCTAATTCACAAATTAAATATTTTTGAGACTTAATGAGATTCGCATTTTTTAATTTATTCAAATACAATACAGATTCCTTGTTTAGGTAACTTAAAATTGTATTGGTTTTATTAATCTTAACATTTACGATATCGCCAATTTTTAAAATCAAAGATGGTTTGGTTATTTCTTGAAAATAGCTTGTGTTTTCATTGACACTTCTCTTGTGTGCCCACTTAAAATATTCAAAAGGAATAAGTGAAGGGATTCCCGCCAAGTTGATATATACAACTCTTAAATTATCATCCACCCCCGTAACAATGGCTTCATATTGCTCCGACGACTTAAGAGATTTTAAAAACTCTGAATCTTCGACAATTCCTGGATAAAAATTAGAATCTTGCATTTCTTTAATTAATCTAGATCTTTCTTCTAACTGAGCAATGAACTTAATTTCATCAAAACTAAACTCATATTTTTTTTCTGCATGCTCACCAATAATAAAATAACTCGATTTCTTTTTTAAAATATTTCTTCTCGACTCTATGGCAAACTTATCAAACTCTTCTGGTAGAATCTTGCCAATTGGCCCTTTAAAACCTTGTCTTTTATCTACTTCCTTGGCACCCTTCATCGCTTCTTCTTCTGCGATTTTTTGCAAACTCCAATCGAGAGATGTTTTAATAATGTAACCATTCGTAAGAAATTCTTTTTCACCGACAGCTTCAACCGCTTTTTGTCTTACCCATTCAGTAAAATATCCTGCTTTTAAATCATCTTCATGAAGATAGTAAATTGTCTTTTCTATCAAAGCTTGTTCATACTGTGCCTTAGTAATTTTATTTAATTTATACATCCTTTCTAAGACGTAACCTTGCCTTTTTTTAGCGGGTAGTGGATTTACGTAAGGAGAATATTTCCCGGGCGCAACTAGTAAACCAGCCAACATTGCTGATTCTGCAACGGTAATATCTTTTAGATCTTTATTAAAATATCCTCGAGCAGCTGCTTTGACTCCATAATAACCGCCACCTAAATAAACCTGGTTCAAGTAAAGATAAAGAATTTCTTGCTTTGATAATTTTTCTTCAATTTTTTGAGCGAGAATAAAATCTTTTAGTTTTCTTGTTACGGATCTTTCTGAAGAAAGCAGTAGGGACTTAGCTACTTGCTGAGTAATTGTACTTCCACCCTGAACAACTTTTCCAGCTTTAAAGTTAGCTATCATGGCCCTCAATACTCCAAAATAATCAACTCCCTTGTGGGTAAAAAATTTGTCATCTTCCGCAGCTAAGAATGCATCTATCACTCGAGCTGGGACATTTTTCATTTCTACAATTTCTCTTTTTTCTAGGCCTATTTCGGCTAAAAGCACTCCGTCTTTGGAATAAATTTGTGAAGCAAGATTTGGTTTATAGTCTTGTAGTTTATCTATTTTTGGTAGATCTAATTTCATATAAGAAAATGCCGCAAATAAGCCTAAAATCGATACGCTTACTAAGGCCAATAATGTAACTATAAATTTAAGGACTAAACTTCTCATTCTACACCTAGATCTTCTTGATTTTTCACAACACTTTTTTCTTGCATTAGCTTGTTTAATTTTATCATTTGTTTATTTGCAGCTAAGCTCGTTTCTAAAACAAAGGCGTTAAACATGCTATCGTTATCAAATTGAGTTTTTTTACTTGATAAATCAAAATAAAAATCACCAACCTGTCTTTCTTTCGACAGTCGACTAATGGCTGCACCATAAATGCCTTGTAAATGTCCACTCACAACATTTAATTCACTTTTATTGTTTAAAACATCTGCAGTCACAATAAAATCTGCACCTAATTTATTTAAAAATCGTGGATTATGAATTTCTCTTTCAAGCGCACCGGAATATTTTACTCCAGATTTCAAAGCAACTGCCTGGTGGTTTAACTTTAGATTTAGTAAAATTAAATCTCTAATATTACCTTTATCAAAATAGACTACTTTTTTTAAACTATGATCAAATAGTGTTACTACAAATTTAATTTTAGTTCCTTCTATTTTAAAATTTTTCAATTTCGAAAGTAATAATTCATCAATTTCTTCGATCCATTCGCGGCTATATATTTCATCTGATTTTTTTTCACGTAAATATTTAGTAAAATTCCACTCGATTACTTCTGGAGTCATCCCAACCGCATACATTGCAGCAACAATAGCGCCAAATTCAACCCCAGTGACTACTTGAGGAACAATATTGTATCTGTAAAAATTCTTCAAAATGTTTATATAAGCTATCGTGCCCATTAAGCCTGGACCTAGACTTAAGCCTAATTTTAATTTTTTTTGAATAATAATCTCACTAGATTTTTCTTCGATAAATAATTCACCACTTCTCTCACCACCTACTCGTAACGTCTCAACTGGCTTTGGTTCATTTTTTTTATCTAAATCAGTTTTGTTTTCAGGTGATGATATTTCACCTAAATCTACACCTTCACCTCTGTTTGAAAACAAAGGCTTGATGTTTGAACATCCCACTTGAAAAATTAGTAATGTAACTAAAATAATTTTCGACATATGATTAAGACAATTCTTCTTCTTTTAGTTTCTCTGAAAGGAGCTGTATTTTCTTTTCTGCCCCAGTTAAAATTTCCTTGCACGACTTGTAAAGCATTGTTCCTTTTTCAAAACTATCTAAACTTTCTTCTAAAGTTGATTCTCCACTTTCTAGTTTTTTTACAATCCCTTCAAGTTCTTCTATAAGTTCTTCAAAATTTTTTTTCTTAGACATGAGAAACCCTTCATTTAATTGAGCAAAGCACACCGGTATTAGGTGTCAAAATTTCACCATTTTTGTAACTAATTTTACCACCTATTCTAATAGTTTTCGATAAATTAAGTGAATAATATTGTGTTTTTTCTATTTCGGAGTTTTTTGCCTATGTAGAGAATTTGGCACCCGGCAAGTTATATTAATAGTAAGTTCACAAAGGAGGAACCTTGAGAGAACTATGGGTACCAGTTTCAGCCGCAATTGCTCAACAAAAAAATGTTGAGACGATTGCTAATAATGTTGCAAATGCCAACACTCCTGGTTTTAAAAAGGATCAAATGATCTTTAAAGAGTATTTAGCTGCTATAGAAAAAGGCGATCAAAGTATCGATCTTCCACAAAAAGAATGGAAACCTGAAGACTTCTACCGAAGCTACAATGCTGAAGATGCTTTTGTGAAAGCTGATGCTTCTTTCACAACCCATGAACAAGGTCAATTAACTCCTTCGGGAAATTCTTTTGACATGGGCTTAAGTGGGCCTGGCTTTTTTGAAGTGTTAACACCTAATGGTATTCGATACTCAAGAAAAGGATCATTTAGTATTAACGGTGATGGAAAGCTCGTTACAGATCAAGGATTCTTAGTTTTGTCAAAAGGGCCACCGCCAACTGTTGGTGCTGATGGAACAGTCTCCATCTCTGCTCCACCAGAATCAAGAGCCATCATGATTGGAAACAATAAACTTATTGTCAGTTTAACAGGAGAGGTTTTTTCTGGGTCTGATAAAGTTGCTGACTTATCAGTTGCTGAATTTAATGACATTCATGCACTAAAAAAAGAAGGTCAATCCTTATTTATTAACAATGATCAACAAAATCTTAAAATTGGTGACTATAAGACAAGTGTGCATCAAGGATTCATTGAGCAATCCAACGTTAATGCCGTCACCGAAATGTCTGCGCTCATAAATGCAAATAGAAATTTTGAATCTATACAAAGAGTAATAAAAACATATGACAACATGAGCTCGAGGGCCGTGAATGAAATTGGTAAATTTTAAAGGATAAATATGTTTCAAAAACAACTGTTAATATTCTCTGTTTTTTTTGGATCAAGTGCTTACTCAATGACGAAAGCGCTTCACACGGCTGCAGCTGGGATGGCCGCTCAAGAAACCAATGTTAGTACAATTTCTAACAATATAGCTAACGTAAATACGACTGGATTTAAGAGAGGTCGAACAGAATTTGACGATCTAGCTTATGAAACTGTTCAAGAGCCAGGTGCTAGGTCAAGTGCTTCAACTAACTACAATGTTGGTGTACAGGTTGGATCTGGCGCTCGAGTTTCTTCCATCAGAAAAGAATTTTCTGTAGGAAGTCCACAAATTACCAATAATCCTTTTGATTTAATGATAAATGGTGAAGGTTTTTTTGGAATTATTTTGCCTAACGGAGAATTAAAATACTCTCGGGATGGTTCCTTCAATGTTGATGCTCAAGGAGTCATGGTCAACAAACAAGGATATAAGGTTTATCCTGGATTCACTTTTCCACCGAACACATCTAGTGTAAGTATTTCTGATAGTGGAAAAATCGATGCATTTGTTAAAGGACAAATTGAAGCAAGCAACATAGGCCAGATTCCACTTTTTTCTTTTGTAAATCCGGTTGGTCTTAAATCTAGCGGAGCTAATCTTTATCAAGTTACAGTAGCAAGTGGTGCTCCTATTCAAGCTATTGCCGGCGAAGGTAATGTTGGATCACTTATGCAAGGTGCACTTGAAGCTTCAAACGTTTCTCCCATGACAGAGATGACTGATTTAATAAGAGCGCAACGTGCCTATGAAATGAATTCTAAGGTAATGGGCGTAGCCGATCAGATGATGCAAACAATAAACAATATAAGATAAAATATGAAAAAAGTTTTACTACTCTTATTCATTTCACTCAATTCTTTCGCTACTGAATGCGAAATTGAAATGTTTTCAAAAGTTTTTAAACTTAACAAAAATGCAATTACTCTCGATAAAAGTATTTTTAAAAGCTACAATTGTAATGAGTCAACTATAAACAATGTACTTACTTTTCTAGAAAAAAAAGAAGGGCAAATCACTGCCAATGAAATTGAAAGTAAACTTACTGAAGAAAATATTCACATAGTTCCACGTAAAATTCACATCAGTACTTTATCTGATTTATTTAAAGAGCAATTGGCCCCAAATTCTTCTTTGGTTTTCCTAGATAATCAAAGTTTAAATGCTTTAAAAATTTTAACTCTTAATGATGGCGACAAAATTAGTGCCACGTGTGGATCTTGCACTACACTTGGCAACAAATCTGTTAAAATCGATATTCATTCGAGTCAAAATGAATTCAAAACACTATGGTTTAACTCCAAACTATTTACCGTCGCAAAAGTCTTAAAAGCAAAAAGAAATATTAGCTTCCAAGAGAAATCTTTGAAGAATGAAGATTTCTACTTAGATGAAATGACCACTCAGCATCCTGATAATCTTCTTAGCTCATTTGAAAATATTCAATTTTTCAAAACAAACAAAACAATACTAGCCGGAAATGTTATAACCAACATGGATCTTCAACCAATAAATCTTGTGAGCTTTGGCACTCCAGTTCAAATTGAATTAAAAAGCCAAAATATTAATCTTTCTAAAATCGCAATCCCTAGTCGTTCAGCATTTTTTGGTGAAACGATCGAAGTAAAACTAAACAACAAATCAATCTATGGAAAAGTAATTGATTTTAATAAAATGGTGATAGAGCTATGAAATTAAGCATTGCAGTCTTTTTCCTAACTTTTATTTTAAGTTCATGCACAAGTTACATGAATACCATATATAGAGATATGGAAAATCAAGATCGTCTAAACGCAGAAATTGATGTACCAACAAGCGATGAAGACACTTGGGGACAGTATAGAAAAAAACCGAGAAGAAGCTCCACTGAATATAACCGTGGTACAAATAAAAATATCACGACCAACAACCAGAAGGTTCTTGAGCCTTCAGTCCGTCGTCAATACAAAGATGAAAGAACAGCCCTAAAGCGAGTGACCGCTTCTGACTTAACCGATAATGGAACCGATGGTTCACTTTGGGCCGGAAGTGACCCAAATGCTTTTTTATTCACTTCTAATAAAACAAAATCATCTGGAGACATTGTACAAATAAACGTACTTGGGAAATTAAAAGAAGAAATTTCTTTAGAATTGAAAAAAGCTTTTCCAGACAATCCATACGAAGTTAAAGCGAACAAAGAAGGCGAATCAAAAGATGGTGCCCCTGCTCAAGATCGCAAGCTTGCCTCAAGTGAATCAACAGGTAATTCAAATGTGCAGGATAAAATTTCAGGTGTAGTCGTAGAAGAAATCAATCGTGAGCACTTACTTGTAAAAGGAAGAAAAAATGTCCTTTTTAAAAACCGAAAGAGAATGATCGAAGTTCAAGCTTTGGTTTCGCGAAAAGACATTGGCGATGATGATACAATTAACTCTGATTCTATTTTAGAATCAACTATCAGTGTGGTGAGGTAATATGAAAACTCTTATTTGTTCATTATTTTTTTTAAGCTTCACAAGTTTTGCCACACCTACTCGTTTAAAAGATTTAGTCACTGTAAAAGGTGTTCGTGATAATCCAGTTATTGGTTATGGATTAGTCATCGGTTTAAATGGTTCTGGCGATGCTGGTGGTGAAATCACCAATACATCATTGAAAAAAATGTTTGAAAAACTAGGATTAAATCCTAAAACAGAGATTGGATCAAAAAATGTCGCTGCGGTTATTGTAACTGGAAAACTTCCTCCTTTCGCTAGAGTTGGTCAAAAACTTGATGTGGTCATATCTTCAATCGGTGACGCTTCATCTTTAGCCGGTGGAACTTTACTTGTGACTCCGTTAAAAGGTGGAGATGGACAAATTTATGCTGTCGCCTCTGGTTCGTTAAGTATTGGCGGATTAAAAAAAGGGGCTAAGTTCGCTACGACTGCCACCATCCCTAGTGGTGCGATAGTTGAAAAAGAAATTATAACTGAATTTGAAAAGAAAAACTCTCTTCGATTTTCTTTAAACAATTCTGATTTCACCACAGCTGCAAGAATTGAGAAAGTTATCAATGAAGGACTGGGAGGAAAATACGCCTCTGCAAAAGACGCCACTACAATTGATCTCATTGTACCAACAAACTATGAAAGAAATATTGTTCAACTAATGGCGATCATAGAAAACTACAAAGTTCATCCAGATAAAAACTCAAAAATCATCATCAACGAAAGAACAGGTACTATTGTCGCTGGTGGAGATGTTGTTGTTTCACCGGTTGCTATTAGTCATGGCGATCTCACTATAGAAGTAAAATCTGACGGTGATAAAGGCGGTAAGCCCAATTCAGTTTACATGATGGATAAAGGGTCTACTCTCAACGAATTAGTAAAAAGCTTAAATGCCTTTGGAGTTAGTCCAGAAGATCTTATTTCCATATTTCAGGCACTTAAAAGAGATGGTGCTTTGAATGGTGAAATTGAACTGATTTAGTTGTGTAAATTTTTTGTATAGATTTCTATAAAGAATCAGTGTTACAATTTCCTTAGGGACTAGTTTGTCTCGATTACTTAGGATGAGTAAGATGGTTTCAGAAATTAGCAAAGGAATTGCGGTCAATCAGCAAAAATCAATTGAGACTGATAAAGTTCATCAAGATGATACTCGTTTTATCCCTAAGAAATTTAAAGATATTGCTTCAAAAATGGAGCAGCAGTTTGCTGAGTACATGATAAATGAAATGAATAAAACAGTTGAATCAAACGGCTCAGAAGTTTCAGATTCTTCAATGGATTACTACAAAGGTTTATTAACTTCCAAGCGAGCAGAAGTTATGGCCGACCAAAATAATTTGGGGCTTCAGAAGGTAATTCTAGATCAAATTTACCCAAAGAGACTACGAAATGAGATGGCCTTAAAAAACTATGAAAGACAAGCTGAGTTAATTCATCGTAATTTGCCTAGCTATAAAATTGTTGAAAATCATGATAAAATTACTATGGGGAAGAATGAATCACCCCAAACTTCATCCCAAGAAGCCGCAGGAGAAGTTAAACAAAATGGAGGCTTGCAATGAGTGCAATCGACAATACTACACCTCGTTCGATTTTTCTTCCTAACAAAAGCACAAAGGAAACAGGTCGAGCTAATGGTGCCCAGTTAAGAAGAAACTCGGAAGCTAGAAAAAATGAATTAGAGGCTTTTTCAAAATCAGACTCAAAAGTAGAAATTCCAGATGCAATAAAAGATTTTGCAAGAATTAAAAAAGTTGCTGATGCTGCACCTGAAATTGATAACTCTGATAAAATCGCTAGTTTAAAGGCTAGAATCAATGCAGGAACATACAACGTAGACCCTGGATTACTCGCTGACAAAATATTAGAGCAAGAATTTTAATTCTTCACAGTTCTAGGATGGATTGAGAATGGAAAAAAATAAACTTGAATCAGAACAATTAGCTTTTCTTTATTTTGAAGTCACTGAGCTTTGGAAAAAGCTATGTGAGGCTCATAATGAATTATTCAATGTAACTTGTGATGAGTACTCTTATTTACTTGAATCCAACCTTGAAGGGGTTGAAGAAAAAATTATTGAAAAAGAAAATATTATTCTGCATGTGAAAATTTTAGAAAACGTACGTCAAGATCTGATTAACGAAATTAATGCAAAATTTCTTGATGCTAAAATTGAAAACGTCAGTGGTCTTTTAAGTTTTATGAGCAAATTTGAAGTCGAAAGCAATCAAAAACATTTATTTCGATTCAATGCTCTCTTAATCGACATTATTGAAAAAATTCAAACCCAAAACAAGCGTAATCAACTTTTTGTCAATAAAGCACTTATATCTTTGAAGCAAATAAGAATGGATGCTCTTGGTAAGAAAAACTTTGAAACTTACTCAAAAAGTGGTTCAACTATACAAAAGACAACTTAGAGGAGAATAAGTGGCAGACTTATTAGGCATTGGTAAATCTGGTCTTTTTGCTTCAAGAAAAGCTCTTGAAGTAACTGGTCACAATTTATCAAATGTAAATACTGAGGGCTACTCTCGTCAAAAAGTTGTCCAGTCTACGGCCAACCCTGTCAGCTCTGGTGGTTTAACTGAGGGAACCGGTGTTCGAGTAAAAGACATTACTCGCTACAACGATAATTTTGTCGAAAAAAGACTTAATTCTTCGATCGCCAATCATAGTTTTTACAAAGCTAGAACTGAAAATCTTGAGCAACTTGAATCTATTTTTAACGAATTAGACAGCGATGGTTTAAATCAAATTTTAAATAGGTTTTTCAATTCTTTTAGAGAACTCGCCAATCAACCAGAAAATGAAACTATTCGATCTGTTGTTCGCGACAATGCTAGTCTTGTTGTAAAAGATTTTCATCGTATTCGTGAGACGCTAAATATGCAAGCTAAGAGCGTTGATAAAAAAATGGAAGCTTCCATTCAAGATGTTAATCAACTTCTACATCAGATTTCAAATTTAAATGAAAAGATTACTGCACTTGAAGCTCAGGGTGGTGAAACTGGTGACTATAGAGATCAGAGAGATTTGGCGATAAGAAAATTATCCGATTTCTTTCAAGTTCACACATACGCTGATGAAAAAGGACGATTCGTTATTTCTGCACAAGGGATAGGTACCCTGGTTACTGGAACGAGTGTACAAGAGCTTGCTATCATCGCTAAAAATCAAAAAGATTCATCGAATAATATGAATGGTTCTCTCGAGATTGTTTTAAAGGATCGTCCTGCTCAAAAAGTTACAGATCAATTTAAATACGGCTCTCTCGCTTCAATTGTAAAAGTTCGAAATGAAGATATCAGAAAACTTCAAGATGACATGGATACAATTGCTTACCAATTCATAAATTCTGTAAACACGATTCATCGACAAGGCTTTGTTAATCGGCCAGTGAAAGTTTCAGAGGATGGAACTCCCTCAAAGTTTGATAAAAAAGGACCGACTACTGGAATCGATTTTTTTGCAACTCCTCTTGAGGTTCACAACGCAGCAGGTGCCATTGAACTTTCGGATTATGTTTTAGAAGATTTAAGCAATATTACAGCTGGACTTACTCCAAACTCACCAGGTGATAACCGAGTCGCTATTGCTGTTTCCAAACTTCAACATGAGAGATTGCTTGGCGACGGTTCAATTACTCTTGAAGAAAAATATTTACAGACGATTGGAAATATCGGCTTAGAAACTGGAAAAGCTAAGCTAGATGAAGAACAATCAAATGGAATAAAGGCACAAGCAAATTCAATTCGAGAAAGATTAAGCGGTGTTTCTATAGATGAGGAAACGGCCAACATGGTTAGATTCCAACATGCCTATGAAGCCTCTGCGAAAGTGATGCAAACTGCAGATGAAATGTTTAAAACTGTTTTGGATATTAAGAGGTAATGAATGAGTAGAGTTTCAGAAAATAGCTCATCAGCAGCTCTTCAATACTCTCTTAATAAAACCAAAGAGAAGATGGAAAATTTGCAATTAAAGGGGTCTACTCTAAAAAATATCACTAAGCCTTCTGATAACCCTGTTAGTAACGTTGAGGCCTTACAAATTACTTCTACAACTAATGATAACAATCAATATTTAAAAAATGCAGACTTTGCGCTTTTATCTTTGAACGTTACTGAAAAATCTCTTGAAGAGCTTACAGATATAATGAGTAAGGCAAAAGAAATTGCCATCGCTCAGGCTTCAGATTTTTTTAATGCCGATGTTAGAAAGAATGTCGCAAATGAAGTTCAGCAGCTTTACAATCAGACACTGGCCATTGCAAATAAAAAAGTTGGATTAAAACATTTATTTTCAGGATTAAAAACACTGACTGTTCCGTTCGATGGTGTAGGAAATTATCGAGGTGATAACGGCCATATTACTTTAGAAGTTTCTCGCGATTTTTTTGTACCGACAAACCTAAATGGTGAAGAAGTTTTTTTTAGTGAAGAAGCTTCTGGGCAAATCGAAAACCCACTGCAGAAATTTGAAGAATTTCAAAAGAACCCTACTCCAAATCTAAACCGTGAGATTGCCAATGATGGGGATTCAGATGAAATAAAATTTAAATCAAGAGATAATTTATTTTCACAACTTCAGTCTTTAATTACAGGACTTGAGAACAATGATCCAAAAATTATCCAAGGACTTTTAGAGAAATTTGATAATTCGATTTCTCGCCTCATCACACTTAGAACCAGAATAGGCTCTATTTCAGGATCGGTTGAATCAGCGAAAAATGTAATTGAAAAAGAAAACATCAATCACGCCGAAAGACGCAGTAATCTATTAGACGCAGACATAGTTGAACTTTTTTCAGACATTCAGAAGCAGCAAGCCATTTTAAAAACCACTTACCAGTCCAGCCAAGGTGTTATCAATCAAACTTTGATGGATTTTTTGCGTCGCTAGACATTTAACTTAAAATAATTTAGTTTTTTACTTGCCTTTTAATCTTTAGAATAATATATGAAGCATTGCGGACTGGATCAGGAAGGTTCGGAAGAGACATTTGAGGTTGATTTATGCTGGTTTTGACACGGAAGCTAGGCGAAAGCATCGCAATCGACGATCACATTAAAATTGTAGTCGTCCAAATTAAAGGTAAGCAAGTTCGGTTGGGCATCAAAGCTCCACCGGAAACAAAAATACATCGAGAAGAGGTCTATAAGGCTATTCAAGATCAAAACACTGAAGCATCTCAGGCAGATTTGACATCAATCACAAATTTAGCCCATGAATTAAATAAGAAGTAATTTCCTACTTGCACTTTTGCCCCTACGGTTGCTAGAATCAATATAGTTTATGTCGGGTATTTACGACTACTTGCACCACTGGAGGACAAGTGAAAATTAAAACAACAAGATTTGGCGAATTAGAAGTTGATAAAAAAGACATTATTGAATTCACTGAAGGCTTACTTGGGTTTGAAAATCTAACTAAATTTTTTATTGTAGATCCAGGTGATCAAACTCTTATTCTTTGGCTCCAGTCAACAGATGATGGTGCGACAGCTTTTCCAATGATCGAACCTAAAATTTTTCAACCTAACTATGTTGTTAAATTACTTCCAGTAGAACTTAACAGCTTAAGCTTAGACAATCTTCAAAGTGCTTCTGTCTACAGCATTCTTACGATTCCACAAAACGTAACTGAAATGTCTGCAAATTTAAAAGCTCCAATTGTCATTAACAATAAGACAAAGCTTGCAAGACAAATTGTGCTTCAAGATTCAAAACTAGAAGTGAGATTCAAAATGTACATGGAACTTAAGAAGTACATTGTGAACTATGCTTCTGATGATTCTAAGAGAACAAATGTTTCTGTAAAAAACATCGAGGAAAACGTTCAGAACGATACAGTTCAACCGGCAATTTCAAAGAACACAAAAAATAACCTTGAAGCTTAATGTAAAATTTTAAAAAAGAATTAATAAAAAAGGCCCGTCTAGAACGGGCTTTTTTTATACATGAGTTTCTGTAGCTGTTTTAGATAGGTTTAAATACATTTTAGCATCGGCATTGAATGGATCTTTTAATAAGACTTTTTCCCATTCAGTTTGTGCTTCAAGAATATTTCCATTTCCATAATAAATAATTCCAAGTGCAATTTTAGCTGGAGAATAATTGGGTTCTTCATTTCTTAATTGTCGAAGTTCTTCAATGGCCTTTGAGATAAAACCTTTCTTGGCATAAACTTTAGCCACCTTGATTTTAGCTTCCAGATTTTCATTATCAAGAGCGATAACTTTATTGTACTCAAACAAAGCTTCGTCAAAACGATTATAAGACATATACATTTCAGCTAATTCAAAATGCTTAAGTGAAAATTTCTTATTAATGTGTTTATCTTCTAATTGACCCGTGCCTGATTTTTTTCCCTTAACTCTTTCATTCGCTGTTTCAAAAACTTTTTTCGCTTCCTCATACTGTCCAATATCATTGTATAAAACAGACAAGCTTATTGCCGCATCTGTATGCTCTGGATTAATCGACAACACTCTCTTAAAGGCCTTGATCGCCTTACCAATGTCTCCATGTATATGGAAAATATTTGCCAACATAAACAAAGCATCTATGTTTTTGGCATCTGTTTCTACTATTTCCGTGAGGGCTACTTGGGCTTTTTTATACTCTTGCTTTTCGAAACACTCTCGTGCAATTTTCATCAGATTTGAAGTCTGTACCATAAAAACTACTCCTGTGATTTATCTAAAGATCGAGCTTCATCAAGCTTTACTTGCAATAAACCTCTTAATTCTGCATTGTTTGTTTTTGCTATAATTTCTTCATATCTTGAAATGGCCGCTTTAAAATCTTTTGTTCTAAAATAAAAATCCGCTATATAAACTTCTTTCTTATTTACCATTGACTCAATTTGTTCAATTCTCTCTTTTGCATCTTTTACATATTGAGTTTGTGAATAATTTTGTAACAATTCATTATAATATTTGATCGCTTCGATTCCTGCCGAAAGATCCCGATCAAATGTCGATGGAAGTTGTCTGTAGAAAGATTCAGAAATTCTAAAAATGACATAGCCTAAATCAGAATATTTTGGATGAAAATCTCTAAACAAAATATAGGCCGAAGCCGCTTCTGGATAATTCTCTTGGGCAAATAAAACATCTGCCTGTAAAAGTTCTGCACTAGTGGCATAATAACTATATGGGTACTGAGATCTGATTGCATTGAGTTTTTCAGTAGCCTGAATAAATCTCGACTTAGATACTAAATCTTTGGCTTCCTTAAAAAGAACTTCTGCCTCTGTTGAACCCGTTGGCCTCTGAGTAGTACAAGCTGAAAATAAAAAAAGTAAAAGTAAAATGAGCTTCAAAACGATACCTCAAGATATTAGATTTATTTTAAAAATCCTATCATCTTGAACGTTCTGTGTAAATTTCATTATAAATTTCAGTAATGATCAACTTGAGTGCGGCAACCATTGGAATAGAGATAACCATTCCCGTAATTCCCATATAGTGGGATCCAACTATTACGCTTATCGCTACAATCATCGGGTGAAGATTAACAATTTTTGAAACTAAAAATGGAAATACAAAGAAAATATCCACAACGTTGGCAATCAAATACAATAATGCAATTCCACCAACTTGCTGTGACTGAAAGCCATATTCAACAATAGCTATTAAAATAGCTGGAATAGCCCCTAAAAATGGACCGACATAAGGTACTATGTTTGTTAAGCCAGCTATTATTCCTAAAATAGTTGCATACTCTATACCCATTATCAAAAGTCCAATTGTGATGATTCCACCGACAATAAAAGCTTCTACAAATTTAGCAAAAAAGTAATTTCCAAGTTGGCGGTTAAACATGTGCGTAACAAAGTAAAATCTTTCAAAAATTGAATTTGGGGTGAAGCTTAAGAACATTTTTTTAAATAGCTCAGAATCACGCATGATAAAGAATGCAAAAAATGGTACCAAAAAAATCCATTCAACTAAATTAGCAAGGTAGTTGGGAAGCTTAACAACGATATCACTTCCAATAGTTTTTACTTCATTCAAAAGTTGAAGAGCGTACACATCACTAATTTCGTGACCAGTTCTTTGAAATACAAATAATTTCAATTCTTCAAATCTTTCAATCGCATAACCTTCAAGTTTAGGTATGGTATATTGAAAACTTTGGGACTCTTCAGTTAGCATTGGTATTATTTTAATTAATGGAAGACCTATTAAAAGTGCTAACAATAAAAAAATCAATACAATTGATGCTGACCTACCCACCTTCCAACTCATTAGCAAATTAACAAAGGGTCCAAGTGCCAATGACATTATGTAAGCTAAAAAAAGTGGAATTGAAATTCTAGGTAGCGCAAGTACAAAAGAAGAAAACAAAACAACGATACTCGCGAAAAATATAATCTGAATATTTTTAATATTCTTACGATTATTTATGATCATGCTTACCTTCTAGAATTTGAACTCGTTTAAAAAGCTTTGAAGCTTCCATCGTTAGAAAGCTCAATCTATCTGCAATCGCTAAAGACATTGATTGAATTAACTTAGCGGCTAGTCTTGGCTCTTGCTCAATAAGTTGCTCTAGATCTGGTTTAAAAATCCCAACGAGCTCACAGTTGTTTTTAGCAATTGCCGTAGCTGTTCTAGGATGACTTTCTTGGAGTAGTGCTAATTCTCCAAAATAATTAAATTCATCAAGTGCCAATATTTTTTTCCCTTCATTTTCGATTGAAGAATCCATGTAATTTAGTTCCACTAATCCCGAATAAATAAAATAAAAACCAATTCCGATTTCACCCTGTTTAAAGATAACTTCTTCTTCATAAAATTTTCTAGAGTGCATATACTTGGCTAAAATTCTTAATTCGTTATCAGAAAAGTTTTTTAACAGCTCGATGTTTCTTAAGAATCTTGGAATGGAATCTCGCTTAGCTCTACTCAAGGGGTTTGCCAACCAAAGATATTTCATCATAGAAAAATCGATTTTTTTGAGAAGATTTTGTTTTGATTCCCCTTCTCCAACAGTTTTAATTTCGTTTTCATATGACGACATAATAATTCTCCTAAAATATTCCTAAGTGATCTTTTTTTACCCAGCCTGCCAAATTTTCTGGAAACTTGATAAAAATCCACCCATCTTTGTTTTCTTCAATAATTATTTTTACCCCGGCCTTCAATTGTCCTTTTTGTTGGAAAATTTTTGAAGGTCCTTCATAAGTTGGAATATCTTTTAGTGCTATCGCATAGTGCAAGCTTGATAAAAAAACATTATTTAAAAGAACTGGAATCGCGAACATGATTATGCTTAAAATTAATGTGGTTTTCCATTTGATTTTTCTGATAATAGCTATCGTTAAAATCAATATCGTTAAACTCAAACCTATCGCAATATAAACATCAGTTGGATTTGACAGTAACCAACTCATTGTTCGATCTTTAATCGAATCAGAGGTTGTAAGATCTTCAACTTGTAGTTTTTCAAGGACATAATTTAAATTATTAGTAGATTTAGAATTATTAAAACCATGATGAAGTGCTTTTTCTAAATTAAAGCGCGAGGCTCCAAGGTCACCGAGTTTTGCATAGGTTGTACCTAAATTGTAATGAAAAATACCCGAATCAAATTGTTGCTTATTTTGCAATAAGATATTTTTTGCTTCAACAAATTGCTTATTTGCGTAAAACTCTTCAAATTGTTGCAATGGTGACTTTGTCACCTTCTCTATGTTATTATTTCCCATAAGTTAATTATCCTTTTCTGCTCTCAGTTTGCAATAGAGAAAAGTGTTCTCTTTGTTTAAAATAGGAATAAATATTATGAGTATTGGCGTAGAAAATTCTGAAATTCACGAGCATTTTAATAAGTTGTTTTCAGCCATATTGGTGGAACAACAAAAATTCAATCACGTGAAGGGGCCAGATGCCTCAAAAGAAAAATTAGTTGAAGAAAAATTGAAAGAGTTTGAAAAGCTTCGTGGTAGAGGCTTTTTCTTTAATTTTATGGCTTCAGGTAGAGGGCATGGGCCATTTGTAGAATTAATTGATGGTTCTGTAAAATATGATTTAATCACTGCCTTAGGCGTAAATTTATTAGGTCACTCTCATCCACTCTATATAAAAGCTAATTTAGAAGCTGCAACATCTGACGCTTTGATGTGTGGAAATTTGTTATCTTATCAAGAGCCATATGAACTATCTAAAATTATTCTAGAGTCAGTTAAAAATTCTCGATTGAAACATTTTTGGCTTTCATGTTCGGGTTCGTTTGCCAACGATACTGCATTAAAAATTATTTGGCAAAAAAAGGCGCCTAATTATCGCTTAATTGCATTTGAAAAATCTTTTGCCGGAAGATCAATCGCTATGCAAGATGTTACATACAATTCAGCTTATCGAGAAGGAATGCCTAAATCAATTGAGGTAGATCATGTCCCTCATTTTAATTATAAAGATCCTGAAAATTCATTAAAAAATACAATAAAGGCTCTCGATGATTTGATAGAAAAAAATGGTAATGTTTACTGCGCCATCACTTTAGAGTTGATCCAAGGTGAAGCGGGATTTATTTATGGTACAAAAGAGTATTATGAAGGTATTTTTCAATGGGCTCAAAAAAACAATATTTATATTTGGGTTGATGAAATACAATCTTTTGCCAGAACCAAAGAACTATTTGCATTTCAGATGTATGGCCTAGATAAGTATGTTGACGTTGTCACTGTTGGGAAAGTCCTTCAAGCATGCGGTACTTTTTTCACTGAAGAACTAAACCCAAAACCTGGGTTAATTGCTGGAACTTTTAACGGTTCTATTGCCTCATTGGCTGCAGGAAAAAACATTTTAAGATATTTACTTGAAGGCAATTTTTATGGTGAGAATGGTAGGATTTCTGTTTTAGAAAGTAAGTTTAAAAAAAGGCTTATGGATTTATCAAAAAAGCATGGCTCTTCTAAAATTCCTTACGTTGGTGGAATAGGCACCATGATTTCTTTTGAAGTTGGTGATGGTTCACCTGATAGTACAAATAAATTTATTAAAAAACTTTTTGATAATGGCATTATTTCATTTTCTGCTGGTAAAAACCCAATGCGTGTACGATTTCTTTTACCTTTGAGCATTAAAGATGAACATATTGATGACATTTTTCAAATTGTTGAAAAAACAATTATTGAAACTCTATAGGTAAAATTTATGTTTATACTTCGATCTGCTTCTTTAGATGATTTAGATGATTTACTTGAACTAAGTCATTTGATGCTTTTTATTAATTTGCCACCTGATCGCTCTATCATTAAATCTAAAATTCAAAGCTCCATAAAGTCTTTTTCAAAGCCATCAAAGAAACTTTGGGAAAACTATTACTTATTTGTCTTAGAAGACACTAAGTCAAATAGAATTGTTGGTGCCTCAATGATTCATGCTCAACATGGAACAGAAGACGAACCACATTATTATTTTTCAGTTTCTCAAGAAAATAAATTTTCTAAAACGCTTAATACCGGTTTTATTCATGGAACTCTCAAGTTAGGTCTTGATACTAATGGACCAACAGAAATTGGTGGATTAATACTTCATCCAGAATATCGAAAAAATGATTTGAAGTTGGGGAAGCAACTTTCTTTCACACGATTCTTATATATGGGAATGAACCCAAATCGTTTTAAAGATTCTATTCACTCTGAACTCATGCCGCCCTTTGATAGCGAAGGTCGCTCTCCACTGTGGGAAGCAATTGGTAGACGATTTTTAAATATGGAATACGTTGATGCAGATATTTTATCACGCTCCAACAAAGAATTTATTCTATCTTTGTTTCCCGCGGACACAATTTACCTCACCCTCCTTCCCATTGAAGCGAGAAATGCAGTTGGAAAGGTTGGTGAAGAAACCACTCCTGTGAAAAGAATGCTAGAAGGAATTGGATTTAAGTATACGAATGAAGTAGATCCATTTGACGGTGGACCTCATTATCGAGCTAAATTAAAAGATATCAAGCCGGTAAAAAATATGTTTGATTGTGAAGTTCTTATTCGTAATTCCATTATTAAAAGTGATATAACTGACATTTTAATTTCACTGCCGTCACCAGCTGGTACATTTAAGGCCGCCCTGGTTAGTGGGAACTTAAACAATGGATCAAACAAGAGTTTTATTATCGATCCAGTTCAAGCAAAAGAGCTTAATCTCACTGAAGATTTTAAATCAACTGCAACTTTTCTATAGGGTAATAATATGATGTTTAACATAAAAGGAAATTATTTTAATAGAGCATTTCATCTACCAGCAACCAAAGGAAATAATGCGGTCGATGTTGTTTTAACAAAGCATAGTCCCGCTGATTTATCTAAAAAACTCTGGGAGTGTCCAATTGACTATAAGGCCGTTGATCAAGTTGTTCAGTCAGCACAACTTGGTTTTCAAGTTTGGAAGAAAACTTCTCAAGAAGTTCGCAATTCATATCTTAAGAAATATCAAGAAGAGCTTACCAAAATCAAGGACGAGATTGCTCTGGCGATTTCTTATGAAATGGGTAAACCTCTTTGGGAAGCAAAAACTGAAGTTGCCTCAGTCATTGCAAAAATTACAGTGACGATTGAAGACTCACTCCCAAGAATCTCTAATAAAAAAATTACCAACATTATGAGTGGGACAAATGGATATATTTATTATAAACCAATTGGACCATCGTTAATCATTGGACCATTTAATTTTCCTTGCCACTTAGCCAATGGGCAAATTCTCAGCGCTCTTGTATCTGGAAATTCAATTATATTTAAACCAAGTGAAAAAACTTGTTACTCTGCTCAACTTTTAATTGAATGTTTTCATCGAGCAGAATTTCCTGAGGGAGTTATCAATCTAATTCAAGGTGATGGCGAAGTCGCTAGAAGATTACTAAAAGAAAAAAGTATTAAAGGTGTTTTCTTCACTGGGTCTAAAGAAGTCGGAAAGAAAATTCTAGATATCACTCACCATGATTTATCAAAACTTGTTTCGTTGGAACTTGGTGGAAAAAACACCTCAATACTTCATCACGATGCTGTTTTCGAACATGCTTTGCCAGAATTATTAAAAGCATGCTTTTTAACTTCAGGACAAAGATGCACTTCCACTTCAATCGTTGCCATACATCGGTCACTAAAGGATGAATTTATTTCCAAGTTTCATGATTTATCAAAAAAAATCATTATTGATCACCCGGTAGAATATGTACGAGAGCCATTTATGGGTCCACTTGTCGACCAGTCTGCACTTGATGCTTATTTGCTTTTTATGGGAATGGCAAAGCGCGAGAATTTTGAAGAAATTATGCGTGGAAAACTCATCGACAAAAAATTTAAAGGCCATTATGTTTCACCTTCAATTCACTTAGTCGAAAAGTGGAATAATGATAGCATGTTTTTACAAAGCGAAATTTTTGGACCAAATGTTACTTTCATTCCCTACGATACTATCGAAGAGGCTATCAGCATTGCCAATGCAACTGAATACGGATTAGCTAGTGCTGTTTTTACAAGATCAAACGAGGTTTATCAAAAATGCATTGAAGAAATTGATTCTGGTCTTGTTAATTTAAACCGATCAACCGTTGGTGCTTCTGCTAAGCTTCCTTTTGGTGGTGTGAAAAATTCTGGTAACTATCGTCCCGCAGCTTTAACCACGATAGATGCTTGCGTGTATCAACTTTCTAGTCTTGAATATTATGATGATAAAAATGAGACACTTGAGTCCATAGTGGGACTAGAGCTTTAAGTTTTATTTTTTTTCGCTAGCAATAGATCGAGATTGAGTTTCTTTTGTTTTAAAAAGAGCGATGACTTTTTCTGGCTGATAAAAATAAATAGAGTAAACGTAAGCGATCATTACTAATATTGGGATGTATAATAATTTCTTCATTAGTAATGCTTCTTGTTGACGAGAATTCCAGATTCCCTTGATTGATTTAAATTTTCATTCGACGCTTTCAATTGTTCTGTATCTACATTTGAAGTTTTTGAATACAGATCAATAATTTCTTTTTCTTTTAATTTTTTCTGAGACCGTTTGAATCTTTCTTTTTCCAAAAGAATAAAAGACGACATATTCTCATCATCTACGTGTTCAATTTTCTTATTCTTGTCTTGGTGATTTTGTAGTCTTAACGCCATCTCCGATAAAGATTGCTTTAATTTATCTTGATCTATATTTGGTTCAGACAGTTTTTCTTCGCCCTCTGGCTTTTCTTCATCCTTCATCAAATCTTCAATGCTATTTGAAAAGGGTAAGATTTTCGCTTGAGAAGAATCATCGTCAGTAATTTCTGCTGAAAAATCGCGAACAATGTTTTTTTGCACTCTTTCTTTAATTAAATCAGTAAGCGAAAAGAACTTTCCACCATTATGCTTAGAGGTAATATCCCCGATCTCTTCCGGAGTTATTATTCTGAGTAAATTCATTATCAACTGATTTGACAAAGCCATGCTGACATATCGGTATTTCTATGGAAATACTTGAGTTTTTTAGTTGGCTACCATAACCCCTTAAAAACCCTTGTCTTTACCAATAAAATCAGTTTGAATTAAATATTGGATCTTTAATTGTGCAAAGGAGTGCATGTGTTTAAATTAACTTTTATTTTAGGCTTTACCTTCATTTTACAATCCGCTTTTGCTTGTCCCGACCTTGAAGGTCGATACCCAAAATGTAAATCAGAAAAAAAAGAAATGAAGGGTGAATATATTGTTGATCAATTAAAAAATGGTAACACTGAAGTTTATAATGTTCAGTATATTGATGAAGACGGTGATACAAGAAACGATGTCTTTAAAACTGATGGAACTGTTGAAAGTCGTAAAGAAAAGGTACCTACAATTGGTATAAAAGTAACGGTTGAATCTTCTTCGAGATGTGTTGATGATTCAGTTGTTGCAAACGCTAAGGCTTACTGGCTTGGCTCTAATGTTGGAAAGTTTACAACTAAGATCTATAAAGAGAATTCTATTCTTTATACTAAAATTGATGGGGAGTATCTTGGGAGAGAGTTTCATAAACTCATTCAGTGCAGAACTGAATAGTTTGATACGCTGCCAAATTCTACTTTTATAACAAGTCTAAGCAGAATTATCTGGACAATTAGTGTGTTCGTTTTTATAAATTACTAACTATTTCGATAAATACTGGGGAGTGGCGCAGCGGTAGCGCAGTAGACTGTTAATCTATTGGTCGTCGGTTCGAACCCGACCTTCCCAGCCATTTTTTCTAAAAATCTTATTTCAACGATCAATTTATGACCACCAAGCCAAGCGTAAAATTTGATTTCAAGACGGCAGAACTAGCTATCAGTTCTTCACTTGCAAACAATTATCAACTATTCATTGATGATGTTAGAGAAGATTTAAAAGAAGGCTTTACCACTGACTTTGTGGACTTACAGTTTCTTGAACAGCTCTTTGATATAATCCACGATGAAAGTTTTGACCAATTCACTTGGGCTAATTTTCATTGGAGCTTAAAGCTTAATGATCTCATTTATCTTATTCAGCTCCACGAAGAAATAATGAACCAAGAGGAATTCAATGAGACCAATGAAAATTTTTCTGATGTTGAGCAAGAGCTTTATGATTTTTGGAATGAAGGAATATTTTCAGAAGTTTTCAACAAAAACCTACAGGAAGGTTTAAGCTTAATCGATTCATCTGATGCTATTATTCCTCTTCTTGAAAATGAGATTATTTCATTCTATGTTCTTCACATTAACAATTACCAGCAAGAATTTGCTGAGCCTGTTATATATACTGCGAATGAGGATTTTGGTGACAAGGCAAATGAGATAATTCTTCCATTTAAAAATCAATCCATTCGTTTTGAAAAAAACATTGAAACTTTTCCCTCTCTAATCATTTTTGAATTTAACCCTGATAAAAAGCAAGTCTTAATAGAAGAAAATTTAGTTGGAGCAATAACAAACTTCCAGCGTGCTAAATCCAATGGAAAAATGAATACGGCTGAAGATTTTTTACTTCATTTTGGTTTATTTAATCCAAGTCTAAATTCATCAAGTAGTTTAGAGTCTTTAATAGATAATTTCCTTAAAGTTTTTGAATTAGTTATAAATAATTACTCGGTAACTTCTCAAGATAAAGAAATATATCTAGAAATAGTTTTGACTTTTTTTCGCACAAACCTGTCACTTCAAGCGACGAAATCAGAAGAACAAAAAACTTTCAAAGACTTAGCCATGGCCATTAAAAACGATAAGAGCTTAGATAAGAGTGTAAAAAATTTTTTATTGGCTATTATTAGAACTTTCTAATTCACTCAAAAACAATTGAGCTTCGTTAGCAACTTGAAACTGACCCGCCTTGGCTGATTCAGAAATTAAGCCTAAAAGATTCGCTTTATAATCATTCAATTTACCAAGTTTCTTTTGACATTGAATAAGATACAGTCGCGCTTTAAAATTTTTCGAATTGCTTTCTATCGATTTCTCTAAATGATTTAGAGATTTTTCATAATCGTTATCTTTAAAATAAATTTCACCCAAGCCCCAGTTGGCAATATCATCATTTTCATCAATATCTAAAACCTGAAGAAACATTTTTTTTCGTCTCTCGACCTCTTCTCTAATTTGCTTTTCCTTTAAGTCCGATTCCTTTTTAAATTTAGCTTCCTGGCCTAGCTTTTCAAAAGAACAAACTGTTGCTAGACTTTTTTCTTCTTCGGCCTCTTTAATCATCCCTAATCTCATGAAGTATAATGATTTATTAGTGTGGGCCATTACTGCCAATTGATCTTTACTTAAAATCTTATCCATCACCTTGATCGCATCTAAAAAACGTTCTTTTCTGCCAAGAAGAACTCCGTAAAATTCTAAATTTTCTACGGTTTCAAAACATGAAATCGAGTTTAGAATTAATTTCTCAGTCAAATCCAGATCTTTATTCATTAATGACACAGAAGCCTTATGATATAGCTTTTCAGACATTTCTTTCATGTTTTTTGGAAAAAAATGAGTTGGATAGGTTAAAACATTAGCCTGAAATATTTGATTATTAGACTTAAAATTAATATTTAGCCCATTTATTCTCAATTCTCTAGATGCTAATAAGAAGCAAATCTTCACGTTTTCGATTTCAATGACATTTGCCCAATCAACATCCTTCTCTTCAAGACACAAGTTTTCGTTAGAATCAGCTGTTTCAGTACTTGAAATAGTAAGAAGGGCTGGTGCTTTATTTCCACCTCTATTGTTTTCAATTTTTGTCGCAGCTTCCTGTCCCAAAAAACAACCTTTGGTATACGAGATGGCATTGTAGTTCAATAATGTTTCGTGAATTAATTTTCCTGAAATTGTGTCTGAAAATAGCGGAAATCCTTGCAGGATTGTAACTGACAAATCAATATCCCTTACCGTAGCTTGGTCTGAACCCAAAGAAAGTGTGCCCAGATATCCTTGAAAAATACCAATAAAGTCATTTTCTTTATTTGAAAATTTTTGATTTTGAAAAGTAACCGCTTCTTCTAACTCTTCAACTGTAACATCTTCGGAAATTATAAATTTTTCTAATTCAAGTACGACTTGAGCTATTTGATTTTTTAACCCTAAAAAATAAAATTCGCTCTGTGTTTTTCTTAGTAAATATCCCCAAAAGACAATTCTGGCAGAACGATCAATCCTGGTTGTCAGTTGAAAAGTATTGTCGTGTAACTCTAAAACATCATTGGTCAATTGCCCTTGAAGAAATTGGCTCGCATCTTCGCCTTTGATTTTTAAGACACCCAAATCTGGAAATGAATAATTGAAGTTCTGATAAAAAGTTTCAGAAGTTTTAGGATCTAACTTAAACAGAAAAAGACTCTCCACAGCCGCAAGTATTTTTTGCATTTGGATTTTCAAAAACAAGACCCTTTCCATTCAATCCATCTTTAAAATCTAAAATGACATCTTTTAAATAAATTGAAGATTTGGGATCTACACAAACTAAAAAATCACCATAATCTTGAACATTGTCCTTATCTTTTATTTCAGAAAATTCAATTTTATAAGAAAGACCTGAACAACCTCCGCCTGTAACTGCTAGCCTAAGACCGACACTTTTGTCTTTATTTTCTTTTTTGAAGGTTTCCCTTATATGCTCAACTGCTTTGTCTGTAAGTTGAATAATTTGGTTGGTCATACATTTCCCCTGTTAATTAAGTTAAATTAATTTCATTTTGTTTTGGAATTGTCAATTTTTTAAGAAATGCTACAATCAATGTATATAGCCGTAGTAATCATAATTAGACAACCGAATACTGAAACACTTCACTTAAAACTTGAAGCCTTAGATTCATTTAAAATTGGTCGCTCTTCAAAGTGCGACATTGTTTTAGATGACCCCAAAATGAGCGGGGTTCATTGCCGTATCGACCTTGAACCAAATGGTAAAGTAATGATTAAGGATTTAGACTCTAGCAATGGAACTTGGTTATCAACCAGTAAAATCATTCATCATAACTTTAAACTTGGCGACATAATACGAATTGGGCAAACCTATTTGCAAATAGATGCTTCAGAACTTACTCCAGCAGAGAGAATTAAGATTGGAAAAAACGAAGTAAAGGGTGTTGACAATACAACGGTCAATAGACAAGTAAAAGATCTGCAAAAAGAGCTGAAAAAACAAGCTGAGGAAAATTTAAGTTTACGCGCAAAACTTGAATTTGAGTTTAAGTCTGAAGACTTGACCACCGGGAATTTAAAACTTGATAAGAAGAAAAAGAAAAATTAACTTTTCCAGATAATCTCTTCTACATTATCCAACTTATTTAAATATCTTGCATAAACAAATAAAAAATCTGAAAGCCTATTTAAGTATTTTAAGATGTTTAAAGGTAGCTCGTCTGGATTGGTACGATTAAATTCCACCAGAAATCTTTCAACTCGCCTACAGACTGTTCTGCAAACATGAAATGAGCTAGAGGCTTTCGAACCACCTGGTAGAATAAAATTTTTAAGCTCTGGCAGTACCATACTCATTTCATCGATACTTATTTCTAGCTCCTCAATCTGTAAATCAGATATCTGGGGAATTTTATACTCAACTCTTTTTGAAGCCTCACATGCCATATTGGAACCAATATCAAAAAGCCTCGACTGAATATTTAGTATAATGGCTTTATATTTATTATCCGGGCTTAAAGATTGAGCTAAGCCGATCTGTGAATTGAGTTCATCTACTTGACCATAGAGATGGATTCGCTGATCGTTTTTATATACTCTGGTTCCGCCGACTAATCCAGTTTCTCCCCTGTCTCCACCTTTAGTATATATTGCTGATTTTTTCATTACATATTCCTTCTATACTTTCCACCAACTTCATAAAGTAAATTGGTTATTTGTCCCAAAGATGCAAAATTCACTGTATATAAAAGTTCTTCAAAAATGTTTCCGTTATTTAGAGCAACTTCATTTAAACGTTTCAATGCTTCACCAGATTTGTCTTTATTTCTCTCTTTAAATTTATTTAAACGATTGATCTGATCCATTTTTTCTTCATCAGTACAACGAGAAATTTCAATTTCTTTCTCCATTTGTTCTTTGATATTTGGGGCAATATAAGTATTAACACCAATAATTGGGAATTCTCCTGAATCTTTCAATGTTTCATAATATAATGACTCTTCTTGGATTTTTGATCTTTGGTACATCGACTCCATGGCCCCCAGGACTCCACCTTTATCAGAGATGTTTTCAAACTCACGAAGAACTTGTTCTTCTACAATCGCCGAAAGCTCTTCAACGACATAAGCACCTTGAACTGGGTTATCAGTTTTGTTCATTCCAAATTCGCGGTTAATGATCATTTGAATCGCCATCGCTCTTCTTACTGATTCTTCAGTTGGCGTTGTTATCGCTTCGTCGTATGCGTTGGTGTGAAGTGAATTACAGTTATCTGAAAGTGCTAAAAACGCTTGTAGGGTCGTTCTAATATCGTTGAAATCGATTTCTTGAGCATGCAGTGATCTTCCTGATGTTTGAACGTGATATTTAAACATTTGTGATTTTTCACTAGCACCGTATTTATCGCGTAAAGTAACTGCCCAAATTTTTCTCGCCACTCTTCCCATGACTGTGTATTCGGGATCTAAACCATTTGAGAAAAAGTATGAAAGGTTTTGGCAAAAGTCATCAATGTGCATTCCGCGAGATAAATAATATTCAACAAAGGTGAAGCCATTTGAAAGCGTAAAGGCCATTTGTGAAATAGGATTCGCACCTGCTTCTGCAATATGATAACCAGAAATAGAAACTGAATAATAATTTTTTACTTTATGACGACAGAAATATTCTTGAATATCTCCCATCATTTTAAGAGCGAACTCTAGAGAAAAAATACAAGTATTTTGTGCTTGATCTTCTTTTAAGATATCAGCTTGAACAGTTCCTCGAACTTGCTGCATGACTTGAATTCGCTTTTCTTGATTCCAAAAATCGTCTCCATTTAATACTTGCTTCATTGCGGTGTTCATGAAAAGTGCCAGAACAATTGGAGCTGGTCCATTGATGGTCATTGAAACAGAAGTCGCTGGATCAATAAGTTTGAAACCTCGATATAAATCTTCCATGTCGTCTAACGTTGCTATGGAAACTCCGGCTTCACCAATTTTACCAAAAATATCTGGACGTTTGTCTGGATCTTCACCGTATAAAGTTACTGAGTCAAAAGCTGTCGATAATCTTTTAGCATTATCATCTTTTGAAAGATAATGAAAACGCTTGTTCGTTCTAAGCGGTCCACCTTCTCCGGCAAACATTCTTTTTGGATCTTCATCCGCACGCTTAAACGGAAAAATTCCTGCGGCATAAGGAAAGTGTCCCGGAAGATTGGCATTTTTAATGAAGCGATATTTTTCATGAATAGAATAAAAAGTTGGAAAAGCCACTTTTGAAATATCATTTTGTGATAAGGATTTATATTTTGTTTTAACTTTGATTTCTTTTCCACGTACAATATATGAGAAAGTTCCATTTTTATATTGCTCAACAGTGTCATCGAAACACTGAAGATCTTTAAAAGCTTCTTCTGGAATTGTTGCTTTTACTTCAGATAGTTTTACTTCAATATCTTTATTTCCTTTAAGGATTTTTGAAGTAATCATTAATGCTTCATAGTCGCGAAGTTTTTCAGCAACAGAAAAAGCATTATTATTATAATCGCGAACTGTTTTAGCAATATCTCGAAGATACAGAGCACGGTCAGGAGCAATAATACTTTTCTTTTCACTTGGAGTTTTATTTTTGCGAACTCCATCTAAATTATCAGTTTTTACATTGAGTGCTCTTACGATATCTGCAAAAAGAGCATTGACGCCTTCATCATTAAATTTTGAAGCCATTGTTCCGTAAATTGGAAGCTCACTATCTTCACTCGCTCCAGGATGACCGGCAAAATTATTATGATTTCTTCTCCATTGTTTTCTTATATCACGAAGTGCATCTTCTGATCTTGGTTTTTCAAATTTATTTAGAACGATAAAATTTGCAGCTTCAAGCATTTCAATTTTTTCTAATTGAGTAGCTGCACCATATTCTGGAGTCATAACATAAATACATTTATCAGCAACTTTGGTGATTTCATCTGAAGCTTGCCCGATACCAGAAGTTTCAACTAAAACTAAATCAAAATCCAGTGAGCGCATAAACGCCACAACGTCTTTAATGTGAGGAGAAAGTTCTGTATTTGAATCCCTTGTTGCCAATGATCGAATATAAAACTGATCAAAAGAAGCTGAGCCTAAACGGATTCTATCACCGAGAAGTGCCCCTGATGTTTTTTTCTTTGTAGGGTCCACGGAAATCAGCGCTATTTTAGAACCGGAAGCATAACGATGAAATCTTAATAACAATTCATCGATAAGTGAAGATTTACCCGCCCCACCTGTTCCAGTAATTCCCAATACTGGTGTTTTTCCCAGATTAAATTTTACTGGATTGACTCCATTATCTTCAATACTCGTAATTACTTTTGAAATATCTCGAAATGACATCTTTTCTAAATTGATTTTATTAAAATCAAAATTATCTAAAGTTGAATGACTTGCTTTTTCAATCATGTCATTAATAATTCCCTCTAGACCAATTTCCATTCCATCCTGCGGAGAATAAATTCTTGTAATTCCTCTACTATGAAGCAATTTAATTTCTGAAGGTGTGATAACTCCTCCACCCCCTCCAAAAATCTTTATATTTTTGGCCCCTGCTTCATTCAATAGTTCGCGAATATAAGTAAAATACTCGACATGTCCGCCCTGATAGCTTGAGAGTGCTACTGCATTTACATCTTCTTGAAGTGCTGCATCTACAACTTCTTTTGCAGAGCGGTTGTGGCCCAAATGAATTACTTCAACACCTTTCGCCTGAAGCATTCTCCTCATGATATTTACCGACACATCATGACCATCAAATAAGCTTGCCGCAGTTACAAATCTCAATTTTTTCATAGAATTTCCCAACTTTTTAACTTATATAATTAAAAAAACAATTTCTCCCTAAATCTATTAGCAAGAAATGACGAAATAGGTTACAATTAGGGATAATTATTAACACAAAAAACTTAAAATTAGATTGCTATGAGCACCGAAAATACAACGAATATTGAAAAAAATACTGAAGAAAACACCGAAGAAGCAATAATTGTGGAAAATCCTTTCCATAGCGCTCGATTAAAGCCTAAAAGAAAAGGAAAAAAGCCACCAAAGCTATTGGCCATTGTTCACCAATCTGGTTGTACCGGCTGTGAAGTTTGCATTCAAGGTTGCCCAGTAGATTCAATTGAACTTGTTCCTGGACCAGACCCACTTAATCCGCAATTTAAACAAATGGTTGAAATAGATCTTTCACGATGTATAGGTTGTCAGAATTGTTCTCAGGATTGTCCATGGGAAACAATCATGATGTATCAACATGACGATGCTTTCACGGCTTGGTCGAATGAGACTTTGTCTTCTGAACTTTATATCAGTGAAAAGAAATTAGATCTTTTAAAAAACAATGCTTAAATACTTTTTTATTTTTCTAGCATTCTTACAACCGATGATTTTTGCTGTCGAGTTTTCTTCATTTAAAATAAATAATCTTTGTCATAATTCTCTTGAAAAATATTTGAACGATAATCATTTAAAGAATGAATCCTTTAGAGAAATACTTGCTGATTCATACAAAGAGCGTGCATATCGAACAAGCACATATGAAATTGCCAACACACACGAATTCCATTTTTCAGAAAGTCATTTAAAAAAAATTATTCAGATTAAAAATGGGAAGATGAATGTTGCAGAAATTAATCCCAAAAACTGTGAAATCAATTTTAAATCGAGTGATTTTCCTTGGTATGTCTCTAAGGTATTCAATCAAAAACGGGAGTTGGAATTCACTGATCAAGATTTATTGCAAACTATTTTAGAAAAAAAGAAAGGGCTTATTTATTTTTGGTCTCCACAGTTTTCATATTCTGTTGAATATATTCCAACCATTTATCAGATTTCCAAAAAACTAAAACTAGAATTAATACTAGTAGCTGATCCACGGGTCTCGAATGAAGAGATCAATCAAGCAATCAATAAAACCTTTAATTTAAAAACTAATTCTTTAGTAAGAAGTATCGCTAGTAATGAGAAAATTAAAATCATGAAAAGCTATGATCTTTTTTTGAGGAATGGATTTAATCACTTTCCTGTCATGTATTATTTTTCAAATAAAAAAATTCATCCACAATGGATAACTGGCATAATGACCTTAGGTGGAATTCGAGAACTAACTAATAAATATGAAAAGGATTTAAAATGAAAATATCTCATTTTTTACTTTCACTTTTCATATGTTTTAAAAGTTTAGCAGAATGCGTTCCAGCACATGAATACTACCCATTTAATCCTTCTTGGGCTCCAAAAAATGATCACGGTGATATTGTTTTGGGCATGTATTCGCGAGTCAGTCCCGATGGCAGATATGTTTTACGATCCTTTTCTGGTGAAGGCTTAACTCAAGTTACTTTAATGGAGCTGAAAAAAGATTCAAATGGAAAAAATTTCGTTACTCCTCACAACACCCCTTTAAAAAATGAAGCTTTTCCTGTCATGGGCACTTGGAGATATTTAGTTGATGTGGATGGTGACCATTATAAATTATCAGACATAGTGAATTTTCAAAAGAATGCTAAAAAACAATTTACTGGTGGAATAAAGGGATTTTATACTGTTGCAGCTGAACTGCCTGGTGGAAGTACAAGTGAGCATCAAATAAGATCTTTATCATGGCCAAATGCCAGCTCTGATAGTCAAGGGGTTGGTCAACTTTCTAATCAGATAATCAAAGCTAAGAAAAATGGATCTAATTATAGTAAAATTGACTCTAGTTCAGTTTTTTATATGTGTAATAATCTTCGTTCAACAGATGGTCAAACCATGAGTTTACCGATGCTTTCTCCGAATGGTATGGAGTTCGCATCTATGCCTCAAAATCCTAAAGATGGAAAAATGTCTATGCGCATTTACTCAATTGGTCCAGACAATAAAAGTTGTGAAAAAACAGATGACTTAAGATTAATCGTAGCTAAAATAATTTTCTCATATGAAGAATCTAATAAGTTTGCATTGTTTTACTCGTCCGGAAGTGTTTCAAGCAGAGGAAATGGAGTAAGTTTCTTTGATCGAATTTCAAAAAATATTTTTACCTTATCAGATCCAAACAAAAGAGTTTTTGCGGATAGCTTTCCTGGATTTACCAAGGATGGAAGAATTGTTTACGGAGCAAAGTGGGAAGAATGTGATAACTCCGGCTGCAAAGATCAAGCGGGATATGTTGTATCTGATCCATACCAGTCACCAGATCTTTTAGATTTTAGAAAAAATAATCCTGACAGCTCTAAACACATCAAAGAATGTATTTCGATTGATGAAGTAAATCGCTTGGTAGAATTACAAAAAAATGAATATCTCTAAAATTTAATTGAAGAACATGGATCAAAATTATCTTTGGTTCTTCGCTTCTCTTCAAGATACTTGAAGTCATAAAACTTTCGAGATAACTGTGACACAAGACCTGCTTTTTTAATGAGATCTGCTTGCATCTTACTAATATCACTTAGTATCTCGCTCTTATTTTTTAGGCCTGGATAATCTCTGTAAATTTCTGATCTTTTTTTATCTATCTGCTTAAATTTTTCAGCCGTTAATAGATGACCCTCTCTCTCTTTTCTTGTTTCTGCTTTTTTAGCTAAGTCTTCAAAATAGGGAATACTATTGGTAGGATACATCGAAATAATACTGTCCCAAGATATATCTTCAGACTCTGTTTTTATTTTTCCATTTTTTAACTTAATCGAAAAAGTGATCTTCTCTTTTTTTGAAGTTTTATCAAAGCCCATTTTCTTAATTTTTAATACCAGCTCATCCTGAATTTTTTTGTAAGACTTCAATTCTTCTAATAACCTTTCTTCACCAGAATAGATACTTTTTAAAGGACCAGAGATTTTTTCAAATCGCTCTATTTCTTTAATTAACATTGAAAAAGAATCTTCTCTTTTACAAAGATTATTATCCATTGCTAAGTCAAAAACTAAAGGTGTCAGTTTGTCTGCATTATCATCATGCTTATATTGGAGATAATCAGAAAAGGCAGAATAGTATCTATCATTCAATATTCTTCCAGCTTTGTTTGAAATCATCGGATAAGATGCATCTGATGTATTTTTTCTCGTATCTAAAAATACTTCCTCTAAAGACTTACCTTTATCAATTTGTTTTGCAAACTCGTTCGCAAAACTTGTGTAAGCAAAATGATTTGGGCCAGTCGAAGTGATCACACATGTGTTTTCGTTGGCAAGATTAATAGAGTGTCCAGAGTGGCAACTTAAGTCAATTATACCTAGTTTTACTCCATAATCTTTTGCCGCTTTAGATAACTCAAGCATCACATCCATTGAAGAAGATTTATCACCTGAAATTTTTGTATAATCGCTAATCCCTCCGCCAGTTAATGCAAGGGAGTGCGTTTTATGTGGCTCGGCACCTGATCTCTTTGGTGTATTGTCTCCTCCATGGGTATCCATCACCACAATCAACTGCTCACCTTTTTTTATTTCTCCAGATTTTATTTTTGCCAGATATTTTGAAATCATATCTTCGTAATTTTTTGCATTGAAATCTTTATTAGAAACTTTGACTTCGTTCGCAATGATTTTTTGAGTCTCACCATGGCCACCATCAAATGCCATATCTATTTTTAATCCCGCTCTTTCTTTTGCACCCGCAAGATTTTTTAGTGTAGTATCAAATATTGTTGTCGGTAATGTTGGAGGATCTCCTCCTCCACCCAGCCATACAACTTGTGAGGCTTCAGTTTGGACTATAATTAAACAAGATAAAATTATTTTTTTAAACATGCTTGTTTCTCCAAAAGCATAAAATTATTTTTTATTGGATTTAGATGATTTTCAATTTCAATTTTTACATCTCTTGGATTTGAAATTTCACCACGATAGTACGAAATTTGGTTGATGTTCCAATTGGCGCGAATAAATTGATTTAAATACGTTGCAATTTTGGGATAATCTTCTGCATCGATTTTTAAATTATATTCTGATTTGGTTTTTGAATTAATCTTTAAATATAATCCAGATTTTTCAACAACTTTACCAAATAATTCATATCTTCCACATTCTTCTATCGAGTTAGCTTGAATGGATTGTGACAAAAGTATTATAAGTAGAATTTTCTTCATTTTATCCTCACCTAATAAGTATATATTAGACTAGGTTAAATACTACGAAGTCTGTTTTTGCCTAAAGAAAATGAAATAAATTAGACATCCAACTACAATTAGCAGTGATACTAATTGGGAGCTTGATAAGATTTCAAATACATGACCCCTAACAATATCACCTCGAAAAAACTCTATGATAAAACGAAACACAGAATAACTGATTAAATAAGTCAGAATGATGTTTTCATTTGTATGATCATGCTTAATTTTTTTTATTAGAACGGATCCTAGTGAGAATAAAAAAATAGCTTCGTAAAGCTGAACCGGATGACGAAATTCTCCATTTAAGTATATTTTCCAAGGAAGGTCGCATCTTATCCCATAACAACAACCCGCTAAAAAACATCCAATTCTACCAACTCCATGAGCTAAAACTGCACCTGGAATAAACAAGTAACTATTGTTAAATTTGTAGGTCGTAAATTTTGAATAGATCAATAAAAAAAGAATGGCTCCAATTAAACCACCGTAAAAAACAAATCCTCCTCCTAGCCAAAAATAGGTTTGTCGTACATAGATTTCTGATTGTAATTCTGTTGTAGAGAACCAAAGAAAAAAAAGTTTAGCAAAAATCCAAGAGCTAACAAAGACTCCTAAAAATAGCCAATTGAAGGGAACTGAAATTTTTTTTAACTCAAAAAAATGCTTCGAAAAAAAATAGCAAATACCTATCGCTAGTCCTAAAAATAATGGATAAGAATAAATAATAAAAAACTTAGACTCAAGAATTATTGGCAGCAATTTCTTTGTCTCTTTTTTCGAAGAAAAGTACATCTATGATTATGAGAATGGCCCCTACCGTAATCGCACTGTCGGCAATATTAAATGCAGGAAAATGAGAAGTCCCAACGTAAAAATCGAAAAAATCGACTACATAATTCATCGTAAATCGATCAATCAAATTACCGATAGCTCCTGAGAGTATTAAACTATAAGCCGTGCAAGTTATGAGTCTTTGGTTTCTTGTGGTCCAAATTGCCCACATGAATCCAAAACAAGCAAATACTGGTATCACAAAGAATAATGGGATTCTAACCCAATCTGAAGAATTAGCACCCATCCCCCACGCGGCACCAGGGTTTCTAACATAAGTAAAATTAAAAAGGCCATCAATGACAGTAATTGATTCACCTAGTGCAAATCTTTGTTGCACGACCGCTTTAGTAAGCTGATCTAAAATAATCAAGGTAAAAATCAATACTGTCATTTTAAAAATTCTATTCATTCACTTTATCCGTTCACATAGTCTTTCGCATTGATTTCGTATTTTTCAATTTTTCTTAATAAAGTTTTTTTCGGAATATTCGCCTTCAATGCAGTTTGATTTATTTTTCCTTTATTTTGTCTTAAGGCCCAAACGATAAATTCTTTTTCAAACAAATCCTTTGCAATTTGAAAATCCATCACCATTTCTTTTGAATTCAATACATGATTGAATGAAAATCCATCTGGTGTTTTTGATTGAGAATCATAGTTATTATCAAGAATAGAGTCTTGAATTCCTTCTACGTCGATCATTAACTCAGTATGCTCTTCTGGTTCAGGAAGCTTCACTGCAGATGTTTGCTTTAAAGTAGATGGAAGTGAAGATGCTTGAATATGATCTGAAGATTCAATGATAAAAGCATGCTCAATAACATTTCTCAATTCACGAATGTTCCCTGGCCATGCATATTTAAGCATTAAATTTTTGGCTTCATCGGTAACTGTTCTTATATTAAGACTGTGAACGTTGTTAAAATATTTAATGTAATAATCAATCAAATAAGGAATATCACCAGTTCGCTCTCTAAGAGGTGGCAAATAAACAGGTAGAACATTTAAACGATAGAATAAGTCCTCTCTAAAGGTTCCATCTTTTATCATTTGTTCAAAGTTCTTATGAGATGCTGCGATTACTCTTACATCAACTTTAATGTCACGATTTGCACCAACTGGTGTAAAAGTTTTTTCTTGAAGGACTCTTAAAAGTTTAACTTGCATAGCTGGAGAGATGTCTCCAATTTCATCTAAAAAAAGAGTTCCGCCATCTGCAAACTGAAAACGACCAATTTTTCTTTCGACTGCACCTGTAAAGGCACCTTTTTCGTGACCAAACAATTCAGACTCAATTAAATTTTCAGGAATAGCTGCCAAGTTAATAGAAACGAATTTTCCATCTTTTCTTGGACCGTTATAGTGAATTGCTTTGGCAACTAATTCTTTTCCAGTCCCTGATTCTCCTCGAATTAAAACCGGTGTAACAACTTTTGCAAGTTTATCAATAACATTAAATACTTTTTGCATTACATGAGATTCACCAACGAATTGATCCTCTCCCCCAAGTGATAATCTAGGCGATGAAAATGCAGAGGTTTCAACTAATGATCTCGCTCTTAAGGCACGCTTGATAAGGGCAACTAAATTTTCAGAAGAAATCGGTTTTTCAAGATAATTATAAGCCCCTTCTTTTACAACCTTAACTGCATCTGAAACATTCGAATAAGCAGTTAAAATAATAACGATGACTGATGGATCAACTTTTTTAATTTCTGTCAGGGCAGAAATACCATCCATTTCTGGCATATTTACATCCATGACCACTAAATCATATTTGTCTTTATAAACAGCGTTTAGAGCTTCTTTACCGTTGTTAGCAACGTCAACTTGAAAGCTGTGATATAAAAGAGCTTCTTTAACGGAAGTCTGTAAAACTTTGTCATCATCTACTACTAAAACTCGATGCATATTTTCTCCTAGGTAGTACTCTGTACTATTCTACTATTATTGATTCACTAATTTAACTGTAAACTTAGTTCCTTGCCCAGATTCAGATTCAACAACAATGCTCCCACCATGCAATTCCACAAAATATTTTACCAGATAAAGGCCAAGTCCTGTTCCTTTTATTGAGTGATTTGCGTCATTTTTAATCCGATAAAATTTCTCAAATATGTTTTCAATTTCTTCTTTGGGAATTCCCGGTCCGTTATCTTTTATTTCTACATAAACCCATTTGTCATCATCCCATGATTTAACTGAAACTTGAGAATCTTCAGGACAATATTTAATGGCGTTTTCCACAAGATTTGAAATGACCCTGGTAATTAAATTAACATCTATTTCAATTGGGTATAAGGGAGCTAAATCTTTGGAGATCTTTATTCTCTTAGCATTAGCACTAAAATTCAACTCGTGAAGAGCTGTTTCAATTAATTGATTTATGTCTTTAGAGCTTTTTGTTAAGCCAAAATTACTCGATTCAATTTTTGTGAGATCTAAGATAGAAGAAATAAATTTATTTAATTCTTTTGTCGAATCTATGATAATTCGAGACTTATCTTTTATTTCATTTTCTTTTGCTTGCTGAAAAATGTTATCAGCCACACCTGCGATTTTTGCAACCGGTGTTTTTAAATCATGACTCATTAAAGATAAAAAGTTTTGTTTAAGCTTTTCAACTTTTTTAAGCAATTTAGCTTCTTCTTGAATAGCAAATCTTCTTTGATACTCGCCAATGGCCCTAAAGGGAATCCAAATATAGTAAACTACAAAAATTGTCACTATTAAGTGTGCAGTGTAAAGCCATAGCCCTAAAAACGAAAACAATAAATGAGAAATTAAAAATATTGCAATTAAAATCAAAACAGTAATGATCAATCCATCTTTTGGCTTTAAACGAGTGATCAAAATCGATAAAACAATTGCCAATATAATTGCAACAACATAAGAAAAATTCCTAGGAATGGGCTTGATCGTTTTATTATTTAAAAAAGAGTCAATAATAGAGGCGTGAATGACTAGCTTAGGAGCTTTATATTCTTCTAAATTAAATGGAGTTAAATAAAAGTTTCCAGGTTGGGAAATATAATTTGGACCGACAAGGACTATTTTATTTTTAAAAAACTCTGGTGAGAAATTTCCAACTAAAACACGATGAAAAGGTATTGTTTTGTATTTAAACTCGGAATATATCGGGGAGCCAAGATATTTTATTAAGACAAAATTTGCATCAGCTTCACCATTGTATGTGATTCCCAAAATTTCCTGTGCATCGATCTTTTTTTCACCGGAAAATTCTCTGTAACGATTAGCGGCCCATAAATGAAGAGACTCTTCGCCGGAGACATTAACAATGGCTCGTCTAACCACATCATCTTTTGCAAACACATAATTATCAATATTGATTTGTGCTAAATGGAAATTTAACTCTTGTAAACTTCCTGGTGGAACCAGCTCACCTTGACTAGCTGTCATATCTGTACCAAAAGAAAACTTTCCACTTGATTGTTCAAATTGTTTAATTTTGTTTTTAAATTCCTCAAAATAATCATTATCTGCTTCATGTGCAGAGTGTGGTGCCATATTAACCAGATAACTTACCACCTTGGGGTTAGCAGAAAACAATTTGTTTAAAAACCTTGAGTGAGTCGCATACGAATACGGATAAATATCACCCAAATAGTCATCACTCTCTTCATCCATTGTAACAAGAACGATATCTTTTGAGGGATGAGTAGAAAAATCTGTCCTAATTCTAAAATCATAAAAAAGTGATTCTACGTTAGCTAGTGGATATTGAAATAGAATAACAACAAAAACAATTGTAAAAAGAAGTGGGTAATAGTCTGATAAATCAAATTTTGTTTTCTTTAATTTTAACATGCTTAACTTTTAGAAATTAATTTTAATGTTGCTTCAAAATCTTCAACTTCATTTAAAAGATTCCAAAATACATCTTTTTCTTTGTTGTGAGTTAGACACAAATCTCCAATTACTAAGCTCGAAAATGATAATTCATACATCGCAACTTCTTGTTGGATTTTGAACAAAGCTGACGAAAAATCTTTCTTTAAATTTTCAAGTTTAAAAATTCGCTCTTCTGTTGGAAGTCTATTGAGAATTTTTTGGTGTAAAATTCTTTTAAGATAAAAAGCTGGATAGACTAGGACTCTAAAATAATTTTTGTATTTTGCTGGGACTAAAAATTTAATAAACATAAACACTGGTAAAAATAAAATACCGATTATGATGTTTATTGAAGTCAAGTCAGAAGCCGACTTTCTTTTAAGTACCTTTAGTGTCGAATAAAGAATTCCATTGAACTCATTTTTACTAAGTTTATTAAATAAATTCTTTCCTACTATTATTACTGGAGAGCCACGAAAAGATTTTGCATAGTAAATATTATTTATAAAAACATTTGACCAATAAATCTTCACTCCAACATTTTCTGTATGAAGAGCAAAGTTTTTCAAAGTACTAATCAGTTTTTCATCATCATTTACATATCGCGCACGAGAAAATACGAGAATGATTTTTTCACCATAAGTAAAAATGCAAATCAGTAGAAAGATAGCCCAAACACCACCAACAATAGGTCCAATTTCAATATCGAAAAGTAAACCAACAACTACGTTTACAATTAAAAATAAAAAATAAAAAAACACCGCAAACAAACGATAAAACATTAACTAAACCTTTGAGACAGTGTCATATTTACACTACCTAGCTTTAATTATAGACAAGAATTCGACTTCAAGCTATAAGCACTAAGCGAATTATGAGTCTAAATGAGCAAGTCGTGCAAATTGTTGAAATCATAGCGGTTTTCACATGGCGTCTCTCGTTTTTTTAAGAAGTGTGGTATTTAAATCAGTTATTAGTTTACTGGGGGAAATAATCATGAATTTTGATCGTCTTTTATTTGGTACAGCTGGGGTTCCAAACTCTACACCTAAGAAAAATAATCCTATTGAAGGTGTTAAGCAAATTCACGCACTAGGTTTAGATTGTATGCAACTTGAGTTCGCTCATGGTGTAAGAATGAAAGATGAAGTTTCATCCGGACTGCGTAAAGTTTCTTATGAATTAGGAGTTCCACTTACTTCTCATGGCCCATATTACATTAACCTAAACGCCAGAGAACAAGATAAGATTGACTCTTCAGTTGAAAGAATTATTCAAACTGCAAAAATTTCTGATCTGTGTGGTGCTGAGTCTATGACCTTCCACGCAGCTTTCTATATGAAAGACAACCCATATGATGTTTTTGATTTAGTACAAAAAGCTTTGAACGTAATTGAAGAAAGATTGAACCGTTTAGATATTCAGATTGAACTTCGACCTGAACTTACTGGTAAGACTTCTCAATTCGGCTCTTTAGAAGAATTAATCGATTTAACTAAAATGGTAAATTCTTGTAGTCCATGTATGGATTTTTCTCATCTTTACGCAAGAACTGGTGAGTATAATACATACGAAGAATTTAAAACAATTCTTGAAAAATTAAATTCTGAAATTGGCCCAGCATCTTTAAGAAACATGCACATTCACCTATCTGGTATCTCTTCAAATTCTAAAGGTGATTTGAAGCATTTAAATCTTGAGAGCTCTAATTTTAACTGGCGAGATCTGTTAAGAGCGCTAAAAGAATATAACTGTCGTGGTTATGTGATTTGTAACAGTCCAAATCTTGAAAAAGATGCAAAAATGATGAAGGATTTTTACTTAGCTCTTTAAGCGGCTTCTTTTTGATTTTTCTTTTCAAAATATTCTGTTAGCCATTGAGCGTGCTCCAATCCCGAGCTGCTCAGTGGAATTAATAAAATTGAATTATTTTCTGAAGTTATCACCAACATATTCACTTCACCAACAACCTCAGAGAGGATTTCGCACAAAAATTCATTGTCATTTTTTTGTGAGTCGATTTGTACACAACCTGAATAAGTAATGTTGGTAAACGGCCCCCAGTTGGATGGAAAATCAAGAAGCAAGCTATTTTCTGTTTCTAATCGGTAGCATTTACTAAAAGGCATATATTCCAATTTATAGTGAAGAACATCGTGCTGAATCAAATATTCTTTAAGCGATTTATGCTCAACTTGGTTTAATCTTTTTTCAAAATATTGAGAAAGATTAAGCACATTACTAACTTCAGTAGTACTTTCTTCTTTACATGTTTCATTAATTAGTTTCGAAATCAATAAGTCATCGTTCTTCATGAATGAAGTATCGGAAAGACCATCAATACAATTAAAGTTCTTTAAATATTTGTCTGTCTAGGCAAATTTTATACAGACTTCCTATCGACCGACTCATTTCATCAGGATTATAAGTAAACCCCATACCATTTAACTGGCCAGTTACAGGAACACAGTTTGAAGCAAAACGGACGCCCTCATAGATTAGTTCCAACTCGCAAGTATCGCTATTTTTAACAATAATATTATCGTTAAAAAATAAAAATCCTGATCGTTTATCAAGATTCGTCAGGTACACATCTTTCGCTTCTCCGGTATTTCGATTTTTCAACACACCCTTTATTTTAAACAATGTTGTCTTTTCAATATCACAATCTTGATATAGTGGATTTAAGGCGGCGAGACTTAAAAATGACTCCCATTGTGTATAAAAATAAAAAGAAAAAAACAAATACGCAAATGACAATAAGACAAGTAGCTTGTTTGCATCCTTAAACGTCGAAATAATCATAAATCCAAACAGTATCAAATAAGTCATTAAGGCAAACTTTTTACTCAAGCGAACAAGACGAAATTGCAGAGTAAGAAGAATTACTAAAATTAAAATATAAAAACTTAGCGGTTTAATCAACAACGCCGCTCTCTCGTAACCATTAAACAACGAAACACCATTTGCCACTGAAGAAAATGAAACCAAGAACACTGCAGAAATAAGTGTAAACATAATGGGATTTAAAAAGTGGCTGTTGAACTTTAAAATTCTCATAGTCGAACAATTTTCCTAGTTTATTTTATCAACTTAAATATTACAATAAATATTATTATGATTCCATTACTAGAAATTAATTCCCTTTGTGTTTCTTGCGACAATTGTTATCAAATTTGTCCAGAAAACTCTGTCTTAAAAAATGCTAAAGAATACTTAATTGACCCATGGTCTTGCACTCTCTGCTTAATTTGCGTTGAAGTATGTCCAGTCGACTGTATAAAAATGATTCAATCAAAAACTAATTAATCTCATTCTATTTTTTGAATGAGATCTCCTTTCACTAAAGATTTTTCATAGAAGATACCTTTCAGATCTAAATTGACTGAGTTTAACTCTTTTGAATAGAATTTTTCTGAAAGCTTAAAGTCGATTCCAAAATTAACCAACAATTGCTTAAAGATTGAATTTTCTTTTTCAAAAATCTTTGCACAGCTATCAAGATAGTGTTTGGCAGTCCCAAAATCCCACTGCTCAATAGACTCATCGACACTAACTAAAATATTTTCAAATTTATAATCACAAACACTTTCAAAGAAATTTGAATAGTCGTCTACTTTTTTTAATCCATCTAAATTAATCAAGCCCACCCCAGAATAGGTTACATAATCTTCTTTCCCATTTGGTTTTGTAATATTTTTTAAATAGTTTTCTTCAATAATTAATTGATTATATTTTTCTGTAGATGCTGCTTTCATTCCAAAAAGAACTGCGCGATTTTCGTTAAGTTTTTGAGCTTCTTCATGAAGCTTTTCCTTAGAAATCAAGAAAAAAAGATCTGCATTTAATAGCAGCACTCTTCCTTTATAAGACACTTCTGGGTGCTTAGCTAAATTATGGATTGCCCCACCAGAGCCCAATAGAATTTTTTCATGAAGAATTTCAACCTCAAAACTCTCATCTGTAATATATTTTTTAATAGCTTCATGTAAAAAATGAGTGTTTACAAAAATTTTTTTCACACCAAGCTTTTTACAAAAATCAATCTGCAGGTGAAGCAAATTTTTATTCAATATGGGCCATAAAGGTTTAGGTAAATTTTTTCCAATCTCCCCCATCCTAGTTCCAAGACCTGCACTTAATATGAGAACATAATCAATTGGCATAATATATTCCTGAAAGCAATTTTCTTAATCTGGAAAATTCAGGATTTTTAAAAAGTTCTTGTCTAACTTTCTCAAATGCATAACCGATATATTTTAAGTAACGAGTATCTTTTCTTTCAGAATAAATATAAGCAAAACTTCCGATGGCCTTATAGACTCTTTGTATGAGCATCATTGAATAAATAGACTCAAAATCTTCTCGTTTTCCAGAAATATTCTTCGAATAAAACTCAGTGAAGTAGTAGTCTTTTAATTTTGATTTATTGTTTGCATCTATTTCATAATAACAATCTTCTAAAAGTGAAACCAAATCATAAAGAGGTGTGCCCATTCTAGCATCTTGAAAATCAATCACAATTTGCTCTTCATCTTTTATCATGATGTTTCTCGAGTGATAATCACGGTGTACGAGAACTTTAGGTTGTGATGAAAGTTTAAAACAAATTTCATATAATTCTTTATAGACTGCCTCGACAGTTGGAGAGCTTGTATCAATCCCGAGATAGGACTTTAGAAAATATTTTTTTGCAAATTCCATTTCAGAATAAAGTTTTTCGGTATCAAATGACAATTTTGTGAAGTCCTGACCTATATATTTAGCAGTATCAACTTTATGCATTTTTATAATTAGATCAATTGCCGCTTTATACAGATCATACTCTTCTTTTTTTGATTCTATCTGAGATAGCTTTTTTAAAAAAGTTCCATCTCCTAAATCCTCTTCAAGAATGTATCCCGCGGTAAGTTCTTTATCAAAAATTCTTGGAACCCTGACTCCTTCACTTTCTAAAACTTTTTGCATTTTTAAAAACGATGGCTCGTTTTCTTCACTATCAGATGGATTATCTAAACATGCAACGTAAGATCCTTTAGTGGTAAATACTCTGTAATACTTTCTTGTGGAGGCATCACCGGTTAGCTTTTCGATATTTTCAACCATTTCATCTTGCAATATTTTTTTATTAATTGTCTTTTTAATCAATTCTTCGACCAAAATGCGTTCTGATTGTTCTGGTTTCATCTTTTCCTACTTTCAATTATGTTGATTAGTTTATAAAATTCTTTGCTTGAGTTTGACTCTGAAACCTGTGACACTACTTTTATAGCACCTTGATTTGTTATGAAATTTTTTAATTGTTGCTCTTCTTTAGAGATATTTTTTAAATCACCAGAGCTTTTTAAAAAATCGTTATTGTTCCTGTTTTGAACTTGAATCCAATTCAAATAAACACTTGGGTCATACTTGGCTCTTTTTAAAGCTACAAAACTCCATTCATTTAATTTTTCTCTCTCTTTTTGAGGCAATCTTGTAACTATGTTGGCTTTTTCAAGAGAAAAAAACCCGGAAGGAAATTGTATGTTTTTCTCATAAAGCTTCCAATTTAAGCGAATCAATTCTGGCATTATGGCAGAAGCAAACATGGCTTCACTTTTTAAGTGTTTTAAAACGACTCCAGTTGAAATAAAAATGTAGTTGTCTGGTAGAGAAAAGATATAGGATAAATTGTCTTCCACAAAAACAAAGTTCAACTCTTTTGTTTTTGCCATCAAGATTTCATTATTTGCCAAAACTCTATTTAGTAACTGAGTTAAAAATGGATTATCTTTTGATTTAATAGTAAATATTTTTAAACCAGAGTTTAAAATTAAACTCTCGGCAAAATAGTTCAATTGTTCTATGTAGGCTCGATCATTTACTGAGCCAACTTTTACAAGATCATCTTTGGGTTTATACAAAGTACACCCAATGACTAAGAACATTGAAATTACTATCGTTTTCATGGTTCGTTTATTTTAAAAAATTCTCATTTATAAAACAACCAAAATCATTTTAAGCATTGTTTACTTGTTTAGTCGGTTTTGATTCACTTTTCATTTGCGTCGGAGCCGTCTTAAGCATAAAATTTAACAGATGAGATTTTTCACTTTAATCCTTTTTATTTTACTTTCTTCATTGACCTTAGCCGCCGATGATGACCTATTAGAAGACATTGAACTTGAAGAGCGCCTAGAGAAGAATTCAGATTCTGCTCCCCAGCTTTTCAATGAGACCGTTCAAAAGATTTCACCTTCAAAGAAGATTTTTGTCATTACCAATGATAATCAAAGTTTTTCGAAAGGTGACTTTATTTCTATCTTGCTATCGAATCAGTTAGTTTTTAGGGCCTTGGTGGCGAAATCAACAGAAGAAAAACTAGCTGGAATCAAGTTAGTTAAAATTTATTCCGCTCAGCTTTTCACTCAACTCAGATCCGGTAAAGAAGTTTTGGTTTTAAAAGGCGATGACTCTTACTATACCACCAAGAAAGTTACTGACCCTAAAAAAGAAGAGGAAAAAATTAAAAATGAGTCTAAGATTCAATCCGAAGAAGATTTATTTAATTCGACCAATCTTGGCGGTGATGATGATTTGAGTCTTGAAGAAAACAATAAGCGATTGATAAAAACAGATAATTTACTTTCTTTAAATTATGGACTTTTAGAATCAAAGGATAATGATGGTGCTTCGATTCGATACCCACATTTAAATGGAACCTGGGGTTATCAGATGTCTGAAAATATCTGGGGAGAATTGACATTTGGGACTAATACTATTCGAGATTACCCAAACGCTAACGGTGATGGTGGACTTGATACAAGATTAATGAGTTTTAGTTTGAAATTGAAATATGTTTTTTCTGCTCCTTTTTATAGCTATATTATGCCATATGCCGGTTACCAGATGGTCATTGCTGATTCTCCGGGAGCTGGAAAATATGATGCGGCTAATCCGCAATCCCAACCTACTTTAGACAAAGAAGCTTCAATGGTTAATGAACTTGAAAGAGGTGGCCCAATTTTTGGTATAACTATTTTAAGACGAATTGTGCCAGGGTGGTTTGCTCGAGTCGATTTGGGTTCAGACATTCTAGGTGGAGGACTTTCACTTGAGTTTTAAAGTTCTCATTCTCTTTTTTAGCTTTTTTTTTGCTTCCTGCGGAGTGAAGTCTCCTCCAAGAGCAATTCAAGATGATTCCATATCCAATTACATTTCAAATTATACCGATCGCGAACAAGATCAAGTTCAAAAGAAAACAGAGGCTAAGAAAAAGTAATGTCTTTGTTTATAGGAATTGGCTCTAATTTGCTCGATAAGAAACACAATTTGGCAATGGCCAAAAAAGAGCTCTCGCATTGTTTTCAATTAATTTCTGAAAGCCAAATATATTCTTCTAAGGCACAAGACTATCTTGAACAACCTGACTTTTTTAATCAGGTTCTTGAATTCCAAAGTCCCAAAATGGAGCCTGAGAAGGTACTAGAGATTTTGATTTCTATTGAAAAAAAATTAGGTCGTGTTCGAGATATACCAAAAGGGCCAAGAATTATTGATTTAGACATTCTTTTTTTTGATAATTTAAGTTTTAAAAATGATTCTCTAGAGATTCCTCATCCAAGAAGCTTCAAAAGAAGTTTTGTTATTCGACCTTTATCCGAGTTACCCGGTTTTAAAAAATTACAAGAAAATTATTCTTTTGATTTTCATTTTGACGAGGATGCATTTCCGGTTCAAAATTAATATGACTTTAATTAAATACAAATGAGATCATATGGATTTTGAACTAAAATCAGAGCAAAAAGAAATTCTTGAAACCGCTATGAAATTTGCCAAATCAGAAATGATGCCAAATGCATCTAAGTATGATGAAGAAGCAAAATTCCCAATGGAAATTCTAGCAAAAGCTTGGGAGCTTGGATTAGTTAATACATGCATTCCCACTGATTATGGGGGAAATGGTTTCAGTGCACTCGACTCAATGCTTATTACTGAAAGTTTAGCTTATGGCTGCATGGGCATGAATACCGCTATAATGGCAAATGACTTGGCCTTACTTCCAATTGTAATTGGTGGAAGTCATGAGCAAAAATTAAAATTCTTAAAACCATTTACGGAAAGTTATAAAATTGCGGCTTTTTGTTTAACTGAACCTGGTAATGGGTCAGATGCTGGAGGTTTAAAAACATCCATAAAAGAAGACGGAGATTTTGTTATTTTAAATGGAAACAAAATGTGGATTACAAATGCCGGCTATGCTGATTTATTTGTCGTTTATGCGACAACTGACTCATCTCTCAAGCACAAAGGTATAACCGCTTTAGTTGTAGAAAAAGGAACTCCCGGTATTGAAATAGGTAAAAAAGAAGACAAGATGGGCCATCGCTGCAGCGACACCAGATCGGTTACTTTCAACAATGTAAAAATTCCAAAAGCAAATATTTTAGGCGGCCTAAATCAAGGCTGGAAAATTGCTATGAAGACTCTTGATCACTCAAGACCCATGGTTGCAGCAAGTGCTGTTGGTGGTGCTCAATGTGCTTACGATCATGCAGTAAAATATGCGAAAGAGCGCATCCAGTTTAATGTTCCATTATCAAGCCATCAGGCAATTCAGTTTATGATAAGTGAAATGGCCATGAAAATTGAAGCTTCACGACTTCTAGTGCATAAGGCAGCGTGGCTATTAGACAACGGTATTTCAAACACCAGTCTTGCTTCTTACGCTAAAGCTTTTGCTGCTGATTCGTGTATGCAAATAGCTACAGATGCGGTACAAATTTATGGAGGATATGGATACAGTAAAGAATATCCTGTCGAAAAAATTATGAGAGATGCAAAACTCATCCAAATTTACGAGGGAACATCTCAAATACAAAGATTGGTAATAGCAAAAGAAATATTTTCAAGAAACTAGATAAATTTATAAAGGAGCTATAGATGAACATTTACGTATGTGTAAAACAAGTTCCAGATACTGAGACGAAAATTGTCCCAACTGCTGATGGAACATTTATTGAAACAACTGGTGTAAAGTGGATTATGAATCCCTATGATGAATTTGCCGTTGAGCAAGCTTTACTTATTCAAGCTGCAAATGCTGGTTCAACTGTAACGGTGGTAAGAGTAGGATCTGTAAAAGATACTGAAGCTCTTCGAACTGCTATGGCGATGGGTGCAGACGATGCATTTTTAGTCGATGCCGGAGATAATTTAGACTCTTACACAATTGCAAAAGCTTTAAAAGGTGCAATTGAAAAATCCGGTAAAACTCCAGATCTTATTTTAACAGGTAAACAAGCGATCGATGACGACTGTTTACAGGTCCCACAAATCTTAGCAACCATGATGAATCTACCTTCAGTTTCGGTTGTTGTCGGTTACGAAGGATCTGCAACAGACATTACAGTAAAAAGAGAAGTTGAAGGTGGGGCAATTGAAGTTTACGGTGTAAAACTTCCAGCTGTTATTGCTTGTAACAAAGGTATTAACACTCCTAGATATGCATCTCTTCCTGGAATCATGAAAGCAAAGAAGAAGCCTTTAACAACATTGTCTCTTTCTGATGTTGGTGTCTCTGAAGCTGACAGAAGAGTAAAATATTCTAGCTTTACTCTTCCACCAGAAAAACCACCTGGTAAAAAGTTTGATGCTACTGACGCTGCCAAAATGGCAGGAGTTGTGAAAGACGTTGTTGGTCTTCTTCGAAACGAAGCAAAAGTAATTTAACTCTAAAAGGAAAAATTTTATGGCTAAAATATTAGTTTTTACTGAATTACACGGAAATCATGTTAAAGGTGTTACTCTAGAAATCCTAGGTAAGCTTGCTGGTCACACTGTAGAGGTTGCCGCAATCGGATCTGTTCCCGCAGAAGCAACTGCTGATCTTGCAAAATTTGGAGCATCAAAAGTACACGCTTTAAAAGGATCTAATCTAGATAAGTATTCACCTGAAGGATATGCTTCTGCACTTCAATCGTTCATTAAAGCAAATGCTTACGATTATGTTTTTGCAGGTGCAACTTCTCTTGGAAAAGATTTAATGCCAAGAGTGGCAACTATGTTTGATGCAGGTATGGCTTCTGAAGTAACAAATTTCGTTATGGAGGGTGATAAGTTTAATGGTACAAGACCGCTTTTCGCTGGAAAATGTTTTGCAAAAGTTGAACTAACTGGACCAAAACCACATTTTGTAACTGTAAGACCAAACGCTCTTGGTATGAATGCAAATCCAACTGCAGGTGCTGCTAGTACTGCTGATGCAAACGTTGACGTTGCAGCAGTAAGGGCCATGATAAAAGAAATCGTAAAAGGCACTTCGGAAAAACTAGATTTAACTGAAGCCAATATTATTGTCTCTGGTGGTAGAGCGATGAAAGAAGCTTCTAATTTTAAAATTTTAGATGAACTTGCCAATGTTATCGGTGCAACTGTTGGTGCTAGCCGTGCTGCTGTTGACTCTGGTTTTGCTCCACATGCAATGCAAGTTGGTCAAACGGGAAAAACAGTAGCTCCATCACTTTATATCGCTTGTGGTATTTCTGGTGCTATTCAACATCTTGCTGGTATGAGAACATCGAAAGTTATTGTTGCAATCAACACTGATCCCGATGCTCCAATCTTTACAAAAGCAGATTATGGAATTGTTGGTGATCTTTTTACTGTTGTACCTGTCCTGACTCAAGAATTTAAAAACCTTTTAGGTAAATAGTTAAAGGCCCTTACGGGCCTTTTTTTATGATTAAAGACAAGATTAGCAAATTATTATTCGTTTTATTAACAATTGTTGGAATTTCTCCTTTTTTTGTATATCTGTTTCAAGCTTCTTCTAAACAAGAGATTAATTTACGAAACCCAATTTCGATATTTCTCATTCAACCGAAAGCTCTTGTCTATTCATCAGATTATTTTTTTACTAAAGAAAAAATTTTTGTCACGCTTCTTAACGGACAAATGAATGAATTCCCCTGGAAACAAATTGTGCCAAAAGAGTATAGCGACAATTTTCTTTACTATATTTACCTCAGACATGTTTTTAACATGTATAAGCCAAATAACACCGACCTAAAAAATGATGTCAAGGTCGGTATTAAAAATTTTATTTGTACCGCAAGTCCAGATATCTCTTCTGTAAACATTTCCTACTTTGCACCTTTTACAGAAGATAAAATTTTATTATCAATAAGTGAAAAATGCCATGAGTAAATTTAACAGCATTAAATTCATCCGGCTTTTTTTAAGTCTTTATATTGCGATTACATTGCTACATATTTATCAAGCAAAAATAATTTTTCTTAAAAACTATCCCAGTTGGCAATTACTTAATTTAATTGATCTTTCAAACCCAATATCTTTTCATGTCGTTTTTTTGGCTACTCTTATTTCCACTCTTTTACTAGGGTTGAGTTTTCTACCAAACTTTTTTTCATTTTTAACTTATATTGGGCTATTTCTATTTTTTACTTATAACCAGTATATTTTTGAAGTTCATTATTTTTATTTAAACTGGCTATTGATCGCTCTCACGCTATACACTAAAAAAAATGAAAAACTATTCTTTACCTCAACTTGGCTAGTTTTTATTTTCTCCATGGGTCTCTTGGGTCTTGCTAAACTTAATTATAATCATCATTATTTTACCCCTCAAGTCGCCAAGTATTTATTGGATTTAAATTCAAACAGAATGCATTTCACGGGAATTCTTAGTCCGATAAGTACCTATTTATCAAAAGAACTGCCAGACTATCTTTTAACATTGATAAGTCTTCTAGGTGGTATATTAGAATTTTTAATTTTACCATTAGGGCTTTTTAATAAAACCAAAAAGGCTGCATTGTTGATTGGCCTGGTTGTGTTTTTATTCATTGGTGGACTAATGAATTATATTAATATTTCCATTTTTATGATTTTCTTTATGTTTGTCGGATTTTGTCACAATGAACACTGAAATCAATCCTCTTTATTTTGCTTTCACTGCGACTATCTGTTTTGCTTACGCTAGCACAATCTTCACAGAGTTCACTAGAAAAACAACTCCATTTTGGATGAATTCATTTAAAGCAATTATAGCTTTTTTCGCTTTTCTTTTTACCTTGCTTTTAACAAATAACTGGATACCAATTGAAATTAACTCTGTTTTTTTGCTTCTCTCATCTGGTTGCATCGGTTTAATGATTGGTGACATTTTCATGCTTAAGGCAATGGCAGAACTTGGCGCTTCCCGAATGTTAATGATCTTTGGCTTGCAACCTTTTCTTCTTGGTGTTTCAAGTTATTTTATTTTTAATCATAGCTTTTCGCTTGTTAATATCATTGGCGTCATTTTCATGTCACTTTGCTTATTCACTATTAGTCTAGAAAAATATAAGCAAATTGGTCACTGGCAAGCATCAGGACTTATTGCTGGTTTGATTGCCATCAGTCTCGATGCAACCGGTGTAATTTTAACACGAATAAGCTTTAATCAGACACCTGGAATTACTTCTATTCAGGTTAATTTAATTAGATGTGCTGGAGCAGTTTTGGGATTTTTTCTAATTTATTTTTTTAAAGAGAAAATTTCATTCACACCAACCTGGAATAACTTCAGTAAAAACGAGAAAATTAAAATTGTTTTTGGATCGATTCTTGGAACTTTTTTATCTTTGATGTTATACCTTGTGGCTGTTTCAAAAGGAAAACTTTCTATTATTTCTTCGGTTAGTGTCACGGGCCCCATGTTTGCTGCTGCATTTGAATGTGTTAAAGGAAAAAAGCTTCCATCAAAATATTTAATATTATCTTTTTTCTTTTTTGTTTGTGGATTTTTTATCTTTTTAAATTATGCTTAATCAACCAAACGATAAGCACCCTTAGCCTTTTCAATTATCCCAATTTCTGGTTTTTCTCTAATTGACAAATAACCATTAATTTTTCCATTTTTATAGCACGGAAATACTGTCGCCTTTACCCAATAAACTCTTCCATGATTTCCACGATTACAAACATATCCTTGCCATAATTTTCCTGCATTAATTACAGACCACAAGTCTTTAAATGCGATCTTTGGCATATCTGGATGTCGAATAATGTTGTGTGGCTTTCCAATCAAAGACCCGCTTGGGTATTGAGCAACTTCGTAAAATTTTTCATTAGCAAAAGTGATGTTACCGAGAGTGTCCGTAGAAGATATCAGGATATCTCCCTCTGTTAGCTCATATTCTGCCTCACTACTTGTAAATCTTTTAGAATGATTTACTGTGCTGGATTCAACTAAAGGCAATAGTCTTTCAAGGGGATTTAATTTTTTATGATCCGTGTTTTGCTGCATTTTTATAAGTTCAATTAGATAATTGAAAGTATCTCCGATAACTTCAAGTTCTCCAATTTGATTTGATACTTTATCGGAAGTTCGGCTTAACTCACCAAAATGATCGAGTGATAAATGGATTTTTTGGCTAAAGTTTTTTGTCTGGCTATTCACTTTTTCCACATTGTTCTTGGTTCCTGAAACCGTATTTAAAGACTGATTCATTTTTTCAATTGCACCGTGAACTTCAGATGAAAGCTGCGTAATAGAATTACTAATTTCTGTTAGTTTGTCTTGAATTTGGTTATTCGCATTTTTGGTAGTTTTCGAAAGCTCTTTTACCTCTCCAGCAACCACGGCAAAACCTTTTCCATATTCTCCGGCGCGAGCAGCTTCAATTGTTGCGTTGAGGGCCAAAAGATTTGTTTGATCAGATATAATATTAATTGTTTTCAACAGATCATTTACAAACAAAAAACGTTCTTCAAGTTTCGTCATACTTAAAGATACAGTTTCAAGTTCTTTTGAACATAAGATGGTTTGCGATGAAACATTATCCATGTTTCGATAAATCTCATCCATTTCTGAATTAACAACCTCTATTTCTTTGGTGATTTCTTGAAAATCTTGGATGCTTTTTTTAACAACTAACAATTGATCTTTTGAAGAATGTGAAACCTCTGATGATACGATTCCCAGCTCTTTTCCTGCTAAATTTATAAGTGTTTCTCTAAGATCAGATTGATTAAATTCTAAAATTGTACTTTTTTCGTTCATTATTCCTCCATAAACACTAAACTTATTATAAATTTGTTTAGTGTTCATAGAGTAATTTTATTCTTGATTTTGATCAATATTTTAGAAAGAAAATCCATTTAATTGAGCAGATTCTTTTACTTCTTCAGCCGTTAACACTTCTGGGTTTGTATTTTCCGCAGCAAGTTTTCTTTCTTCGATTACTTGAGCTTGAGACTCTTCTACTTTTTGTTCAACTTCTGAACCTTGATCCATTTGATCTCTCGAAGAGATTAAGTCTTTTTCTTGGATGTTTTCAAAGTTTTCTCTAGTAACAAAGTTCAACATTGCTCCGGCTAATGGTCCAGTTACAAATGTTACTCTATAACCATCTTTACCATTATTAAAAAGTACACCAGAAATTTCTTCACCGTTAAAATCTGCTTTAAAAGAACCACCATCTAAAATATCTGCTGAATCGATTTCTACCATTTGTGATTCACCATTTTCATTTCTTAACTCAACAGAAAAACCAGAAATATTATTTTGAGTTAAAGTCATTTGTCCAGAAACACTATCGCCAACTAAGACCTTATTAGACTTAGCTTGATTTAATGCTCTTTCTAATACAAGCTCCACGTCTGTATTTACAACTAAATCATTTTTCATTTCGCTATTTTTTACAACTCTTTTTGCTTCTAGTATTTCAAATCCCTTTTCCATTTTTTTAAAAATGGCAATAGTTCCAAAGTCGGTTAATAGAGAAACTCTATAAACCTGCTCATTGTCACCATCGATTCTTACAAGTCCGTTACCAATCAATTCCATCTTTATCTTAATCGACTTCTTTGCGTCTTCGAAATTTTGAAATTTATCAAATGCGACCTTTGAATCTTCATCAACAATTCTAGTGATTTCCCAAACGTTATTTATTTTTTTAATATTTTCTTCATTTATTGGTAAATACATTTGAGCAACTTTAGAATCAGAAGCTACATTTCTTTCTAAGTTCACTTGTACTTCAGACTCATTGTTTTCCGCGTGAGAAACAGAGTGAGATTTAACATCTTTAAATGTTTGAGCTAATACTAAAGAGCTTAATCCTAGAAAACCTACGATTGCTTTTTTTGAAGTAATTAGTTTCATAACAAAACCCCTGTTCTTTATTTACTATTAATAAAGCAAGGGGCATGCCAACTAAGTCTATTCGACTTCCTCGTTATTTACGATAGTTAGGTTTTATTATTGGATCAATACTGTTTGAATTTTAGACAGGCCGTTGATATTTTTTTCACATATAAAAGAATGGTGTCTAAACTTTAGACACTTTTTAGTCTCTTTATCAAATTTGTGTAAGCATTTAAAAATCCATTGGTACATATTTAGAGTTCAAATATCCACATACTTGCATAATCTTAAGCTTAAAATAGCTCATATTTCGATATCCATAGGCCT
>Ga0172367_10000106_pt1 | contig 120842 bp, 100 predicted proteins | sample Lak10m_FD_114542 | JGI IMG/M metagenome (GOLD analysis project Ga0172367, IMG submission 114542) | Freshwater microbial communities from Kabuno Bay, South-Kivu, Congo - kab_022012_10m | ecosystem: Environmental > Aquatic > Freshwater > Lake | place: Democratic Republic of the Congo... | reverse complement strand
GGCGGATATTTAGCTAGAAACTCCGATCTACCCCCAGGAAACAAAGTGATCTGGCGTGGCATGGAGGCATTGATCCACATTCAAATCGGATTTGAGTTGGGAAAACTTGTGGGTAATTGAAAGGCTAGAATACAATTTACACGATTTACTGCACACATGGATTTCGATCGCTATTCAATCACACAGTGCTCATGACGTCATGGTCGCTGCTGGTCATAAAGACTTGAACACGACAAATAAATATCTGCATATGGGCATCGAATATACGAACGATGCTCCGTTTATTCCTGAGTAAATAGCTTTTTTCTTTCACTCAACGCTAACTCAAAAACTCAGTAACTAATTACGTGCAAATTATGCCGTGATTACGTCAATATTTGTATTAATTGTAAACTGTTTTAATTTTAATTGGTGTTCCACTAGTTGATTAAGGGCCGTTTCTGTTTGTACAACTAGGTACAAACATATAAAAACTAGGTACAAACACAATTCCCGACCGATTTAAATTTGCTAGTGAAATTAAGGAGTTATGGCGCACCCGGAGAGATTCGAACTCCCGACCAACTGGTTCGAAGCCAGCTACTCTATCCAACTGAGCTACGGGTGCGTTGATCTCTTCCTATCACTGCTTCTGAGCAATCTCAATAGGGGAACAATCATAACAGCGAGTAGAGACAAAACGATCCGGATGTTCAATCTGAATGGTGGTGTGGACGATCCCATATTGGGATTCCAAGAGTTGATTGGCCTCTGAAAGGACGATTTCAGGGGTATCTGTGATGATATGGACGCTTAAAGCCATTCTCCCGGTCGAAACAGACCAAATATGCAGATCATGGACTTCTTTGACCCCCTCTATCCGTTCAAGGTCATGTTGGACTTGATGAGGGTCTAAGGTATTAGGGGCGGATTCCATCAGAACTCCGACGGCTTCTTTGACGAGGGCCCAAGAGCTGTAGAGCATCAGGGCGGCAAATAAGACGGTAATGAGCGGATCAATGGGTTGCCACCCTGTGAGCCATAAAATCAAACCTGCGACGATTGCGCCTACGCTCCCAAGTGAGTCCGTAAGAAGGTGAAGGTAAGCAGCGCGGACGTTGATGTTTTTTTGTTTTTCGCCATGAAGGACGAACATACTGGCAAGGTTGGCTAAAAGACCGATCGTTGCGATGATAAAAACGAGTTTGCCATCGATAGGTTGAGGGTTTTGTAAGCGAATCATTGCTTCGTAAATCAGAACTCCTGAGATTAACCAAATCAAAAGTCCACTGGCCAACGCTCCCAGGATTTCTGCGCGATGGTAACCAAAGCTCATTGTGGCTGTTTTTGGTTTTCGAGCTACCCAAAGAGCAAAAAGGCTGAGCAGGAGAGCGCCTATATCGGTCAACATGTGACCCGCATCCGAGAGCAAGGCTAAGCTGTTGGCGATGAATCCACCTACGGCTTCGATCACCATAAAAATTAAAGTGATGATCATCGCACGTACGATTGAACGAGGTGCTTCGTTGTGGTGTGCATGAAAATGCGAATGTTCTGACATTTTAGCCCTTCTTTTTAAAACTGGCTCGTTTGAGCCGGTCCGCGATGGCATATCCTAAGCCTTGAAGTGCTTCGTAACCATGGCAGGGTTCTGCAAAAATCACATCCGTTGGAGACTGATCTAAAAAACGAAGTTCTGCAAAAAGAGATCGAGCAGCTTCTGAAATATGACCATTTTTACTGAGGGTTCGGGCAATCACAGGGCATCCTAGAAGCTGAGATAAGTGCTGTGCGGGCTTTTCAGTGTCCCCAGACATCACTAAGAGCCCTACTTGCTTGAGAGGCATTGTCGCAATCTGCGCGATCCACTTTTTGAAATCCTCAGCGTTATTTTCTAAGGTTAAAGCAGGTAAAATCAGAAGAGGTTTACTCGGAGCATAATGGCTGTCGAGCATTCCTGGAGAGCTAGCGGGCCGAGTTTTACCGATACCATGGGCTTGAGTGGGTGATGAAGTGGGGACGCAAATTTCCACACTCACCGGAGAGCTCGTTTCTCGAACTGTTTCTTCAATTTCTGCAACTGAAATAGCTCCGGGTCGAAGCAGTTTAAGTTCGCCTGTAGGTTCGATGGCAAGCACAGTGGATTCCAATCCGATTTGGCAAGAACCGCCATCTAAAATCAGGTCAATGCGATCGCCTAATTCTGTGGCAACAGCAGAAGCAGAGGTAGGGCTAATTCTTCCGAATCGATTAGCACTGGGGGCTGCTAGCGGAGTCTGGCATTCGGCAATCAGTGCTTGAGCTACTGGATGCTGTGGCATACGAATCGCGACTGAAGGTAGCCCACTGGTTGCAAGATCAGGGACTTTTTGTGTTTTTGGAAGGATTAAAGTCAAGGGTCCCGGCCAATATTTTTGAATCAAAAGATCCGCTCTTTTGCGTGCAAGTGTGCTCAGTGCGTGGCCATCGACCAGGTGCAGCCGTTCAAGATCAGTGACTTGGTGGACATGATCGGCAGGGCTAATATGGATAATCAAAGGATCAAAAGTGGGGCGCTCTTTAGTCGAAAAAATCCGAGTCAAAGCATCTAGGCTAAAGGCATTGCCCGCCAATCCATAAACAGTTTCTGTAGGCATCCCAACTACTTCATTGCGCGCGATGGCTTGGGCTACTTGAGAAATGTTGAGTGCTGACGGTTCTAAGATTTTGGCTTTTTTAAATCGTAATTGAATAGTCTTCCATGCTTCTTCCATCTTCATTCCGCGAGAGCCTTTAATCAAGAGGGCGTCGCCAGGTTGAAGACGTTCGAGAACTGCTTCGACTAATTCAGCATGAGTTGAAAATGATTTTAAAAATCCTTGAAATCCTCGTTTTTTGAGTTCGTCTTCGAGAAAACGCATTCGAGGTCCATAAAGAACGACATTTTCAATTTTTTGCAAAAGTATGGGTTGAGCAAGCTCACGATGCAGGTGTTCTTCTTGATGACCCATTTCAAGCATATCAGCAAGACAAGCCCAACGTGTGCGAGAATTTTTTTTTGCTATTCTTTCGAGCATATCTAGTCCTGCTACCATTGAAGCAGGTTGTGCATTGTAATAATCGCAGATGACAGGCGTAGACCCCGGAAGCTCCTTCAGTTCGGAGCGTCCTTCTGCACCTTGAAAAGTTTGAAGTCCTTGGCGAATCTCGTCGGCAGTGAGGCCGAGTCCTGCGGCAAGAATAATGGCACCTAAGCAGTTTTGAGCGTTATGTTGACCTGGGAGAGGGAGTTCAAATTTTTCTCCTACCCATTGTGGGCCATCCACTTGAAGGCAGTGTTCCGTAGGACACGAACCTAGATAAATTTGAGATGATTTTGGATCCATAGCATGAGCCCAATCTCTTGTTTGAGAATCAAAAGTGTAACCGATCTTAATGCCTGATCGAATAGTCTCCCACGAATTTCGAATCCAAGAGTCATCCAGGTTGATCGCAACTCGATTGTCTTGATGAGACTGCTTTTGAGCTGTAAAACTGAGTGCGATGGATTCTTCGCGAGCAACTGTTTCGATGTTGCCGAGTTTTTCTAAATGTTCAGGACCGATGGCAGTGAGGATACTCGCTGAAGGATCGACAAGTTTGATGTGTTGTTGCATGGCGCCGGGTTCATCAATTCCGATTTCAATCACCGCAGCCGAGTGCTCAGGCTTGAGTTCAAGTAAGGTCATGGGAATCCCAATGTACCCATTTTGGCTGGCCTGAGTTTTTAAGATTTGTGGCCATTTTCCCTTGAGAATTGACGCAAGAATTTCTTTGGTCGTTGTTTTTCCAACGCTTCCAGCAATTGCAATCACGGGGATAGAAAATTGATGACGCCAAGTAGAGGCGAGTTGTCGGTAGGCTTGAAGGGTGTCTTCGACTGGAAAGATGAAGACTTCAGATTTTTGAGAAAGCTGAAAATCTTTGCGGCATACTATGCCTCGAGCACCTTGGGCGATCGCCGTGGCAATGAAATCATGGCCGTCAAATTTTTCTCCGGGCAAAGCCACAAAGAGACAGTCGGGCATAATCTTACGAGAATCCGTGACGATCTGCGAAAAGCTTTGTGAGGTCGAAAAATGCGGACTGCTCCGTAGGTGAGTCAAGCCGAGGGCTTGAGCTACAGCTGATGGAGTAAAACCTAGAGACACCGTTAAGTGGGGTTGAGGGACGGGATTCATTGCTTGCTTCCTTAAGATTACCGTAGCATATGAGACACGAAAGGAAAAAACTTCTATGTCTCAGAACTTGCCTCGTTCAAACTCGCCAGCAGTAGCCATACAAGTAGCCATTATGATGGGAAGTGATTCAGATCTTCCAGTCATGAGAGAAGCGGCACTGATCTTAAAAGAATTTGGAATTGGTTATGAAATGGTCGTCCTCTCCGCACATCGTACACCCGAAGAGACTGCTCACTATGCTGCAACGGCACGGGAGCGAGGGGTTCGAGTGATTATTGCGGGGGCAGGTGGAGCCGCTCATCTTCCGGGAGTGGTTGCTGCTATGACCGAGTTACCTGTGATCGGCGTGCCGGTTGTAAACGGACCTTTACAAGGCCAAGACGCACTTTACTCGATCGTTCAAATGCCTAAAGGGATTCCTGTGGCGACAGTGGCGATTGGGAATGCGCACAATGCAGGGATTCTTGCTGTTCAGATCTTGGCTTCTGGCGGAAAAGAAATCAACGAAGGTTTATTGCAAAAAATCACAGAGTTTAAGAAAGGTCTTCGAGAAAAGGTTTTGGCAAAATCTAAAAGTATTCCTCAAGATTAGCATTGCAAGATTAGCGTTGATTGAGGCGGTAAGTCTCATGGTAGACGCCGCCTCGAATCATCAATGCTTCATAATCGCGAAACATATTTTTGAGGGTTGAAAAGACATAAGGGTACTTTGCACGGGCGCCACCCTTGTGCCAAACTAAACCATTTCCAAGATAAACAGCGGTATGGAGAATGAGATCATTTCCAAAAATAGACTGTCGGATAGTGATGACATCTCCATAACGAATCTGATCATCCCTGGAAATAAGATGGAATTCAGAGTTCAAAGTTGATTCCATCTCGGCAGGAGAAGTGTACCTAGTGGCTGTTTGAGGGAAAAACCAGAGCAAAGTTGCATTCCAGCAATTGGGCCCAGAGTAATTGCAATAAGTATTGGTTTTTTCGCGCATCACAGGAGGGCCTATTTCTTTGAGAGAAATGGGTGATTCTGGATGTTGGTTTTGATGCTGTTTCAATTTTTGAAAAATCTCTACCGCAGAAAAATTCCCAGCTAAATACTTTGCTATCTGATTCAGTTCTTGTCCTGATGCAGTGTTTTTAGGGAGATTAAAAACAACATCTAAAATTTCAGAGTGGCCTGGCTCTAAAATAGTCATTTCTGCAGAAACCCCATGGATCGTGCGAATGATAGGGATCAGTTCAATGGGAGCAGGAGGTTCATCGCCCTTGTAAATGAGATTGGCTTGATTGATTGCGCATGGACCTAATTTCGTTTGGGCAAAAGATTCGCTGTCGCTCAATACCGAGAGAAAAGTCGAAAAAATAATTGCAAAAATAATTGATCGGCGAAAGCAAAGCATAGTCTTAGTTCTCCGATTTTGGCAGAGCCGAGTTAGGTGCAGCCAAGCTAGGTATAGAAAGAAGTGCGTCTGAACTAGAGATCGCCGGTGGTGTATTCTTTTCCTGTGGTCCAAGAGGCGTTAAAGAACGAATCTTTGCTAACTGCATTACATTGGGGTGAAAAACCTGGTTCATCAGGATCTTTTCAGTGACGGTGCCAAAGAGTCGAGAACGCCAATGAGAGGTATGTGCCTGAGCTTTACCGATCACTCGGATGCGAGGAGTGGAGTCGTGGGTTGAGCTCGATGGAAGGAGTTCGATTTCCCATTCGAGGTGATTAAAAAGACGAGTGAGCTTTCCTTTGGTGTCGTGAAGCACATTCAAAACTAAATGAGTTGGGGTTGCTTCTAAAACTTGAGCCGTAATTTGCATCGCGGACCACGGAGATTTGCGATCGTTGAAGTAGAGGCGCAAAGTGGAATCTTGAGTTACAGGCGTAGGAGGAAGGACTTCTTGACCATCAGGAGTCAGACGGGTGACCTTTTCTAAAGAATAAAACCAATTGGGCCAAAAAGCAGTGTTTTGAAGAGCTCCACTGAGCAGAGTCAATGTAGTTGTTGATTCAGTTTCTCGCAGAAAATGAAGGTCTTTCTCGGGGCCACGAGCAATGGAGATCAAGGTGATCATCCAAGATCCTAAAATTAATGTTAAAATGGACCCAAAAATGATCCGAAAATTACGTTGGTAAAACTTCTTCATAGGCAAAAATCCTGACCAAGAAACACCTTCTTATATCACTCCTTGCGTTGATCCGGAATCGAAATGAAATTTAAGATATAAAATGCTACAGGGTGCCAATGCCTTTGCAGTTCTCTCAAACACCCCAGATTTTACGTCAAACTGATCAGTGGATTGTGGTGTATAAACCCCCAGGATGGCTCACAATTCCTGGTCGCCCCAGTAAAAAGGAAGCAGGCGAGTGCTCTCCATTAGCGGTTCTTATAGACTGGGTACGAATCCAAGAGGCCAATGCGTGGGTAGTGCATCGCCTGGATCGGGATACAAGCGGGGTGGTGCTTTTTGCTAGGAATCCTGAGGCTCATCGCCGAGCCAACGAGTGGTTTCAAAAGCATCAAGTGAAGAAGGCCTATGATTGCTTGGCTATTGGGCTTCCGAAGTCACCCATGATGAGACTCAAAAATCCGATTGAAGGAGCATCAAGTTTGACTCAGGTGGAAGTGAAAGAAAGCTATTTGGAAGGCTTCTTAGCTCGTGTGGTTCCATTTACAGGTAAACGCCATCAGATACGAATTCATCTTTCGAGAGAAGGGCATCCTCTTTGGGGAGATCCTGAATATGGGGGGCTTTTCGAAGTGACGATCGGAAAAACACCGGTTACTATCAATCGAGTCGCTTTGCATTCAGCACGTTTAGAATTACCTACTCGTGAAGTGTTCGAAGCTCCGTGGCCAGATGATTTTAAATCCTGGGTAGATCAGTTACGCGCTGGAGGAACTCGTGTTTGAGTCAAAAACTGAAATCGAGCAAGAATTAGACTCCGCTTGGCAATGGCGAGTGTCTCAAGGGATTCCTTCACAAACGGATGCCTATCGTGTTTTTCATGGTCCGGGTGAAGGACGTGGTGCTCTTCAAAGTTTTGCGATCGATCGATTTGGTGATCATTATTGGATCACTCAATGGGAAGTTCAAAGAAAAGAAAAGGAAGTTTTGCACGAGATTGTTCAGTTTTTAGGTAAAAAAAACGCGCAATCCTGTGTTTATTTAAAACGCCCAGAACGAGGTGTTCCTGAAGAACCTGTTTGTCTTTTAGGTCAAGCCCCTGATGGGTGTTTTGAGGTTCAAGAAGGATCAAGTCGTTTCTGGATTCAGCTCATGGGTGCACGGCATCCAGGACTTTTTCTCGATCATGAGCCTTTGCGTCGATGGTTGAATGGTCACTCTCGTCACCCTCAGGTATTAGGGAGGGTATTGAATACGTTTTCTTACACGGGAAGTCTTTCTGTGGCAGCAGGTAAGGGAGGCGCATCCCATGTGACCACCTTAGATCTGGCTAAACCAGCGATTCAGTGGGCTGAAGAAAATTGGAAACTCAACGGCCTCAAGTCTGAGGAAGCTCGATTTATTGCGGGAGATGTTTTTGAGTGGTTGCCTCGACTGAAACGCGAGGGGCAAATATTTGATTGTGTGATCTTAGATCCTCCTTCGTTTTCTCATGGAAAAAAGGGGAATTTCTCAACATCAAAGAATCTCCCTCGGTTGCATGAATTGGCCATGGATCTTCTTGCACCTCGAGGTGTCTTAATTACTTCGATTAATTCAGCTCAAGTGCCTGTATCAAAATATCAGGCAGATGTGATGAGCGCAGCTCGAGCAAAAAAAATGAGCTTTGAAATTCTTTCGAGAATTGATCTTCCAGAAACATTTCCAACATTGCTTGGTTCTGAAGTCGATCGGTACCTTAAGGGGTGGATTTTGCGGCGATCATTTTGAGGTAATCAGCTGAAAATCTTCTGGCAGCGGCGCTTTAAATTCGAGTCGTTCGTGAGTCATGGGGTGATTTAAAGCGATTCTAAAAGAATGAAGAGCCGGACGTGGAAAATTAATCTCCCGTTGCAGACCGTATTTAGGGTCTCCTAAGAGAGGATGTTTTTCATAAGCAGATTGGACTCGGATTTGATGGGATCGTCCTGTTTCTAAAATAAACTCAACGAGTGTAACCGAACGAGAATTCCAGACTCCAAAGCGTTGCGGCGTGGCTGTGAGAATGGCTGGTTTGACGTCTTTTTGTGAAGTCATTTTTGAAGTAGGTGAGACCACTCGTACTACATTCTTTTTTTCATCTTTATGCAGCAAGTGGCTCCACTGGATGGGTTGTCCAATTGGACCTAGTTGACCTTCGACCCATCCTAAATACGAGCGAAAAAGGTTTCCTTCTTGGAGATCGCGACTGAGTCGTTCGGCAGACTTGGTGCGTTTAGCGATCACCATGATGCCCGAAGTATTGCGATCAAGCCGATGGATGAGTCCTACATAGTTGCGACCCAGATAATTTCTCAACCAATCGACTAAATTGATATCGCCGGTGATTTCGCCTTGGCTCAATAGGCCGGCAGGTTTATCCAGAACGATGATATGCTTGTCCTCGAAAATAATTTTTGGGGAAGTACTTTGTGAATTCATTGCTTGATTGTCTCTGGACGTAATTATCATAAACAAACAGTGTTTGCGAGGCGGACGACAATAAGAATTTGATTTTGATCTTGGCCCCTGATGCCTAAAACTGCTTACAATAAAAAAATGAAAAAGCTGGGTGTGTTGGTAGCGGCATTAGTTGTTCTTGGAGTGATTGCTGGGATTTTTTTAATGCAAGGATTGGAAATTCAAGAGTCAATTTCGACAGAAATTGCCTCCACCCTTCGCAAGCCTTCTACAATACCATCTTTAGTGACGACTCAGAATCGTATAAAAGATTCGATCAATGATTCCATGAAGGAGTCTGAAGAAGAAAAAGAAAAATCTTTACGGTCTGGCGCAGTCTCGCTCGGGAACCCAGATGGAACGGATCTAGAATCCTTTTTGAGAAAAAAATATCCGGGAAATTGGGCACTTCGTCGAGATGATTTAGATCGCGTGTTTTCGATCATGGGGGGAGAAATTCCAGAAGCTGGAAAAAATACTGAAACCGCTAGAGAGTTTGCAAAAATAATTGCTCCATTATTGGGAGTTCCTGCTGAGCAAATTGCTGAATCTGATGCTAGGTCAGACTCTAGTCCGAAGTCAGTCACTTATGATTTTCCACAAAGCGCAGAAGGATTTGAAGTTTTTGATGGTCAACTGCGGATGATTGCACGCAAAGAAGATGGTGCAGTTTACATGATCAATACGGAGCTTCGCCAGGTTCAGGCTTTTCAACCCAAGATCCTGTATGGCGTAGATGACGCACGTCAATTGCTCGAAGATAAATATGCAAATCGAGAAAAGGTGACAATCACCTTGAAATCAAAACGTCCAGTGATTTGGGCAGATGATGTCCCAGCGGAGCTTGCATGGTTTTTTATTGTCAAGATAGGAGGCTCAGCTCCAGATCGGATTCAAGTTTTGGTGAGTACTCAATCTGCTCGAATCCTTCTAGAACGGAGCCTCCTCGTGAACTAGGGGCGAATGAGATGTGAATGAAGTCTAAAGTCAGATACCACGGCGAGCGAATTCATCGACAAAGCGAGAACTGTATTTTGATTTGAAAAGTGCCTGATCTATCGATTTAATTTTGTCGAGTGCTGTTACAAACGTGTCTCTATTTTGAAGCGTCTTGAGATGTTCTGTAAACAACTGATCCACTTCTTGTGGATTACTTGTGGATTGATTACGAACTTCCCACCAAACGGATGCATACACGCGGCCCATGAGATGAACCTCTCCTTTGGTGCTAGTGCATGCATTGTAAGCCTGTTGTGCAGTGGTTGACTTATTTGTAGCTAATGATCGCGATAGGCCGCATTCTACCAGCCCTTTAGTCGTGTTTACGACTGATTCACCGAGCGGAGCTCCAGAATCTGGAAAGAGAATGGCAGCGTGATAGTCGGCTTGTCCTTCATTAATTCCAGCGATACATCCTTTTGCTGTGCTGCATTGCTCTGCTCCGGAGATCGTTCCGGTGGCTCCGAAGGAGAGATTTGCATGGCCGGCTTCATGTAGATAAACCTCGGCCGCTAGAGCAAACTCAGACTTTGAAGTCGAGCCATCACCCATGATGATGCCGCTTCCGTCCCAGTAGGCATTGTAGAGGTTAGGGTAGTAAGTATCGACCGTGATTTGCTGATCTTTCGCGTAGAATTTTCCCGTAGTTTTAGTCATCACATCGAGTTGATGGTTGAGCCAATAATAGGCCATGAGTTGGCCAACTTTGTGGTCCGAGTCTGAGGTGCATGTGCTGTTTTTGCAATTGGTTGAGAATGGATATTTCCAATCTTCATTCGAAGTAAGGGATGCACGTTCCATTCCGTATCCAGGATCGATAATAAAGCTATCGTTTTCTAAGTAACGGGAACCGTCGAGTCCTGTGAGTTTGACTCCATAGATCTGAAGTGAATTCAGATTCGACTTGGGGGTTAAAGATGGCGATAAGGGTGCTTTATTTTGAGCAACTGGATTTTTATAGAAGATACATGTGTCGTATTTAGGATTAGTCATGCAGCTTGGATCCAGTACCCCTGAGACCTCCGGACTTGACGAAGGAGATGGAGATGGCGACGGTGATTCGGAAGGTGATGGACTAGGTGAAGGTGAAACCGTGGGTGTTGGAGACGGCGTCGGCGAGGGTGATGTTGAGGGAGTGGGTGAAGGAGTGGGTGAAGGAGTTGGGGACGGAGAGCTTGGAGTGGGTGAACTACTTGGGGGGTAGAGTTTATTCAAATCAAGATTGATATTAGTTTTGCATCCAAGCATGAGCGTAGAAAAGTATACGAGTGCTAGGACGTTGTGAGCTCTTCCGTGAAGCCACAAAGAACGCATAGGACCTCCTTAATTTTAATGAAGGGCCATCCCTGACCCTTGAGTGTTTGAATGATTTAGAATATCCAGGGCGAGCGGATATATTATAGTGATACGATTGAAAAAATTAAAAGTTTCACTTCGATTGTTTTAATGCGTTTCGGTAAGTTGATCCTACTTTTGAAATCAGGAATTTTTTAGGGAGAAGCCCAGCAAAAAAAGCGCCAACCTGGTTTCCAGTTCCTGGGATATGGATGTGTTTACGTCGTCGAAAGGCTTCGATTGCCTCTTTTGCGGCGACTTCAACAGGCATGAGCCAACGATTGAGAGGCTGAAAACTCTTAGTATTGGTCATTTCAGTCTGAATTCCACCGGGCGCATAGACGGTGATAGAAACATTTCTATCTTGGAGCTCTTCTGAGAGAGCGCTCCCAAAATTTAAAAGAAAAGCCTTAGTCCCTGAATATGCGGCTTGATAAGGCACTGGGATGATTCCTGCCATACTCGAGACGATCATGATCCCACCCTGTAAGTTGCCCTTGCAAAAGTGATCGATCAGAGGACGAGTCATTCGGACAACGCTACTCACGTTGAGTTGTAACATTTTCTCAAATTGATCCCATTCAAGATCTAAGTGCTCCCCAAAATGAGTGACGCCTGCATTTAAAATGGCGGCATAAAGTTCACGTCCTTGAGTGGCTTCTTGAATGACGCGATCACATTCATTCATGTTTGAGAGATCCGCTCCAATCGGCTGGACCTCGACTCCGAACTGAGGTTCGAGTTCAGTTTTGAGCTCTTCTAAGTGTGATTTTCTGCGCGCGACAGCGATGATATTGGCACGATATTTTTGAGCCAGTTGTCGGGCTAGTGTGTGACCTAACCCTGAGGAGGCGCCAGATACAAGTACCCATTTGCCAGTAAAGTTCATCGGATTAGAACGCATGATCTCATCATTACTCGTTCCCGAAGTTTGTGTAAAGGCAGTTCGCCCGGCCTTGATCGTTCTCATTTAGGCTGCGTTTCTGTTCTCCTATGTTAGTGCGATCAAATGTAAAGTTAGGATACATGAGCGCTCTGATATAAAGAGGATTCAGCTGAGAATCTGAACAAGAGGGGACTCCTGTCGAAGCCGTTGCGTTGCAAGTATGATTGAGTCCTAGCATATGCCCTAGTTCATGCAGGACGATGGTTTGAAGGTCGGGTTGTCTGCGGCCCGAAGAGAAAAAGTTTTGATAATTAATATCTATTATTTGAATATAAAAATAAGGAAGAGGAGTCGCGTTGGTTCTGCAATAACTGGTCAGTGCAATGATCGAAGGTTGATCTGGGAATGGCCAGATTATATCTTTGTAAATGACTACACTGCCCGAATAACTGCTGCCTTGGACAATATTGCCAGAACAAAGAGAACCTCCTGATGGACGAGGGATATTCGAGGTGCGCGGTTGAGCCGGACTCCCGTAATCGATCGTATGAAGTCCAAGACTTTGAGCATAAAAATCATTCCACGTGTTCGCAGCCTGAACCATAGAGAAAATTTCAGAAGAAGTGAAGTCTCCTTCGTGAAATGCAATGGGGACTGGAGTGTTGCGCCATTTTCCAGAAAGAGTTCCACGCTGGTCATAGGGTAAAATACAACCTCTGGTGACTGTCGAATCGGTACTTTCAGCACATCCAGTCATGAAGGTAAGCTCGATAGCGAATCCGATAGTGAATAAAAATATTTTTGAAAATCTTAGTTTTGGCTGTCCGTAGGTGCAAAATAGATTGTTCAAGGGAGCCCTCTCACTTTGGAGGTCAGATAATACTATATTAAAAAAGTATAGTGGAAATAGTTCTAAAATCAAGTTGCTTTGAATTCCATGGAATCAGGCCATTTTGGTCAGTCCGGGTCACTGGAATGAAGAGGGATTTGAGGGTGTTGAGAGTTTGAACCGAAGGGTGACCATAGCGATTGCCTGTGCCTACAGAGATCCAAGCTTCTGAAGGTTGAACTGTTTTTAGAAACTGAGACGAGCTTGAAGTATGTGAGCCGTGGTGACCTACTTTTAAAATCCGAATTTTTCCATCTAATGTTTTGTCTGAGTCGAGGAGATGCGAAATCCACATTGCAATCCTATTTTCGTCTTGGGTGCTTGCATCTCCTGTTGATAAGTAAAATCCTTGAGGGTCTAAAGGGATGAGAAATGAGCTCATATGAGCATTAGCTTGCCGTCGTTTTTTAAGAGCTAAATTCGGAGAAGGGGATAAAGCTTGGAATGGAAAGCAGTTAGGTATTTCCCGGGAATCACTTTGACCCAAGTGATCTAATAAAGAAGGAAGTGTTTGAACGGCGATAGAATGTTTGTGAAGAAATTGAGCCAGTGCGAGACCTCGGTCTGTTTGAAGTTCTGCCTCAGAAGTAGTTACGCATCGAATCGGAATGAGCGAAGCTAAATGAAAAATACTACCGACATGGTCTTGATCCAGGTGAGTGAGAGCAATCCAATCTAAGTGAGTGATTCCACGTTCTAGAAAAAATGAAATCCACGCAGAATCACTGAGTGCTTTTTTTGGACCTACATCAATCATCCCGATATTTTGATCATTGCTCACAATGAGTGCCGCATCTCCTTGGCCCACATCAATCTGTTCGATCCTCTGAGCTCGTCTTTGAGTCCCTTTGGATTTAATTGGTAAGGATTGAAGTGCAATCATGAACCTGAGTCCAAGGAGAAGAATGAATGACCAGCATAAAAATCGTTTAGATTTTTCCCAGCAGAGAATAAATGGAGCAAGTGCAATGCCGATAAGAAGAGCCGACTGAGGAATATGCCAAATCATCGGGAATTTAAGAAGAATATGAAGCAGTTTAAGCATCGCTTGATCAGTGAATCGTAGGAGATCAATGGAGAGTTTCGTAAAACTGTGAGAAAAAAATAGATGTATCCCTGCTTCAATTAGAATGGGGGGATAAAGAACAATCGTAAAATAGGGTATGGTGATGAGGCTTAAGAGTGGAGTCAAAGGCGAAAAAACCTGATGATGCCAAGCATCCCAGAGTGCAGTGAGAATCCAAGAATAAAGTGCTACTTGAATGTGATTTGAACCGCCAAGCATTCCTCCGCCTACAGCGAGTGCATAAAGGATGCGGGCCGAAAACGAGGGTCCAAATAAAGAATGAGTGAATAAAGCCCAGCTGATATCTAAACAAAGTGAAAGAATGAGGGGAGTCCATTTTCGCCAACGCAAGCCTAGGTACTTGGCCACGCCTCTGAGAGAAACAATGATGAGAGGCCGTAGCATCCCTCGTCGTGCACCTGCAAGGAGCCATGCAAATAACCAACTCAGTACTGCAATCAATCGACTGAGGGGGAGCCCAACTCTGCTTGGAAGTCGAAATAATAGACAGAGCCACAACATCACTTGTCCCGAGAATCGACTCAAAGCATAGAGATGAATTCCGGTCACCGTGAGGAGATGGACAAATCCAAGAATTCTTAAAGTGTCTCCAGGTGATTCAGGAACTTTTTCATTTAAAAGGAGTTGTCTAAAAATTCCGAGTCGATCATGAGGGGTGAGGATGAGGGAAAGTTCTTCGCGAAGTTTTTCAATCTCGAAAAAGTACGAAGTTTTCGTTTGATGGGTCCTCGGAAGTTGTTCGGCAATGAATCGATGAATCCGTTTTTTTTCATGACCAGGGTCAGTATGGAAAATGTCTGAAGAGAGAGAGTTTTCGAGAGGAGAAAAAATTTGCCAATGACCCTTCCATTCACCACAGAGAGAGCTCGATTGAGGTCGCATAAGCCAATTCTGCCATTGGCTTTGAGAAAGGCAGATCTGCTCCATTTGAACCCAGCAGTGCACTCTTCCCTTTCGTTCTACTCGTTCTAAGGAGGGGCAGGCCTCGAGTTTGGCAGAATTTTGAGGAGTGTGAGAATTGGCCAGTGCAGGCGATGAGATTAAAAGGAGCAGAGCTATCCAAAAAGCATTCATCAATAGTTACTGTGTGGCAGAGAATGTGCCGATTTATAGATAGGAATAGGTTTGGCTTTCTTGAGCTATCTGATTAGGAAAGTCTTTGTGTTTTGATCGTCATAATAATGATTTTCTCGTTTGAGTTTAAAAATAAGGAGAGAAGTAAAAACAGTTGAACACTCCGAAATATGGATTAATCCATTGCTAACACTCCAGTTCCTGGCAAAATAATAGGGATGGAACGCCTATTTCTTTGGTTTCAACTGGGATGTGTAGTGATTTTGTTTCTCGTGATTTGGCGAACGTTTGAAAAAAAAGGCGAATCGGGCTTTAAGTTTCGAGAAGCGGAGCGTTCCAAAAGAAAAACAACCAAAGGAGATTCTTTAGCTCAAGCTCAACTCAAGAAAAAGGATCCTCATCCTATTCTTCAGCTGGAGGGTATTCGTACCGATTTACCTCCGCATGAAATTTTAGGTGTGCCAGCAGATGCACCGTTAGCTGAGATTGAGCGAGCTTATCGTCGTCTGATGAAGCGTTATCATCCCGATCGTGTTGGAAGAGCGGGGAGTCGTGAATGGGAAGATGCTCAAAAAATTGCTGAAGCCATCAATACGGCAAGAGACCGTATGATTCAGCAGCGACGCCGTTCAAATTGATCCGATGCTGGGACTCTGAGAATGGGTTTCGAATAAAAAGTGCTTAAGACTCCCTAAAATCGGGCCTAAGTTGTGCAGTCGATGTAGAGATCATGAATTCCACATCGATTCTTTTTGGAGCACCCCTGCATCGAGAAGTGATTCCTACTCTTCAATGGGTTGAAGTTGCGAGCAGTTTTCAAATTCCCAGTTTTCAGATTATTGGTCTACCGTCCCCTGAAGTGGCGGAGGCACGTGATCGAATTCGCTCTGCAATTGAAGCAATGGGCGAGGAGTTTCCAAAACGTCGTGTAGTGCTGAATCTTTCTCCTGCAAGTGTTCGTAAACGAGGTACTGGGTTAGATCTCGCTATGGCTTTGGCTATTTTAGCATCCAAGGCTCCTATTGATTTAGAAACGTCGTTCAAGGTTCGAATTGTGGCGTGGGGTGAATTAGGTCTTGATGGAAGAGTGAAACCTATTGGGCAGATCACTCGGACTCTTTTTGCTTCATGGCAAGCTGGAGCTGACTTTCTTATTATTTCTCAAGAAGATTATTCAATGGCACTTGATGCATTGGCCGGAATAAAAGGGTCACAAGAGTGTTCTGACAGTCCTCCTATTTTAGTTCCTGTAGAGAATTTGCGAGAGGCTTGGGATTTGATTGTTTCTAAAAGAATTTTAAAAAATGAACAGCCCGAACTTCCAGCGCGAGAAGCAATTCACTCAGTGCATTTTGATCACTCTACTTTATTACCTCTTTCACCCGCTTTAGAAAGAATTGTAGGCGTTGCTGCATTAGGATCCCATCATCTTTTACTTTTAGGCCCTAAAGGGACAGGGAAAAGTCATGCTTTAGATTGGTTAGTCGCACTTCAAGAACAAGTGTCGCCAGACTTAAGGCTAAAAACCGCGCTTCTCGAAGAACTTCGAAATTTTCAATCGGCTGTAGGTCAATTGAGTTCTCAAAAAAACCATTTTCCAGTGCGTCGAGTTGGCCCGCAAGTCAAGGCTCCTGCTTTGGTCGGCGGTGTGACCGCCTCTGGGGTCCAAGTGGGAGAGTTTTCACTTGCTGATGGTGGAGTTCTGATCGCCGATGAACTTCCTGAATGGTCGCGAGACTCGCGTGAAGCATTGCGGGAGCCGCTGGAACGAGGCAAAGTTTCTTTAAATCGCATTCATGGATCGGCTGAGATGCCTGCATGCTTTGTTTTGGCTGCTAATGGAAATCTTTGCCCCTGTGGAGGATTGCCTGCAGGTATTTCTAAATCATCGGTCAGCGAAGGCCATTCAGATGAGTTTGTTCCTTCGGCTTGTATCTGTCCTGAGAGACTTCGAAAAAATTATCTCATGAGGCTATCCGGCCCTGTTTTGGATCGGATCGATCTTTTTTTTCTCAGTGTTGAATTTCCTCGAAAAAATTCTGGAGGAGCAGTTGATTCAAAATCGGCTTATGATCGAATCAAAGAAAAAATCAATCGTTGTGGAGAACTGAATCGTGCCCGGTGGGGTGGGCCAGCTGGTTTGATCACAAGTCAGCGTCTTGAAGAGCTTTTGAGCGAAAATCCAAAATGGCGACAGGAAATCGAACGTATTCCAGTATCGAGTCTTCGTCGAAGGCACAAGCTTCTCAGAGTAGCGTTGAGTTTGTCAGCCTGGGATGAGCTCGACCAACCTACGGCTATACATTTTTTCGAAGCTTCTTGTTATCGCCACGAAAATTACGGCTTATTTTGATCCATTTGAATCAATTAGGCCTTTCGATTTTAAAAGCGCAATCGCCGAGTCATTTGCATAAACATTAGGGACAAAATTAATTAAAGTCGCCAAGTGTTTCATGAGCGTATTGTCTCGTTCGACTAAAAGAGAGGGAACTCCACTTTTTGGGATGACTTTGACTGGGTCTCTTTCGAGATAAAGATTGTTTTTTGAACGCTTTTTAAGGACATGACCCATGGATCGAGTGAAAACAATATCTTTTTCTGGAATGTCCGCGAGGATCCATTCTTTTCCTGTCCCATGTTTTTTAAGGACCTGCTCGAATTCAGCTACTAACGCTTGAATTTGTGCAATTAACTTATTTTTCTCGGTGTGCAGGTTGTCCGATTTTAATAGGCGATGTTCAAAAAGAGGATGTCTCACTGTTTTGGGAGATCTACGATAAAGAAGCATTTCGGTCAGTTCTGAAATTCGCGGATCTTTAAATTTTTTTTCGAATAGCCCCTGATGTCGAACTTCTTGGCAACGATTCATGAAGTAAATATCGTTCCACCAAAAGAATCGTTCGTCGTTTTCTTCAACCATGTTCAGCAAATCGTGGAACTGATGGATCAAGTCATGCTCAAGAAAAGCCTTGGCAATATGGGATGACATAATGTCAAATTTGGCCGATCCTTGGTTTTTGATCACCTGGCTGTACCAGGCAAATCGAGCGATCAAGAAATCCTCAACGGCATGGATGGCGCTTTCGCGCACCCCAAAACCGAGCTGAGGACCGTGAGTATCGGTACCTGCTTCGTACGTCACCAGATTAGCAAGTACATAATCCCGGTCAAATTGGCCATACTTGATGCCTGTATAGTGGGCATCACGCATGAGGTAATCCATCCGATCGGCATCTAGATCGGAATGCATCAGCTGATTTGCAATCAGATAAGGGGAGTCACCTTTAATGATTTTAGAGATAAGCTTAACATCAAAATTATACTGCTCGAGGATTTGGGTGATGCCACTTTCATGAGGTGTGTTTTTGACAATAAATGAACCGAGATGTTCATGATTGTTAGGTAGATTTTTTGAAGATTTTCCACCGCGGCGATGATCTATTCCATGTCGAATATAGGCATTTTCAATCGAGTGACTGAACGGAAATGTCCCGATGTCATGAAGAAGCGCTGCGATTCGTAAACTTTTATGCAACATCGCATCAGGTCTTTTACATCGCGGATCAAATAGCTCCTGGTCAGAGACCGCTAGGCCAAGGGCCCGAAGCATTTGATCCATGGAGTGCATGACTCCAATCACGTGGGCGAAGCGATTGTGCTCCGCCCCCGGAAAAATGTAATTTGCGAACCCAAGTTGCTTGATCCACCGAAGGCGCTGAAAGAAAGGAGAATTGATGATTTTCTCCTCCCATTCGGTGATAGGTACAAAGCCATATAGGACATCGTAGATCACGCTCGCATTTTTAACTTTTTTAGCTTTACCTTCTGACTTCTCAGCTGGGTGTCGCAAGCTGACCTCAGCTTTTCTTCACTCGCTCGGGTACTGACGCAAGTTCCTGGAAGAGACTCAGAATTTCATCCTGGGTCATGGTTTGTGATTCTCTGCTGCCATATTTACGGACCGCAAATTGTCCAGCCTGCATTTCGCGATCCCCTGCAACTAGCGAGAACGGAATTTTTGCGAGCTGAGCTTCACGAGTCTTTAGGCCCATCGATTCATTACGATCATCAAGATCTAAGCGATAGCCGAGGGCTTTGAGCTTTTTGAGAAATTCATGACAGTAGTTATTGTGGGTGTCTTTAATTGGAACTAATCGGGCTTGGATCGGAGAAAGCCAGAAAGGGAAAGCTCCTGCCACGTGCTCGATTAAAATACCCATAAAGCGTTCAATGGATCCCAGAACAGCGCGGTGGACCATCACAGGACGGTGAGCCGAGTTATCTGCTCCCACATAGTTCAAATCAAAACGATCTGGCAGGTTGAAGTCCAATTGGATTGTTCCGCACTGATGATAGCGCTTGAGAGCATCCCGAATTTGGAAATCGATCTTAGGACCGTAAAAAGCACCGTCTCCTGGGTTGATTTGATAAGGACGTCCAAGAGAGTCTAAAACGGCTTTCAAAGCGTTTTCTGCTCGATCCCAAAGGTCATCCGAACCTACTCGTTTTTCTGGGCGAGTCGAGAGGAAGATTTTCACGTCGTCAAAATCAAAAAGCTCGTATGTCTTGAGAATCATCGAGACTACTTTTTTAATTTCTGGCTCAATTTGATCGGGCGTGCAGAAAATGTGAGCGTCGTCCTGACAGAATGTTCTGACGCGAGTCAACCCTGCGGTGACACCGGATTTTTCGTATCGATGGAGGCGTCCAAAGTCTGCTAATCGAATGGGTAAATCCCGATATGAACGTTTTTGAGAAGCATAAACAAACGTCGATGCAGGGCAGTTCATGGGTTTCACAGCAAATTCACGTTCATCGATCTGCGTGAAGTACATATTTTCTTTGTAATTCGCGTAATGGCCGCTTTTGTGCCAGAGCGCTACGTCAAGAATTTGGGGAGTGATGATCTCGTCGTACTCGTAGGGGCCGTAGAGATCACGGACATAGCTGACCAAGCGGTTATAAACGACAGTCCCTTTAGGATGGAAAAAAGGGCTCGAAGGAGCTTCTGCATGGAAGCTAAACAGATCGAGTTCTTTACCGAGTTTGCGATGGTCACGCTTTTTGGCTTCTTCGAGGAGATGCAGGTGTTCATCGAGTTCTGCCTGAGAGGTAAAGGCCGTTCCGTAAATGCGTTGAAGTTGGGGATTGCGCTCGTCTCCGCGCCAATAAGCACCCGCAACAGAGAGGAGTTTAAATGCCTTAATCTCACCTGTTTTCTGAACGTGAGGTCCGCGGCAGAGGTCGATGAAATTGCCTTCTGAATAGGAGCTCACTGTTTTTGCTCCGACTCCATCACGCAAGGTTTGAATAATCTCAAGCTTAAAAGGCTGGTTCAGTTTTTTGAACATCTCCAGAGCTTCTTCGATGGAGTGTTCCTGACGAACAAAGGGCTGATTGGCTTTAACGATTTTGGCCATTTCAGCTTCGATTTTAGGCAGATCTTCGGGTGTGAGTTTGATGTCGAGATCGATATCGTAATAGAAACCGTTTTCGACAGTGGGGCCAATTCCGAACTTGGCTTGAGGCCAAACCTTCTGGATGGCATGGGCCATCACGTGTGCTGCAGAATGGCGCATAGTTTCGACTTCAGAATGAATTTCGGGTTCATCAAAGTCAGTGGTTTTGATCTGATTAGGTACCTGGTTCGCGTCGATGTTCATTTTTTCCATAGAAAGCCTGAAGTTAGCATGAAACTCAACTGAGGTCCAAGCGATTGAAAAGGTTCAAAAGTGTTCCGAATGCTTTGCGATTGAACGCGTGATGATGAGTCAGGCTATTTCTATCCTTTTTTTAACTTTTTTTAAAAAGATAAGCTGCTGGAATCCTTAGAAAATTAAAAATTCCCTTCTCGAACTTCCTCGAGGGCTTCTTTTGGTGAATTTGGCGTACCGCTTGCTGATGCCGTGCACCGAATGGAGAGGAATATAAATTTTATGGCAAAAATTAAAATCTTTGTTGTGTCGATCGTTTTGATGACCTCCGTAGTCTTGGCAGCTTGCGGTGGAACCAGAAGAGTCTCTTTTGAAGAAATGTCCAATTCAAAGAACCCAGGTCTCAAAGCTGAAGAGGATCCATTTCGTTTTTGGATTCTCAACGGAAGCCAGCGAGATCCTCGCTTACCTAGTTCGACTTTGGGTTATGCCTTTACTACTGAAACTCAAGAACGAGAGGAGGAATCACTCGGTGTACCCGTGACTGTTAAGGAGGATCTCACCATTATTCCTCAAACAATTTCTCTTTCTTCATCTGAAAAATCCAAAGGCCTTTTCTTAGCTTGGCCCGCAAAGTTATTTGGCTCGACTATTGTTGAAACTCACTTCGAACACCACATTCAAAATCCTTTAAATCAGAGTGAGGGGAGTGTGGATCGATCATCGGCATCTTGGGACGAACAGCATCAACGGTGGTATATTTCTTTATCCGAGTTTTTTCAAAATCACGAAACAGAACTGAATCCTGCCGATGTGCATTGGTTTAGTTTCGATTTTCTATTGAAGGACAATGGTCGCAAATTTTTGCAAGTAGGATTAAAATTGATGGGACCTCCCCCAAAAATTCAACCCAAGCTAATCGAGTTGAAGCCGATAGCTGACGCAAATCGCTTTGTTCAATCTCTTCGTTCTGGCTGGAGTATTCGCGAACAATTAACTAATCCAACTCAGCGAATGCTCGCGCTTTGGGTGCGATTAGGTCAAGAAAGAAACGTACGTATTCGGACTGAATTGGTGGTCCCTCGATTTGTCGAGAATAAATCTGAAGAGCCTTCAGGTCCCAATTATGAACACTATGAATCTTTCGCTTCTCTTCGATTTGATGGATTGAAGGTCACGAAAGGAAGTGAAGTTCGTGCGGATTTACAGTGGACTGAATCATCTGGTGTGCAAAATTCATCTCAAAATTCTATGAGTTCTTGGGTGAGGATCGAAATGCAGCCAGCAGAAACTTTCATATTTGAGTGGAAAGCTAACCCTCAAGCGAGTCACTTACGGTGTTCTATCCCGGAACCTGAAATTCATTCTTTTCGTTGGTCAAAGTTGAGCTGTCTTTTAGACATAAATCCATTTACGAGATTAAAATGTTTAGCGGGTGGGCCCTATCTTAAACTCGCGATTTATTCGAAAGAAATTAAAGAAACTTGGTCAGTTGCTTCAGTTCAGTTTCAAGGAGTGCTCGAGCGAGAAATTCGCGTGACTGATTTTTCTCGGGATTCGATTGAGGAAGAAAATATCGATTTAACTCAGGTTTCTTTATTTGAAAAAATTCCTGTAAAACTTCAGGTTGGAGAATCTCCTCACAAAGCAACGAGCTTTGCATGTCAGGGACTTTTTTAATAATTTGAGATTTTTAGATTCGATTTTTTTGGGAGTTTGGATTTTTTCAAAAACTTATGAGAATGTGCCGCCTTATGCAAACACCATCCTTTAGTATGAGGCCTGCAACGGAAGAAGATCTTTTAACGGTCGAGGCGATTGAAAAACGAGTCCATATCGCTCCTTGGGATGTGAATCATTTCCGTGAAGAGTTGAATAAGCCTTACAGTCATTTTATCGTGATGACCGACGATGAAACCGATCAAATCATTGCGGGTTACGTTGTTTATTGGATGATGGGCAATGAAGATGGTTCGTGTGAGATCTTGAATGTTGCAGTAGATCTTCCTCACCGAGGGATAGGATTTGCAAAAAAATTAGTTTCGCATGTGGCGGCTCAAGCCGCACGTTCGGGAGTAAAAAAAGTGATTCTCGATGTTCGTAAATCGAATATTGCAGCGATTCAACTTTATCAGTCTTTATGTTTTGCGATCACTCATGTTCGCAAAAACTTTTATTCGAACGGCGAAGACGCTTACTGTATGACCTTGCCTCTCGATCAACTTACACAGGACTTGGATTTTTAAGATCTCCCGACTAAAACTTAATATTCAGTAAGAAAAGTCATGCTATATCAATGCATATGATGAGATTTTTTCAGTTTCGGTTTGTGTGGGTTTTTGCAAGCATCCTTTTTTTGCAATTATCTGTGGGTTGGGCCGGGCCAATCTCGGCTCAGCAATTTAGAAAGAAACCAAAACTTGTTTTAGTTTTAGTCGTAGATCAATTCAGGGCAGATTATTTAACACGGTTTGAAAAACGATTTCTTCCTTCGAGTCGAGGTCCTGAGGTAGGGGGATATCGTTATTTGATGGAAAAAGGAGCTTATTTCCCATTTGCTCAATATGATGTGCTTCAATGCATGACCGGACCTGGACATGCCATGATTTTAAGCGGCACATATCCTTATCAGATGGGTATTAATCTGAATACTTGGTTTGATCGGGTTCAAAAACGTCCTCAGTATTGTGTGGAGGACTCCTCTCAGGCGATTGTCGGAATTGATCCTGCGAATAAAGATTCTTTTGGTGCAAAAGGGATGTCGCCCAAAAATTTTACGGGAGAAACATTCGGCGATGTTTTGAAAAATTCAGGTTATCCTTCGCGCGTTGTGTCGATTGCACTTAAAGATCGGGCTGCAATTTTAATGGGTGGGCATCGCGCTGATCTTGCTCTTTGGTTAGATCAGGGTTCGTTTCGTTGGATTTCTAGTCGATTTTATTTACCAGATGGAAAGCTTCCTTCGTGGGTCATGTCGTTGAATACCGAGGTTTCGCCTCAACGTGGGCGTCCGTATTCGTGGAAGTCTTCGTTGAAACATACAGGACTTACTTTAGGGCAGCCCTTTGTTCATGAAGTCATGATTGGCAGTAAAGAATCCCTTTCTTTACCAATAGGAATCCAGTTGACCTCTCAAGCGGCTCAAAAAGCAATCGATCAACTCAATCTTGGAAAAGGATCTTCTACTGATCTTTTAGCAGTGAGTTTTTCTTCTCATGATTATTTGGGGCATCTCTATGGACCCAATACTTTAGAAATGGAAGAAATGACGGTAGCTGAAGATCGAGAAATTTCACTTTTACTCAATCATTTGCGACGAAAATTGCCAGGTGGGCTCAACGATGTGTTGATTGTGTTGACTGCCGATCATGGAATACCGCCTAGCCCGAGTTGGCTGAGAAGTCAGCGAGTGGATGCTGGCAAAATTGACGGCGAAGAGGTCATGGCACGTTTAGAATCTCGATTGACCGATCGCTTTGGTAAGCCCAAGGGAGAAAAGTGGATCGCTTATCAGTCTGATCTCAATTTTTATTTTGATGCAGAGTCGATTCGCGATCCTCGAATGGTTGAGATCGAAAAAGAAGCGAAATCAGAATTAGCTAAAACAGGAGGAGGAGCTTTTGTTTTTAGTCGCTCAGATGTAGAGAAACGAACTCTTCCGCCTGGGATGTTTGAACGCAGTATTTTAAAAAGTTATAGTTTTGACCGCAGTGGGGACTTGGTTTTGATTCCTAGGGCTTTTTATATGATGGAAGATGACCCTGTTTCACATATGACTCGTTATAGCTATGATCGAACAGTTCCTTTGATTTTTGTAGGTTCGAAAGTCAAAACAGGAGTTTATTCCACTCCTGCCGATGTAGTGGATATTGCCCCTACGCTTTCGTTTATTTTGGGGGTAATTGCACCTGCCACAGCTGAAGGCCGAATTCTTTCAGAAATATTTTAAGGGAGAAATCTGCGCAGAGTGTCTGGTTGAGGTATTTCGCAGATTTTGCCTTTTTTTAACCATTTGTGTCGGTTTTGAGCTACCTGGTCATAAATAAAATTTCTAAAAAAAAGCGGAAATATTTTAATTAAAATTGAAAATTTCCAAAAAATGCAGCTCTTTGCAATGGGTCCTGAGAGGATCTTAATGACTGCATCCGATTTTTCGTAGAATCCTGTTGAGTCGATATAAACCAGAGTTTTTAAGTTGTTTTGATAATGAGAAGGAAGTTCAAGAGTCGCAGTTTGACCTTGGAGTGGAGCAAATTTCAGCAAAGATAATCGGTCTTTACGAATTAAAAAAAGAACAAATTCATTACATAATCCACAAAAACCATCAAAAAAAACAATGGGAAATGGATGAGAAGAAGCCTCTGTTTTCACGGTCAAGTCCTCCTGTTTTCTTCTTTATAGTGAGGCGTTCTGAGGTTGAAGTAAAGGTGCGTTGGAATAAAGTGTGCAAGTTGACTCAGGAGGAGGGTACTGCAGTGCTTAGAAAAGAAGCTTTACTTGGCCTCTGTGTCTGTATAAGTTCGTCTCACTCTGTGAGAGTCATGATGAAGTTTTTAAAAGTGACTTTAAAACAAGCTGCGTTTGGAGCCTTAACATTGGCTTTGATCGCGGTAGGTAGGATTCAAGAAGATCCTTCGGATGATTTTAGTTTTTCTTTACATTTTCCAAGAAAAGCTGCGTTTTTTTTGATGTCTGATCTTGCAGTTCATGACGTTTTGAATGATCGCATTGACTTGATTTCAAAGGCAAAAGTTCCGCTTCTTGCGCAACATTTATTAGAACTTTGTGATGAATATCGCTTTGATCCTGCATTTATTCTGTCACTTATCGAAGTTGAAAGCGGATTTCGTGTTCGAGCAATGTCCCCAGCAGGAGCTGTGGGTTTAATGCAGTTGATGCCGTCTACTGCTAAAATTCTTGGACAAACTTTAAAAGATACATCCTCGAAAAATCCCAACTATTCTCGACTTTCGCGAGTTTCTCGGCTCGATTGGAAAGCACAGGAGCGACCAGGTTTGGTCACGATTCTCAAAGATCCGTTTGTGAATATTGAGCTTGGGATTGCTTATTTGGCTTGGTTGAGGGATCGCTACCATGGACTTCCGCCTTTTTACTTGGTGGCAGCATATAATGTGGGTCCCGCTAAAATTGATCAACTTCTGTCGCATAAAAGCTTCAAACCTGTTAATACGAAGCGATACTACGAAGCTATTCGTAAGAATATTCCGCATATGCGGTATTATCGCCGCTCGTTTTTGAGAGAGAAAAATGTTTGAATTAAGAGTGAAAGTTGACTTTCCGGCCGCCCATCATCTGGATGGATATCCTGGGGATTGTGCACGTCCCCATGGTCATAATTGGGTTCTTGAGGTTTTTGCGCGTTCTAAAAAGCTCGACTCCATTGGCTTAGCCATGGATTTTCGAGTTTTAAAAGGCGCTGCTAAAGAATTAGTAGCTCCTTGGGACCATCAAGATCTTAATACGTTGGCTGATTTTAAAGAAATTAACCCTTCGGCAGAGCAGATTGCCAAACTGGCTTATGATCGCCTTTCTTTGATTTTAAATAGTGCTGATACCTGGATTGAACGGGTAGTGGTTTGGGAAAATGAGCGATGTTCTGCCGCTTATTTTGACGAAAAAAAGTCCAGATGAAGCAAAAATCCGTAATTTTATTGTCGGGGGGATTAGATTCAGCAGCCAATCTTGCAATTTGCGCTGAGCAAGATGATCCTGTTTTGGCTTTGACATGTGATTATGGGCAGCGAGCCGTTTCAAGCGAAATTCGCGCAGCCAGTGAGCTTTGTGCTTATTATGGTGTTCGGCATGAGGTGGTTCAGCTTCAGTGGTTAGGTGGTTTAGGTGGGAGTTCGCTAACTGAGTTGTCGCAGTCGGTTCCAAAGCTTGCAACTTCTCAATTGGATGATCTTTCGGTGATTCGAGATACGGCTCGAGCCGTTTGGGTTCCTAATCGCAACGGCGTTTTGATTCAAGTCGCGGCAGCCTATGCTGAGCGTTTAGGAGCGTTTCAAGTTTTAGTGGGCTTTAACCGTGAAGAGGCGACGACTTTTCCGGATAATTCGGCTTCATTTTTGATGAAGGCGACAGAAACTCTACAATTTTCAACTGCAACTCAAGTTAAGTTAGCCTCTTATACGTTACAGTGGGATAAAAAAGAGATCGTTTCCGAGTTGAAAAAACTTACCCGGTCGTTTCCTTTTGACAAAGTCTGGAGCTGCTATTTTAGCGGTGATCGCCCGTGTGGAGAGTGTGAATCCTGCCAGCGTTTTAAAAGAGCAATCGGATAAAGGATTGAGTCGATGTCTCGTTTAGCTACTTTATTTTCAAAAGAACAACGTCCGTATACAGGAGTGGAACTCAGGCCTCATTTTCTTCTCTCTGAAATGGGATTGAAAGGTTCTGCTCTAGCAGGGTTTGTTGGACCTTGTGAGGTCAAAACAGAGCATTTGGTGGATTGGGAAGATCGTTTGGCCGAAGATAAAATTGCAGCGTGTCAAATGGTGCACTTTATCGGAGAATTTTTTGGTGCAGGGCGTTCTCTTCAAGAGGGAGTTTTGATTCAACGGTTTCTCATGGCGATGATGGCTGAAGATCTCAATGAGATTTTATTTAAAAAAGGTTCAAAACGACTTTGTTATCGTCGTGGAGATGATCTTTATATCCCTGTGGATATTGCGGCGGGAGTCTCAGAATTGCCTCGAAAGTTGTCAGTTTCGATTGTGACAGCTTCTCCAGTTTCTCTCCTTCTTCATGTGGGAGTGAATGTAGATCCAACGGGAGCTCCGGTTCCTGCGATTGGACTCGCTGAGTTAGGAGTGGACGTACAATCCTGGGCATCAGGGGTGGTTGAGCGCTTTGCTGCTGAGTGGCAAGACATGGAGTGGGCTTGCGCCAAGGTGCGTCCCGTGATGTAGTGAGTTCGCTATGAACCTCACTCATCATGTTCCTGAATACATCCGGTCTCTGGCTCCTTACGTTCCTGGCAAGCCGATAGAAGAAACACAGCGCGAATTTAATTTGCGCCGCGTGGTCAAGCTTGCTTCGAATGAAAATCCATTAGGTCCGAGCCCCAAGGCGGTTCTTGCTGTAAAGAAGATTTTAACTGAGTTGCATCGATATCCCGATGGGAGTGCGTTTGCGTTAAAACAACGTTTAGCAACGTATCTCAAGGTGGTGCCTTCTTCACTGATCATTGGTAATGGTTCTAATGAAATTATTGATTTTCTGATTCGTACCTATTGTTTGCCTGGAAATGCAGTGGTCACTTCTCAGGGTGCTTTTATCGCTTATAAACTTTGCGCACAGATTCAAGGCGTGAGGACCTTAGAAGCTCCTTTAACCGAAGATCTACGCTTTGATCTGGATGCCATTTTGGAGTTGGTGCGTAAGGATGAGTCGGTGAGGATGGTGTTTATTGCTAACCCCAATAATCCGACTGGAACTTATGTCAATGAATCCGAAATGGAGTCGTTTTTAAAAGCGATCTCCAAGGTTCGGAATGGATCTGTGTTGGTCGTTCTGGATTATGCTTACTGGGAATATGTTACAGAAGCAGATTTACCTGATCCGATGAAGTTGATGGAAAAATTTGCCAATCAGGTGAATGTGGTTGTCCTCAGGACTTTTTCAAAAATCTATGGATTGGCTGGATTTCGAGTCGGGTACGGCGTTGGATCGCCAGAAGTGATTTCTCATTTAGAAAAAGTCAGACAGCCGTTCAATGTGAATACATTGGGTCTTTTGGCTGCCGAGGCGGCACTCGACGATAAGGCGTTTGTCGCTAAGTCGAGAAAAGTGAATCAACAAGGGTTGATCTTTTGGAAAAAAGAACTCCAAGAAATGGATGTTCCTTTTTGGTCTTCTCAAGGTAATTTTCTTTTGGCGGATGTTCAAAAAGGGTTGCGGATGACAGGTTCAGATGTATATCAAGCCTGTTTAAGAAAGGGTGCGATCTTTCGTCCCATTGCTAATTATGGAATACTAGGGGCGCTTCGCATTAGTATTGGGACGCCTGAAGAAAATCGAATTGCGGCTCGAATCCTTTGGGATTGTTCGGGACGAGCGAGTAAGGATCGCAAGAAAAAGAATTAAAATGAATGAAATGACTTCTGAGGAAATTATGGCAATTCCCAAGCAAGGTCCAGTTGTGGCTATTGATGGTCCTGCGGGTACAGGTAAAAGTTCTGCAACACGGCGTCTTGCCGATGCGCTCCATTTTATTCACGTGGATACAGGTGCGCTTTACCGTGCAGTTGCGCTTCTCGCTTTAGAAAAATCAGGGGGTGAGATCGTCCCGAATTTCGAAGCATTGGCATCTGAAGTGGCTAAAACGGTTCAGTTGGAATTTCGTCGAATGCCCAATAAAAATCCAGCTAATCGAATTTTTGCCAATGGTCGTGATGTGACAGGTCTGATTCGTACTCCTGAAGTGACCATGACTGCTTCGAAAGTGTCAGCGATTCCTGTGGTGAGAGCTTGTCTTTTAGGTCTTCAGCGGCGCTTGGGTTGTGTGGGGCAGGCGATTCTTGAAGGTCGAGATATTGGAACGGTTGTTTTTCCGGATGCTGACGTTAAATTCTTTTTGACGGCAAGTGTTGAGGAGCGAGCTAAGCGGCGCTTAATTGAACTTGAGGCTGCAGGTGCGGATACTCCACTTTCTTTGGATGAAGTTAAAAGACAGATCGTTGAACGAGATGAAGTCGATTCTAGTCGTCCAATAGCTCCTTTAAAAAAAGCGATCGACGCGATTGAGATTGATACAAGCAATATGAGTTTAGATGAAGTGGTACGCACCATGGAGCAAAGAGTGCGCATGAAAGTATGAGTACTTCGACAGAGGCTTCTTCATTATCTATTTTGGTGGTTCGCTGCGATCGGCTCGGGGATGTGATTCTTTCTACCCCTGTTTTAGAAGTGATTCGCCGCCATTATCCCGATGCACGCCTAGTGGCCATGGTACGAAGTTCAGTGGCACCGATTTTAGCTGGTATGCAAGCGGTGGATGAACTTTTTATCTATGAGCCTGAGGGGCGTCATAAGGGGATTCGAGGGTTTTTTAGGCTGATTTCGGAGCTTAAAAAACAGAAATTTAAAATTGCTGTTGTTCTTCAGAGTCAATGGAAGATTGCTGCGGCTATTTTCTTTGCTCATATTCGTTATCGTGTCGGTCCGCTTAGTAAACTTTATTCTTTTGTTTTTTATAATCGGGGCGTTCATCAGCATCGTTCGCAAGTTGAGATGCATGAAACTGATTATAATCTCCAGCTTTTGCGAAGATTAGGGATTCGAGTGGGGACACGTCATGTTCCTACCAGCGTGCATGTTTCGGAGGAGAGTCGCAAGGCGGCTCAGCTTTGGCTTTTGGCTCAGGGATGGAAACCGGATGCCTCTTTGATTGTAGTTCATCCGGGAATGGGTGGATCGGCTCTGAATTGGCCCGACGGCCATTACATTGATTTTATTCGTGCCCTGATCCAAGAAAATCGACAGATTTTGGTAACAGGAGGGCCGCTCGACAGTCAGATTCTGAACCGAATTCATGATGGCTTAGGAGCCCTTCAAGAAAAAGTTTTTTGGTATGGGAAATCTTCTGCAACGAATAGTGGAATTGAAAAACTAGCTGGGTTGTACAGCTGGGCAGATTTGGTGGTGGCACCAAGTACGGGTCCATTGCATTTAGCAGTGGCTCTTGGAAAATCGGTCGTCACTTTTTATCCTCCAATTCGTGTTCAAAGTGCGATTCGATGGGGGCCTTACCTCAAGGATGAGCACCGCGCGAGTGTTCTGACGCCAGAAGTTTATTGTGGGCAAGATTTTAAGTGTCGAGGACCACTCTGTAATTATCATCCGTGTATGAAGAGTTTGACAGTCGCTCAAGTACTTGAAGAAGCTGCTGTGCAGCTGACTCGCGTCGAGCAGGAGAAGGTTCAGGGGAACTCAGGTAGTTAGGCATGAAAAAAACACAGAAAAAATCATTACACTGTTTCAAGGAGATTCATCCAGCAGCGTGGGATCAGAAACGTTTAAGGTCGCTTCTCCATAAAAAAGGTCGAAAGGCAATTTTGGTTGTCGGAGATGTCGGTGTTGATCGTTACACGGTAGGATTAGTCGAACGGATTTCTCCTGAGGCCCCAGTTCCCATCGTATTTGTGCAAGAAGAATGTCTTAAGCTTGGATTGGCCGCCAATGTGGCCGATAATATCCGGGCTTTAGGCGGGACCCCTTTTTTGGTAGGTGTGTTGGGTAAGGACCGTGGTGCCCAGGATTTTAAACATCTTTTAAAGAAAGAAAAGATTAGTGCTACTTACCTGGTAGAAGATCTGACTCGTAGAACTGTTTTAAAAGAGCGTGTCGTTAGTGATCGCCAACAGTTGCTTCGAATTGATTATGAAAGTGTTCATCGGATGAGTGACACAGTTGAAGCAAAGATTTTAAAACAAGTAGAACGTCTTTTACCTCAAGTAGATGCAGTTATTCTTGAAGATTATGCAAAAGGGTTGGTGAGCGAGCGTTTATCAACAACGATTTTTTCTTTGGCTCGAAATCACGGTAAAATCGTCACTGTCGATCCAAATACCAAGACTTTGGCTGAAGTGTATCATGGTGCATCAGTTCTCACTCCTAATACGCGCGAGGCAGAAGCATTGGCGGGCATGAAGATTCACGATGATGCTTCGCTTATTGAAGCAGGAAAGCTCATTCTTAAGAAGACTCGAGCGAATCATGTCGTCATCACTCGTGGAAAAGAGGGGATGGCTCTCTTTACTGATGGTCATTCAGAAGTCACTTTGATTCCTACTTACGCGCGCGAAGTTTATGATGTGTCCGGCGCGGGTGATACTGTGATCTCTGTTTTGACTTTAGCGCTCTCTTCCGGAGCAACGATCGAAGAAGCTGCAATTTTAGGTAATTTGGCTGCAGGAGTGGAAGTAGGTAAACGAGGAACTGCTACCGTATCACTTGAAGAGATCGAGACCGCGCTGGATTTTTTTGCTAATTTTTCGGTGGTGACAGTTTAAAAAAACCGTTAGTCACCATGACAGAGGAGATCGCAATCCTCCACCATGACTCGGGCAAATGCGGTTTGGTCGATCGTTTTACAAATTTTTTCGATAAGGCTTTTTGCGCTCTGAGTTTTCCAGGTTTCAGGAATGACAGCGGCAAAGCCGATGACGCAACGTTCAGGATCGTCAAAGTCAGCGACTTCGAGCGCGGATATATTGAATTTTCGGCGTAGGTCTGTGCATAGCTCCTCAAGTTTTTTATTCTTAAGGGCTGGCTTATCGTTATTGTAAAAATCTAAAACGATCCGACCTACGCCGATCCACATTTTTAGCGAATAAAAGTGAGCCAGTGAGGGTTAAAGTCGAGCTTTCCGCGCACCAAGTCAGCATAGTCTTTCTTGAGTTTGGAAGTCACGGGGCCGACAGTAAACGGCTTGTCTGCTTCTGAAGCTTTACCTATCACGCGACCATCGATTTCTCGGATCGGTGTGATTTCTGCGGCCGTGCCGGTCAAGAAAACTTCATCAGCACACCAGAGTTCATCCCGAGTGAATCGCTGCTCAACAATCGTGTAACCCTGACGAGTGAGGTACTCCATCACGGTTGCGCGAGTAATGCCGTTGAGAATTGAATTCAGAGGCGTTGTTTTAATGATCCCGTTTTTGACTAAGAAGAGATTTTCGCCACTTCCTTCGGTCAAATAGCCTTCTGGATCAAGAAGCAGCGCTTCGTGGTAGCCAGCAGCAATGGCTTCGCGTTTAGCGAGAACTCCATTCACGTACTGGCCGGTAATTTTGCCCTTGGTCATGCTTGAGTTAACATGAGGGCGAATAAAGCTTGAAACTTTGAGCCGGGCGCCTTCATTCATGCCCTGATCGCCCAGGTAGCTGCCCCATTCCCAATTGAGAATGGCGACATCCACAGGTGGATTTGCGCCTGGATAGACTCCAAGCGGCCCATCAGCAGTATAAAGAATAGGTCGGATGTAGCACTCTTCAAATCCGTTGGCTTTACAGGTATCGATGGTGGCTTTGACCAAGTCATCGAGGGTGTAAGGAATTCTTAAACCAAGAATTTTTGCACTCTCAAAAAAACGTTCTAAATGTTCAGGAAGTCGAAAAACAGCTCCCCCGCCTTGAGCTTGTTTATATGCGCGAATTCCTTCGAATGCACCGACTCCATAATGGAGACCATGTGTGAAAAGGCTGATCTTAGCCTGTTCAACCGGAAGAATCTTGCCATTCAACCAAACTTTCTCACCACGAGCCATGGGCTGAGATCCCTTTCTTTGAATAGTCAATGAATGAATCTGCGCTAGATCGACTAGCGCACTAAAAGTTTCTTTACACCGGAATTTTATTTATCTGAAGTCTTTTCAGGAGGGGGGACTACGAACTGATCTGCTAAATGAGTTGGCATCAGTTTTCGGGAGACCATGAGTTTGGTGATCTCGGAGGCAGTTTCCTCAAGAGCCTTGCCTGTGACGTTAAAAACAGGCCATTTGCGGTTCCGACGAAAAATTTCGTTCGCGTACTCGATTTCTTCATTTACATTTTCAAGATCCGCATATTCCCCGCCTCGATCTTGTCCCAGGCGTTCTAAACGATTTCGTCGAATTGCTGCAAGATTTTCGGAGTTGATGGTCAGTCCTACAATTCGGCGTTGATCAATCGCAAAAACTTCTTGCGGCACGTCAAAACCTTGGATCAAAGGGATATTCGCAACTTTCCAGCCTTGATGAGAAAGGTACATGGAGAGAGGAGTTTTTGATGTGCGAGAAATTCCGAGGATGACAATATCGGCTTTGTCTAATTCGGTGAAATCACGCCCATCGTCATGAGCGATTGTGTATTCCATGGCTTCAATGCGGCGAAAATATTTTTCATTCACGTCATGGAGTAGTCCGGCAATGGACTTTGGCTCGTACCCAAAATGATTGGCGAGGCCTGCTAAGAGAGGGCCCAAAAGGTCTACATAGGGGATTGATTTTTCACGAGCTTTTTTAACAAGAAAGTTTCTGAGCTGAATGGATACCAAAGTATACACAATGAGATCATGACTTTGAGCTGCATCATCGCAGATGGCCTCGATCTGTGCTTCGGTACGGACATTTTTATAACGTGTGAAATAAACGTTGTGATTGCTAAATTGAACCATGGCTGCTTGAGTCATTTGAGCAGCTGTTTCGCCCGTTCCATCCGAGACAATAATGATCCGATTTCCTGTGGTTTTTGTCATATGGGATGAAACATTACTGAGATTGATCTTAATTGTAAATTTCGCTCAGTTTTTCTAAAAGATTTTTCTCATCCGTTGGAAGTTGAAAATTCAGGCAGTGCTTTACTCCTCTAAACCAAGTCCTTTGACGTTTGACGAGTTGGCGAGTTGCCAGTTCGATTTCTTCTCGAAGTCCTTCGATGCCAGTTTTTATTTTTCGTCCTTTGGGTAAACGATGAGCTAAATGATCACAAACTTGGGCATAGCCCACTGCAGCGAGTGATCTTGCGCCAGGGTATCGTGTTTTAAGATCTCGCACTTCATTGATAAATCCATCTTTGAGCATCTGTTGTGTTCGTGCAGAGATTCTTGAAAAAAGGTCATCATTCGAACGGTCAATGATTAAAAGTTCAAATCGAGGATCGGGATCTTTTCGACTGGTGCTTTCTAGTTCACTCACTGTTTTTTGCGTGTGAGTCATCATTTCAATTGCGCGAATGAGTCGGTAGCGATCCTGGGGTCCAATTCGTTGAGCAGTTGCAGGATCTTTTTCGCTGACGCGCTGATAAAGTTCCGAATCCGAAATAGGATTGAGGGTTTCTCGCAGCACAGGATCAGAAGGAGGAGCGTCCCACATTCCGTACAGAAGAGCTTTGAGATAAAATCCCGTACCGCCGACGATGAGAGGTTTTTTTCCGCGAGATTGGATATCGGCAATGGATTCGTTGACGGCTCTAAAAAAATCTCCTGCTGTGAATGGGGCATCTGGATTTCGAATGTCGATCAGATGATGTGGGATGAGTGCTAATTCTTGAGGAGTGGGTTTGGCAGTGCCGATATTCATTTCTCGGTAGACAAGCATGCTATCGGCATTGATGATTTCGATCGAAAGCTCTGCTGCTTCAGATGCAAATTGAAGAGCGAGGGCTGATTTTCCGGATGCGGTGGGTCCAGTGAGGATTGCGATTTTTTTCATGCTTTATATTTTGTCGTTTATATTTTTCTGTGAAACCACTCTTCGATTCGTGATTTTGGAACTCGTACAACGGTCGGGCGACCATGCGGGCAGTTCCATGGATGATCACACTCAAAGAGTTGTTGGATGAGAGCGGTCACTTCCTCTTTTTCGAGCGGGTCACCTGCCCGAACTGCAGAGTGACAGGCTTCGCTTGCCAGTGTCTCAAAAAGGTTTTCGTCGACGGAGAGCTGAGAGGATATCGAAGCTTTTTCTGAGTGGTCGTCGACCGATAGGACACGGTCTGCTAGGTTTTTGAGCCTGGGGCGCAGGTCTTCTGTTCCCCAAAACGAGGGAATTGCGCGGAATAATAGCGTGTCTTCTCCAAAAACCTCAACGTCAAATCCCAGTTGTGTTAGCCAACTGATTCGAGTTTCCATCGTGGTTCGAGATTCTGCAGGGAATCGAATTGCTTCAGGGATCAGAAGTGCCTGAGAAGCAGGTGTGTTGCCGGATAGACAAGCCGAAAAATACGATGACTTCAAGGTTTCGTAGCGGATGCGCTCATGTGCAGCGTGTTGATCAATGAGAACCAGTTCGTCTCCTAGATCATAAAAAAGATAAGTGCGAAAAGCTGTGCCCATAAAACGCTCCGGACGGAGTTGTTGGGCTAGCGGAGATTGAGCCAGCGGAGATGCGGCTGCAGGGGTAGGTTGAGGTGTTTTAGTTTCCACTTTTCCAGAAACAGGGGGCGATGTCCATTGTGTTTGCTGATCAAAACTCATGGGTTTGAACTCAGGTTGAGCTGCTCGCCAAGATTTCAGTTCAGGTTTGCTCTCGAAAGCTGCTTTATAGCTCCCTTCATTCGATACCGCATAAGTAGGTGCACCATTGCGAGCAATCATATTTTCAATGACGCTTTCAACAGATTTGAAAATGGAGCGTGAGTCGAGGAACCGGATTTCGGTTTTAGTGGGATGGACATTGACGTCGATTTCGGCAGGATCAATTTCGATGTACAGTGCGATTGCCGGAAATTGTCCTGGCAAGAGCAACTGACGAAACGGCATGAGAAGCGCTTGTTGCAGGGTGCGATCTCGTACGGCGCGGCCATTAACGACTTGGATCAAGCGACGAGTTTGTGGAGAGCTGAGTCCTTGAAGCCAGTGGGCTCGAATATGAAGTGCTCCATCCGTTCGATCGCGAAAACCCAAATCATTTGAACTGCTCACAAGAGGGTAGTCTTCGTTGTCTCCAAGGAGAGTGAGTACGCGATCCGCTTCACTTTGAGGACGCAGTGAAAGAATCGATCTTCCGTCTGTAATGAGGCGAAATCCAATTTCAGGGTGAGCTAATGCGAGGCGTTCGACCCATTCGCTAACTTGACTGACTTCAGCACCTTGGCTTTTGAGAAACTTGAGTCGAGCCGGAACTTGAGAAAAGAGACCTCGAGCTTGAATACGGGTTCCATGAGGGGAGTTGAGAAAGTGTCCGAAAGTTTTAGCAAGAGGGGGCTTGGGTTTTCCTAAGGAAGTGAGGCTGATTTCATAGCTAGTATCCAGGCCTTTTGCGCGCGATAGGATGTTGAGATCTGAAACCGCCGCAACACTCGGGAGTGCTTCTCCTCGAAACCCTAAGGTATGAATTTTTTCGAGGTCATCCAGTGAAGAAAGTTTACTCGTGGCATGACGTTCGATGCACAGAGGAAGGTCCTCTGGAACCATTCCATGCCCATTATCGAGGATTTCAATGAGTGACTTTCCACCCTCTTCTAAAACAATCGAGATTTCGGTTGCACCGGCGTCAATGGAGTTTTCAACGAGTTCTTTGACGACGCTAGCCGGTCGCTCGACGACCTCTCCGGCAGCGATCCGTTCGGCGACTCCAGGGGAGAGAATTTGAATCCTTTTCATGAAGCGCAATCCAACACGATGGCTGTGACAAGGCAAGTGCAAGCTGGGGGGCTCGGCTTAACTGGAGACGGCTATACGGTTTCGGCCGCCTTGTTTGGCGGTATAAAGCGCCTTATCGGCTGCTTTGAGGAGGGTTTGAGCCGATTCAATGCCGGAATGGAGTTCGGCTACCCCTAAACTGGTAGTTACGGGTAGACGCTTCCCTTCATAGGTAAAACTATGGGATTCAATACTCGCTCGAATTCGTTCGGCAATCTGTGCAGCGGCGTTGGCCGGGGTGTTGGTGAGGAGGATTACAAATTCTTCGCCCCCGTAACGAGCAAAAACGTCTTTAGGGCGGACAAATCCTGAACGGACGATTGTGGTTAATTCTTTGAGTACGTAATCGCCGGCATCGTGACCGTAGGTGTCGTTGATCTTTTTGAAATGATCGAGGTCAAAAAAGAGGACCGAAAAATCAGTATGAAGGGCTTTTGCCCGCTTAAATTCTGCTTCTAGGGCTTCTAGCAGGTAGCCCTTATTGTAAATTCGAGTGAGTGAATCGGTATGTGCTGCAGAGCCCAGATTACCGTAAAGAATGATTTCGAGTTCGCCAGCAGGGAGGAACTTCAGAATCATATTCCCGACTTTGATCATGTCTTCTTTAGTCAGTGTGATTGCTTCACCTGGGTTGATTCGTTTGTCATTCACAAACGTGCCATTCGAAGATTTGAGGTCGGTGATTGAGACTTTGGATCCCGCTTTGGTGATTTTGGCGTGCTTTCGAGAAATACCCTGGTCAGTGAGTGTGATTTCAGCTGTTGGGTCGCGTCCCAAAGTTAATTCAGCTTGATTTAAAAAAAAGCGATGACCTTGAGGTTTTCCTCGAATGATGATGAGGCAGGCATCCTGTTCTTTGGCTTTTTGGAGCTCTTTAAGAAGAGTCTCCGCATCTCCTTGGATGACCGCAGTTTTATCTGTGGCATCGTCTTCAGGTGAATTGGCTCCAGAATCAGAAGAGTCTCCAAATGAAATCATAAGGTATAGAAAAAGGGTAAAGGGAACCCTGTCAGGCGTCAAATGCTAATTCACGCCAGGATTCCCTTCGCTCGATGTTTTGTTCCCGGATTATTCTCTTCGTAGTCGGGAAACAGGTGAGTGCCCCGTGTCGTCTGGGGTAGAAGCAGCTGTGCTGCTGAGAGACTCACGAATATAGACTTTGCCTTCTTCGACACCGGGTTGGTCAAATGGATTGACGCCCCAAAGTGTGCCGGTGAATCCAGTGAGGACTGAGAAGCTATAGTAGAGGGCTCCCATGTTTCGTTCATCCAGCCGATCGATTTTCAGCGTCAAGTTGGGTCGGTTTTGTCGAGAGAGAACCAACGAAATAGCTTGGTATTCTACTCGGAGAAGTTCGTGCAAGGAGTGGCCTTCGAGCAATCGAAAAGCTGAGAAATGGTGACTTCCCAGGGGAGAATTTGAAACGAGCTTTGGAATTTTAACTTCATCGTCCACTTGGTCGACGTTGATAAACAGGGTAATTTTATCATCTGGACCATCGCGAAGAAGTTGAAGGATGCTGTGTTGGTCGGTAGCTCCTACGGCTCCAATCGGAGTAAAACCTTTGCCGTCTTTTCCTAAGCTCTCGCCCCAGAGTTGAACGAACCAGTCTCCAATGAGACGAAGACGAGTCGAATAAGGCATGCACACATGGATCGGGCGCTTAGAAGCATTTCGGAGAAATTCTCGACCCAAGATCATGAGTGGATTTTTTTCGAGAGGTTGTTTCTCGCAGTAATCGCGAACTTGCTTAGCTCCTAAAATCAAGTCTTGGACCGAAAGGCCGGCAAGCGCAGCAGGAAAAAAGCCAACAGGCGAAAAAATGCTGAATCGTCCGCCAATCGATGGATGAATATGAAGAGTGGGAATCCCTTCTTGAGTAGCAAAAGCTTTGAGATCTCCTTTTACGGGATCGGTGATCGCGACCACATGGGTTTTGATACGGGATTTCCCGAGCCATTCGAGAGCTAAAAGAAACTGGGCCATGGTTTCGAAAGTGGTTCCTGATTTTGCAATGACGCAAACCAAGGTGCTTTCAGATTTTAAACTCTGGATGGTGCTTTTCCAATCCATTGGATCTGGATTTTCCATGAAATGGAAACGGATGCCAGTATTGCAGCGCTCTTTTAAAGCTGAGAGGAGGCTGATAGGACCTAGTGCGCTTCCGCCAATGCCTAAAATCAGGCAGTCGGTAAAAGTTCGGCTTTTAACGAGGTTTTCTGCAAGAGCAATGGACTCTTCGGCTTGAGAGATTTCGTTTGAAATGGGTGCATCATAAAAACCGATTTCATGGCTAGTGAAACGGTGATGAAGTTTGCTCCAAGCTTCAGAAATTTCTTGAGCTTCATGGGCGTCCGCTCCTTCTGAACTCTTCGGAAGAGGTGCGCGAAGAAGATGAGACCAATCCAAGGTGAGAGGAGCGCTTCCAAGTTTTGATGCTGTGACACTCATTTTTGAATTTTCCTTTTTTATTGATGGATGCTATTTATTGGTCTTGTGCTGAGTGAGGGCTCGTCCAATCACCCAGCGTTGGATCTGATTGGTGCCTTCAACAATCTGCATCACTTTTGCTTCGCGCATATATCTCTCTACAGGGAAATCTTGAGTATAGCCAGCCCCACCCAAGACCTGTACAGCGTCAGTGGTGACTTTCATGGCTGTATCTGTAGCGATGAGCTTGGCCATAGCAGCTTCGATGCTAAAAGGTTTCTTTTGATCTTTAAGCCATGCTGCGCGGTGAACCATGAGGCGAGCTGCATCGAGTTGAGTAGCCATATCGGCTAAAAGAAAAGAGACTCCTTGAAACTCAGAGATAGGTTTTCCAAATTGCTCGCGTTCTCTAGAGTGATGAGTGGCGATATCGAGTGCTGCTTGAGCAATTCCGAGTGAAGCAGCGCCGATGGTGATTCGTCCGCTATCCAGAGCTGTCATCGCGATTTTGAAGCCCTCATCTTCGTGACCGATTAAATTCTCAGCTGGAATTTTGACATTTTCGAGGATGAGTTCGAGGGTGTGTGAAGTATTCCAACCCATCTTTTTTTCACGCTTGCCATAAGTGAATCCTGGCATCCCTTTTTCTAAAATAAATGCAGACACCCCTTGTGGACCTGGAGCGCCGGTTCGAGCCATTAAGATCAGGGTTTCGGCTAAGTCTCCTTGAGTAGTCCAGAGTTTGGTTCCGTTAATCACATAGTGATTGTCTTCTTTTCGAGCCGTAGTTCGCAGGCTTCCGGCATCAGAACCGCTCGATGCTTCCGAGAGACTAAAAGCACCGATTGCTTTTCCGTCGGCAAGACGGGGAATGTATTTTCTCTTTTGTTCCTCTGTTCCAAAAAGATTCAGAATGATTTGTGGAAGTCCTGTGACGGCTACCGAGATGGCATAGCCTGCGTTGCATTTGGCGATCTCTTCGATCACGACGCAGTATTCTTGGTAACCCAAACCCGCGCCTCCCCATTCTTCGGGGACCGGGATGCCCGTGAGACCGAGATCTCCGAGTTTTTCGATGATCTCGGGTCTAAATCGTTCATCTCGCTCATCTTGTTCGATGATTGGCCAAAGTTCTTTTTGGACAAACTTGCGAGTGAGTTCTCGAAGCTCTTTTTGAATGGAGGTTTCTTCAAAGTTAAAGTGAGAGTTCATGGTGAGGATCCTGTTGCTGCTTCGCCGAGCATTTGTCGGGCAATGATAACTCGAAGAATTTCGTTAGTGCCTGCGCCGATCTCAATGAGTTTTGCATCGCGCATATAACGTTCTACTGGAAATTCTTTAGTGTAGCCATAACCACCTAGAATTTGAATGCCGTTTAAAGCAACATGAGTGGCCATTTGAGCGGCCTGCAGTTTGGCTCGAGCAGCCATCATAGAGGCTTCGGGGCCAATCATTAGCCCGGTATCCCACATTTGAGCAGCTTGATAGGTGATTGCGCGGCAGGCTTCATACCAAGCTGAGTCTTCAGCTAGTCTTTCTTGGATTTGCTGAAAGGATCCGATCGGCTTGCCAAATTGTTTACGATCCTTGGCATATTGTGTGGCTAGTTCGAGAGTTGCGCGGGCAATTCCAAGAGAAATGCCGGCAATCGTGATGCGTTCGAGGTCGAGATTTCGCATCATCATTTTAATGCTTGCGTCTTCGGACCCAACTCGGTTTTCAACAGGTACTCGGCACTGATCAAAAACAAGTTCCCCTGTTGGGGAAGCCCGCATTCCCATTTTCGAGAATTTTTTTCCCGTAGAAAATCCAGGCATCGATCGGTCGATCAGAAATGTAGAAATCGCTTTTCGACTATCATCGGTCTTAGCATAGCAATAGAAAACATCGCCATTGGGACCATTGGTGATCCATGTTTTTGAACCATTTAAAAGATAGTATTCGGAAGGTTTGGATTGTGTGTCCTTGTGAAGAGCTGCGCGAGTTTTCATGCCGAGAGCGTCTGAGCCGGCATCCGGTTCAGACATTCCCATTCCTCCGAGCCATTCACCTGAGATGAGTTTCGGAAGGTATTTCTTTTTTTGATTCTCAGAGCCGTTCAAGCCAATTTGATTTACGCAAAGAATAGAGTGAGCCAAATAAGACAACGTTGTTGAAGCGTCGACTGCTCCCATTTCCTCCATCGCAATGGTGGCGGCAACTGCTCCCATGCCAGCACCTCCGTCCTCTTCGCGGACGGTGATTCCGAGAAGGCCTAATTCCCCCATTTTAAGAAAGGCTTCTCGATTGAATCCCTGTTCGTCGTCTAGTTTTTCGATGCAGGGGGCTAAGGTAGCCTTGGCAAAACCACGGACCGTTTCCTGGAGCATTCGTTGCTCGTCAGAAAAAAACCACATAGAGATGACTCCTTTATCTGAACGTGTCATACTTCAAACAATGGTAGGGGGCGAAGCAAATTCTTATCCGATACAGTTGTTAGTAAACTATTGGGAAATCCGGCCTTCTTTGATCGGAGCTCGATTGGATGAGCTCATTCGTCAAGGGGTGTCGCACATCGCGACTTTTGTACCTTGGCAGGTAGTGGAGGCGGATATTTCTCATGCTTTGACGCGCTTGTTACTGGCGGCCAGTGAAAAGAAAATGACTGTTTCACTGATTTTAACCCCAGAGGTGGGAGTTCATTTCCCGTTCTCGGGTTTGCCAAAAGATATTGTGTCGCGTCAGGAGATTCTTGCGAAGCATAGCGAGGATGGGCCGGTGATGGCAAATTTGCCACCGAATCGGTTTGCGCTTCCATCCATCTCTGCTCCAGAATTTACCAAGCGTTACTCGAGCTTTTTAGCTCGGATGGACAGCTTGCTTGCAGATTTTTCGCGAACTTATGGAAAGTCTCTCGATTCAATCCAAGTGATCTTAAGCGGCAGTTTTTGGAAGTATTATCGAGGACCTCATCAATCCTATTCAAAACCTTTTGATGGGATAGGGGGAGATTTTTCGTCCTCAGCGATGCTGGAATACAGGCACCGGGTTGAATATTTCTATGCTCACCCTGAGTTTTCCGATCCAAATCCTGCGGCTGCAAATCGCTGGAAAACTCGAGCCATGGAAGATGTCAATCAGAGATGGTTTAATCAACAATCTGAAGCTGTTTTTCGCCAAAGGACTTTTCATCAAATTCGCAGAAAAGCCATGGGAGCCCCAGTTCGGGAGGTAGAACTTTTTACACCCGAAGCAGATCCTGGTCTTACGTATGTTCACTTTCTGCAGACACTTGCAGGTGGGCACGGAGACTTCGCAAAACTTTCGTCACTCATTGATGAATCAGCAGCATTTGCTTCGATGGGTGCAAGCGCAACGGCGGAATCTTTTATTCATTGGAGTTCTTTAGGAAGTTTTCATTCTTTGGCGGATTCTGAAAAACAGTTTTTAATTCTAAAATCCCTTCTCATCATGGGCGGAATGGGGGGCGGGATTTTGATCGATGAAGATGAGTGGTTCTCTTTATCTAGGAGTTTTCGCACGCGAGCCGAGGCCTTTGCTCGAGCGATCTCTCGGGGGGAATTATCTTTACTGAGCCGTGTATTTTACTTAACTCCCCACCTTTGGTCCAATGCGGGTCCTCTGTGGACACATCTTTCTGAAAAATTAGGATACGAAGCACGAAAAATCGCTTCGCTCGATGTGTTGGCGGGTGAGCGTGATGCAACGTTGTTGATCGTGGATCCAAAATTCGTGATGACTCGTGAAGTCATTCAAAAACTGACTGCTTGGGCAAGAGCAGGGCGCGTTTTAGTTTTGCCGAAAACGGATCTTTACACCGAGTCGGCTCGCGCTGAGTTTGATGTGATTTTAGAGCGTTATGAACGTGGGACTCAAGCAAGAAGAATGGAGATTGATTTAGGTGTACGTTATCGAGTTCATCATCTAGGAGTGGGGCTAGGAGATGGACAGGTGGTGGTTCACGACGTGCCACCAGTGTTAGCTCATTCGAGCGAGTCAAATCATGCTGGGCAAATGTTTATTTCAGCAATGCTTGGCCTTGCGGGACTTGAGGAGTACTGCAAAATCAGTGATGTTCGTCTCACTAGAATTCCGCTTTGGGTAAAAAACGGCAAAAAATTAGGTCTTTTTGTCATGAATGGCACTCGAAGGCAAATCGCTGCAGATGTCATTTTTCCGCGGTCAGTAGAAGTGTCAGATTTAGCAGTTGCCGTTTCAGCGACCTCTTCGTCGAGAAATAAAACTCCTGTTCCCGCTCATCGGTTTACTTTGGAGGTTCCACCTAATGGAGTATTACCTCTTCAAGTGGGGGGAGTTTCTCTCAAAGGCACTCAAGAAAAATTGTGTACGGTGATGGATGACAGTGCATTGATTTCGGATCCCGAAAGTCTTTTTGATAAAACAAAAAATCAGATTGAAAACTCACTTCGTTCAGGAGATTTGAATCTATGGAATTGACTTATGACTGGCGGAGTTTTCAGTCATTTTTCGAGCCTAAGCGTAAAGGATCAGGAACTCCCGAACAAGAATCTTCTCCCATTTATCTAGTGACTAAAAATGATAAAATCCTTTCAGTCTTTTCAGAAGGGGCGGATCTATTAGAATGGGTGGGTTCGACCTATCAGGAACTTGCTAGTCAAATCACCTATCGGGAGTTGATTGTTTTTTCCCGTGATCAAGTGGATCGTTGGATGCAGGAGTCTCTTCAGTACCCACATTTTTACGATCAGAACGAATATCTCAAACAAAATGCGACACCTCAGGTTTTTTCACGGGGTCGATTTAAAAAAAGCTCGAAGCCAATGGCACTGAAATATGCAGTTGAGCTGCCGGTGGTTAGGCATTTTGTTCTTGAGGCGCTTCAAAGTTGGTGGACTCATGTTATGCCTTCGGCTTTTGGATTATTTATCCGCCTCGAAAAGCCAAGTGAGAGTGGGGCGGGGATGGCTTTTGGTAGATCAGACGCAGATCGAGAGCTTTTTCTTATTATTCGTCGAGGAAAGATCGATCATTTCTGTGAGCCTGATCTCTCAGTATTAGGAAATATTCGAGTCAAGCAGCCTGGCGATGTAGTGAAATACCTGTCAGAGAAATATTTAGTTCCTGTTCAAGGTGTTTTTGTCCCTACGACAAAATGGAATGAATGGTCAGAATCTGAAAGGCCGTGGAAGCAAGTGGCTGCTGCACTTCGAGGCGGAAAAAATGCTCAGTTGAAGCTTGTGCCTGCGCATTGGGGACTTTCTACTTTGATTCATTTACGTGGGATTTTCGGTGTTTAGTTCTGTACTTTTATTTCATTGAAAACAACTCAGTAAAAAAAATAGACAGTCGACCAATTCTTGATCCTTAAATCCTGAAAAAAGGCACTAAATCTCGCAGTTTGATGGGTATATTTATTGCTCCTGAGACGGTTTTTGTTCAGGAGTAGGCATGAAGATTCAAAAGTTGAGTGCGCGGTTGGTAGTGATTGCGATCGGTTTTTTTACTAGTCTTTGGATCAATCACCCCGTGATGGCTTTTACTTTTCTAACATGGGAAGACGCTCAGTATCTCAGAGCGCCGATCAAAATCAGTTATTTATCTAAAAGTTGTCGTTCTATCGGGATTTCTGATGATGACATGAATTTTTATATTCAGAGTGTAATTAAAAATTATTGGGGCCAAGTTCAAGACACTACTTTGGAGTTAATAGTTGGGGATTTACTGGATCGACCCTTTTTTAAAAATGGGGCATTTTTGACAGAACGAATGACTGTCAATACCATTCACGTGGGGTGCATCGCGTACGGTGATGGAGTTTCAGAATTTAAGAAAACTTCAGATGGATCGGTGACCGGAGGAATCGGAAAAGTATTTTGTGAAAAAGACGGCGAATGTAGAGGTTATGTATTCATCAATGGTGATCCAGATCAGGTTTCTAGAGTGGGACGGTCCTATTCAAGGCAATTTGTTGGAATTTTAGCACATGAAATTGGACATGCTTTGGGTTTAGGGCATAGTCAGAAACTAGGAGCTTTGATGTCCGATGGTGCGTCAGGATTTGTAAATTTTTACGGCTTAAAAAAAGATGATCAGCGGGCCATTCAAACTCTGTTTTCGACTCATCCCCCTGATTCAATGAAACAGCTGATCGAATTTAAATGGGGTGAAAATGAAAAGAGAGAAGAGCAATTTGCGGAAATAGCAAGTCGTGCCTGGATGAATTCCGGTTTGCTGAAAGCTATTTATTCAGATCCTGTAGATCAAAAAAAACAATGTCATCGATTTACAAATGCTATCCTCAATGATCCATTGATTTATGATTTTTTCGGAGAAGTAGATTTTTATGAGAAGAGCAAAACAATTGGGATGTTCTTTTTTAAAGTCTGCCAAGAATTAAACTCAAGTCCTTTGCGCGCATTAGATCAGGAAGTCATTCAAGAACGTATTTTTAAGAAACTTTTCCAATCATGAGAGAGGATGTTTCTTTTTGATTTTGAGTCGTCGAATAAAAAGGAAGAGTAAAATAAAAGGTACTTCCTTTTTCAACTAGGCTCTTTACCCAAATTTTTCCGCCATGTGCTTCGATGATCCCTTTAGCAATTGAAAGTCCTAGCCCTGAGCTTGATTTTTTATTTTGGCTCTCGTGCCAATGCCAATCAAAAATTTTATGCAAATATTGAGGGGCTATTCCACATCCAGTATCTGTAATCGAACAAAGAAGATGGTTATCTTCGCTTTTGACTCCCACTTCAATTGAACCCCCACTGGGCGTGAATTTAATTGCGTTTCCGATGAGGTTAGAAACAGTTTGGGAAATGCGCTCGTGATCAAAATAGCATTGGATTTGATCGATATTCGAGAATCGAGTGTAAATCTCGATGTGTTTTTGTTTGGCCATAGGTTTTAGCATCTCTATGGTTTCTTGAATCAGAGGCGCGATTTTTCCTAATTTTTGTTCGAGCACTAAATGACCTGAAGTAATTTTACCAAAATCCAGAATGTCTGAGATCAAAGAATTCATTCGATAGGTAGAGTTTTGAATGTTTTCCGTTAATTTTTTAATCAGATGAGAATTCTCTGCTGCAGATTTTGTTCTAAGTAAAAGGCTAGTATTGAGTTGAATCGAGGTGAGAGGGTTTTTTAAATCATGGGCTACAATTGCCATTAAGTTTTCGCGAATCTCAATCGACTTTTGTGCCTCCGCATAAAGTGCGGCATTTGAGAGTGCTTGTCCAGCTTTTGAGCTGATGTCCTCGGCGAGTCTTAGATGAGTCGAATTAAAACTTCTGTCTGGCTGGGTAGAGAAAAATGAAATCGTGCCTAAGACTTTATGGCGAGCAATTAAAGGAATGATGATGAAAGAATGGATCCCTAGATTTTGAAAGCAGTGAATTTCGTCGAATTCATCAGGGTTTGAAGTTTCGGACATTAAATCAGGTGAGCATGAGATGGGGTGTTGAGGAATGAGGGTGAGACGAGAGTAGCTTTTTAAATCAGAAAAAAGACGCTTTTTACCCGTCTCAAGCACATGGTTGATGATGGGCGAGGGTTGATTATGTTGCTGTGGACAAATTTTAAAGTGTTGTTCGGCAGTTTTTTTCCATTCAGGATCCGAATGACTTAATAAATGTACCTTGAGTTCGCCTTTTTTATTTACAAGATGGATCGAACAACCATCCGCAAGTTTTGGAATAGAAAGGTGGATGAGTTGCTCGAGGATAGTCCGCGTTTTCAGTGATTCATTTAATGTTGTAGTTGCATGGGTTAAGAAATCGAGTTGATCGCGAGTTAATTTGAGTTGAAGTACTAAAGAACGAATGTAGGAGCCTAGTCCGTTTACAGAAAGTGCTACTAAAAGATAGAATGTGAGTCGCGCTACATCGGATGTAAAAGTCCCTAGTCCAAAAGTAGTCAGTCCTATTGAAAAGAGTCCAGGGCCAAAGCCCCCATAAATTGAACTCAGTAAAACCGCAGCGATTGGGAGTGCGGCGAGAGAATGAATTAAAAAAGCTCTCTTGGTTTCAACGATGAAAAGAGTAATGATCGAAAGTAGAAAGGCGATTAAATAGCAAAAAAAGCGATTGCGTTCGACTTTGATCGAGAGGTAGTGATGCATGACCATCAAGATGGACAAGTAGTTAGGTCTCATGCGCAAAGCTCATATAACAGTGGGAATGTTTGAATTCAATAGGTCACCTCTTTGCTTAGGGTGAATGAAGTGTATAGTGAATTCGTTGAATATAAAGGGTGTATTGGAGTCTGAGATTCTTCTATTGAAAAGTGTACCCAAAACCGTTAAGAATCCGACAAGAATGATCTATTTTCAATCCTTGACTCAATCCGAATTAGCAGATCTTTTACTACCGATTAGTCGGCCAAGAAAACGAGCTCGAGTTTCTTCCGAAGAAGGCCAAAGCGGCGACGAGATTGAAAACCTTCAGACAGCTAAGCGTGCTCGTTATCGTGCTCAACAAATTTTTCATTGGGTTTATCAGCGACATGTCATTGAATGGGATCAGATGTCGGATCTCTCTAAAGACCTTCGGAGCTGGCTTAAAGAAAATGTTGAAATTTTTCGTCTCAAACAGATTCATAATCAGCAAGCTTTAGATGGTACTCATAAGTTTCTTTGGTCTCTCCCTGATGGAAAAACGATTGAGAGTGTGATTATTCCAGCTGCTCTTCAAGAAAAAGAGACCGTTGATGCTGAAGGAGATCTTGAGCGCTTTGCAGGGGCGCCTACTCAAGCTGAATTTAATTCCGGTCAATGGTCTCGTTTAACAGCCTGCATTTCGAGCCAAGTAGGTTGCGCCATGGCTTGCAAGTTTTGTCTGACGGGCGTGCAAGGGCTGGATCGACATCTTCAAGTTCACGAAATTGTGACGCAAATTTATGAGCTGAGGCGATTAGCTCCGATTACTAATATTGTTTTCATGGGCATGGGTGAGCCACTTCATAATGTCGACAATGTTGTTAAAGCTTGCCAAATTCTGCTTGATCAAGATGGATTAAATTTTTCTAAACGAAAAGTGACAGTGAGTACGAGCGGATTAGTTCCAGGTATTGAAGAACTGGGTAAGCGAGCAGATGTTTCTTTGGCTATTTCGCTCAATTCTTCGAATGACGAGCAGCGCTCGCAAATCATGCCAGTGAACAAACGTTGGAATCTTGCAGCACTTCTCGATGCTTGCCGTAAATACCCTCTGGGTCCTCATCGTCGCATTACTTTCGAATATGTGATGCTTCGCGGGTTTAATGATTCATTAGAGGATGCTGCACGTGTAGCAAAACTTCTTCGAGGTATCCCATCTAAGGTTAATTTAATTCCATTCAATGAGCATCCGGGAAGCGATTTTAAACGTCCGAGTGATGATACGGTCCGCAAATTCCAAGAATATTTGATTGAGCGTGGGTACACGACCACTGTGAGGATCTCTCGGGGTCGAGATATTTTGGCTGCTTGCGGTCAGTTGCGCAGTATTTTTGGAACAGCGCGTGGCACTGAGAAGCATCGCGATTATCAAGGACAGGTAGATACGGGTTCGGTCAGCGTTTAATCTCTAACTTCGATTTCAAGCTGAAGATCGTTTCGATTTGGGAAGCATTGGCAAGCTAAGCGCCATCCGTCGGCGAGTTCTGCTGGAGTCAGGTGCTTACGTTCTTCGTCTGTGATGGGTGAGAATGCTTCGTTGAATTGAGGAAGGCGAACTCGATCTCCTCCGCAAACTCCATGTCCTCCGCAACGACTACCAATCTCGAGTTCAATGCATTGAGCGTGCGCCAGGAGATTGAGTTGAGATTCGCAGAGAGTTGAATCAAAAAGTTGCTGTTTTTTTCGAAAAAAAAGCGTCATGAGCGAATTCGTGAGCCTTGACGGCATTGATGCGCGTTTAAAGCATCTCTGAGTTGATTGTGGGGTGCCCATCGATCTTTGCTCCAATCAGGAGCGATGCATTCGTCTTTGTGCGTAGCTGTTGCGCAGAGTCTTTCGAGGTAGATCGAAGGAGAGAGGTGTTCAATGAACTCAATCACTTTTTCTGCATATTCATTGATCGAAAGTGTTGGAAATGGATTTTCGCGAAAGCGTTGTGCGAGTACTGTGTGTTCGAGAATCATCAGCTGATGTAGCTTAGCTCCCCGAACTCCCAAGTCATTGAGAAGAAGTGCGGCATCGCGTGCGGTATGAAGCGAATCAGGAGGAGATCCAAAAATCAGGTGAGCACAGGTGTGGACATGGGGTGCTCGTACTTGAAGTCGTTTTAAGGCGTCAATGGAACATTGTCCATCATGGCCACGATCCAGCCAAAGGAGGCTTGGGTCTTCAAATGATTGAACGCCGAGTTCGAGAGAAACATACGTTTTTTGAGCAAATTCTTCGAGAAGGTCAAGAACAGGATCAGGAAGGCAATCGGGTCGCGTACCGATGCAAAGGCCCTCGATTCTCGGATCCTGGAGGGCGGCTTCGTAGAGATCACGCAAATAATTCAGGTCCGCATAGGTATTGGTATAGCTTTGAAAATAGGCGAGGAAGTGGTCTGCATTGAATCGTTGTTGAATCTCTGGAAGCCGGGCTTGAATTTGTTCACGAACATCTTTGCCCCGTCCTTGTTTGCCAAAAAAGGAACCCGAGCCTCTGAGGTCACAGAATGCGCAGCCTTGCTTAGCAATAGATCCATCCCGTGTGGGACAGGTCAATCGACTCGAAACAACAATTTTGTACGTCTTTCCACCAAAAATTTCTTGGAGGTAGCGGCTATACGGGTAATGCGTTTCCACTGGGAATACTAGTGGCCTTTCTTGCTATTTCTGGCTGCTTTTCCGCTCGTTCTTGCAGGAGCTGCATGGACTGCGGGCGTAGGGGCAGGACGATTTTTAAGTTCTTCAATGGCTTTAGCCAGTAATTCAAGTGCTCCACGTTGACTTTGAATCGCACGAGTCATCTCTTCAAGAAGGCTTTTAACCTGTTCATCAGTCTGATTGATGGTTTTGATTTGAGAGTCTTGAGCCTGAAGCTTTTTTTGCATTTCGGCTTGGGCGGTTTGGAGAGAATCGAGTTGCTGTTGGATTGCTTGCTGTCCAGGGCAGCTAGGCATGCTCATTCCTAATCCGATCATTGCGGCAGCAAAGGTTAACCATTTTAGGTTCGGCTTCATGAGTTCTTTCCTCTTCCTGCTTCTTAGAACATGAATTTTTTGTTGGCAATATTAGTCAGAATAGCAACTCCAATAATTGAAGTGACTAAAGATGACCCTCCATAACTGAGAAAGGGGAGGGGGACTCCGACAATAGGTAAAAGTCCCATGACCATGCCCATGTTGACAAAAATGTGCCAAAAAAAGATTGTGACTATCCCCAGGGCCATTAAAAGACCGAATTTATCGTGAGATTGATAAGCGACCGAAAGGCCATGAGAGACAAATAAAAGATAACAAGTCACCAAGACCATGCATCCGACAAAGCCCCATTCTTCGCTAAAAACGGAGAAAATAAAATCGGTGTGATGTTCAGGAATAAAGTTCAGTTGGCTTTGGGTTCCTTTTTTATAGCCTTTTCCGACGATTTGTCCGCTTCCCACCGCAATCATCGATTGAATTGAATTATAGCCCGAACCCTTGGGGTCAGAAGTGGGGTCAATAAAGGTGACTAAGCGTTGTTTTTGATAAGGTTTGAGTCCGAATTGATAAATCGTTGGAAGCGCGATTGCTCCTAAGATCGCCAAAACTGCCAAAGTCTTTGCATCAATTTTTAAAAAGAGCATCATACTCCCAAAGGTAAGGAGAATGATCAAAGCAGTGCCTAAATCAGGTTGCATCATGATGAGTAAGCTTGGAATCAGCACTAGTAACGAAGGCAAAATGAGATCTCGAATGCGATAGCCGCCTACATTGCGGTCTCGTTCGAAATATTTGGCCATGCAAATGACCAAAGAGAGTTTCATGAATTCCGAGGGTTGGATCCGAAATGCACCAAATCCAATCCAGCGTTTTGCGCCTAAGGTTGATTTTCCTGCCACTAATACGGCAATTAAGAGAAGGAGGTTGGCAAAATAAATAGGGTAAGCCAAACGAGATAAAAGAGAATAATGAGTCATGAGGATGAGTGCAGTGATCCCCATTCCGATACCAAACCACATCGCTTGATTTTTAAAAAGTCCGAATGATTTGTCTTGAACGCCGGTGGCGCTGATTAAATTAGCGATCCCGATTCCAAAAAGGACTAACTCCAAAATCAGAAGGTTCCAGTTAAATTTTTTAAGCTCCTCGTCATACATTCCAACGCGCATAGAGCTTTCATCGAGGACTTGAGGGGTTTCCATCCAGCTATGAGTCATGTGTTAATCCTCCTCTGATGTGGTAGGTGATGTGGTAGGTGATGTCGCAGGTTTCGATTGTGATGAGATCGGAATTGTGGGTGGGAGAGGAAGAGCGAGAGTCGATTCTTCCGGCAAAAATTCATTCCGATCGGGGGCGAGATCTTCTTGTTCGCTTGTTGAAGTTTGGGCTCGATCCGCTATCGATTTTTCTAAATCAGAGAGAGATACTTTTTGTCCCTGATTTTTGAGGCGTTGTGCAATCGCTTTTTCTCCATAGACTTCGGGGTAATATTTTTCGAGATAAGTTTTGATGACTGCTCGAGCGATCGGAGCTGCTGCAGAAGCTCCATGGCATCCGTGCTCTGCGATCACGGCAACAGCAATTACAGGGTCTTTTAGAGGGGCAAAGCCTACAAAAAGAGCATTGTGCCGGTCTTGAAATCTTAAGTTTTCGCACTTGGCATAAAGTTTATCGGCGGAGAGTCGAATGGTCTGGGCGGTTCCTGTTTTGCCGACAAAGTCGACTCCAGGGATGCGCGAAGCATGCGCTGTTCCATGAGCGCTGTTAATCACTCCCCAGAGACCTTGTTTGATGAGTTCTTTAGTTTTTGGAGAAAGATGAAGTTTTCCGATAGTCTCAGGTTTAAATTCTTTGAGAATCTCACCCTGATTCGATTCTATCTCTTTGACAATGTAGGGGCGGTAGAGGGTTCCTCCATTTGCTACAGTGGCATACATATTTGCCAGTTGAAGAGCAGTTGTAAGAACAAAACCTTGACCAATGGCGGCATTGAGCGTTTCGCCGGTATTCCAAGGTTGATTGAAGCGTTTACGTTTCCATTCCTCAGTAGGAATGAGTCCTGGAACTTCGCGAGCGAGATTAATTCCGGTCTTTTTACCCAGTCCGATATTGATTGCCCACTTTGCGATGTCGTCAACACTCTTGAGTTTTAAAGCTAACTTATAAAAGAATACGTCACACGATTGAGTGAGCGCACTCACTACGTTCATGTTGCCGTGACCATGTTTGCTCCAACAATGAACGACGCGATTCCCAATTCGCATATTTCCGGTGCAGTTAAAGGTCGTTTTCTCGTCGATCAGGCCTTCTTCGAGTCCTGCAATGGCTGTGAGAGTTTTAAACGTAGATCCTGGAGGATAGTGATCTTGGATCGTTTTATCGCGAAGAGGATGATTAGGATTATTTAAAAGTTTGCTCCAAAGAGCAGGAGAGATTCCGCGAGAAAACTCCGTGGGATCAAATGAAGGACGAGAGAGCATTGCCAGAATCTCGCCACTTCGAGGATCAATTGCGACGAGTGAGCCGATTTTATCTCCAAAGGCGTTGTGCGCAGCCAGTTGTAGATCTTGGTCAATGGTCAAAACGAGGTTCTTGCCAGGTAAGGCTGCCTTGTTAGAGTAGTTACCTAAAACTTGTCCTTTGTTTCGATCAAACTTAATGCGACCTAAGGCGTCGACTTCTTTTAATTCTTCTCCGTCGATTCCACGGAGAGTTTCTTCCATTTTTTGTTCGAGACCAAATTTTCCAATATTGTCTCCTAGTTTGTATCTAGAAGAAGTTTTATTGATTTGAGGAAGTTCAGAAGAATTAACCTCTCCAATATAACCTAAAAGATGAGATGCGATTTCGCCGTAAATATTGGTGCGTTTGATTTCTTCGCGAACCTCTACGCCCGGCATTTCGATTTTCCATGACTCGATTTCAGCAACTTCGTCTCGCGTGAGGTCAGTCTTGAGTTTGACTGGCATGAATGAAGGTTGAAATCTAGCCTTTTGAAGGATTTCTTCGATCTCACTTTTGGGCATGTGGATCAGTTTGGAGAGACGAGTCAAAACTTGCTGAGTCTGTTTTGACTCACGCATGTATTGAGGAATGATCTCGAGGTCAAAAGCAGGCCTGTTATCGATCAAGAGTGTTCGATTGCGATCAAAGATCATTCCTCGAGGAGCGTTGACTTTGACTCTCTTAATTCGATTTTCTTCAGAGTAATGCCGCATTTTTTCACCAGAGAGAATCTGGAGAAAAACCAAACGTCCGACCATCAATCCAAGGCCGAGAAAGACGGCTGCGTAGAGATAGCGAAATCGATCTTGAAGCTCGCGAATCTGTTCTTCTTGTCCTAGGAATGCCATGTCTTCTCGATGCCTTCTTAGATTTCGGAGATTCCCATCTGGTATTCGTCATCGAGGTAAATTTCGTCGTTGTCCAGCGGAGCGATTCGATTTACCCAAATGGTCTTATAAGTTTTTTGATCAAAACGATTCAGCCCATGAAATACCCATTGACTGATCAATCCATTCATCAAAGCCCCTGGAATGATAAAGCGTAGAGTATGATCCCATTTGCCTATACTAATTCCAAGTAGGTACACAATGCCGAGAGAAAATATCTTTGAACTGAGTGAGGCAATTACGGTGAGACCTTGAAACGTTTTAAAGTCTCGAATTACTAGAATGCGAGCGGACCACCGAACAAGGAGGTAAATCAACATATAGGTGATCAGGTACAGTCCACGGGGGGATGCACTGTGAGTTTCAGCAATATTAGCTAAAATAAGAGTGAGCACGCCCCCTTCAGCAAAACTGCGTCGAAGAGCAGACCAAAGAACGATGAGCAGTACTAAGTCGGGCTGCAAATAAGGAAGAACCCAGAAGGTAAAAAAGGAAGTCTGGATTGCCACTCCAAGCAAAGTCAAAAAGATGAGAATAGGGCTATTGAGGAATCGTAAAAACGCCCGGTTCATTGCTTGATCATTTCCTTTTTCTTGCTATCCGGAGCAGATTTAGAAAGGAGCGGAAGTGGGACAGAAGGGGGTGCAGGAGGAGGGGCTAGGTTCTCATTTTGAATGATGACCAAGACTTCTTCTAATTTTGAAAAATCAACACTAGGTCGAACTTCAACCTCTTGTGTGATACCAAAGGGTTTACGACGAACTTTAGACACAGTTCCCACAGGTACGCCTTTTGGAAAGATTCCACCTAAGCCACTTGAAATTAAAACGTCGCCAGGGAGAATATCGTCTGTTCTCAGGGTGAAGCGAAGTTGACAAGTCTCTTCGGTTAACCCTTCGATTACGCCGCGTGCTCGAGATCGTTCATTGATGGCGTCTACTGCCGAGTTTAAGTCGAGGACGATGACCACATCACTCGTATGAGAGGTGGTTCGCAAAATTCGACCGACTATTCCTTCATGGGTGACCACAGCCATATTTTTATGGATGCCAGAGGATTCGCCTCTGTTGATGCGAAGGGCGCGAAACTCTGTTGAGACGTCCTTTGCAATCACCCGAGCGACTACGGATTCGGTTTTAAACTGTTCGATGAATTTGAGTAGCTTGCGAAGTCGTATGTTTTCTTGCTCAGCTTCTTTTAAGCCCGCAATGGTATTTAAAAGTCGACGATTTTCTTCTAATAAGTCGAGATTATCTTGTTGGGTGCCCCAGAGGTAAATATAATTTTGGAATCCAGAGGAGATTTCTTCTAGTGCCCAACTCATGGCTGATTGGATGGGTGAAGTGATCGCCACAACCGCCCGGTCAAAAAAAAAGTAATTGTGTGGAGATCGCGTCGAAGTATCGATCGCAATCACAGGGACCAGGATGAATAAAAAAAGAATGATGTAAAATCGGTATTCTTTCAGGTACTTGATCATGAGTGTGACCCGGTTGATCTCCCGCCGATCTGTTAGCTAAACTCTAAGTTAATGGGAGTGTCTAGGTTTTGGATGCTCCCCAGATATTTCAGAAGTTGATGTTGTTAATGTAGCGATCTCAACTGAGTATTGCAACGGCAAGAGATCAGGATAAAGAAGAAAAATCAATTTTTGAAATTCTTTAAGAGAGAGTGGACTAGCAATCTCAGGCTTTCAGTGGGATAGTTGCAGTACGTGATAAACAAAAGGTTGAAGGGGTTATATCCATGCTAAGTTGGATTCGAGAGAAGTTTGGAACAGTGGTCATTAGCGGTATCATTGGTTTCATTGCTTTTGTTTTTCTCTTTTATGGGGTTTTTAGCCCTAAATCGACCCAAGGTCTCCATGAGGGGGCGGTCGCGGGTTTGGTGAACGGTGATGCGGTCACCCTGTCCGAATTTAATCGCGAGTACAATCGTCGCGTAGAAATGTATAAAGAAGCCGCCGGCGGAAAATTGACCGAGGAGCAGCTTGAATCATTTCGTCTTAGGGAAACCGTTTTTGATGATTTGGCGCGGCGAAAACTCATGGTTCAGGAAGTCAAAAGGCAAAATTTAATTGCTCCTGATGACCAGGTGATGGAAGCGATTCGTGCAATACCGGCATTTCAGAAAGAAAAGAAGTTCGATATCATTACTTATCGCCAGGTTCTGGAAGCCAATCAATACTCACCCGGTGTGTTTGAAAATTTGGTTCGAGATGATCTTTCGGCCCAACTTTGGGATCGTTATTTTACAAAGCGCGTCTGGGTTTCTAATGAAGAAGTGAAGCATGAATATCAGGTAACTGAAGATAAGCGAAAGCTCAAATATGTTTTATTAACCACTGAAGCTGCTCGTAAGCTCGTAGATATTAGCACAGCAGATGTTCAGAAGTATGTTGGTGAGCCTGCTAAGTTCAACTTGATTAAGTCACAATACGAGTCCAGAAAAGAAACAGTCTATAAAGGCAAAACCTTAGATGAGGTAAAAGACTCGATTGCTCGAGATTTGATTGCCGGCGATAAAATGAAAGATGTTCAGAAAGCTAGCGATGATCTTGCAGCTAAGGTTCTCCCTCTTCTTCAAGCATCAGCGAGTTCTGATGCTGCTGTCAATGCTTTGCTTAAAGTCGTGGGTGCTGAACTGAAAACAACGGATTGGTTAACTCGCACAAATCCTTATGTTCCTGGAGTTGGAGAAGTTTCTGCTATTTTAAAGGATGCTTTCTCTAAAGCAGGCTTAGGGCCTCAAGCTAAGAAGTACTCTGTTGCGGCGGGTACGTTGATTGCGGTTGTAGTCGACACTCAAAAGCCTGATCTCGTGCAATTTGAAGCAAAGCGTGAGGAACTCTTTAAAAAGATTCTTCAACGCAAGCAGCAAGATCTTTATCAAGTCTGGATGTCAGGATTGTCGCAGAAAGCCAAGATTAAGAAGAATGCTGTTGTTCTTGGACTGGAAAAATCCTAAGAGCGATTGCGCTTAAGACGGATTGGAGTGGATAAAGTCCAAGATAATCCTTAGAAATTCTTGCCTCTTCTCGAAAGGAAGTCCGTGTCCAGTGTCCTGGACTTCTCGAAATTCGATGGAGGGGTATTCTTTGAATCGTTCTATTTCAGCGTGGTAATCTTGTTCTGACCAAACGAGGCTTTTTTGACCGCGTAAGACTAAGATGGGCATTCCTCTGTGACCGAGTTCCTCGATCCACTCTCGGATCGAGGAATCTCGCACTGCGTGAAGAGTTTGAATGAGGCCTTCTTTATCGAATGGAAAAGAGAGTGAGCCATCTGGTTGTGAAACAGATACAGCCATGAGGTACTGCGCCATGGAAGGGTCAGGACAGTGCTTGTTCATGAATTCTCGGGCTTCATTTCTTGAATTGAAAATAAGTGGAAGTTTTTGGAGAAATTCAGCAAGATTTTCGCCTAGTCCACCGCCTGCAGGGCCTGCAAATCCAAGATCAACTAGAATGAGTCCTTGGATCCATGCGGGTTGAATGAAGGCTGCTGCTGCGGCGCTTCTTACTCCCATTGAATGTCCGATAATCCAAGTGGGATGAAAATCCAGTAAATCTAGGGTGTCAATCAAGTCTTGGCCAAAATCGAGAGGAGTATAAGAAGTGGTTTCTATAAATTGGCTTTTGCCGTGCCCTCTCTGATCGGGTGCTAAAACGCTGTAGTTTTCTTCGAGCATTGCTGCGATGGGACGCCAAAGTGCGCCAGTCCCGCCCATTCCATGAAGCAGAGTGATTTTTCCAACTTCAGATTGTTGTGCTGTCCACAGCTTATGAGAAAGTTTCATAATTCAAGGTTGACTCCTTAGAGTAGTAGCGTAACATGGCTCGATTTCGGTTCGTATGGGGAAGGGCAATGTCAAAACAAACCAGGCTTAAAAAAGCGGTTGTTGCGAAAAAAGCGCGAAATACGAAAATTTCGTCTGAGGTGCGATCGTCCATTGCCAATATGCTGATTTTGGCCCAATTACGAGCCGAAAAATGTGAACTAAAAGACGCTCAAGCTGCTTATACTCTCGCGCTTGAGGAAGCAAATCAAGTCAGAGATCTTCGTTCGATCATGGAAGCTCTTTCAGGGCTTTTGCGATTGGCAGGTGAAGCTCTTGATGAAGCTGAAGTTTTGCGGCTTGAAAGACAGCTGGATGTACTCATGCTTGAGCATCCTAAAGAGATTCCAGCGATGGCTTGGTATTGCAAAGGCGTCATTGCTCGACAAGGTGAGGATGTTCTCCTTGCTCAACGGTATGTGCACCGTTACCTTCGTCTTGTGAGGCGTGATCCACGAAGTGTTTCGACTTCTCAACTCTACACGCAAGAAGAAGCTGAAGCGCGTGGATGGGTGATGCTCACATTTATTCTCTGGCAACGAGGCCGTTTGAAAAGAACATTGTGGTTAGCCGAGGAGCTATTAACGCGTTATGAAACGCGAAAACTTCGTGGCATTAATGGGATGCTTTATCTGACGTTAGGAACTGTTGCAGAAAAGCAGAAGCGTTATGAAGTGGCACTCCGTTGGTTTCAAAGAGCTCATATCGCCTTTTTGAGTGAACACAATTGGTACTATCACCTCTATGTGCTGTATGGATATGCGCGTTTGGCGAGACTTCAGCAAAATTATGCGCAGGCCTATTGGCATTTAGATTTGATTGATAAAGCTGCAAGTGGATCTGAGTTTGGTCTACTGCGCCGAGAGATTGCTACCGAACGGTGTCGTTTAGAGCAAGACGCTGTAGATCTTCTGATTGATAGTCGTCAATGTATCGTGAGAACCCGCGAAGGTGGCGAAGTTTCTCTCGGTAAGCAATATGTGCTTTTGCATATTCTCGAAGTTTTATCTGCAGCTCATGGACGTGATGGAGATGATCGCGATCGAGGATTATCAAAAGCAGAGATTATTGAACGAGTGTGGAAAGAGTCTTATCGACCTGAGGCACACGATAATAAGCTTTATTACAATATTAATCGGCTTCGTAAGTTGATTGAACCGGATGTGAAGAGTCCTCAGTACCTATTGAACTGGAAAGAAGGGTATCGGCTCGCACCCGGGTTGAGAATTCATTTTGTGGGAGGGCGTCGCGTACGCGAAGGTTCGCCTGATATAGAGTCAAAAGCGAAAGAATAATGATGAGGGGAGGGTCCAGGTGGAGAGCAAGCGAATTCTAGCTTTTACGATTCTTTTCGGAATAGGCGTTATTTGCGCGGCAAGGCCGGGATACTCCATAGATCCCGAATCTGCGAAATGCTCAAAGTGTGAAGAGAAGCATCCTGTAAAAAAGCAACCTGCTTGTCATTCTGGAATTGCTGATGGCCCGATGGGTGGAGGCGGTGAATTACCTAGTCCATTCGATACAGCGAACTGGAAAGTGGAATTAGCCGATGGCGAAGCCTATCAGTTAATGGGGCGGATCGTATTGATGCAAACTCCGGGTTATGGAGAGGTCAATCGTCTCACTCCGTTTTTTCGAGTAGATTTGAATGAGCACCCTTGGTTAGCAACAGAGAAAAGGTTGAGTGATCCTTACTACCCGTTAATCGGTCCCGTAGAAGAATGGCGTCCTTATGTCAATCGCGGTAAAGTTAAATTTCCATGTATAGCTCGAGGAGTAATCAAAATAACCGGCAGTCGCCCTAGTTTCGTGATTCACCTTCAAGCTTCAGAAGACATGCCTATTCTATTTTCAGGTTCGTCGGGTTCTCAGGATTAATGGTCGATCATTGATTAATGATCATTGATATCCCTTTTCTCTGAGTAATTTTCCAGTTACCGAGGACTCTCGATCCATCAGTTGAGCGGGCGTTCCCGCTGCAATGAGATGCCCACCGTGAGTGCCTCCTCCAGGGCCGAGATCGATCACCCAGTCAGCTTGCGCGATCACATCCAAGTGATGTTCAATCATGATCACACTATGGCCGGAATCCACTAAATCCTGCATCACGGTGAGGAGTTTGCGAATATCTTCGAGATGGAGCCCTGTCGTGGGCTCATCAAAAATATAAAGCTGATTTTGCGCGTCTTGATCATCGAGAGCGGCAGCGATTTTGAGACGTTGAGACTCGCCTCCGGAGAGAGTGGTTCCAGATTGGCCTACTTGAAGGTAGCCTAGTCCTACTTCTCGAAGAATCCCAAACTTTCTTACTAAGACAGGATTGTCTCGAAAAAGTTCAAATGCCTCGTCAATGGTCGTGTGTAAAATTTGATCGACGTTTTTACTGTGGTAAGTGACATCCAGTATACTTTTTTTAAATCGCTTTCCTTCGCACTCTTCGCAAGGGAGTTTTACTTCGGCCATAAAGTGCATATCGAGGGTGATTTCGCCTTCGCCTTTGCAAACTGGGCATCTGCCGGCATCTACATTAAATGAAAAATGCTGTGCAGTATATCCGCGCCTCAAAGAAATGACTTGGTTTGCGAGAGTTTTACGAACCTCGTCCCATGCCTTCAAATAAGTGGCTGGATTGGAGCGTGAGCTTTTCCCAATGGGTGTTTGATCTAAAAGAATCACCCCATTGATTTGATCTGCTCCATAGAGATGATCAAATTGACCCACTGATTCTTCGCCTCGTGAGGAGGTAGGTTCGAATACTCGTTCGAGAGCTCGATAAAGTGTTTTGTGAACGAGCGTACTTTTTCCTGAACCTGATACTCCTGTAACTACAACAAAGCGATTTAAAGGGAATTCAACATCAATTTCTTTTAGGTTGTTTTCTCTGCACCCGGTCATTTTAAGAACGCGTTTTGCAGGACTACGCTGAGGATGGCTTCTTTTTAAAGTAAAGCTACCCGAAAGATATTTTCCAGTGAGAGAAGTGGGGTAGTTCATGAGTTTGTCGGGAGTACCTTGGCAAATGAGATCACCCCCGCGCCGTCCTGCTGCAGGTCCGAGTTCGACGAGCCAATCTGCTGCACGCATGATTTCTAAATCATGTTCTACAATCACTACGGAGTTTCCTTGATCGCGCAAGTCTTTCAGTACACGAATGAGTCGATCCGTATCTGCTGCGTGAAGACCGATCGAAGGCTCGTCTAAAACATACAGAGTTCCGCACAAACCGTTGCCCAGTTGAGTGGCTAGGTTGATTCTTTGAAATTCTCCTCCCGAAAGAGTTTTTGCGAGACGAGCCAGAGTCAAGTAGCCCACGCCTACATCTTGCAGAAAGCTGAGCCGGCGTTTGACTTGGCTCAGTACTTCGTTTGCGATTTTGCGTTGGTTTGGATTTAAGCGCAAACTTTGAATCCACTCGAGTGATTCAGAAATCGAGGTCCCTAAAGCATCTGAAATGGATTTCTCTCCGACTTTAACGGCAAGAGCTTCTGGTTTGAGGCGGCTGCCATGACAAATACTACACAGAAGTTGTGTTTGATAACGTCGGATAAAAACGCGAATGTGCAATTTGTATTTCCAACGTTTGAGCTCTTCGAAACAACCATGAATGCCTGGAAAAGTTTTGTCACCCGAGACACCATTCCAGATGATTTTGCGTTCGGCGGGGGTGAGGTCTCGGTAGCGCTTGCCGATTGAAATTCCCTGTCGTTCTGCGAATCGAAAGAGATCTTTTTGCCAATCCGAAAGCGAGGGTTTAGAAAAGGGATCAATTGCACCATTTTTAAGTGTTTTTGAAGGGTCGGGTACAATCAGGGATTCATCCAGCTCCAATGTGTGCCCAAAACCACTGCAGTTTTCGCAGGCACCAATCGGGCTATTAAACGAAAAAAGATTGGCTTCCGGAATGCGATGTTCGCGACGACATTGGATGCAGGCAAACGCGTGATCAAATTCGTGCCAGTTTTCTTCACTGTGCTCCATATCGTAAAAAGCGATTTTGCCTTTTCCAATTGCTAATGCCTGTTCGATTGAATCTAAAAGACGGCCTCGGGTATCAATGTCGGGTTTTTCAGTGAGGCGGAGACGATCGACGACCACAAAAACTTCTCCTTCGAAGTTTTCGCTTCCCTCGAGTTCTTCAATTTCCCAAACAGTCGGGTGTCCCTTTTTTTTACCGGTAGGCTTGAGTAAAATACGTTGAAAACCCTGTTCTTGAAGAATGGGGAGGATCTGAGCGAGTGAGATTGAGTTCGTTTTTTTTGTTGGGCGTCCAGTTTTTTGTGGTTTGGCTGTTTTACTTTGGACTTGAATCGGCGCCAAAATAAGAGCTTTTCGAGAGGGAAGCCATTGTTGAGCCCAGTCTAATATATTTTGAGCATCAAGACGTCGAACCTCACCTCTGCAAGAGATACAAAAAGTTTGGCCAACTTTTGCGAAGAGAACTCTCAAATAATCGACGATCTCTGTTTGAGTGCCGACAGTGCTACGCGAGTTAAGAATGGTATTTTTTTGCTCAAGTGCAATAGCCGGGGGGATATTCTCGATCGAGTCGAGATCCGGTTTGGGCATTTTTTCGAGAAATTGTCGAGTATAGGTCGAAAGACTTTCGACGTATCTACGTTGTCCTTCGGCATAGAGAGTGTCAAAAGCGAGGGAGCTTTTCCCGCTGCCGGACAAGCCGGTAATCACCGAGATTTTCCGAGGAGGAAACTCGGTGGTGATGTTTTTAAGATTATTCTGTCTGACGCCTACGAGCCGGATGGGGCGAAACATGTCGTTTTTCGATTCTATTGGCTAAAGTTTTTACAGTTTTTCGAGAGAGTAAAACACGTATTGAAATCCCCCGAATGGCTGATTCTGAAATGGCTTCAATGATTTAACTCTTATCATAAGCTTTGGTATCATGCTTGCTCAAAGAGGACCTCGCAGTCAAAGAGCTGTATGGTAGGAGTGTAGAATGTTGAAGTGGAAAGGGTTCATGAGCGGCTTGTTTTCTGGCTTAATTTCGATGAGTTTGGCAACTTTATTGTCGTTGTCTCGAAGTGAGGCCTCTTTAGTTCCTCCCAAAAAAACAGCAGAGAATGGTCGCACTGCCACTGCCATTGCCATTGCCATTGATCAGCACCTTTCTGAGATGGCCGTTGCCAAGGAACGGGATCCTAACTTTGATTCAGATATTGAACACCTTCGTCAACTTGAAGGACGCTATCAAGAGTCCTTGCCTGAGCTGAGTCATTTTCGAGGACGATCCCGAGTGGCTTCCCCTATTCAGAGAATTTTAAAACAATCTTATCGAAAATCAGGGTCAACCCACTAAGTCTGTAATTCATTTTGCTCTCTTCCTTCTTTCTGATAAGACCGCAATATTAGGTAAAATTTTGAAGGAGCGATCTCGTGAGCCAAATGAATTCAAAAGTAAAAAACATGGATCTTGCTGCCCAAGGGCGATTGAAAATCGAATGGGCTGAGAGCCGGATGCCAGTGCTGATGAAACTGCGCGAAGAAGGCCGCAAAACTCAGCCATTGAAAGGCATGCGGATCGCTGGATGCCTCCATGTCACTAAAGAAACCGCTGTTTTAATTCGTACATTAAAAGCGGCAGGCGCTGAAGTGGCTTGGTCAGGATGTAATCCTCTCTCCACTCAAGATGATATCGCAGCTGCATTGGCTGATGAGATTTCGATCTATGCTTGGCATGGAATGTCAAAAGAAGAGTTCTACTGGGCAATTGAACGTACTATCGAGTTCAAGCCTACGCTCACCTTGGACGACGGCGCTGATCTCATTTTTACCGTTCATTCCAAATTCAAAGAACTCGCTAAAACGATTATCGGTGGAACAGAAGAAACGACCACGGGTGTGCATCGTCTTCGTGCCATGGCTAAGGATGGAGCTTTACTTTATCCTGTGATTGCCATCAACGATGCCGAAACTAAATGGGACTTTGACAATGTCTATGGCACAGGTCAGAGCTCAATTGACGGAATTATTCGCGCTACCAATGTTCTTCTTGGTGGCAAAGTTTTTGTGGTCGCAGGTTACGGTCATTGTGGCCGTGGTTGCGCGATGCGTGCTCGCGGTATGGGTGCTCGAGTCGTTGTCACCGAAGTTCAGCCAACCGCTGCATTGAAGGCTGTTCTTGAAGGTTTTGAAGTTATGACGATGGATGAAGCGGCCAAGATTGGCGATATCTTCATTACTGCTACAGGGATGAAAGACGTTGTGGTTGAACGTCACTTTGCGTCGATGAAAGATGGAGCCATTGTTTGCAATACTGGTCACTATGATTGCGAACTGAATCTTGGCCAATTGAAAGGTATTTCTAAGTCAGTACGGGAAGTCCGTCCAAATAATGAAGAATATACATTGAAAAATGGCAGGAAAGTTTTTGTTCTTGCTCAAGGACGTTTGGTCAATCTAGCGGCAGCCGAAGGCCATCCTTCTGAAGTGATGGACATGTCTTTTGCAAATCAATATCTCGGTATGGTTCGATTGGCTCAAGAAGGCCGCAATATGAAGCCTACAGTTTACGATATTGATCCTGCTCAAGATCAGGATATTGCTCGTGTGAAGCTTCAAGCTTTGGGAATGGGTTTAGATGAACTTACTCCTGAGCAGAAGTGCTATGCGGACGATTATTCTGCAGGTACCTGAGAATTTCTTCTGAGCCTAAGGGGAGGCTTGAATGGCTTTAACTCACTCAGAAAGCGCTCAATTAGGAAGTCTAGCACCAGATTTCGCTCTGCCGGGAACGGATGGAAAAATCCATCGGCTGAGCGATTTCCGTAATGCTCAAGTCATCGTGATTGTGTTTATGTGCAATCACTGCCCTTACGTCAAAGCAGTTCACGGGAGGATCAATGCTCTTGCCCGTCAGTATCTGGATCAGGGTGTTGCAGTGATGGGTATTAATTCTAATGATGCAGTTCGGTACCCTGATGATAGCTTTGAAGCGATGAAGCGTGTGGCTCAAGAAAACAGATATGGTTTTCCATATTTATTCGATGAGTCTCAACAAGTTGCTCGTGCTTACGGCGCCGTTTGTACCCCTGACTTTTTTGTATTCAAAAATGAAGCGATCGGTTCAGGCGTTCCTCGCTTTGCTTTAAAGTACCGTGGTCGTCTCGACGACAATTGGAAAGATGAAAGTGCTGTCACTCGCAAAGATCTGAGTAGGGCTTTAGATGCCTTGTTAAAAGATCAATCTGTTTTATCCGAACAGATTTCATCCATGGGATGTAGCATTAAGTGGAAGTAGAGTCGTTGGGAGTGAGTTCTTCGTAAGGGAGGGGCTCACTTCGACCTACTGTTTTCCAAATTTTTTCTTCTTCAGGGGCGATGTAGAGTCGCGTGATTTCTCGCTTTTCGCTGTAGCGTTGAAAGAGATCCGTACATTGCTCAAGAGGGATGACGCTCGGTTTGCTGTAGTGATTATCGTAACGCACAAAAATCGGATCACCCGGTTTTCTAAAATATTTCGAAAGCTCACTGGTGGATGTGGCTTTGAGATAGGTTACATTTTCAGCGGAGAGTTCAGCCTGAAGGCGATCCAGTAACTGCTTTTGTGCAAGATCAGCGGTGGGCGTGGCGGGAATCCCACTGTGCAGCTCGATGAGCATTCGATAGGGGCGTCGTTCGACTATGCGGCGTGCCCAAGGGTTGGATTGAGCTGCTAAGTGAGCATACAGTTGAGCATCTGTTGCTTCACAGTATTTTTCAATATCCGTTGGGAGGGCGTAAGTGCAGTCCTCACTTTCAAAATACTTTCGAAGCATCGCATCATAAACCACTGTTTTATGATGGAAATAAACCATCAAAAACATGTGAAATCGAGAGATTAAAAAATCTTCGAAGGTAAAAAGAGCGCGATGTTCGAGAGCAAGGTAGCATTTTTCGTTTTTGATATTCCAGGAGAGATGGCTCAGTAGCCAGTTGAAATCAAAGTGGCCGTAGCTTACGCCCGCATGAAGGCTGTCACGTCGGAGGTAGTCCATGCGATCAGCATCAATCTCACTCGAGATGAGTTGTTTGAGAATGGGGCGGAAGTCAATCGTTTGGCCATCGACCTTTTCGATAAAAAAATCAGCTGTTTTTTGGGTAAGCTGAGGGTTTTGGGATTCTGGGTAAATGAGGCTAGCTACATGTTCTGGCTCAAAGCCATGAGAATACCCAGTGGCTTCGATCAAGCGAGAGAGTTCTGAGTCTAAGATGATCTTGAGGGTATAGTCTTCGTGGGTGGCTTTGCGAATTTCTTGGGAGATACCCAGAATCTTGACGTCACCCATCGCTGTTTCAGTGGTGTGAGAGAGGGGGCCGTGTCCGACATCATGAAGTAGGGCAGCCAGTCGGACGACATGGCGAAATCGCGCTAGTGAAGTAGGTGGGCGTCCCTCTGGAGAGGGAATGGGGCCGCGTGAAAAAATGGAATCAAAAACTTGAGAGGCGACATGCATGCAGCCCAGGCTGTGAATGTAACGATTGTGAGTGGCGCTGGGATAAGAAAATTCAGCAAAACCGAGTTGCTTGATTTGTCGTAATCGCTGAAAATACCGTGAGTCAATGATGGGGAGTTCTGTGGGATGGACAAAAATTGAACCATGGAGGACGTCTCGTATTTCCATCTCGGTCAACCCCTCTAGGAATTAAAAACCCCCGAACCGGAGTTTGATCCATCCGGCTGGGGGTTTGAATCGCTGAAAAATTCTGAATTCAATTACTCTTCAGACTCGTCGTAGTCATCGTAATCGTCTTCTTCATCTTCATTTTCGTCTTCTTCGTACTCTTCGTATTCTTCGTATTGATCTTCCTCGCCTTCACCTTCTTCTTCTTCGAGCTCTTGACCAAATTTGAGTTCTTCTTCACCTTCTTCTTCGCTGTATTTAGAGCTGAAAGCTGAGCCGATTGCGCTACCTGCCATGCCTCCAGCCATGCCACTCAGAGCTGAGCCTACTGCGGATGGGGACATATAGCCTGAGGTGGGGGTAGCGGCTTGAGGAGTGGCCTTTTTTACTTCAGTCTTCTTGATTGCTGGAGCGGCCTTCTTTTTAGGAGCTGCTTTTTTAGGAGCCGCTTTTTTCTTCGCAGGACTTTTTGCCTTGGTTGCAGCTTTCTTTTTTGCGGCAGGTTTACGCGCTGCGGTTTTTGCTTTTGCTGCTTTTTTTGCTTGGGCCTTTGCCTTTGCAGCTTTTTTCTTTGGATTTGCTTTAGCTTTTGCTTTTTGTTTTTTCGCCATATTTTCTCCGATTGTTCCCAAAAAAATAAAGCCACAGGTAGGGGGGCTTTGCAACTGGGAAATCAAGCTTCAATCAATGTTTAATTCAATGTTTAATTCGGGGAAGATCAGCATCGTATTCTGGATCTGAGACAATGCCGTTTACCATAGTCTCTCTTGCTGTACTAGTTTTGAGTTTGCCGCTCAGCAAGTAAGGAAAAGCGACAAGTTTTACACTATAACCAATTCGGCCTTGGAGTGCAGAGTTCTTGGTATCATTCCACGACGTTCTCAATTCAGTGGCGAGGTCTTGTGGGTTAAATGCGCCAGTAATCGCTTTGGGTGTACCTTCTCGAGTGTGCGCTGGGTCAGCAAGTCGGACAATACGGAATCCATCCGCAGTAGAGGGCTTTTCGTAATCATACTGATCTCCATCAGCTTTTTGAAGTCGTTCGAGGTAGGTCGAAATTTGTTTGATCATCTGATCTCGAGTGGATTGTTGAACTTTATTTCCGTCGGGCCAATATTCTCGAATCAGTTTTTCAACTTCATCCTTCATCGATTGCATCTTTGAGAGAGGGAAAACCGGAGCCCAGAACGCGAGTAGGCCGTTGGTGTCGTAATTTCGTACAAACGAGTCATCGAGATCCAGAGGGATATTATAGTGTTTTCCCTCTCCTGGATTGGGAGCCATGGCATAGTGGTAGGCGCGGTCGAGGTCGTGAATATCAATCGTTTTTGGAAAGCTCCCATCCTCTCTTCCGAATGCTTGATGCATGGCAAACATGACTTCTTGTGTGTCCCATCCGTTGCCTACTTGAGTATTATCGTTTTCGCGGATGGGGAGATTTGGAATTTGGCCGACATCATAGCCAAAGGGGAGACTCTTTTCCATTTCCTTGCTTAAGTTAAACGGTCGAGTCCAATCGCTGTTTTGGTCGAGTTTTGGGCCAATTCGGCTTCCAAACGGTTGTGCAGCGGCATAGGCCGTGAGGGTGACGTCTCCAAAGGGAGAGAACATCAGAGACACTTTAGCTTTAAGGCGGATGGCATAATAGGTGAGTACTGTTGGGTCTTTGTAAACTCCGACAGGGATCGGCGTATTCACGCTATCGGGAGCCAGTCTTGGGATGCAGTTTCCGCTGCTGCCTTGATTTTCTTCGGCAGGAAAGTCGATCGCAAGCGCTGCAAAATGAGCTTTATTGTCTTTAAGTTTGAGGAGTTCGGGATTCATGATTTCATCCATTTGGATGTCTGCTCCCGAAAAAGTGTGATTCCCTAAAGTGTAATATGCCGAAAGAAATGCTTGAATTGTCCGTTCATAAGCCGGGGGCTCGGGAACTGTTCTACTTTTCATTTCTTGAACCTTTTCAATGGTCACTTGTTTTAGAGGTTCAGTGTTGACGTAATAAGCTAAGGTGTCGATCCGTTTTCGAAGGATGATCTCTTGGGGAACAAGGCCGAGTCCGCGACCTAATCCGCGGATCACTGTGTAGATCCCTTGAATCTGATTTTTCATTTCGGGTTGGATTCCAGGAGGGAGATTGGCCAGTTTTCCCTCAGCGATCATTTTCCAGTCGGGATCGAGATTCCAAAGCCAGGCTTGAAGGGCAAGGGTATTTCCCATTCCGAGGGCAATACAGCTTTGCTTTTGATAAGTGCCAATTTGGGTGATGTATTTATCGAGAATGCTGCTAATCGAATCGAATGCGCCTCCGCCTGCAGATCTCGCGATTTCTGGGAGTTCTGACAGCTGGCACGTGTTGTCGTCTGGATTGAACGACAGGCAAACAGTAGGGGCGCCATATTCTTTCTTGTTATCTGGGCTCCACTGCATGGGAGTTTTGGCCGCACCTCCACGGCCATTTTGAGGTCGGCAGGAAGGGTTTGAGGGAGGTGGCTCAGTTCCTGGAAAACCACACTGCCTCATATTCCCTAAAACATAATACCGAAACAGGAACTTTTTATACTGCCGCCGCATTTCGTAGTTGAGATAAGAAATCTGGTTGAGTTGCCGGGCTTGAACGGCAGCTCCGGCATAAGCGGCTAAATCGGCAGCATTTTGTAGATTGATCTTGGCGTTGACGAGCATCCCCACGTTTACTACAAATGCGAAGAAAAAAATAAAGGTCAACATCATGATTCCCATTAGAATCGATGCTTGTCCTCGTTGCGCTTGCCTTTTAGGGTTTTCCGATTGGATTGCCATGATCTACATTTATTCTGACAAAGCGACGCACATCTGTCTATCTGGCTAAAAGTTCGTCAGTTTTTATGTGTGAGGTGTCTATTTTGTGGATAGGTAGGGGACTCGAGTTCATCTTTAAGGGGTAGTATAAAAACTTTTAAATCAAGCCCTTAGCTAATTTTTAGATCAAATTCGGAGATTGAGCTAATTTTGTGCTGCGCGGCATATAGATTGCTCATTTGCGCCGCGGTAGTGAATATGACTTTTAAAATTCAGAAAATTTTATTTGCACAGATCATTTTGTCATGGGCATCTGCAGCCAACGCAGGATTTAATCCCAATTGCGCGAGTTGCCAGCTTCTTGAGAGAATGAAAAGTGCCGGCTCGATGCAATCTGTGTTGACTGAGACGAGTTCCGATAATCTCACTCAGGGATGGAATGTTGCCAGTATTGTGAACCGTCCGATATTTTCGGAGCAGTCATCACCTTTACAGTTTGTTGGGCAGGGGAATGTTTCCGAATTACCGCCTGGGCAAAAATGGTGGGATGGGCAAGGGGATCTGATCAATGGATTTAAGCGGCCTTGGGATCTTCCTCAAACTAACTATGATCCTTCGTTTGTCACCTCTTACTATACTCCTCAAAGAGGCCCTATTCAGAGTTCATGGGCACCTTGGAATTATTCGCAGGGTCTATTGAGTTATCCGTATTCGTATTCGGTAGATCTTTATCCGAGCCAGCCTTTTAGATCTTATTTGGGAGTTCCTTCATTTTCTTTCTAGGTATTCTCTTTCGCGAGTGCGCATGCATCATAATAAATGCACGATTAAATGCACGATTTTCGGGCAAAATGCGATGAGCTTGTCTAGGTAGAGCTTCTGAGGTTCAAGTGCGGCGTTGGCACTACAAATGCAATTTAGGAGGTATGTCCGCAGGAAGCGGCTCATACTACTCCTCTCTCTCAAGCCCTCCGAGAAATTCTCGGGGGGCTTTTTCCTGCCTTGATTCCTGAGCTTGACCTCACTATAATAGTCGGCAAGCCATGGCTATTTTTCGTGAATTACCCGTTCTTCAGAACGTAGAAGATTCTGTTTCGTCTGTTTCGGATCAGTCAGTTCATCCCGACGCCGCTCGGCCTCTTTCACCCTCAAAAGCAGCTCAAATTTTGGCAAGTCGTAAACCGGAATGGCTCAAAATTAGACCACCTGGTGGAGAGACTTATCTCAAAATTAAAGAGATGCTCCGAGAACGTAAACTTTATACGGTTTGTGAAGAAGCTCACTGCCCCAATCTCACGGAGTGTTGGGCGAGTGGGACGGCAACTTTTATGCTTGGAGGCGAAATTTGTACCCGCGCATGTCGTTTTTGCGCGATCAAGACTGCAAGAGTTCCGCCTCCTTTGGATTCCCAAGAGCCCTTTCAAGTTGCAGCGAGTATTGCGACTTTAGGACTTCACTATGTTGTGCTGACCTCGGTCGACCGAGATGATCTTCAAGATGGGGGGGCACATCATATTGCTCAGACCATCCGTGAAATCAAACGGTTGAACCCTAAGATCATTATTGAGGCGTTGGTTCCGGATTTTCGAGGAAATCCTGCCGCAATTGAAATGATCGTGGATTCCGGACTCGATGTTTATGCACACAATATCGAGACGGTTCGCCGTCTCCAGTATCGGGTCAGAGACCCGCGAGCAGGTTACGAACAATCTTTGGCAACATTAAGATGGGCCAAGAGATATGCAGAAAAAACGACCCAAGAATCGGGCGCTTCTGTGTCCCGTCGGTCACGGCTTTTTACCAAGAGTTCCATCATGGTGGGCTTGGGCGAAGAGCTCAATGAAATTGAGCAGGCTTACAATGATCTTCGCGCTTATGATGTGGATGTCGTGACTCTTGGACAGTATTTGCGGCCCTCGATGCAGCATTTACCAGTCGAAAAGTATTTTTCACCCGAAGAATTTGAAGATCTTCAAAAACGCGCTGAAGCAAAAAATTTCTTATATGTTGCATCTGGACCCATGGTGAGATCCAGTTATCGTGCAGGTGAATTTTTTATTCAGGGTGTGATCGAAAAGGAAAGGAATAAGGTTCATGCAATTTAAACTTCCGGAACTCGGTGAAGGTGTACACGAAGGCGAATTGGTCAAATGGCGAGTCCAGAAGGGCGAAGTCGTTAAGTACGATCAACCTCTTTGTGAAGTGATGACGGATAAAGCGACGGTTGAAATTCCATCAGCTATTCAAGGTAAAGTCGTAGATTTCCACGCTAAAGAAGGGGATACCGTTAAAGTCGGCCAACTCTTAATTAGTTTTGAAGGCGCAGGTACCGCTGCAGCTGCATCACTAGCTCCAGAGGCTGCTAGTGGGGCTCATGTGACAGCTCCCATTGTTGCTGCTTCGACTCCCGCTGCAGGCGCAGTGGTGGCGGGCGATGTAGGGATTGCTACCCGCGTTTTAGCAGCTCCCTCAACTCGACGTTTTGCGCGTGAAAAAGGCGTGGATCTCAGTTCTATTTCTGCTTCAGGTCCACATGGTCGCGTGATGCGCGAAGATGTGGAGCGATTTGTGGCTAAAGGTGCAGCTCCAATGGTCGGCTGGAGCACAAAGGTTGTTCCTTCTGCAGGCGAAGAGCGAGTTCCTTTTAAAGGTCTCCGTAAGAAAATTTCAGAAAAAATGCGTCTTTCTAAAGACAAGGCTGCGCATTTCACTTACGTCGAAGAAGCCGATGCTTCTGAGTTGGTCAGACTGCGCTCTCAAGCAAAAGAAATTGGCGCTAAGCAGGGAATGAAGGTTACCTATCTGCCTTTCATTATGAAGGCTATGGTCGCCGCTCTCCGTGAGTATCCGATCCTGAACTCTTCGTTAGACGAGGAGCGAGGTGAGCTGGTTTACAAACATTATTACAATATTGCTCTTTCGATTCAGACTGAAGACGGTTTGACCGCGCCTGTCGTGAAAAACGTCGAGCACAAATCAGTTCTTCAGTTGGCAAAAGAAATTCAAGACCTCGTAGATCGTGCTCGTTCAAAAAAACTTACTCGCGAAGATTTCGAAGACGGGACGATCACTTTGACCAACGCAGGTTCAATCGGCGGACTTTTTGCAACTCCAGTGATCAATTTCCCAGAAGTGGCGATCTTGGGTTTCAATAAGATTTTTCGTAAACCTGTCGTTAAGATGGTCAATGGACGTGAAGAGATTGTCATTCGTGATTGGACTTATTTCTCGCTTTCTCTGGATCACAGAGTCGTCGATGGTGCAATGGGCGCTGAGTTTATGAATCTCTTTGTCCGTTACATTGAAAATCCTAGCCTCCTTTTGCTCGGATAAAATCGGATAAAATCGGATAAAATCGGATAAAAGAGGAAAAAAATTATGACAACTCCTACACAGCAACAAGCTGATGTCGTCGTCTTAGGAGCAGGGCCTGGAGGCTATGTCTGTGCGATTCGCCTGGCTCAATTAGGTAAAAAAGTCACTGTGATTGATCGCGCTGAAGTGGGCGGAGTTTGCCTCAATCGCGGTTGTATTCCATCCAAAGCTTTGATCTATGCGGGCACTCTATATGAGAAGCTAGCTCATGCTGGGGATATCGGAATCGAAATTCAAGGCAGCGTCAAGGTCAACATGCCTAAGCTCATGAGCTGGAAAAACTCTGTCGTGCAAAAACTCACCGGTGGAGTTTCTGGTCTTCTGAAAGCCAATGGATGCACTGTTGTTGCGGGTGATGCGCGATTCACAGGTTCAAAATCCTTAGAAGTGAAGACTGCTTCGGGTGTGGTCAACCTGAGTTTTAATCAATGTGTGATTGCAACAGGATCTCGTCCTGCTTCGATTCCAGGGGTTGTCGTTGACCAAGAAAAAATCTGGGATAGTACGGGCGCGCTCTCTCAGCAATCGATTCCTGGTTCTTTACTTTGCATTGGTGGTGGGTACATTGGCCTTGAGCTGGGTACTTTCTATGCAAAAGTAGGCACAAAGGTGACCGTGGTTGAAGCATTTCCAAGTTTATTAGGAATGGTCGATCCAGATCTGACTCGCGTTGTGCAAAAAAGGCTTGAGAAGCTGGGTGTGCAAGTGATGACCCAGACTCAGGTCAAGTCATCTAAGACTCATTCTAAGGGCGTCGATGTCACATTGTTTGATGGTAAAAAAGAAACCACTCAAACTTACGATGCAGTACTTGTGACGATTGGGCGTACACCTAATACAGATGCTTTGGGTCTCGAAAAAGCTGGAATTAAAGTCGATTCTAAGGGCTTTATTGCAGTCGATGCTCAGAGAAAAACTGTGGTTCCTCACATCTATGCTATTGGCGATGTCGCTGGTCAGCCTCTTTTGGCGCATAAAGGCTCCAAAGAAGGAATTGTCGCTGCTGAAGCGATTGCGGGTAAGAAAGTGGCTTACGATGTGGTTGCAATGCCTGCTGTGATTTTCACGGATCCAGAAATTGCTACCGTTGGTCTTACTGAAGCCGAAGCAAAAGCAAAAGGCATTGAAGTCCGTGTGGGTAATTTCCCATTTGCGGCCAATGGACGCGCTCTTTCGGTCAACGAGCCCGATGGCTTGGTCAAGATGATTGCAGATGCTAAAACAGGACGCCTCTTGGGTGTTCATATTGTTGGAGCAGAAGCTTCTAATCTCATTTCTGAAGCTACATTGGCTCTTGAAATGGGTGCTCACATCGAGGATTTTGCCTTGACTGTGCATCCGCATCCCACACTTCCTGAAACTTTGATGGAAGCTGCGGAAGCGACCCTGGGTCACGCGATCCATATCTTTCAGCGTAAGAGCTCAGCGGCTCCTCAGCCTCAAGCTCGAGTTTAAGAATTGGACGCGAGGTAGAAGCGGTGCAGTTCTGGTCGCTTCAAGGTCTGACGGATTATGAGAAAGCGCGCGAGCTCCAGCTTCAGTTAGTGGACTTGCGCGCTTCTGATCTCATTCCGGATACGGTTTTATTTTTGGAGCATCCTCCGGTGATTACCCGAGGCCGAGGGCTTCAGTACACGGGTGAGCCGCGCCCGAGACATATGCCTCTTCCGATTGAACTACCCGAGGGGATTCGTTTTTACGAAGCCGAAAGAGGAGGCGATCTCACTTACCATGGTCCGGGTCAGTGGGTGGTTTACCCTATTTGTAAACTAAACCAATCAGTGCAAGGCTCCACTCGAGATGTTGTGGGATTTGTTCGAAAACTCGAGTCAGTATTCATTGAGGAATTGGCTGAATGGGGTCTTCAGGGAGAGTCTCGCGCTCATGCAACCGGAGTTTGGATAGGTGGACGCAAGGTCGCATCTTTAGGAATCGCCGTCAGGAAATGGATCATCTATCATGGGATGGCGGTCAATTGTGTCAATGATTTGTCTCCGTTTCAGTTGATTTCTCCTTGTGGATTTTCGCCTGATGTAATGGCGCGATTACTCGATTTCACTGTGCCTGAGTGGTTTCAAGATGCAGATAAACAGTGGGGGAGTTGTCGAAAAAGGTTTGAAGTCAACTTTGCTCGAAGGATGGCGCGGGCATTCACGGCTTCTGTAGAAATTCAATCTTTTCCTGATGTCGAAAGTGCTCTTTCTAAATATTTGGAATTGAAAAAGCCTGATGCTACTCTGGTAGGGTGAGATTCCTCATTACTCTTTTATTCACTCTTCAGATCGTTTTTCAATCAACTATGGTTGCAGCATCTGTTTCAAGTGATGCTACTCAATGCCGAGGGCTTTGGGCAAAGCTTCAAAGTCGACTTCCGAGAGTGCCTCTTCCTAAAGAGGAGGCGGCTCGTCGACTCAAGAACTTTTTAGAAGACCCTACGCAAGGATTTCAAAAATATCTCGATGATCCTTCTCTAAAAAAAACAAACGCGATCGACCATTCTGATCCTCTCTCTGAGATGAGGCTTTCTTCAGAGCATGAAGCTCAACTTCGAGAAGATATCAAAGAAGTGATCGGGTTGATGGGTGATCTCAAGCAAATAGATCCTAAAAAATTTGAAACTTGGTTAGAGGCTAACTGGCAGACATTGGCTACTCAGCCGATGATTCGTGCCTACGCCCAAGAGGGAAAAAAACTTCCGATATTTATTTATGAGGCTTATTTTCGGCATCTTCTTCACCAAGGACTCAAAGCCGATGATAAACATCAAGTCCTGGATGCAGCGATTCAGGTCATTCAGAATCCTTACTTACGATTATTCTCCGGTAAGACAGTCAAGCTTGCATTTACTATTCTAGGGATGGCGTGGACAACGATTTACTTCTCTACGCTGCCAGGTACCTTTGGTCGAATCATTGGGAGTGTGACCAATAATATGGTGGGTCCTATTGCTGAAAAAGCCGAGCAATGGAGTAATCTCCATATGACTGGTCCGGCTACTTGGATTCGACAATCCCTCGAAGGAACTTCAAACGAAGACCTTCAAGAGAAAAACGAAAATTTAGAGAAAGCGGCTGATGAAACTAAGAAAAAGCTTCAAGCGTTTTCCGACGATCTGAATCTTTATGATTTCAAACTCATGAAGCCAGACCAGGCTAAGCGGAATTTAGAAAAATTGAAAAATCAATGGATTGATTTCGGGCAGTTCTGGTCCAAGACTTTTCCGCCGTATGTTCGAGAAGGTCGTCGTATTTCGGTCGAATATGGTTTGGATCTCCCAGTTCATTTTGCAGCAGCTTTTTCGACTCATGACTCCAATGGTGAACTTCACCGTCAAGGTTTGGAGCAGCTTTTTAATCGCCTTCAATTGCAAGGGATTAAGCGAGAAGATTTGAATCAGCTCAAAAAAGAAGCTCAAAAAGTAGTGGAGGCCTATCCTGAAGGGACCCCTCCCGATAGTTTAGAAAAAGCGATGGTGCTCAATTTAAACGATGCTTTGGAGCCTCAGGTGCAGCGCTTGAGAGGTCTTGGCATGACAGAGTCGGATATGGATGAAATGTTTAGGCATTTGGCTCAGATTGAAAAATCCGATGACGCGATTGCCGGTGTGGCAGCCTCGATTCTTTTTTCGGATTTTATTTATCCTGAAAACTATCGGCTTTACCCGGCCGAAGAAAAAAAGTTTTTCGATGCCATTCGAGACCGCTACGGCTATGCCTATTACATGGAGAGAGTGGCGAAGAAAATTTCAAAAACCATTCAACAAATGGGGTTTGAGGTGGATTACCGCTTGGCTGAAGAGCAGCTCAAAATCATGGGGACGGCCATCGAACGAAAAACGGGCAATAACCCTAGTCGAGAGCTCAATCTTTCTGAAGTTGTAAAAAAGTAGTAACAAACTTCAGTTCTTTGATATGAGTCGGAAATATGGCGCAGATTCAACAAGATTTAGTCGTGGAAGCCCTGAAAACCGTTCATGATCCTGATCTCAAGCGGGATTTGGTGACATTAGGGATGATTCGAGATCTGAAGATTGAAGGCGAACAGGTTTCGCTCCGTGTGGTGTTGACCACTCCCGCATGTCCGCTTAAAGCCCAAATTGAATCAGAAGTGAAAGCTGCTGTTTTAAAGGTCCCTGGCGTGAAAAGCCTTCAGATTAAAATGGATGCTGAAGTCAAAAGAAGAGCTGCTCCTTCGAGTTCTCAAGTGACAGCGGCCATTGACGGAGTCACTCATATTATTGCTGTTTCAAGCGGTAAAGGCGGTGTGGGTAAGAGCACCGTATCCGTTAATTTAGCTGTTTCGCTTGCACTTGAGGGTGCTCGGGTGGGTCTCTTGGACGCTGATGTGTATGGTCCTAATATTCCGACCATGATGGGCGTGACGGATTCGCCTAAGCTCATGAAACATCCAGAAAAAGGCGAAGTTTTTGTTCCTCCAGTTGCCCATGGGATCAAGATCATGTCGATGGGTTTTTTAACTGAAGGTGATCAGCCTGTGGTTTGGCGAGGACCCATGCTTCATAGCGTGGTGAGCCAATTCTGTCATAAAGTCGATTGGGGAACTTTAGATTACTTGGTTGTCGATATGCCACCAGGAACAGGTGATGTGCAGCTTTCGTTGGCACAACTCGTCCCTGTAACGGGTGCAGTTTTAGTCACCACTCCTCAAGAAGTTTCGCTTCAAGATGTTCGCAAAGCGAATCATATGTTCGACAAAGTTCGTATCCCAGTGATGGGAATTGTGGAGAATATGAGTTATTTCAAATGCGATAGTTGCGAAAAGAAGCATACGCTTTTTGGATCGGGTGGCGGCCAGGCTCTGGCTAAAAAATTTAATCTCGAGCTTTTAGTAGAGTTGCCTATTGTTCCTCAGGTGCGTGAAGGGGGCGATGTCGGTCGTCCTGTGACCCTCACCGAGCCGAATTCTGAAATTGCCCAGGCGTTTAGGAGTCTTGCGCAGAAGGTTGCTCAGCAGGCGTCGATTTTGTCGGCACAGGGAGTAGATCCTTCTCAACTCATTCAAATTGGAAGATTCAATTAACGTGAAAATTGGGGTCTTTGATTCGGGGATTGGTGGTACCACTGTTCTTCAGGAGCTGCGTAGCAGATTCCCGGATCAGGATTTTCTCTATTTTGGTGATACAGCTCATGTTCCTTACGGGACCAAGAGCCCTGCTCAAATTCGCTCTTTAGCAAAAGCAGCAGCGAGCTATTTGAAATCTCAGGGAGTGGATCTCCTGGTTGTTGCGTGCAATACGGCATCTTGTGTGGCGATGGATGATATTCGCCAAGTGATGGGTGCCACCCCTGTGGTTGGGGTCGTTGAAGCCGGAGTTGCTACTGTGATTCGCACGATGGACCAAGCTGTGGGTCTTCCAATTCTGATTTTAGGTACGCGGGCTACTGTCCGAAGTCATACTTATTTTCATTTGATTCGTTCGGCAACATCGCAGGCGATTGAGGTTTATGAGCAGGAGTGTCCACTTTTGGTGCCCATGATTGAAGAAGGATGGGTCGATCATCCAATTCTTCATCAAACAGTGGCAGAGTACGTCAAACCCTATGTCTCAATTGAGCCAGGAATTGCTCTTTTAGCTTGCACTCATTATCCGTGGATCAAAGCTGCGTTTCAAAAAGCTTTGGGAAGCTGGAAAGTGGTCGATTCGGCATGGGCCATGGGCGAGGCTTTAGCAGAGGTGGTGAGTCAACACGTGTCTACTTCAACAGCTAAAACCTCAAAAATTCAGGGAGAGCTTAAGTGGCACTTTACAGATCCCGAATCTGTTCCTCAGTTTATTTTTAAGCAGCTTGGAAATGCTTAGGTAAACAAATAAAAAAAGAAGGTTATTTGGAGCCTTCAGTGCCAATGGCTTCTACTGGGCATGCTTCTAGAGCTGCTTTGCAGCGTTCTTCTTCTTGAGGTGAGCTAGGCTGCTTGTAAACGTACGAGTAGCCATGGTCGTCGTTTCTAGTGAAGTTGTCCGGAGCTTCGGTCCGGCAAGCGTCACAATCAATGCACTGTTCGTCTACAAAATAGCGGCCTGGAACGTTATCCGGCCATTTCTTGCTTTGGTCTGCCATAAATTTATTTGCTGTTTTACGAATTCCTCACCAGAAGTCAAGAGCATACCCTCATGGTGACCTAATAATGAATCGATAATAATTATTTTACACATAGCGAACTAGGATACAATTTTATTATGGAAAAAGTGCTCATCGTAATCAGTGATTGCCATCTATCGGCGGGCAGGTTTTTCGAGGGTCATTTGAATCCGCACGAAGACTTTTATTTTGATGACGAAATGTGTGAGTTTTTTAATTATTTTTCTACGGGCAATTATGGAGATGGGCCTCAAGGTCCTGTTGAAGTCGAACTTTTTATTAATGGGGATTATTTTGATTTTTTGAATGTTCCCTATCAGGGAGAGTTTGAAGAATCGATTACTGAGGAGATCGCTCTTTATAAAACCGAAGCCATCATTGCCGGGCATCCTAAAGTGATGGCTGGACTTCGAAGGTTCGCTTCTCTTCCGGGTAAGTCCATCACCTATCTTATCGGCAATCACGATGCAGAATTATTTTTTCCCAAAGTGCGCGAACGAATTATTCGGGAATGGGATCCTCAAGGACAATTTCCCAGTCATCAAGTACGCATCATTGCGGATCGAGATCGAGTTCAGTTTGATGGAGGGGTGGAAATTCACCATGGAAATCAATTTGAGGCAGTACATCAGCTTAATTTTGATGAGCCTCTTTTGGGTGTCAAGCGACCCAATGAGCAATTCGACGTGCAATCAGAGGGTTGGGGCTATTTAGACCAGCCCGTTTTAAATATTCCGTGGGGAAGTTTTTACGTTCTCAAGATTATCAATCGACTTAAGTGGGAGAGAGAGTACCTCGATAAAATTCGACCTATTAAAGCGTATGTGCTTTTTGGTTTATTGCTCGATCCATGGTTTACCTTGAAGTTTTGTTTTTTATCTATTTATTATTTTATTCGAACACGGTTTATATATAATTCTAAGCGCCAATCTAAGCTCCGCGTGACTGCAGAGATTTTGAAGCAAGAGACTGATTTTTTATTGGATTTAGAAAAACAAGCAAGACGGCTCTTGGATCAAGACGAGCAAGTTCGTACGGTTATTTTTGGACACACTCATAAGCCGATGAATAAAGTTTATCCTGATGGAAAGCAGTACATCAATACGGGTACGTGGACCAAAATGATCAATGCTGATTGGAGAAGTATTGGGAGAAGTCAGTACTGTTTAACATTTGCTTTAGTGCAAATTCGCGATGGAAAATCAGAATGTGATCTAAGGTATTGGATGGGTGAGTATAGTCCTCATCGAGTTTTTCAATAAAAATTTTCGAAATAAGTAGAATAAATCAGCAGTTTTGCTCATGATATTTTGAGGTGAGAGGAGGCTAGGATTGGCCAATTCACGTCGTCTTTTTAGTAGAGCTGCTTTAGGGATCGTTTTATCTTCATGGCTATCTTTATGGGTGGGCTGCGCAAAAGAGGCGGACAAAGATCCATCTCCCTCCGGTTGTCCGGCGATCAGCGGCACGGCATGGGTGCCTACGGTGACAACGATTGGAGCGGCTAATCATGATTCTTCGGCACAGGTGACCGAAGAAGTTTTGCCAATCGTTTCAGGTCCAGTGATTGGATATGCTCAAGCTGCACCTGCTGCAGTGGAGGTGACAGTTTCGATCCCGATGAATCAGGATCTTGGAACCTCTGGGTCATTTTCATTGATTGCTCAGGTAAAAAATCCTCCTTCAAAAATGACTGTTTATCCTGCGCTAGTTTATCTCTCTGATGGAACCCATGACTTCATCAATCTTGCTCGAGGCGGTGTAGCTGGATCGGGTGATTGTGCTGATTCTGGTTATTTTACCGGTTCTGTGGCGGCAAATTCGAAATGTCAGATTCAATGGCCTAGTGCTTATTACGATCGTCATCATTGGGAACAGCATTGGACTTATGCGACTGGAGGGGGTTGGGCAGTAGATACCTTTCCTACTTGTCATTGGTCAAATGGTAATGAACCTTCTGCAACCGACGCTTACGAAAAACCTGCCTGCGTTTTTAATACCTCATCCACAGGATTTCTTACTTCAGAAGGAAAGCTTATTTCTGGAGTGAGCTATACAGCGAAGTACATTCTCTTGTCTTCAAGTGCGGAGATAGTCACCGGTAAAACAGCTTCATTAGAAATTAGATTGGTCAAAAAAACCTCTTCAAATCCTGACGGAGCAATTGACGTAAATGCAATCATGGTGGGTTCTAGTGTGATCCAGGATTCGCATACTTCTAAAGGTAAATCGAATCTCAATTTACTTTTTGGAGATCTCCATTCTGTTTTTAATCAGGTAGGTTTGAAACTGGGTGCGGTTCGAGTATTTGAATGGGCTTGTAGCCAAAACGGAGATGCCTATGCAAATTTAGATACTTCTGAGCTGAATACGATGATTTCTATGGGAAGTTCGCTGATTGCAGCTTCAGCAAAAGGTTTAAATTTATTTTTTATTCATTCTTTTACGAATAATTCTTCGATTCAAGGGATGTCATCTATTATTGGTGGTCCTTATTTTCATCGAACTCCACTGAGCGGCGTGGTCGTTCCTACTTTTGGTAAATTAGATCAATACAATGCGACTTGCACGGATTCTTCATGTTCTACGAGCCAGCAGGATGCTGATTTTAGGCAATTAGCACCGACGATTGCTCATGAAATGGGGCATTATCTTGGTCTCAATCACCCGACGGATTTAATAGAAAGTACGAATACCTTGTATCATGACCTCATTGATGACACGCCCATCTGCACGACCACAAAAATCACCAGTAGTCTTTGTGCGAATGATACACATATTTACAGTGAAACTGGTCTTACTTGCCCTGCTGTTTGTTCAGGGTATGATTCAAAAAATAAACAGTTTTGTCCCAACCAATTTGAATGTCAGTTCAATCATTTGATGTTTCGAACCACTAAATCTTTCGCCGCAGGGACAGACCTCGGAGATGGAAATCTGATCAGTCCTCATGCTAAAGGAATCCTTTCATATCATCCTCTCTTTTATTGAGTGGTGTGGAGGTTGCCAAATGAACGGTACAAAATTTCGGAACAGGATCCTTTGTGGCGTCCTTGCTCTCGTTTTTTATTCTCAGGGTTTTAGACCTCAAGATGTCTTTGCTCGAAGTTCTGCTGAAATTGAGCAGATGGTCGAAGAAGTTTTAGCAGAGCGACATCCCACAGATCAGCGAGAATGGTGGAGATCACTCGGTGCTAGTGCTCCTCAGGTCATTATTGGAATGTACGAAAATTCAAGTCACACTTATCAGCGTTTGAGATTACTTCAGGGATTAGGAGCATTTGATACTCCGGAAGCAGTTCAGTTTTTAAAACGTCAAGCCGAAGAAGCAACTGACGATGTGATTCGAAATGCTTCTATTCGGTCGATTGGAATTTCTCAGGGAACCAAAGAAATTGAGTTTATTGCAAAATTTCTTAAAAATTCAGATCCACAAACTCGATATGCAGCAGCAGAGGCTTTGCGCCGATTGAATGACGCCAAAGCTAATGAGATTTTAGATCAGTACCTTAAAACAGAGAAATTACCTTGGATCTCTCAAAAACTGAATGGAACTTTACCTCGTCCTACAGGTATTCTGACTCCAGTGGCCTCATCAGAGGATCGAATTTCATCGGAATTTCCGGGAGAATGGCGGGGATATTGGATTAGCCCTCGAGGAGCTACCGAAAAAGGGATGAAAGCTGAGCAGGTTTACCTTCAAATTAAAACCAATGGTCCTAATGATCTGAAAGCAGAGCTCCAGGTTAAAAAAAATAAGAATCAAGCACGCAAATGGCGAATCGAACGCATGACTGGCAAAACGACACATTTGGCTGGGTTTTTAGTTGGAGAAAAATATCCAGAACCGAGTTCGTCACCCTCAGTAGGTGCATCTGTTAAAACAGGGGTCCGAGAGGAATTTCCTGCCGAATTGGACTTATCTCAACAGGGGGGGGGCCGCATTATTGAGATTCATGTTAAAAAAGCAGGAATGTTTTTGATATTGCGCAAAGATCCGGCTTAAAAAAGGAATCAATATGAATATGATCGTAGGTGCTTACTCTGCTTCACCCTGTCATTCTGAGTGGAATCCTGAGCTTGAAAAAGCTTATTTCGACGGTTTGAAAAAAATCCCAGGTATTCGAGGTCTAGAGCTTCCTTTTTTTGGAGACCTTCACCGTTATGATTCTGAGTGGTTATTAAATCATCTCGTTCCATCGTGGGATTATGTTTTTACTTGTATTCCAGGGACAATGGAAAATGTAAAAGCTTCCCCTCATTTTGGGCTTGCCTCAGATTCTGAGCGAGGACGTGCGGATGCGCTTCTTTTTGCTGAGAAGGCGCGGCAAGCTATTTTGCGAATGCATCAAAAACTGGGGAGAAAGGCCGTTCGAGCCATTGAAATTCATTCGGCTCCTACACGTGGGCGTAGCGGTGTGAACTCTTCATGGCAGTCTCTGTCACGATCTCTTGCAGAAATGTGCAGCTGGGATTGGGATGGCGCAACTTTGATGCTCGAACACTGTGATCGTTTCATCGAAGGGCAAGAACCCGCCAAAGGATATTTATCAATTGAAGATGAAATCCGTGCAGTCGTTAAGGAGTCTTGCAGTGAAAAAACTCCACTTCAAATTTTGATCAACTGGGGTCGATCTGTGATTGAAGCGCGTGATCCTAAAGCCGTCTTGGATCATTTATCCAAAGCACGTGATGCGGGTGTTTTAGGAGGATTGATCTTTTCAGGTTGTACACCTGAGCATCCACTCTATGGAGCGTTTGCTGATTCTCATGCTCCTTTTGCTGGAAATGGACCTGATCTTGAGCCAGCCTCTTGGATGACTCAAGAACGTGTCAAAGAAGCACTTCGAGTATCAGCTGCTCACACGCTTCCGATAGTTGGGTTCAAAATTCAAGCACTTCCGCGCGATCTCACTGTGGCTGATCGGTTAAGAAAGATTGAAAATTGGGTCCAGCTCCTCAAGACTCTGCAATTTGGCGAACAGGTCTAGATTTTACAGAGGCGCTTAAATATTCACGATTTAAGCGAGCGATGTTTTCAAGAGTGATGCCTTTTGGGCAAGCGGCTTCGCAAGCGCCTGTGTTTGAGCAGGCGCCAAAGCCTTCAATGTCCATTTGTTCAACCATGGCGAGAGCTCGGCGTTGTTTCTCAGGCTGTCCCTGTGGCAACAGAGCAAGGTGAGATACTTTGGCTGCCACAAAAAGCATGGCCGAAGCATTTTTACAGGCCGCAACACAAGCGCCACAGCCAATGCACGTTGCTGCATCAAAGGAGAGGTCCGAATCTTCTTTAGCGACCAAAATAGCGTTTGCGTCTTGAGGGCTGCCTGTGTTGACAGAAACAAACCCGCCTACTGCAATGATCCGATCTAGAGCAGAGCGATCCACTGCCAAGTCTTTTAGGAGTGGGAATGCGCTCGCGCGGAAAGGCTCAATGACTACTGTTTCGCCATTGCGGAATTTGCGCATATGGAGCTGGCATGTTGCTGTTCCCCGCTCAGGGCCATGAGGATTCCCGTTGATGACCATTGAGCAAGATCCGCAAATCCCTTCGCGACAGTCGTGATCAAAGGCGATCGGATCGCCACCTTTTTGAATAAGATCTTGGTTAACGACATCGATCATTTCCAAAAAGGACATATCAGGGGAAATATGCTTGGCCTCGATTGTTTCAAAACGGCCTGGATTTTTTGCGCCCTTTTGGCGCCAGACTTTCAAGGTAAGATTGAGTTTAGTTTTGCTCGAGTGGCTCATTTGTAACTCCGTGTGGCCAGGTGAACGCGGTCAAATTCCAGAGACTCTTTGGTCATCTCAGGGGCTTTTCCTTCGCCTTTGTATTCCCAAACAGCTGAATGGCAGTAGTTCTCATCATCACGCTGAGCTTCACCGTCTGGAGTTTGGCTTTCTTCGCGGAAATGACCTCCGCAAGACTCCTTGCGTTCGAGTGCATCGAGGGCCATGAGTTCAGCTAGTTCTAAGAAGTCAGCGACGCGTCCAGCTTTTTCTAATTCTGGGTTGAGGTAATTGGGTTCGCCAGGAATGCGGACATTTTTCCAGAATTCTTCGCGAAGTTTTGGAATCTCAACCAGGGCTTTTTTGAGACCTGCTTCATTTCGGGCCATGCCGACTTGTTCCCACATAATCTTGCCTAAAGCTCGGTGGAAGTCATCGACGGTTTTAGTGCCCTTGATGCTGAGAAGTTGATCAATGCGTGCTTTTGCGCTCTGTGACGCTTCGGTAAAGGCGGGGTGCTGAGCGTCGACCTTGGGGAGTTTTGACGAAGCCAAATAGTTCCCAATCGTATAAGGAACGACAAAATACCCATCGGCCAATCCTTGCATCAGAGCAGAAGCGCCCAGGCGATTGGCTCCATGATCAGAGAAATTAGCTTCGCCCAAGACATGGAGTCCTGGGATCGTGCTCATCAAGTTGTAATCGACCCAGAGGCCGCCCATAGTGTAATGGACTGCTGGGTAAATTCGCATCGGCACTTTGTAAGGATTTTCACCCGTGATCTTTTCGTACATTTGGAAAAGATTGCCGTATTTTTCAGCGATTTTATCTTGACCTAGTCGTTGAATGGCATCTCTGAAATCTAAGTAAACTGCCATTTTGCTTTCACCAACCCCACGGCCTTCATCGACGCGGTACTTTGCTTGTCGCGAAGAAACGTCACGCGGTGCTAGGTTTCCAAAGCTTGGATAAATACGCTCTAAATAATAATCGCGTTCATCATCGGGAATTTGTGCAGGCGGACGAGTGTCTCCGACTTTTTTAGGTACCCAAACGCGTCCATCATTTCGGAGTGACTCGGACATTAAGGTGAGCTTGGATTGGTAATCGCCCGAAACAGGAATGCAAGTAGGATGAATTTGTGTGAAGCACGGATTCGCAAAACCTGCGCCTTTTTTATAAGCCTTCCAAATGGCAGAAGTGTTTGAACCTTTTGCGTTGGTCGAAAGGTAGAAAACATTTCCGTAGCCACCAGTGGCCAAAATTACAGCATCGGCTACATGAGATTCGATTTCACCTGTTGTTAGATTGCGAGTGATGATGCCGCGAGCAGCGCCATCAACTACAACGAGTTCGAGCATTTCTTGGCGTGAATACAGTTTGACTGCGCCTAAGCCAACTTGGCGCATCATTGCTGAGTAAGCGCCAAGAAGGAGTTGTTGACCAGTTTGACCGCGAGCATAAAAAGTACGAGAAACTTGCGCACCACCAAAAGAGCGGTTGGCGAGCAAACCACCATAGTCGCGAGCAAAAGGAACGCCCTGAGCAACGCATTGATCAATGATCGATGCTGAGACTTGAGCTAAGCGGTAAACATTGGCTTCCCGAGCTCGAAAGTCTCCCCCTTTGACAGTGTCATAGAAAAGTCGAAACACCGAGTCGCCGTCATTTGGATAGTTCTTTGCCGCATTGATTCCGCCTTGAGCGGCAATAGAGTGAGCACGACGTGGAGTGTCTTGGAAGCAGAAGGTTTTGACCTGGTAGCCGAGCTCCGCCAGCGTTGCTGAAGCTGATGCTCCAGCAAGACCTGTCCCGACCACGATGATCGAAAACTTTCGTTTGTTAGCTGGATTGACCAGCTTCATTTCGAACTTGTGATTGTCCCACTTTTTTTCGAGCGGCCCACCTGGAATTTTAGAATCTAGCTTGAGCATAAGGATCCTTTGAGTGATTCAGTCTTTTAGCGATTCAGATAAAAGTAGACGTAAAGGGGTTGAGAGATAAAGCCCAGAGTCACCAGTAGGGCGAATCCATACCCGAATCTTTTGACGAAGCAATCATACTTAGCGTGATTAAATCCTAAGGATTGAAAAGCAGATTGTACCCCGTGACTCAGATGATGCCCTAAAGCGAGAAGAGCGATGATGTATCCCACCACATAGGCAGGACTTTGAAAGACTTCAACGACTAAACGTTGGAGATCTCGCATCGTGACGCCATCATAGGTCGCTTGATAATAAGGTCCATACTTGAATGTCACAAGATGATAGATCGTAAAGATGAAAACCACAACTCCCGTATGGATCATTGTCCGTGAAGCATGTGTGACGGCTTTTTCACCTTGAGTGATCATTGCGTAAGGCTGAGGGCGTGCTCTTTTGTTTGTAAAAGTCAGGCACAGGCCATTGATCAAATGAAAAATAAAAACACCTAAAAGACCGGCTTCGGCTAGATAAATCACCGGATTGCTCACTAGGGCATGGCTATACTTATTGTAAGCCTCTGCGCTCACGAAGAGGCCTAAATTCCCCAGCATGTGCATGAGAACGAAAAGCGAAAGGCCTAATCCTGTGGCACCCATGATGTACTTTTTGCCGATAGATGATCTGAAAAAGCAGGGCTTACGTTGTTTGCCACACGCATGATGACCAGAAGTGCAACCGGAGTTGGAAGCCATGAGAGTTCCTTTTTTGTTTGTCGATACTAAGTTTTATTTACAATAGCCGGGAGCTTGCTGTCTAGAGTCGTCTCGATTCGAATATGATTTTCGTAGAATTTACATTCGCTCTGGCAGTGGAATTCCTAAAAGCCTGAGTCCGCGAGCTAAGATTCGTCGAGTTGCTTCGACTAAGGCGAGTCGTGCACGAGTGAGTTCAGGTTTTTCGCCCAGAACTTTACATTCTCGATAAAATGCCCCAAACGCTTGAGTGACATCAACCAGGTAATGAGCAAGTTGGCTTGCTTTTGAAAAAGTCAATGTGCGCTCGAGATGAAGTGGAAAAACACCGAGCATTTTTACAAGTGCGACTTCTTCAGCGTGATTTAAATTTTGTACGATAGAATCTGAGTAGAGATCCGAAGCTTCGCCACTGAGTTCTCCTGTTTCGCGTGCTTTTCTTAAAATACTTAAACACCGAGTGTGAGCGTATTGGAGATAAGGACCTGTTTCGCCCTCAAAATCAGTTACACGTTCAACATTGAAATCGACATCGCGTGAAGGGTCAGCGTGCAGATCATGGAAAACGACCGCACCAATGGCGATCGCTTCGGTGATTTCTTTTTTATTTGCAATCGAAGCGGTGCCTTGAGCATTTTCTCGCTCATCCATCAATGCTTGAACTCTTTCGACGACTAACCGATACACGTCTTCGAAAGTGACAAAGTTGCCTTTACGGGTCGACATTTTTGCCTGACTGAATCGATAAAGGCCGGTGGGGACGTGTTCACAGCGATCGACCCAGTTGCAACTCATTTTGCGAAGCACTCCAAAAACCTGTTGAAAATGAAGTTTCTGTTCCTGCCCTACAATGTAGGTCATTCGATCAAAGTGGAATTGATTGTAGCGATAAAGAGCCGCGGCAACATCACGCGTTGCGTAAATAGTTGCGCCATCGCTTTTCTGAAGGATGCACGGAAGAATTTCTTTGCCTTCAGAGTCAGTCACAGGGACAATCCAAGCTCCTTCGCTCTCGACTAATAGGCCTTTTTTGCGGAGATCTTCAAGAAGGGAAGGGAGTTGGGGTGTATAAAAGCTTTCGCCCCACACATGGTCGAATTTCACTTGGAGCATGGCATAGATGCGATTGAATTCTTTCATCGAGACTTCAACGCACTTTTTCCAGAGCGCCACCATTTCTGGGTCGTTTTGTTCGAGTTTCAAAAAGGCTTCACGAGCTTGGTCTTGGAGCGAAGGATTTTTTTCAGCTTCCTGATTGATTTTCACATAAAGATTCACCAAATTCATCATGTCGAGATCTGAGTCTAGACTGATTTCAAAATGTTTAAAGGCAACAGCAAGCATGCCATATTGCTTGCCCCAGTCGCCGAGGTGGTTAATCGAAATGACACGGTACCCACGGTAACGGCCTATACGATCCAATGCCGCACCGAGGACGGTGGGGCGCAGGTGGTAGATATTGAGAGGTTTAGCTACATTCGGTGAGCTGTATTCAATCACCCAGCTACCACGGCTATCCGTGGGCAGTTGACCATAAGAACCCAGTCCTGGTCCCGCTAAAATGTCGCGCATTAGAGCCGAAAGGAGCTCTTGTCGGGGAACGGTAAAATTCACATAAGGACCGACAATGCTCACTTCGAGGCCCTGAGGAAGGGTTCCTTGATTGTGCATTCGGTCTACGAGTTCTTGAGCGACCTGAGGAGGAGATTTACGAAATGCTTTAGCTAACTTGAAACATGGAAAACCAAAATCTCCGAGCTTTGGATCGGGTGGGACTTCGAGATCCGATGCTTGAATGGGAGTCTCTAGAACTGTATTGAGGGCTTGAGCAGCGATTTTGGCAAAGCGTTCCATGTCGAAATTCTTAACGTTTTAGGTCTAAAAATGCAATCCCAGACCCTATGAAATCCTGTTTCGTTTTTAGAACTCTTATTGATAAAACTAAGGCCAGATGATCCATTCTATTTTGTTTTGCTGTCGGCGCAGTTTGCTTTGTAAAGTTACTCTCTGCTTGAGCAGTTTGTTTTTGAGCGGTTGTAGTAGTTTGAATTATCTTTTTCAGGCGGGTCGAGGACAGCTTTCGTTGATTCAGCATGCAAGGCCTATTTCAGAGGTGATTCAAGATGAAAAAACGCCTCCACGAGTTCGTGAATTGCTTTCTCAAGTTCCTGAAATTAAAAAATTTGGTGAACAAAACGGCCTCAAGCCGACTCAAAATTATATCGAGTATGTCAAATTGGATCGTTCCTCTGCTGTGTGGGTGGTGAGCGCGTGTGAAGAGTTGCACTTTCAGTCTAAAGAATGGAAATTTCCGGTGGTGGGCCGATTTCCTTATCTCGGATGGTTCGATCTTAAAAATGCACAAGAATTTGCATCTGAACTTAAAAAAGAAGGATGGGATGTGGACGTGCGTGGAGCACGGGCTTATTCAACTTTAGGTTGGTTTCGTGATGCGATCTTATCATCGATGATTCCTAGTGGTCCTGAAGCATTAGGGGAATTGATCAATGTTATTTTGCATGAATCAGTTCATGCGACGCTTTATATCTCGGGTCAGGCTTATTTTGATGAAAGCGTTGCTAGTTTTATTGCAGATCAATTAACTCCCACCTACTTAACTCAGCTTAAAGGTGCGCAATCACCCGAGTTACAATCTTATTTGCGAGAGAATACCGAGTTTGAAAAGTATCGAAAACTCATGCATGAAGTTTATCTTAAGCTGAATGAAATTTATTTGTCTCAGCTAGCTGATTCTGAAAAACTTGCCCAAAAGAAAAAAATTCTCTCGCAGCTTCAAGCTGACATTAAAGCTAAGCGTGAAATTACGAATGCAACCTTGATTCAATATAAAGAGTACGACACTGGAGGGCAGGAGTTTGATTCGCTTTTTAAAGTGTGTCAAAAAGACTGGAAGCGATTTTTATCTACGCTTGCGTTGTTGAATGAGAAATCGTTTTCGCGTGGGCAGCAAGAAAATCTACTTCCAGTGCTTAAGCCTTTGATTGAACAAGGATGTCCAGCTGCGCCAAAATCGAATTAGAGACTCGTGCCATTGACTTGAATGTCTAAGTTTCCTGTGACGGTGTGAGTTTGATAAACGGGGCGGCTTGGGCAATAAAGGCTGCAGCTATAAGCTCCATAGGGATAGGCATTGTAAAGCCAAGGGTAGGTTTCACAGCCCCGGCAGTAGAAATCATAAGCTGCTGCTTCGACTTTGACTGTGATGCTGCCATGTCCGGAAGTAAGGCGACCCGAAAAATCGAGCACCTGACTAGTGGAAGCGCCAGGACAATTGATCGCGCTTAGCATATCGGATTGTGAGCCTACGGCTAAAAGCTTAGTAGTTTGTGTGCTTCCTAGAACAGTGACTTTGTAACTCACGCAACCATAAGTTCCAGAAAAACCGTAATTAGGATCTGTAATTTGACCGGCTCCTCCGGCAGTGACTTTGATCTTTAGAAGATTATCAGTATTCACTGTTGTTGTGTAAGAAGGACTGGTCCCAGAAGATCCGCTTACAGTAAAGCTTTCAGTAATTGCGGGGAGAACTGATTCAGACGTTGTTGAGGAGCCTGTGGTGCCGCTGCCGTCTGTTGTTGTGTCTGTCGTAGAACCTGAATCAGTCGTGCTTCCATCGGTTGTTGTGGTGCCTGTGCCTGTGGTGGAAGTTTGCGGAGTGGTTGTTTGAGTCGAGGTAGAAGTCTTTCCGCAACCAGTGAGTGTTAAGAGGCTCATTGTGCTTACTGCGATCGATAAGGATAAGGTCATTAGACCTGGTTTTAAAAACATAACTGCTCCTGCCTTGAGATCTTGCAATATGAGGGCCGCTTTTGACTTGTTATTTCTTGGTTTGACCTCAATGAGGTCACAACGTTTTACTTCAAGTACATTGCATTTGTGTGAAAAAGTGGATGGGTTTGTCAAAGATTTAGTCATCATAACGAATCCGTATCATCGGTTTGTACTTGAAGAGTACCATTCCAGGCATGTTCGTCTGAGACATGACTCCAAGGACATCCAGCGCGGTAGTTGATGCACCAGAAGTCGTAATTGGGTTGAGAGATCGTGATGGTGATCTTGGATGAAGTTGAATTATTTGGAAGAGCTGAACTAAAGTCAATTTCACCACTTTGAGGGTTTCCGCCAAATAGACCGTTGTAGAGAAGGGGGGTTGTTTTAGTTGTGGATCCAACGGTGACGAATACTCCTAAGCCCGCATATTGAGGATAATTATTTGTGCCTGAAATCGGTTCATTTTGAATTCCAGGAGTAAATTTGATTTTTAGTGTTTTGAGCGCTTTCACGCTGAGTGATGTACTGGTGTATCCCACTGCTGCAATTTTAAAATTGTAAGGTTCGATGAGGCTCGTTTTAGAGCTAGAACCAGAGCTTCCACTAGATAAGGTATCACTTGAGTCGTTATCCGACTGGGTATTTGAAGGCAAATTGACGTTACTAACAGTATATAAAGATTGTCCATTTGCTGTTCGCGAGTAAGTTTGGCCTCCGCAACCAGTCAGGATCATTCCGGCGAGAACCATTCTGTTAAGAAGTGTCAAAGTGATTCTAGTTTTCATCCTGATTTCCCCCTGCTTTAGGTTGAAGTACCTTGAGCTATAGTGATGTTTTTTGCAAATCAAGGGCCAGTTTAAAAGTTAAAAAATAACATGTGCAAAAACGAGTTATTAAGTAGTTATTTATTAAAAAAATGATCCTAAACTTAAGATCTTGCCTGAAAAAGAAATAGACAGTCGTGCGACCGTTGATCTTCTTGGTGCAAATATTCAGCTTAAAATTGCGTTGATTTTTTTAGGAAAAAACTTCGGCATGACAATTGAATTGCGGTTGCAGCAATTATTTTGTGATTACGAAGGAGTTTCTGTGAAAGGTTTATTTAACAAGAATAGAGTGTTTGGAGTTTTAGGTTTCATCTTAGCTTTAATTTCGCTTCAGGCTATGGCGTCAGAATCTTCTTCTGGACGAGAAGTTTTAAAATTTGTTAGAGCAACAGATCAAGGAAGTTACTCGGTTTGCGATCGAGGGTTTCATTTTTTCTTTTTTAGTAGTCCTTATACCAAAGCCGAAGATCAAGCGCAGGAAAGAGCTACTGAGAAAGCTAAAGATCAATGTGAAAATAATCTAGGCGGAAAGTATCAGCAGACTCGAGTAGTGACTCAGCGTTGTATTCCGATCTATGGAATGGGTGGGGTATGTGGATTTGATTGTACTGCAGAAAGTAGCGGCAAGTGTAAAATCACTCGGCCTGAAAACGATCCTCGAGTTTCAAATGCGCCTGCAGAACCTAAGAAAGTTACTGTTCAAGGAAAAGATTACCTCATTGATGAAAATGGAGCTGCTCACGAGATCGTTCGAGAAAATAAGAGCGAAGCTCAATCTGCCGAATGATTCCTTAAATAGGTTTTTTCAGTGCCCATGAGTTCTACTGTGATACACTTTTAAATCATGGGCATTGAAAATAGAAATATTCAGGAGAAGGAGATGTCTTTTCGGCGATGTCTCTTCGAAGTCTTTCGTTCGTGGATTTCCAAAGTGACGAGTCTGTTGAATGAATCATTCAGCTGATCTTTGTCCTTTTACACGTCGAAAATTGGGATTACTCAAAAATTGCTCGCTTGCTCGGTGTAACTCCTGATGTCATTGAGGCCACAGCGTGGCGACTTCGGATTCAAATGAGTTCAAAATATCCATTAGCACCGACGATGGCGACCGCGAGTTGTCCCGAATATGATGTGCATCGACCTTGGATTCAGCGATTTCATCGATGATGAGTACTCCAAAACAAGTGAAAAACTTTTTCTTTAGAATCATTTGATGACTTGTGCAGATTGTCGCAGAGCATTGCAAAGTTGTCGGGATCTTTATTACTGTGTCGATTCGATGATTTCTCGGTGTTCTCCGAATCAAAAGAATATCCAGGTTTTGAGTTCCGCTTTAGAAAGAATTTTAAAAGAACGCCCCAAGCTTCTTAAAAAAATGCGTCAGCAACTTGGCCAAGATCAAAAGGGATTGAGTTCAAGTTCATTAGTAAGATTTCTCTTACGTCTGGACCTCCTTGTTGCCGCAACTGTTTTAATTTACTTTATTCGCTTGATTTTGAAGATCCGTTCTCACTAGCGTCGAGTAATTCTACTAGAAAAAGAGTGGGCTTGGCTCGCAATTCATAACAAGTCAGTATATGCAATCTTTGGGAGAAATGAGCCTTGAATTCAAATTCACTTCAATCAGAAATTCAGACTAAAATTGAGTATATCACCACAGCGATTGTTTATCCAAACTCGAGAATTCATGTCGGTTGGGCGTGGGAATGTTTGGGAGCCGATTGGTTAGTGCGGGGACTCAGGCTCCAAGGAAAAGAAACTTATTTTGTAACCGGTGCTGATGAGCACTCGATCAATGTTCAGCGAGCCGCAGAGCGTCAAGAAATGACTCCTAAGGCTTATTGTGATCAGATGGCGGCAGATATTGAGCGCGTGCTTCACCAAATGGGAATGAGCTACGATCGATTTATTCGAACTTCTGATCCTGACCATGAGAGAGTGGTGACTGAACTGGTCAATCGTTCTTTTCAAAAAGGTGATATTTATCGGGCCAAATACGAAGGTCATTACTGCGAAGGGTGTGAGGCTTATTATACTGAAAAAGATTTGAAAGATGGTCTTTGCCCTGCACATGGAAAACCACCGAAGTGGATTTCAGAAGAAAACTACTTTTTCAAACTTTCAAAGTATCAAGACGCGCTTTTAAAGCTTTTTGAGGAACGTCCTGATTTTCTACAACCTGAGTACCGGCGCGCTGAAGTGGTCAATTTCATCAAAGCAGGACTCAAGGATTTCTCGATTTCACGATCGACCTTTACCTGGGGTGTTCCTCTTCCTTTTGATCCAAAACATGTCGTTTATGTTTGGTTTGATGCTTTGATTAATTATCTCACTGCTGCGGGTATTGAATTCAAGCTCAATGATCCCAATAGTCCTGAGGCAAAGCTCTTTGACGTTCGTTGGCCAGCGAGCGTTCATATTATTGGTAAAGATATTTCTCGTTTTCACTGTGTCTATTGGCCTGCGATGTTGATGTCTCTTGATCTTCCTTTGCCCGAAAAGGTTTTTGCTCATGGGTATCTCAATCTTCGCGGAGAAAGATTGTCGAAAAGCTCTGGCAATGTCATTGCCCCAGATGATGTGATGGCAGTGACTGGGCCTGATCCTTTCCGTTATTACCTTTTGGCAGAGAATCAGTTTTCTCAGGACGGAAATTTTACCTGGGAAGCACTTGTTTTAAAAAACAACGCTGACCTTGCCAACGATTTCGGCAACTTGGTAAATCGGTCGATCAGTATGACTCGAAAATATTTTTCTGATCAAGCAGTCAGACCGTCTCAAACATTCACGCATTCAGCCGAAGTTCGTGAAGCGTTTGAGAAATTACCTGGTGAATTGGATGCGGCATTGAAATCTGTAGATCCCGCAGCATATGCATCAGCGTGTACGGCACGATCTCGCATTCTCAATCTTTACATTGATCGGACTAAGCCTTGGGCTCTGGCAAAAATGGCTGTCGAATCTCATGAGAAAAAAGCAGAGCTTGAAGAGGTTCTTTATACTCTACTCGAGGGGATCCGATGGGTAGCCACAAGTCTCATGCCTATTCTTCCTTTTGGGATGCCGGATGTTTTCCGACAGCTTGGATTAGAACAGCCCTCTGAAAAGGGTGCTCTCCGGGATCTCGCTTGGGGCAAAAATAATTATCAACCCATTGAGCCTAAGCCAATATTTCCAAGGCTGGAGATCCCAGTCGAGCAGAAGACCTAATGGGAGATGAGTACGGCATCGCACTCAGCGGGTAATACAGGGAGCTTTTGAGTATCGAGTTCTAGCTGTGTTTCAAGAATTCGTCGTCCTTGCTCTTTTGCTTCGTCAGAGAACCACCAATCGAGTGAGCCATCGCATCCGTTTCCTGCTGGAAGGGGGGCTTGGACGTGGCAGAGTGTGCTTGATTGAGGGCAGCTTAGCCTTACGTGAAAATGGTCGTCGTGTCCCCACCAAGGGCGAATTTTTCTAAGCCAAGATTTTTGTTCAGGATCGTATTGAAACCTGCGACAAAGTTCTTTTTTGATCACTGGGTTTACAAAAATTCGCTCAACTTGAGTAAACGATGCTGCAATCTTAAGAACTGTTTCTTGCGTAGGAGTCCAAAGACGAGGATTTAAAGATGGGTTGGTCCCACTGAGGAGAACAGATTGAGCTGAGATGGTGTCGCGTTCTTCTCGGCTGTAAATAGTGCTGAGACTTGGATTCATGAACCAAATATCGACATCCAACCCAGTTTGATGGCTTTTATGTCCTTGAAGATGAGGGCCTCCACGAGCATTTGCAAGATCTCCAACTAATAGCCAGTCTACCTGAGCAGTTCGAGTGTTTTGGGCTAAGCCTTCGAGATAATCGATGAGTTCTGGATGCCCGTAAAATCGATGTCTTCCGGGACGCATGATCTGAAGTCCTTTTGTATTTTGCGAAAGAGCTATTGCTCCTGATAGGCAACCTCGATCATAGCTACCGATTGCTTCTACTTTTCCGTGGTTTGGACCAGGAACCTCAGCCCAGGGGTTTTTTGGAGCTGATGCACAGTGTGTTAAACTGAGTAGAATCATCCCGGTAAGCAATCTTCTGAATTTTTCCATATTGAAAATGGACCTTAACCTGAGAATTCGTCGGAGTCGACTGATCTCATTCATTCTGTCTGAACAGCTCTCAGCACAGCCCTTGCTTTCTCCTTTTAGTTAAAAACCAAAAAGGAGGTTTGACGTGGCAGAACAATGGACTGAAGTTAAAGATAGGCCGATAGGTCGAGAGCTTGAGCGGGCTTCCTTAAGTTGGGGAGTCATTTTTGCGGGCGACCTCATGGCTGTTCTTTTTTATACAATTCTGCTGGCTCTAGGTCTGGGAATAGGCGGCTCCTCACTCAAAAATATGATCCAGATGGGCGGAGGCCTAGGAATAGGTATGGGAGCTGGAATTTGGGCTGTAGTTTCAATTTTAATATCACTATTTCTGGGCAGCTACTTTTCTGGAAGGATTTCAGGCCCTATTTCCACCCGAATGGGATCGATTCAGGGGTTGGTGATAGCAGCGATCTTCTTTGGCTTTATGCTTTCTCAGCTTGGATCTGTCATGGGCGGCTTAACTCGAGGGGTGGCTAATACAATCGGAGCCGTAGGTTCGGTTGCCTCAGATGTCATGAGTGATCCACGTGTCCAAGACACCTTGCGAGGAGCGCTCAATGGCCTGCCTTTGAAGTCTCCTCCTGATGTGGTTCTTCAAGGAGTCGCTACTCGATTATTTCGGGGTGATGATGTGGGAGCAAGGGACTACCTAGCGAATCAGGCTGGCATTACTTCCGCAGAAGCAGATCGCAGAATCACTCAAATGAAAAATGATCTTCAAAAGATTTTGACAGATATCGGAAGTAGCTTAGCGGGTGCGATTTCGACTGCCGGTTGGACGCTGTTTTTTGCACTAGTTTTTGGGACAGTTGCTTCAGCAGTCGGTGGTGGAATCGGGACCTCTGCTCAGCTCAAGCGTCCGCTCGGCCCGCGAGACATTGAAACTATTCGACGAGGAAAAGCCGCTTGAATTCGTCGAGGGAGTTTTTAAAGGAGTCTTATAAAAGGGTTCTGGTCTGTGGGTTGCAAAACATCACAAATATCTCACAAATATGAGTGATCAATGGAGGTTTCTTTTATGATTGGTAGTAGTCGTCAAAGTATTCGTGGCATTCGTGATGTTCGTGGTACCCGTGGTACTCGTGAAAACATAACTGAGCGTCCCACTGAGCCCCTAAGCGAGAAGACAGTGACTGGAATAGTAGAAAGGCAAACAGCCCGAGTTCCCTCACTGACTTTCTTAAATCTTGCGATCGTCAGTATGGTTGCTTCACTAGGAGTAGTCATCTTTGCTCGTCGCAAGGAACTTGGCAATTTTATAGGAATGTGGGCTCCCTCGTTCTTATTGTTAGGGATTTACAATAAATTGCTCCGAATCGAAGAAGAGCAAAAAACTCATATTTCAGAAAGAAGTTCTGCCTGATTCTTTTGTTTCCTATATGAGGTTCCATCTATGAAAAGGGGTGTATCGGGTGAGATAGTACTCCACCCGATACATTGCCCTTTTGCTTGACTTGAATAATAACATCGTGCAAAGCGCAGAGGTGGGGGGGATAGATTAGAATCAGGTTTTTTTGATGAACTTTAAGAAAAAGCTCCTTCTGGCCTTGATGATCTTTGTTGGTATCAATCATCCTTCGCTTCATGCTGTTGAGCAACCTTTCCACTTAGCCCCTCATCTCATTTCGAATTTAATATTTACGATCACTCAAAAGTTTAGAAGTTCTCAACAAGCTATTCCGGCACAAGTTCTTTTAGAAGAAGCGATGCCACGAATAGGTTCACAGCTTCTGCTACAACTCAGTGAGATTTCTCGGGATGAATTGGTCCAAGGTTTACAAGAGGCTTTCCACAGCGCTCCACAGCTCCAAGTCAATCGAGGAATGGCAGAAAACCTTCTTAAAATCCAACAGCTCGCCAAAAACTGTCGCGGACTTTGTCCAATTACTGCGCAGCACGGTGATGCTGTAGCAGGGCTTTCACAGAAGCAACTGAATTCCTTAATTGCTTTCTTGCCTGAGTCTCGCGAGTTTCAGTCAGGCGAATTTGATTATCGGCGCTATGAACTTCAAAGAGTGATGATGAAAAATATCCTCGATAATGACTTATATAATTTCAAAGTGGCAGCAATGTATTTCGCCGAAGGTATGCACCGCTCTTACGAAGCGACTTTTTCACTTTTTTCGCGTGGGCACTCTCGTCGACCTTATATGGTTTCAGGTGGTCAAGAACAGGTTCTCGATCTACTTGAGACTTTGCATTTTACTGAACGAGAAATTCAATACTTGAAGAATAGATCTGATTTTAAATACGTGCCCGAAGCATTTTTTGACTATTTGAGAGAATTTCGTTTCTCGGGTACGATTCGAGGGGTGAGGGCGGGGACCATTATCTTTAAGAATCAGCCCATTCTCGAAGTGATTGCAAATCCTGTCGAGGCTCAAATTGTTGAAACTTTAGCTCTTCCTATCATTAACACAATGAGCAATTCAGCTACAAAAACTGCTCGAATTGTTCAAGCAGCAGGAGGGCGACCCGTTGTAGAAGGTGGTACACGTCGAGGTGCAAACGGAGTTCTTTCTGCGTGGGGTGCAATGATCGGAGGAGCAACGGGAACATCTAATGCTCATGCTGCAAGATTGGCAGATCTCCCTGCATTTGGAAGTCAAAATCATGCGTCGGTTATGATGTTCCAAAATGAAGAAGATGCATTTACCACTTATCTCAAATATTTTCCTGAAACGACTCTCTTAGTAGATACTCATGACATCGAAGAAGGAGTTAAAAAAGCGATTCGAGCTGCGGGTAAAAAACTCAAAGGGATTCGTCTAGATTCTACTATTGCAGGAAAAACTAAGAAAGAAACTGCCCAGAGAGTCCGAGATCTTCTCGATCAATTGGGCTATTCCCATATACCGATCACTTATAGCGATGGTCTTGATGAATATCAGTTAGAAAAAATCAAAGAGGCTCCCTTTCAGATGACTTTGGTGGGAACTGAAATCGCTTCTCCATCAGACTCCAATGGACTTAATGTTGTTTATAAACTTACCCAAATGAAAGACAAAAACGGAGTAGTTTTAGATCCAGTGAAGCAAGCAACAGGCAAGCTTAGCTTACCGGGTGAAAAACAGCAGTTTCGTTTTACAGGGGCAGACGGTAAATACACTCACGACCTGCTTGCCGAATGGGGAGATCCGATTCCATCTGAAGCAGAGCCATTGATCGAAGAATTCATGAAAGACGGAAAGCGAATCGTCTCGCGGAGAAGTGAGATTGAGTCAGCAAGTCACCTCCGAGAACAGCTCCAGAAAATGCCTGCTTCATTGCTCCAACTGGATGCTCAGGGTGAGTTCTATCCTGTTTTGATTTCAACTCATCTCGATCAGCGGCAAAAAAAGGCAATCCATGCTCACGTTATTCAAAAAATAGAAAAAACAGGAGTATTTTTTGGATCCTTTGATCCGCCGACAGATGCTCACCAGGAAATCGCAATAAAAGCTAAATTACTCTATGGATTGGATTCTGTTATTTTTGTTCCAGCAGGTGAAAACCCAGTTCATGGCAAAACTTATCTATTTAGCCCTATTAGCCGAACTGAAATGCTGCGTCGTCGTTTTTTAGACAAAGAAGGTTTCAAAATTTACACCGGAGAAATCGAAGGTAAAACGCGTTTCTCAGTTGATACTTTGAATGAGATTGAAAAAGATCTCTCAAGCGATCATCAAATTTATCTCATTGGTGGCATGGATTTATTTCAAACGCTCCCGTTTTGGAAGTCTTCAGATTTACTGCTGTCCAAATATCATTGGATCATCGCTACTCGTGGAGATCAAAGCAGACTTCAAATTCCTGACTCCTTTTCTGCTTTAGTGAAAAGAATTAATGATCGACATTTTGAAACTCGAAGCGGAAGAAAAATTGAAGTCATGGATATTGATCGAGTCGATGAGTCTTCGACCCTGATTCGACAACGTTATGCAGCTGTCGATACGGTTTTCCATGAAGTAGATGCTCAACAAACTTTTTGGAAAGGAGATGGGCTTCGACCTGATGGTCCTCTTGCTGTTCAGGGAACATCTGAAATCACTCGAAACGTCGCTGATTTAAAAAAACTCGCTTTCATCCATCCAAAAATTAAAGCTATTGCCTCAATGGATCGTCATTTTGAAGTTGAACTGAGAAGATCTGACGTGAACCCTGAGTTTCATCCAAATTCGGACGGTAGTTTTCGAGGATTTCCTCCTCACGCAATGGACGGAGTTGAAGGTCCAATAGGACCAGATCGAATTCCAGAAGTCGAAGTTTTTCCAAAAAAACAACAACTAATTATACCTGATAATCATCCCAGTGGAGATCAGCTGGTACCTATTGATTTTGATCTCAATCGGTACGCGGATCAAATTTTAGATCCTCAAGTCGAAGTGGTGATCGAGAAAAATGGCCCAGGAGCCTACGATGTTTTTAGGAATCCTCGCACTCAGGATATTTATCGTAGCATTCAGCCAAAACGAGTCATAGTTTATGGTGTTGCAACCGATTTCTGTGTGGATGCGGCAGTTCAGCAATTTTTGAAAACGATGCTTTTCGAAGTTTGGGTCATTTCGGATGCTATTTCAGGTGTATTTTGTGAGCTTTCTCAAAAAAAAATTGAATCATGGAAGAAGAACGGGGCTCACTTAGTCACTACGGATGAGGTATTTGATCTTTATCCTGAATTTAAAAATATTCGAACCTTAAGATCTTCTCAGCTTGGCGATCTGAAGACTTCGAGTTCCATCATTCCGGACTGTCAGATTTTATTCGAGCGTTTTCCTGAGAATCAAGTGAGCGGACGTTAATTCAGTATTTATTTAGTTAATCTGACTAAATCTTAGTCGGCGATGGACTTTTGAAAATGTTGTAAAATAATCATCAACAAAGTATATGTATCTATATGTATTGAGTAATTTTTAATTTAAACTCGGCTTATCGATAGGCATAGACTTTGCGTTTCTCTTGAAATTATGAGGAAATTTCTCAATTTTTTTCTTCCTGATTTTTTTTCGCTTTTTTTAGGGCTTTTTTCGGTTGTTCTTAGTGCGAATCTTTATTCTGCAGCTGTTTTTGCAAATACAAATCAGATGAGAAGTTCACAAAAGGATCCTCATTGTCAAAGTAAAGTTGAGTCATCGTCTCTTTTGAGTCTCTTAAATGTAAATACAGACGAGTTTCTTCCTCCCGTTTTGGAGTCTCTATCAGAAACTTCAGGAAAAAAACGAAATAACCAGAGTATTTGGCATGAAACCGGACTCTACTTTGATTATTTGCATAAAAAATTGATCAATGACTTAAAATGTCATCAAGATGAAGAAAGTTTTGTTGCTTGTGCAACTGCTTTAGGTTCTGTTGCTCAGTACTCCGAAAAAGAAATGCGAATGCTTCGATGGGTTCCTATTTCTTTATATAAAGAACATCCGGATTTATTTGGTAAACCTGAAGATGAAGCTGATTTAGGAGTATTAGTAGAAGTTAAGCCGCATTTGGAAAAAACAATTGAAGAAACCGTTCGTTACTTTAATCAGATTGATAAATCGATTAGAAATGCTTTTATCAAGCAGTTTCATGCGCTTGAACAACAGCAGTCGACGATTGATTTTAATCAGCTTTTTGAAGAAACTAAAAAGAAACGAGTTTTGCCTCATCCTGAATTTGAAGAGGACCTGACAGCATCTACTTGGGTGGCGTTTCTACATGCTAAGTTCGATCCTCATACTCGGATTATTCCAAAAAAATCCTTCGAAAAATTAAAAACAATCTCAAAAGGGTTAGCAAATTCAGGAATTGGAGTAGGGATGCATTCAACAGGTTTTGGGATATTTTTAAATCCCAATCCTTATTCTCCAGCTGAACTAGCGGGTGTTCACTCAGGAGATCGGCTCATTGCAATTGACTATCGGCCGTTGATTTATGAACCCGTTTTTGAGATTGAAAATGTTCTGAGCGGCCCTGTTCATCAGCCGGTTGTATTAACATTAAGTCGAGCAGGAAAAGTTTTTAATTTAATAGTTGATCGAAAAGAAATCGATAGGGCTAAGTTTAGTTCTAACATCATTCAAGATGAAGATACTCAATATGGTTATTTAAAACTGGGATTTTTTCCTGCAGGAGAAGATCATGCGGGTTGTAAAGCAGTGAGGTCAGCTCTTCTCGAATTTCCGATGGAGAAGATGACTGGGGTTATTCTGGATCTGCGTGGAAACCCCGGTGGTGGAATGGATGAGGCTACTTGTATCGCGTCTCTTTTTCTGGGACCAGACCATGTGATTAGCCAAGTAAAAAATCCAGAAAACGGAAATTTGATTCAGATGACAACTACCGCCCAGAAAATCACAAAAGCTCCGCTAGTAGTGATTGTAGATGGTGGATCAGCAAGTTCCGCTGAGATCTTGAGTGGAGCTTTGCAAGAGCATGGTCGGGGAGTGATCATCGGCGATCAAACTTTTGGAAAAGGCAATTTTCAGTCTGTTACGCAGTTACAAGATTTTGATCAATTAAGGCTGATTCATACTGAAGGGCTCTATTATTTGGCATCCGGCCGATCTCCACAACTTGTGGGGATTACTCCTGATATCAAGGTCCTCAGTCATCCTAAGATTGACCACGAGCCGATTCGCGAATTGAGAGAGGAGGATTCCGGAACTAATCCCATTCCGACAAAAGAGGCTTTTTTTGTTTCTCCTCAGCGCGAAAATATTGAGAAGATGAGTCATTGTGTTCATGATCAGGGAAGAGCAGAAAAACGTTATTTTCAAATGACTCAAAAAGACAAAAAAGTAGATTATCCCCTCATTTATGCACAAGAAGTATTAGATTGCTCAAAAAAACTTGGAATTAAGTTCTAAGTTTATTTTCAATAAAAGGTGATGCATTCGGTGAAAATTAGCAATATGTCCTCAAAAAAGACTCTTATTCTTATTTTTATCATCATTTTGATGAATTCGAATACTTGATCGGGAGATCCTGAATTTGATTTTGGATCTTCTTCAGAGAATTTGACGGATGATCGATACCAACGTTCTCAGTTTCATGCAGAACAGATTTTAAAAGAGTATCCACCTCAAGATTTTGTCATTATTGGCTTAGGCCGTACCACAGGTCTTGTGTCAGAGAGACTCAGACAGCTCTCAAAAAGTGATGAGTATGTGGTTGAAATTCCCGTCGAAAACCTAAGCAGCATCATCCTCATGAGTCATGAAGAACAAGATCGTTTTTTTAAAAAAATTCTTCCATCACCAAAAAAGTTACATGGAAGACGACTCGTCTTACATCGTGTCCTTTGGCATGGCATGACTTTAAGACTTATTGGAAGGCATTTATTGAGGTACTTAATGGAATATAATTATGTCATGCCTTTACATGGCTATTTCATTACCGATCGCGAAGCAGGTCAATTTTTATTCATTCAAAATAGAGTAGAAGATTCTTTTATCGAAAAAATAAAGGCAAGATTCGTAGTTGATTTAGGATTTCAACGCAACTATCGAGAAGAACTCGATTCAGATAGCTACGTCAAAGGATTAACTCGCATCGGGAAATACATACAAGCAGATCCCTACGAAATCATTCGTCCTGATTTTGAATTTAAACTCAATCCATCTTATTCGATTTTAGTTGCTTTGATTCAAGCAGACTTAAAAGTCAAAGGGACATTAAAAATCCGTTGCACTGATCTGTTTACTCAGTTCAAAGAAAAGATTTTTTAATGTCCCTGATTACAAAATATTTTCTCACTTAGAAAGTCCGGTTCAAGAATAACCCTTCACAATCAGAAATATGCTTATTGCCGTGAAGATCGACAGAGTTTTTTGGTTCTCCGTTTAAGGATTTCCATTCTGTCGGAACTTCGCGGAGGCTTGCTGCTCGATCGGCGAGTTTTGAAGCCGTGTCAGAAAAACCAAAATGATCTAATCCGCTTGCACTCGTAGAAAGTAAAAATGCCATCGAAACAGGAGCAATTCGTTTTCTGATAGAGCTCATTCGATTTCCTTCAACCAACCAATTGATGGCTTTTTGAAGTTGAAAGACGCCTGTGTAAAGAGCAATGGACATCCCAATTGTTGTCGGGAGAACTACGCTCCAATTCGTTTCTTTACTGAAAGAGATCACGGCCATGGTAGTGTACAGATAGGTTGATACAAATGAACCTACGACATTGCTGAGCAGCTCCATCGTGCTGTTAGGCTGAGTGGCGATCGGAGGATGTTTCATTGAGTATTGCAATAAATCAGCTCCAGTCAGTTGCAGAATCATTTCGCGATGGTTCGAGTCTAAGTTTCCGTCTTTTAAAAGGATTTCTTGAAGTTTGTTTTTGCCTTGCTCAATCATTGCAGCATTTCCGAGAATAATCCCATTTTGGATTTCTTCTGAAGCTAACGCAAACTCATGATTTTGAGCTTGGAACTCACTCAATTCTGAAGCAGGCGTCTGACTGAGAATCGATAAGGACGTTTCTACCCATTTTTTCAGTTGATCCGGTAATTGATCTGCTGATTGAGCCCAGATCTTAGATAAGCCTTCAAAGCCTGCTTTAAAGTCGGTCATGTTTTCTAATCGCATGCCGCGACCCAAAAGAGTCTTAGCTTCTGTAAACTGTGCTTCAGCAGTATCGATTCGGTCACGATAAACTTGATTTCCACGATTCAAAATAGGCCAGATCCAGCCAAAACCCCACATTGCCCAGGCAAAAGTATACACATAGGCAATAGTTGCATCCACAAAACCTTGACCACCAAAGATCATTCTTTGCAGAAAAATGACCATGATGATCCCAGCTTGAATGGTTCTAAATCGCTTGAGCAAGTCGCGTTTGAAAGTGCCACCGTAATTGGCTTCAGCTAGATTGGTGGCTCCTTTGGTCCAATCTGTAAGACTTCTCCAAAACCCTTCCTTTTTAGACTGACCTCGTAATGTGGTTTCTTCAAGGGGATGATAAGAACTATCTACAACAGGAACAGTTCGCTGAAAGGTGAGTGCCATCGAGGCTGGTAAGCTCAATCCGTAAACACGAACTTGATCGACCATATCTGCCAAGTGTACTCGATTAGTCCAGATATTGAAAACACTGGGGTGGTAGTATTCTGCAGCGAGTTCATCTGGGTGATCAAGATTTGCACGGGCGCCTACCACTGCCATTTGGAAAACAGTGAAATAATAATCAATCAAAAATTGTTGAACAAAGGGGTTTACCACGTCCTTTTGACTAGGTTCCCACCCGCGTAAATCACGGTATTCACTCAATCCAAAGTTACCGACACCGGTCATTAAGTTCTCTGAAAGTTGAGACCATTTAACACGCATCTGAGACCAGAAACTCTCGAGCTGGGTGCGTTTTTTCATTTCTTGAGCAATTTTTTCAGCAATTCGATAATATTTTGCTAATTCAGCTGCATCGATCTTTGAAATGTCTTCAGTCAAGCTGAGTTCAGGTCTGCTTGAAAGTGAGAAGTGAAGCTCTTCAGCAAGTTCCTTCCAAGCTTTTTGAAAGTAAGGATCGGTAGCAATTTTATCGAGTTGTTCACCATTGAATCTTGGTCCCTTCTCCATGAGGACGGCAAGCGTTCCTGGATCAATCTGGTAACGCTTGCTGACTACCATCAAGGAAAGTTGCCAGGTCAGAGCGCGGATACGGTTCTTCTGATCTAACATGGCTTTTAGCAGCGATTCGTTTCGTTCAGATTGAGCAGCTGAACTGCGAATTGCTGGGCGAACAGATTCATTCAAATCAAACGTCTTGCCTAAAGCAGAATCAGGCTTAACTTCGGTCAACGGGTTAACACCAAATCGCATCGCTTTGAGGAAGTTCTCCTGTTTTGATAACGTTGCAAGCCAGTTATAAACCGGTAAAAAGGTAAATGCATAAACCTGGAAGCTTGCTGCAGCGATGACTTTAAATCCAGGCCAATCCAGCTTGCGAACAACAGCGGTCATCTTTCCTCCAAACCAAACGATTACGGGTAAGGTAGAAAGAGCGATGGTGCTTTTTAAAAGAGTCCAACGGTATTTCTGGTCTTTTAAAACCTCCGGGATAAAGTTTTCATAAAGATCATTCATTGTGAAAACAACCCAAGCTCCCAAGGCTGTAAATTCAGGAATCTGGTCTAGGCCAAGACTATAGGCAGCTGCTCCTAATCCACCACCTAAAGCAGTGACGGCTGCAACGATTCTCATTCCTTTAGAATGGAGAGCACTCCTCAATACAGAGAGAGGTGTAATAGAATGAGCTCCTGATGTGCCCATTGTTTTCATGATCTCTTGCTGAACCTCAGAGAAATTTGTGATTTCATCTGGATTTACTTTTGAAACTTGAGCCTTTTCATTGCTCCGCAATTTCTGAAAGTGAGAAAGCCATTCTTTGAGAGTGAATTCATCACGAAGTTCTTGGCTTCCTGATTTGTTTCTTTGAGCACGCGCCACTAAGCTTTCAATGGATTGAGGAGAAATTCTGGAAATGAATGCCTTGGTCCAAAGATCATCTGCTTGACTGACTGTCTCCATGTTTTTCTTGTCTTCAGCAGACTTTAAAATTTTATTTAATTGAGCAGCTAAGTTGTTGAGTTCAGGATTCGGTGCAAGTGCTAAGACTTCGCTTACGAGAATAGCTTCAGCAGTGGCTAAATCTGTTAAAATGGTGCTACGATCCAATTGAGCCTCACGTACACGTGAGCCATCTTCTTTCGTACGATAGATGATGAAATCGCCGGCTTGATAACGAACTAAATTTGCATCCACATCAAGTGGAATGAGAGCATTTGGGGCTGTTTCAATAGTATCAACCGGTTTTAAAGATCTTTTTAAGAAAGTAGTTCTGAGCTGATCAATTTGATTTAAATTGATCGGTACAGTGGTCAAGTCTACGATTGGAAGAACTGACTTGAATGCATTAGTTTTAATATAGGCCATGTCCATAGCATGTGCCTTTTTATCTTCTGTCAAAAAAATCAAAAGCTCACGATCCTTCGCGTGAAGAATCGGGTGAATTCCTCGAATCTGATGAATTGCCTCGATCTCACCATTTCGGATGAATTCAAAGTTCAGATTACCTTTCTGAGAATCGAGAGAGATTCGAACATCGCGATTAAAATCGGGAGGAACAATTGTGGGCGGATCCTGAGAAAGATTCATTAAGTGATATTCTTGAAAGGATCCATCTGTCTGGCGTTTTAAAACCCATTGGTCCACTAGATGAAAACTATCTTTGATTTTTTCAGGTGGGAGAGAGTTTTCGGTCGCATTTTCGATCAGAGTAGCAACTCGATTCAATTCCTTGGCTTCTTGAGTCACAGGTTGATAATCAAAGTCAGGTTGCCCAGGTTGGGTAGTTTGGCCAGGTTGGGAAGACGCGTAAGCTGTACTCGATCGTGAATGATACACTCCAGAAACGAGTGGTTGGAGAACAATCTGAAGAATGATCATCCAAGCTAATACGCAAGTCAAAGTTCTATTCATTTCGATGCACCTTTATTGATTAACATGAAGCTTTTCCATTTTTCGATAGATCCAGTTGCAGGATCTTCATCAAAGGCATCAGCAAAGAGCTCTTCTTCGAATTGCTTCTGGAAGGCGCCAAAGTCCTCCAGATAACGTTTCAGCTCTTCTACTGTATTTTGTTTGATCGCAACCCGTTCTAGGGCTTTTTTAAAAATAGGGGTTTTTGATCCAAATTCTTGATCTTTGCGCTTCCAATATTCTTCTTCTTGAGCATAGGAGGCAATGATCCCTTTTTTAAGGGCAGGATCTGAATTTCGAACATCTTTCGATTCTAACACCTCAAGCATAGTTTCTTTGAGATGAGATTGGTAACGTTCGATTAATGAAGCTCGGAGAGGTTCAACTAATTCGACCATATGGCTTTGTGCTTTTTCGATCAAGTCTTCGTAATTATTTCCAGAAGAAAGTAATTCGACTCTCTTTTTATGGAATATGGATTGGTCAAGCGATCTGTCCATCCAAGGCACACTAGGGGCTTCACACGCTTTTTCTTCGTGGGCTATTCTAAAAGGAATGATTTCATCTTGTGCTCTTCCTGGAATCGGCATGTTCCAGATGGATTTTGAACGCTGAATGGCTTCGTCTGGGGTGGGTCCACAGAAAAAACTTTTTAAATAATTTTGAATTTCTTCTTCGGTTCCCGGTTTCCATCCAAATGGATTTTCTCGAATGACATCAGAGTCCGGACGCATCCGATCAGCAAACCAGAGGTAATAAAAATAAGGAGTGATCATCTGCTGATCAAGTCGACTCAGTTCGCCTTGATATTCAGCTTGAACCATCTTGGCTTCTAGAATTTGTGCTGAACGGTAGTCGTCCCAAGCAATTTCAACTTCGCGAGCTGCTTTTTCCCAGTTAAAACTGGGGTCGATCATTTCAGCGAGATTCATGCGATTTTCAAAGAAATCAAATTTCTCCTTAAAGGCAGAGAAGCCTTGCTGATCGTTCCACCAAAGTCGTGCTGGGTTTTCGATCCACTCAGAGTATTTCAAGAAAAGGATCATCATCCCAAGTTCGCCGGTAATCCAAACGGCAGGGTTACGAACTTTTCCAGACACGACTTTTTTATAAAATCGGATCCACGCCTCTGTTTTTCTCAATCCTTGTGCAGCTCGATACGCAACAGTAGATTTTTGCGTAGCTTTGGATAGGTCTAAAACAACACGAGCACCTTTGGCTGTTTTAGAAATCAGAGGAATCGTCATAGCACCGGCAATCGTCCCACCTATCAAACCGACTAAACTAGGAACTTTGGATTCCCACCATTCTGGATTAGCGAGAAACTCCTGCCAAAGTTCATTCAAAAGTTGTTGGTAACGTTGAGGGTCCTTGCTCGCCAGGAGTTCTTTCACCTTAGGGTGTTCTCGGAACTCATTGTAAAGTTCGGAAGAAAAAAGTCCCGCGGCCATTCCTAGGAATTGACCATTAAAACGCCCACGGGTGAGGTGATAGGTAGTGAATCCAGTTGCGCGGGATGCGGCAACAAAGATCACAAATCCCGCATAAGTATGAATATCCTCGAGAGAGCGCAGAAAGATCTGGCACTTGACTGGATCTTGAGTTCTGACGCACTCCCAGTAAGTAACCACCGCAGAAGCTGTAAAAAAACGAGCCATCTCTGCAGTGAGGGAAAGGGTTGCTCCGCCCGCTTTTTTCGCCCACCGTGGTGGCGAAGCTTCTACTCGGGTAGGAGTGACAGAACTCATGAGTAGGACGCCCAGCATGAGCCGAGCAGTCCATACTTGAAATATTTTAAATGGTTTTATTTTCTGCATTGTTTACGATAATCGCGATCCAAATCGAATTTCTTCAAAGCTTGTTCAAATGCATCTTCACGAAGAACAGAGCGTCCATCAGAAGAGATTTCAATAGCTGCTTCAAGAACTCTTGCAAATTGAAGTTTTGCAAAAGGCGACCATCCGTAGAGTTGTTCTTTTAAACGAGTTGGCGAAAGATGAAAGTCGCCACTGGTTTTAGCAAGAAGTTGGAAATAGTTTTTGAGAAGAGCACGATCTTCTTTTGAAGATGAGCTGCGAGCTGCGCCAAGAAGGTTTTGGAAAGCAACAAACTCTTCTGCGTTACCTTTGAATTCACGAACAAGGCTTTTCATTTCTTCGCGATTGATTTTTAAAGCAGATAAAATCTGGCCTTCATCTTGAGAGCGTTGGAGGCGCTCTAATGACATTTTTTCACTGTTTTTTTGGAGTGGATCGAATTTGTCAGATTTGCTTTGATCAGTATTCCGTTCAAAAGACGGGGCTTTTGGACCAAAAGCTCTTGGACCTGCAAAGCTATTATGGGGAATTATTGAACCGAATAGCGAACCAAAAATAGATGTAAAAATACCAATTTTAAGAACTTCTTTTTTTTTCATGTACTTATGTCCTCATGTCTTCATGATGTCTTCACTCAATCCCCCACTTCCCCATGCGTTTTAACGCATGGCGTATATACCTGAGTTCTTCATATTTTTCCAGGTGTTTTATTAATCGAGTAAAAAATACCTTGGGAATTTGGGTTAAGTGTATAAAAATTTTCCATGATTATTTAATTAGTTTGATTGAATCCTTGAGGGCTTTTTTTGGACTCGAACTAATCGAAAACCGATAGTGCTCTGACGTACCATTTTTCCGACAATTTTACGGTAAGTTGTACGCATTCCTGAGTAGGGGTTTCCAAGGTAATCGTCTCCTCGGACAATGCCGTAAGATTCGTAAAAATCCGTTGGGTTGTTAGTCCATTCCCATACATTTCCATGAACATCGTAAAGGCCTCCTGGATTTGGTTTGAGCCTGGCAACATCACGGGTTTCATTTTCTGCATTACCCGAATACCAAGCAAAAGAGTTGATTTCCTCTGGATGCTCTCCAAAAGAAAAGCGAGTATCGGTGCCAGCTCTTGCTGCGTATTCCCATTCTTCTTCGGTGGGCAGGCGATAATCATAAGACGTGTCTAACTGATTTAATTTATGAATAAAGTACTGAATGTCTTCCCATGAAATGTTTTCTACTGGACGATTAGGATGCAGCAAGATTTCTTGATCTTGGATAAAAATACTGTGACCACCTGTTTTGAAGTGAGAAGGGTTATTGCCTATCACAATAGACCATTGAAGCTGGGTGACGGGAGTGGCCTGGATCTCAAATGAGTCTTTAAAAGTGGTAAAATGAGAGCAAAAATCGCCCAAGCTTGCGTCAGCGCAATCTCGAAGGGGATTGCCGAGACGAACTTTTTTTCCTTCCGGAGGAAATACGTGAGATTGAAAAATAAAACTCTCTGATTTAGCGCCTAAGAGGTTTTTATCTGATGTTAAATTTTGAAAAAGAGTAAAGTTTGTTTTCTTGTTTAATTGTTGTGTGACTATTGCAGTTTGCGAAGCAGGGATGCTGTCTCGGTAGAGTTTAAAATTGGCGTTCCCTATGTGAAGCAAAAGAAATTGTGCTTTTGAATTTAAGTCCCCGTCAGTTGAGCTCATCCATGCAATACCATCTTGAATTGAAACAATTTTATGAAAAAACTGGATATTACTCAGATGGGCGAATGTTGGATTCTTTAAAAGTTCTCGTCCAAATTCTTGGAAACCTGAATGAGGAGAAAGAAAGCATTTCAATAAAGTTTGCGCTAATGCGATCTCGCCATTGATATAAGAAGGTTCATAAAGATGAATCAGATCTTCTGCAAAAGTGTTTTCAATACTTGTGTCTTTTAGAATTTCATGAAGCTTAAAAATTTCGTCGATATCGAAAACTCGAGCGATCGTTCGATATTTTTGAATTTGTCCGATTTTTTCTATGAATTCTGTTACTTTTTCATCCGAAATGTCATGGATTTCAAGTACTTTTTCGATGATGGGTTGTATAGATTGAAGGAAGTTGTTTTCATGCATTCCTATGAGCAGTTTTCTTAATCGAGGATGTGATCTAGTCAAGGGAATGAGTGTAGGAAGCTCATTTTGAACTAAGGTTTTATATCGAGGGTCAAAGATAAGTTCATCAATAATTTGAATGCGATTGTTCGAATCAAATGTTTTAAGAATTTTACCAAAATAAGAGTGAGTTTGGTAAAAATCTGTCGATAAAAGAGCTAGTAAAGATGTCTTTCTGAGTTGAAAGGAAATGTCTGATTTTTGAGTACTTTCTTTTAAGTATTCAATCCATTCTGAAGTTTTTAGTAGCTTTAAAAAATCTAACTGTTTAATGATTGATTGAATAATTTTAATGTATTTTGTCCGAATAAACTCATTTTGTGAATCTCTCAATGGAGAGGTTTGATGAAAGATGGTTTTTACTACCGAATCTCTCACTTTTTGAGAAATGAACGGAGAAGTTTTTGTGTGGTGAATTGCTTTAACGATCCGGATGAGTTGATGGAGATCAGATTCTGAATTTGAGTAAAAAAGCCGGTCGAGCTCATTCATGATTTTAGCAGTAGTAAAGCGTCTGAGGTATTGTTCGATCAGCCCACGGTCTGATTTGTTGATAATGGGTTTATTGCCATTCTCCGCTAACTGAATGATGTCATTCAGATCGAGTTTGAAGGAGTCGGGAATCACTCGTAATGCATTTTTATTTTTAAAAACTATGATGTTATTGTTTAAAAAAATAAAATCTGTTCCCTCTCGAGCATTGGGGTTGACTGCAAATCGGATGTAGATTTCTGACCCACGATATGAAGTGCTTCGGGTGGAGGTATAAAAACCGTCGCCAAAAGCAGCTCTTTCTGCGTGACCACCTTTTCTAGAAATGAGTACGTTTGGTGCTCCGGTATGAGCTCGGATGATGGATTCCATAGCTAAGGCTCCGCTTGCCTCGTGGATCACCTCAGGGAGATTGATTTCTTTTGCGGTTGGGCCAAAGCCTTGTCCAATGGGTTGCGATCGAAGAGGTTCTCGATTGAGCCACCAAGCAAAGTCTCCCTGATGTTTTAGGTCTCCCATGGAGATGAGTTTTTGTCTGAGTCCGAGTTCATCTAATGTATTGAATGCGTATTCAAGATCGACGGCATGGAGAATGAGTTTCTTGGAAGTGTCCTGAATTCTTTTTTTTGCGATCAAATTAGAAATCTGTGTTGGGTCAAACTCGTTCGATATTTTACGAATTTTTTCAAAGTCGGCTCGAGAGATTGCTAAATCGTATTGAAAAGCTTTCACTAAAATTCTTAAAACCGAAAGAATTTCTGGGTTTTCTCCGGCGATTGCTCTCGTAGTTTGAAAATGACGATCTGACTTAAAAAAAGTAATTTCTTGTCGAAGCGCATCTTCTAGGAGAATGCTTTTGTTGAGATTCCAGTTTCTCAAATCACGGATGACGGGATCATTTCCTGGATCTGAGACTTCAATCATGCCAACGGAGTTAGAATCGGTGTTCTGATCTTGGAAGTCAGAATCATTGAGCAGTGCCTCTTTAAACTGAGGATTACCTGGATTGCTGATGCGATACTTTAATGTTCTAACTTCCCATTTTGTAGCTCGATCTCCTAAAAAATGAGGAAATCTCTCCATAATTTTCTTTTGGAATTGAAGAGCAGTTTCAGGAGGAGCATCAACAACGAGATCGATGTCTTGAGTGCTGCGAAAAATACTTGAAAAATCGTAATCAAACCGATCCATTAATAGATCAATGATTTTTTTGTGAGCGGCGATATCCCAGTGTACATAATGGAGAAAGCTCGAAGCGGTTCCTCCAAAAAGCCAAACTCGAATTCCCATGTTTTGAGCCAAGGTTCGAATGTATTCGAATTCTACAACCTTTAAGATGTGTGTCGATACATGAGTTATTAGCTCTTCTTTTGTGATTTGTGCGACTGGAGTTTGAGCACGATCTGAGATCGCAAGGATCTCTCGACTCTCAAAGAGTTGGGAGCAGTTGAGATAAGTCGCGTAGCTGAGCTTCGAAAAAAGAAGAAGCAAAAATAGAAAAGCCGCGACTAAATTTCGATGAAATTTCATTTCTATTAATCTTGAGCAAGTTGTAATCGGCTAGTTGAAGGCGGACTCATATCTGAGGATGGTTTGGTGTACAAGAATTATTGTGGCATCGTAAAATTCAAGAAAGTCTAAAACCGGGGCTAGCAAAATCCACACGAGCTTGATATGAGCGCGTAGCGTTAAACAAAAAGCCGAGGGGGCTCTGATATGATCGTTCGTAAAGTTTCCATGATTGTGTGTTTCATGATGTTACTCGTTTCTACTAGTTTTGCTGCTCCAGGAGTTGGAAAAGGAGCAGGAAGGCCTCATGTAGATTCAGTAGTACGAAGATCTAAAGAGCAAGTTGAAGGTTCAGAGAAAAAAGAAAACCGTCCTTCAATTGAAGAAGCTTCTCTTGAAAAGCTGCAGAGATCTCAGGCTGAACGTTCAACTTTGTCAAAACTCGAAATTTCTCGAGAACAAATGAAATCTTTAGTTCGTTATTTTAAACAAAATTCTAAAGATTACTCCAGTTTTCAACGTCTGATTGAGGCAGCGCATGTCGCAAAAACATCAGAGGATAGCTTAGTTTTAAAAAATTATTTTCAGTTGCTCGCATTCTCTGGCGGAGAATTTCATCTTTCGCCCTCCGTTCTCGAAGAACGTCTGACTGCATGGCCTTCTGCAACTAAACAACATCTTGGAATTGTGCTTGAGTCTGCTGCAGAATATGCCCGTTCCGGCTCAGTTGTGACTCGTGAAGATGCATTTAAAGCAGCTCTTAAGAAATTCGGCTTAGACTCGGATTATCAGAAGAAGTGCCGCAAAAATTAAGCATTTTAAAAAGGTAATTCAATCCCATTGAGTTCTTGAATCAAGGATTATTGAGTGTCAGGAGGAATGTTATTATGATTTTTAAATTCCCCGTTAAACCCAATGCTAAAACTTCACTTTTTTTTCGAACTCAAATTGGATTGATTTCGATATTTTTTATTACTTCTAGCCTGATCGGCTTGAAAATCGAAGTGCATGCTGTAGAGTCTCCTACTCAGCAACTTGAGAAGAGTGATCAGCTTGAACTCTCAACCGAGGAACAGGAGAAAATTCGGGCTCTCATTGAAAAAATTGCAGACCTTTCAGCTAGTCTGAATGAGACTGTTACTAATTCAGTAGGAGTCAAGATTCCTCGCTTTGAGAGTTCTTATCAGGTCAGCAAATTGATCGATGAACTTGAAAAAGCTCTTCGAGGTTCAAGCGTATCTCTTAAGTTAAGGCCCGAATCAGCACGGAACTTAGTTCTGACTGCTTTACAGATTTTATACGTCGGCCGTGGAAATACCTTACCTAAGGATGGGACTGGATGGTACCCGCTTAATCGAAGTGGGGATCAAGGGTTAGACGAAATTGAAAGAATCTTAAATCGTGGTCTTTTGGATAAAGCAGGAAAAGATGCTTTTATTGCTTTTGTTCAAACGCATGATTTTAACTCTGTTACTGAAAAGAAAAGAGCAGGCTTTCCTCCTCAGTTTAATATTGGCGATGAACATGTATCCACGAGAGTGCTTTCTCAAACTATGGCAGCACCTGTTGCGCCTGCATATCTGTCGCTTTCACGATTTCCTGGCTTAGAGCTCACGCTCAATGAGTTTATCGATCAAGCACACGGAGCTGGTAAAATCAGTGCAGATAGAACGAAAAAGCTTAAGGAATTTATTGATACCGTAGAGAATAATCATTACGATAAATCGGTTGAAACTCTAAATGATCCGAACCGAGATTTTGTTAATTACTTTGGACGTGAAGAAGAGTCTCGTCAAATTGTCAATGCTTTAACCAAGATGGACAAAGGTCATATTTTGATGACCGGTAAAGCAGGGGTAGGTAAAACCACGATCTTAAAAATGCTTTCGGATGCCTTTATTCAAGGTAAGATCAAAATTCGAGATGAAGCTTCGCCTATGATCCTGGAGCTTCCTATTACTGCGGTGACTAATCCCAATGACCCATCGGTTGTGAAATCGATGGTTCAACAAGCTGAATTTTTGTCTAAGGCGCTGAACAGGCGCATTATTTTGTATATCGATGAGGCACATGTTTCAACCGCAATGACCCGCAATGCTCTTAAAGGCTTCTTAGCCAATATGATCGAGCCTCTCGATAAGAATAGTCGCGTTCATGTGATTTTTTCGACGACCGCTCAGGAATCCAGAGAGTTTTTGTCTGATACGGCATTTAGTCGACGTTTTACTGAAATTCATATTTCGGAATTTAACCGTGATCAGACTATTCAGTTGATTAAACAGAGTTACGAGCCAATCTGGAAGAGGCATCATAAAAAGAAAGGTTATGAATTTGTTGGGATCTCAGATGATGCTTACGAATATGCATTCCGTTATGCCAATTTTGAGCAACCCCATGCCGGAAATCCAACCAGTACAAAAGAAATTCTTGAAGCAGCTATTGTTTCCAAAATGAATGCAAATGCAGGAACGCATACTGGTCCTTTCATGCTCGAGTCTCAGGATGTGCAGCAGTACATTCGAGATAATCTTCATATTTCTCTCGTTCCAGGTGATCCTGAATTAGATAAAAAATTTCAAGAAAAGTGGAATGCCTTTAATCAGGACTACGTCGGTAATGACGGTGCAAAAGCGACTCTCGAAGAAATTATTCGTTCTCACTTTGGTCAAATGCATAAAAATAAGATGACCGCTTTAGTAAATTTTGGTCCTCCGGGCGGTGGTAAAAGCTATGGCGCAGAAATGATTGCAAAGCATTTCTTCAATAAAGCCATGTTGACGATCAATGGCGCAGAATTCTCTAATGGAGGAACTGGTGCCGAAAGTAAACTCATTGGTTCTCCTACGGGTCATGTGGGATCTGAAGAACAGCGTGCGATTCTCACAAAATTTATTAAAGATAATCCACAAGGTGGCGTCATTAAAATTGAAGAAGCGGATTACCTCCATCAAGATGTAGTTCGACTCTTTACCAATATGATTACCGATAAAAAATTTATGGATGGTCTTGGTAAAGAGTGGGAGACCAGTAAGTATATTCTCTGGCTCAATTCGAATGTTGGTCAGGATCTCATGATTCCTATTGATACAAAAAATAGAATGACCTGGGAGCAATTTAATACTCGTCGCCGACAGGGGACTGAGAAAGTCATCGGAAAAAATGGGAAAGAAATTGAAAGAGTTCGTCCTGAGCTTATGGATGAGGTCTTTGAACAATTTATTCAAGCGATTGTAACACAATCGAATCCAGGTGGAGACACGAGTATTGTTTCTCAAGAAACACAAAAGCAAAAGCGCAGGTATAGATCCATTTATACTTTGCCGCCTAGCAAAGATGAGCTGTTAGAAGCTGCAAATATTCGGATTTCATCATTTATTCGGGATTCAAACACAGACTATGGTGTCGAATTTGAAATTCCACAAAGTGAAATTGATCGGATTATTGATATTGATCATTACGAATTTGAAAAAGGTTATTCTTATGTAATCGATCAGCTCGAAGACAAAGTTTTTAGAAATCTGACTTATCATCTTCATGAACGTGGAAAAAAAGTCCGAGTCTATCTGGAGGATTACAATGCTGAGGTCAATGGAAATGATGTTCCATCTCAGCGTTTATTGGTTCAAGTTGAAGGACATGAGCCCGCAAGTTACGCGCTCGGTGCTGTAGATAAATCTCCCAAAAATCCCTGGGGCGATAACGCTGAAATGATGTCTCGTATTCGTAATCTCTCTGCCAAAATTTATGAAGCAGGGATTCGAGGTAATGATGAAGTGATTCATCGTTGGAAATCTCAGCTCAAACTGAAAGCTTCGGATTGGAATACTCGTCCGGTGTTTACACTCTTGGGAACATCTGGAAATGGTAAGACTGAGCGTTTTAAATCTTTGGCAAAAGCTCTTTATGGAAACGAACAAGCTGTCTTCTCGATTTCTGGAGTGACAAGTAAGTTTGATCTCTCCCGCTTTTTGAGGCCTCCTACAGGAATTCAAGGTGGAAAGGAACAGACTGAATTTGAACGCTGGTTTTTGAGCCGTCAGAAGGCTGGAGGTGGAGTCATTCTTTTTGATGAACTGCTTTCTTTTTCGGGTTTAAGCAAAAATGAAATTGGTCTTCGTTTGGAGGCTTTCAATGAGCTCTATGATCTTCTGGATGAAGGTTATATCCGTTTTGGAAATACTCGTTACGATGCCCGTGGATTTGTGATTGGAATTACTGGTAATTCACTTCAAGAAGCATTTGATCGCATTGGAGATGATCCAGATTCTGAGCATTTGGTAGAAAAGGTTCGCAAGAGTATTACTCATAAAGAGATCCTTGAATATTTCTCACAGGCGGGCATGGATCCACCGAAGGTGGCTCGATTGGGTATTATCGACGTCTTAGGTCCTCAATCTAAAACTGTGACCTTGTCTGTAGCGAAGTCTAAATTATCTTCTACGATTGAAAAAATTCAACACGAAGGACGACATTCTGTTGAGATTCGCGTTGATGATGCTGTCTTGGATTCGTTGGTCGATCGAGTCACTACTGCTAAACTCGGAATGCGCCAGGTCAATCGGTCGTTTGATGCTTGGGTAAAGGGTCCCTTGAATGCAATTCGAGCAGACTTTCCTGAAGCTAGAAAAATCGAAATGAAATTGACCGAAGACAAAAAGACTCAATGGTTAGTTGACGGCAAAGAGGTTGCTCTTGAGGGCGTTCAGATTAATGAGGCAGGACTAGAAGAACGAAATTGGAGTCGGGTGGCTGATTTCGGTCCTAACTCAACCAATCGAACTACTCAGTTAGAGGATTTGCCAGAACCTAAAAAGCTGAAATACACAGAGGAAACTCTTCATTCGGTAGCTACACATGAGCTTTATGGTCATTGGATGACAGAGGTGCTCTTGAATCGTCATAATCCAGCAGATGCTGTGAGCTTGATCGCAGGTGAAAATTATCTCGGTTATGTTCGAAATACTGAAGAAGAACTTTATCGTATTGATGACCTTTCTAAGCTCTTCAAACGTCAGATCATGCTTCAAGCCGGGCATCGCGCCGTCTTTTTACAAGGGCAATTTGCAACGGGAGGCGGTCATGATGGAAGTGCGAGAGATCCAAAAGGCGCTCCTTCTGATGATATCGGGAAAATTGATCGTATTCAGGATCGGATGATTTCAAACCGTATTCTTCCAGAGATCTCAGAACGAAGTCCTTCTGAGCAGAAGCATATGGCTAAGCTTTTCTTAAATGAAGTTCTAGATGAAGTAGCTGATGACATGATTCGCGAAGGAATTAAATCTGGTTTATTTAAGCCGATTTATGACCAACTCGTTCAGCTCAAGTACCTCAATAAAGTAGATCTCGATCGATTTGTAGAATCAATGGACTTTAGTTATTTTGGTTCTTCAGATGAGTTTTTCTTAAGGCACATGAGCAAGGCATTAAAAACGGTGAATCAACGCTGGAGTCAAAAGAAAACAAATAAGAATACGTTAGTCGTTAAGTCATTAGCTCTTGGAATTTTAGATCGGCTGTATCGTGAAGCTGAAATGAGAACTTTAGGTCAAACTGAGTTGCATAAAAAGGTTTCTGAGATGCACGAAAAAGCGACTGAAAATTTTGGGAATCACTCTTCTCATGAAATCTCCCGTGATTCTTCCAAGGTCAGTGCTGGTTCGATCTCAGATCCTACGACCTGTGGAGCTGTTTTTAAGTGGAAGTAATAAGAGTAGGCAAGGAGTCGTTCTTTTGAAGATCGGCTCCTTACCAGTGTTCCAAAGTTGAACTCAGTTTTTTCTAATTATTTAGAGCTTTTTTTCAACTTTAATACGTAATAGGCAAGACCCCAGCGATCTTCTTCAGGAAGATATGAAAAACTTGCCATGGCGGTACCTTCTAAGCCTTTGCTGATGGTTTCGAAGATTTGTTCAGGTTTATCGCCTTTTTTGAAAGCATCTTTTGCAAAACTCCTAGGTTTTGGATTCATCATCGCGCCTGCAGGGCCGTTTCCATCACCTTTTTCGCCGTGGCATATCAGACAATTGGTTTTGTAAGCGGCTTCTCCTTTTTTTAGAAGTTCGGGACTCGACTTACGCGCTGCTTCTGCAAAGACTGGGGATGTTTGAATCGCTGAAGCCATGGCAAAGATGCTGAGTATACGAAATAAACGCATATTGGTCTCCTTGTGAGTTAGACTTAGAAGTTTTAGTCTCTCTCTCAATGTAAAAAGTCTATTATTTTCCGCTAAATAAGCGAACGCACCTATCCAGCAAATTTTCTGACAAACTTTCTGAACGGAGGTCTTTGAGAGGTGCGTTAATGGAACTGTCTATTAATGTGATCGGCCTGAGAAGGAATTCCCCATGTTTCGCAGATTTTTTTAGATCTTGAATCGTTTGACTGACAGTTGGGAGATGAAGCGCTGCGCTTTCTTCGTGAAAGCCATAGTGAACGTAAACGGGTTGAGACGGGTTTTGGCGCGCTAAGGTTAAATTATCTTGAAGAACTTTCATAAACTGAGCTGAATTAACGTAGTCTGCCATGCCCGCATTATTGGGATACTCTTGAATCTTACCTCCCTTGGTTTGGATGAGATAAGGCTGAGAAGTCGAAGTTGTGTCAGGCCAAATTTTAGAAAGCATGGCGTGTAAGGGATGGTCGGATAAACTCTGTTCGACTAGGCTGACAGGCAATGCGGAGCTGTCGATGAGGATGCCCTCTCTTGCAAGTGCTTCTAGAACATTTGGGCTAGCGAGCCAGCCTCCTGCGCGAAAACTTCGAATTCCCGTAAATCCGTTGGCTTCAAGTTGATTGATGCTGTAACGAATGACCTTACGAAGTTCATCCGTTTTATACGCAGAAATGGCTACATCATGACCTTCTTCACCTATAATTGATGAAAACGAATAAGTTTTATTTTTGAGGAAATTTGGCGAAGATTTAAATTTTACTCCTGCTTGGGTAAATAGCTTTTGCCAGCCATGGAGGTGCAATCCTAGTTCGTCTCCTGGTCGAAGCACAGATTGAATTTGTTTTTTTATTTCATCGGCTCGAGCTCCATCTTGAGTAAAATATGCCGCATTGAGAAAGTGAACGAGAGGGATGTCCGGATTTTTATTGCGAAAGCGACGCATTGCTTCTAAGTCTGGGTTGGTCAAAGTAGCGCCTTCCCAATCGACAGAAATTGTAAAGTTCACAGTAGGTTTTTCATTAGTGACGCTAACTCTAATGAAAATAAAAAAAATTACAAACAATGAATAAATCAGTTGTCTGAACAGTCGTAGAAGAGCTGGAATCATTTGCTGATTATGACAGATAGATCGATTAATTAGAAAGTCTGGAATGCATGAGTTTGAAAAATAAGTTCTGTAAAAAATTCAAAGGAATACTCATCCTTTCGATGTTTTTTTTATTGGGGAAGTAGCGTGCAAATTGTTGATATTGATCGCTGTTCTCATGTCTTTGAAGAAGAAGGGTCTGATTTTAATTTGAGTCAACACTCTCGGGTAAGTGAAAGCATTCAGCCAGAGTTGGACAAAATCAGAAATGAGTATTTAGAAGAACCAGAGAAATCACGATCCAGTCTGGAACGGTTATTAAGTCATCGTCTTTTTAATAAATTTGCCTCTAGTTATATTCGAACCATCGAGACGATTTTAAGAGACTTGATTATCGATAAACAGGTGAATATTGCATGTACCTGACCCCCATTTGACGTCGACACTCTAAAAGGACGTTTAAAATGGAACAGAATCAGGGGTATTCAGTCAGTCAGTCGGAAGCATTTTTCTAGGGAATTTAGGGTCCAAATCCTCAAAGAACACGAGGAAAAAGGGATCC
>Ga0172367_10000105_pt1 | contig 121486 bp, 95 predicted proteins | sample Lak10m_FD_114542 | JGI IMG/M metagenome (GOLD analysis project Ga0172367, IMG submission 114542) | Freshwater microbial communities from Kabuno Bay, South-Kivu, Congo - kab_022012_10m | ecosystem: Environmental > Aquatic > Freshwater > Lake | place: Democratic Republic of the Congo: South-Kivu... | reverse complement strand
CCCTGGCCCTTCGCCTTGGCCTTGCTCAACGCGGGCAGGAGCATCCCCGCCAGGATGGCGATGATGGCGATGACCACGAGCAGTTCAATCAGGGTGAAGCCTGCGGAGTTCAGGCGGCGCGTTGGACGATTCATGGCCGGTGGCTGCTGGTTCGCCGGAACCATTGCCCCGCGCCCGGCCCGGAACAAGCGGCGGCTTCCTGTCTGGTCCTAAGACAAGCGGCCCAGCGTCTCGCCGGGGACAAACTCCGGCTCCAGCCGCTGGTCCAGCGTCCGCACCACCTCGCCCCGCGCCAGCGCCAGCACCACGCGCGAGAGGCAGCGGGCGAAGCGCGTCGGCGGCAGCGCGTAGCGCGCGACCGCCGGCACCACGAAGTCGAGAAACGGCTCGCTGTCCCGCGCGATGAGCGAGACCGCGCCCGGCACGGCGATGCCCCGACGCGCCAGCCAGCCCAGCGCGGTGAGGACGAAGACCGAGTTGGCCACCAGCAGCGCGGTGGGTGGCTCTGGCGCGCGCAGTTCGCGCTCCAGCGCCCGCGCGATGCCGGGCACCGTGCTGTTGTGCAACGCGACGCGGACACCGGCCCCCTTCTCCTTCGCGCACGCGGCGCGCGCGCCCTCGATGGTCTTCAAGTCGCCCGCGAAGCCCGTTTCCCGCGCGAGCACCAGCAGCCGGTGATGACCCCGGCTGAGGAACTGCCACGCTGCGTGCTGGCCGATGGCATGGTAATCCATGTCCACCGAGTGCAGCCGCATCTCCGCGTGGCGCGAGCCGGCGACGGCGCAGGGCAGCCCGCGCGCCGAGAACCAGCGTTGCATCGGCTCGGTGGAGAGATACAGCACCCACGCGGCGGGCCGCAGCTCGCGCGCCAGCCGCTCCAGGGCCGCGTCCGGTCGCGCGGAAAAGCAAACGCGACTGGTGTGAACTTCCAAGTGGCAGCCCGTCTCCGCGAGATGCTCGCGCAGGTCGTCCATCCAATACATCGCGAACGTCCCCAGCCGGTGCGGCGGTTCGGGCGTGAGCAGCACCACGCGCCGGCTGGTTGCGGCGGCCTTGCCGCGCGCGCGCGGTTTCAACACCTCGCGCCGCCGGCCCTGCGATGAACTCAGCAGCCCTTCCCGCGTGAGGACCTCCAGCGCGGCGCGCAGCGTGGTGCGGCTAATTTGGAGGCGCTGGCACAACTCGATTTCCCCGGGCAGCCGCTCCGGCCACAGTCCGCTCTGGATGTCCTGCCGCAGAATCTCCGCCGTTTGCGTGACGAGCGACTGGCGTTGCAGGAGCCGGTGCATGGCGGGCGATGGATGCCTTACTTCTTCTTGAGCGAGGCCATGAACTCCAGCAGGTCGGCGAGTTCCTGCACGGTCATGGTCTGCTGGAGGCCGGCGGGCATGATGGAGAGTTTGCTCTGCTGACGGCGCGCGAGGTCAGCCTTTTTGACCTTCGTCACCGCGCCGCCGACGGTCTTCACGGACACGTCCTCGCCGGTTTCGCTCACGATGAGGCCGAAGAATTCCTCGCCCGCCTTGGTCTCGACCGACCACGCCTCGAAGCCGAACGAGATGCCGGCGCTGGGGTCGAGGATGGCTTCGAGCAGCGCGTCCTTCGGCAGCTTGCTGCCAATCTCGGAAAGTGCGGGGCCGAAATCCACGCCCTGCCCGTTCACGACGTGGCATTTCGCGCAGCCGACGGTTTCGCGGGAGAAAACTTCCACGCCGCGTCTGGCGTCGCCCTTCATCGCGAGAAGTTCGGCGACGGGCGGCAAAGCCTTGTCGCCCTGGCCGGGCGGCAAAGGAAGCAGCTTCGCGGCCTCGGCCTTCAGCTCCGGCCAGCGCACGGCGTTCAGTTCGGTCGTGGCGGTGAACCGGAGGTCGGCGGGCAGCTTGTCCTCGCGCGCGAGCTTGAGCAGCGCCGCCGCGCCGTCCTGCGTGCGGGCGAGCGCGCGGACGGACTGCTTGCGGAGATTCGTGTCGCGCGTGGCATCGGGCACGAGCGGGAGCAGGAGCGCGGGGAGCTGCTTCGCGCCGGTGTTGCCGAGTGCCTCGACGATTTTCGTGGCGGCGGTGGCGTCCTTGCCTGTGAGCACGGCGGTGAGCGCGGCGGTGTCGCCGCCGACCAGCACGAGCCGGAGCGCGGTGACGCCGGCCTCGTCGGCGGGAAGCTTGGCGGCGACTTCGAGCAGGCCGGCGTTCTGGTCGGCGAGCTTGAACTGCTCGACGAGCTGCACGAACTGCGGCGTGCCGCGCGTGGCGGCGAGCACCTTGCCGAGGGCTTCCTTGAGCTTGGGATTGGCGTTGACCGCCTCCGGGCCGAGACGGGTGAGCGCCTCGATCATGGTGTTGAGCTTCGCCGGATCAATCGGCTGCGCGAGCGCGGCGGCGGCCAAGGCCAGCAGGCAAAGGGCGGTGCGAAGGTTCATCATCGTCGGGCGGAAGATGCGACGGGCGGGCAGGACTTGGCGAGTGGAATGAAGGCGGTTGGAATCTTTGGCTTGCCCGGCAGGGCAAGCCGCGCGATACACACGGCACTCACCAATGAAATCCAAATTTGCCCTGCTCCTCTGCCCGACCGTCGCCTGCACGCTCCTGCTTGCCTGCGCCAGCCCCAAGCAGACACCGCCGCCCAAAGCCGCTGCACCGCGCCCAACGCAAATACAGCGCGCGACCGTGAGCCTGGAGCAGATTCGTCGCGACGCCGCGCAGGTGGAGGTGCTGAACATGAAGCCCGTCCCGCTGGCGGTCGGGGAGGGGAAGACCGCATGGGTGCGTGTGCCGAGCGAATTGTCCAAGTATCGGACCCTGATCTTCGCCACGAGTGGACCAGCTAACGGCGTCGCGGACTACAAGGTCACGAAGGGCGGCTATCTGGTGGTGGCGTGTAACTACGACTATCAGGGCAACGCCAGTGGCAACTGGCAGGCCGAGCGCTGGACGCGGGAACAGTTCTACGCGAACGGCTGGCGGGAGCTGGTCGCGGAGGATTTGGGCGGCGCGCTGGTGGACGGGCAAAACCGCCAGCAGGTGGTGTTCGTGAAAGGGGTCGCGACGGGCGCGACCGGGCGACTGCGCTGCAACAAATACTCGCCACCGTTCTTCATCGTTTGCAGCGACAAGCTGGCGACGCAGCAAACGGCGAGGCAGTAAGCGGTGGTGCTCGTTCGTCAGCAGCTCGGCCGACCAAGTCTCAACCGTTGCCGAGCAGCTTCTCCCACTCCGCTTCCTTGAAGCCGACGAGGCCGCTCTTGTCCGTGAGCAGGAAGGGGCGCTTCACGAGGTTGCCATTCGCGGCGAGCAAGGCGAGGGCTTCATCCACGGTGAGCTTGGGCAGGCGCTCGGTGAGCTTCATCGCCTTGTAGTCGCCGCCGGAGGTGTTGAAGAGGCGGCGAAGGTCGCCCTCGTAAATCGCCAGCATCCGCTTCAGCTCGGCCTTTGTGGGCGGCTGCTCGCGGATGGGGATGGCATCGAAGGCGAGGCTGCGGGCTTCGAGGAACTTCTTCGCACGACGGCAGGTGTCGCAGCCTTGGTATTCGTAGAGGCGGAGTTTCATTTGGAGAGCGGGTTTAACCACGGAAGACGCGGAATACAGGGAAGGAGGCGTTTGGATGTTCTTCCGCGTATTCCGTGTGTTCCGTGGTTGAAGCAGGCTTCACTTGCCCAAAAACTTGTCCCTCCCCGCCACCAGCGCCGCCATCTTCCGGTCGGCCACGCTGCGCGACAGCATCCAGAAGCCGCAGTCGGGGTGAATCCACTTGATGCGCTCGGCCCCGAGCACCTTCACGGCGTGGGCGATGCGCGTGGCGATGAGGTCGGGCGACTCGACCTCGTTGTCCTTGATGTCCACGACGCCGAGGCCGAGGGCGATGCCGGGGCGGAGGTCGCGGAAAGCGTCGAGTTCGTCATAGCCGCGCCGGGCGAATTCTAGGACAAGGTGGTCCACGTCGAGGCGGTTGAGGAAGGGCAGGAGGTTGCGCCAGTAGCCTTTCTGGATGCTTTGCCCGCCATAGTTGCCGAAGCAGAGGTGCAGGCCCTTCTGACCGCGCACGCCTTTGAGGACGTGGTTGATCGGCTCGTGCGCCCAGTCGGCGTCCTCGGGGTGGCCGGGGAGGTTCGCCTCGTCCACCTGCACGACGGCGGCGTCAATGTCCGCGACCTGTCGGCGCAGCGCCTCGGCCAGCGCCATCGTGAGCTCGCGCGGGTCCGGGTAGAACTCGTTCACGAGCGTCTTCGCGAGCATGTAGGGCGAGGTGAGCGTGAACTTGAGCGGGCGCGCGGTGAGGCCCTTCACGGACTGCCAGGCGGCGGGGAGGTTCAGGTTGCCTTCGCCAATCTCACCGCGCACGACGCCGGCGGGCTGCGTGCGGAACTTCATCCCTTGCGCGGCGCGGAATTTGGCCAGCTCTTCGCGTGAGAGCGCCGTGTGAATGCCCGCCATCGGGCGGATGAACCAGTCAATCATCCCGTTGGTCTCGGGATGGTTCACGTCGAAGCGCGACAGCTCGCCGTCGGCGATGACATCAAGGCCAGCCAGCTCCTGCGTCTTGAGCACGACGAGGATGGCGTCGCGCAGCGCGGTGGCGGTGGGGAAGGCCGCGAGCCACGCGGGGACGGGATAGCTGCCGACGACGGTGGTGAGGATGGACGGCGCGGACATGGGCGAAAGTGTTGGGTTCAAGGTGCAAAGTTCAAGATTCAAAGTCGGCGTCCACGCACACCGCCCATTGACAGACCGCCGGTCGCACATAGGTTTCCGGCAGAACTTCAACAAAGGAGCCGTTATGCCAGTCGCTCACGTAACCGAATCGGCCGCCGCCCTGCACTCCCCCGGCCGCGGCCCGTCGGCCGCGCGCGGCCTCACCGCCGTGGTCAACGGCCTCATGGAACTGGTGCTTTCGCCGGAAGCCGTGGCCCGCCGCCGCATTGCCAGGGCCGCCCGCACGGAGGCCGCGACGCTCAACCTCAGCTGCATGAAACTCAGCAGCCTGCCGCCGCAAATCGGCGCGCTCGTCAAGCTGCGCGTCCTGCACTTGTGGCACAATCAACTCACCAGCCTGCCCGCGCACCTCGGCCGCTGCGTGGCGTTGGAGGAGCTGTATCTGTCGGACAACGAGCTGGCCAGCCTGCCGGATTCGCTGCTGCATCTCCCGCACCTCCGGCGGCTCTTCCTGCACGGCAATCCCAAGCTGCACGTTCCAGACACGGTGCTTGGCCCCCGGTGGGAGGTGGTGATGAATTCGGGCACCGCCGCCGCCTCGGCCAGGGCGATTCTGGAGCACTACTTTCACCGGCACTCGCTCTGACCGGGCGGGCCGGCCGGCCGCGTTCAGTTCGGCGGGGGAGGTTGAGGCGAGGCGGGGGGCGGGGACTCCGCCTTGGCGATCTCGGAGAGTATTTCGTCGGCGAAGCTGGGGTAGAGCTGGCGGATGCAGTCGGGGCAGATGCTGTGCGAAACATTGCCCAGGCCCTGCTTGATGATGTAGGCGTCCACTGCCTCCCAGTAACCCTGGTCGTCGCGGATTTTCTTGCAGGCGGCGCACACCGGCAGCAGGGCGCGGAGCGTCTTCACGTTCTCCAGCGCGGCGCGGAGCTGGCGGATGAGGCGCTCGCGGTCCTCCTCCAGCTCGCGGCGCGGCGTGATGTCGCGGAAGGCGACCACGACCCCTGCCGTCGCGCCGTCCTCCTCACGGATGCGCGCGGCGGTGTAGTCAATGGGCGTGCTCGGCCCCTTGCGCGGCCAGAGCCAGGTGTTGCTGCCCCAGTCAATGACCAGGCCCTTGCGCACCGCCTCGGCAAAGGGGCCGTGGCTGCCGGTGGACGCGACCTCCGCCGAGAGCACCATCACGTTGTCAATGTGCTGGCCGACGGCCTCGCGCTGCGGCCAGCCGGTGATGCTCTCGGCCAGGGAATTCATGAAGCGGACCTCGCCCCGCGCGTCCGTGGCGATGACGGCCTCGCCCACGCTGGCGAGCGTGGACGCGAACCATTGCTGCTGCTCGGCCTGCCGGCGTTCCATCGCGTGTTTTTGCAGCGCCATCTCGATGCCGATGCGCAGCTCGCGCTCGACGAGCGGCTTGACGATGTAGCCGTAGGGGCCGGTGACTTTCGCGCGCTGGAGCGTGGCGCTGTCGGAGTGGGCGGTGAGGAAAATGACGGGGATGTGCAGCCGCTCGCGGATGTGCGTCGCCGCCTCGACGCCGTCCATGCCGCCCGAGAGGACAATGTCCATGAGCACGAGGTCGGGCTGGAGTTCGGCCGCCTTCTCGATGGCCTCCTCGCCGACGACGGCGATGGCGGGCACCTCGTAGCCGAGCTTCTCCAGCGTGGACTGGATGTCCTGGGCGATGATGCCTTCGTCCTCCACTATCAGAATGCGAGCGCGGCTCATAATGGGTTTGTTGTGGCAGGGTGGTCCGGTTTCGCAGCGATGAAAGTAAGCGCATATCCTGTGCCATGGACCCGGCGGATTTCCAGGCTCGCGCGCAGTTGGGTGACGAGGGTGGCCACCAGTTGCAGCCCCAAGGTGTCGGCCTTGAGCGGATCGAAGCCCGCCGGCAGGCCGACGCCGTTGTCACCGACCATCAGGCAGATGGAACCCGCCGCCTCGGCCCGCAGGCGGATGCGGATCTCACCGGGCCGGGCCTCGGGAAAGGCGTATTTCAGGGCGTTGGACACCAGCTCGTTGAGAATCAGCGCGCAGGGGATGGCCTGGTTGATGTCCAGCCGCACCGGCTCCATGTCCAGCCGGATGCGGATGACGGCGGGGTCGGTGCCGTAGGCGTGCAGCAGGCTGGCGATGAGGCTCTCGGCATACGGGGAGAAGTCCAGCTCGGAGAGGCTTCTGGACTGGTAGAGTTTTTCGTGGACGAGCGCCATGGAGTGGACGCGGGCGCAGCTCTCCTCGAAGGCGGCAATGGTCTCGGGCGTCCTCATGCTGCGCGACTGGAGGCGCAGCAGGCTGGAGACGACCTGCAAATTGTTCTTCACGCGGTGATGGATTTCCTTGAGCAGAACCTCCTTCTCGCGCAGGGCCGCCTGGATGCGCTCCTCCGCCTGCCTGCGCTCGGTGATGTCGAGCAGCGTGCCGATGACCGCCGGCTGGCCGCCATACTCCGCGCGCCCGCCATGCACCTCGACGTGTAGCACGGCCCCGGACTGGTGGAGCATCCGCAACTGATAGCGGAGGCTGGGCACCTCGCCGGAGAGGCGCTTGCGGATGTTCCCGGCGGCGAGCGCGCGGTCCGCCGGGTGGATGAACTCGTGGACCGACTTGGAGGTCAGCTCTTCGGCGGAGCGGTTGAAAATCTCCACCATCCGGGGGTTCACATACACGAACCGGTCGCCCTGGACGATGTAGATGCCGGTGATGGACTGCTCGACCACGCTGCGGAACTTCGCCTCCGCCTCCGTCAGTTCGAGGTTGCGCTTCTCCAGCTTCGCCACCAGCCGGTCGCTGTATTGCCGCAGCACGTCGGCCTCCGGTGACTCGACGCCGGGCGAGATCCCCTCCGGGCGCGGCGCGCGCGGCTGGGTGGTGACCCGCTCCAGCACTTCCAGGAGGGTGGGGATGGACGCCGGCTTGTGCAGAAACGCGTCCGCGCCCAGGTCGAGCGAGAGTTTCTCATCGCTGGGCGTGGTGTAGGTGGCGGTGTGGAAGATGAAGGGCAGCGCGCGAAAACGCTCGGTGCGCCGCAGCTCGTAGCACAGCCGGTAGCCGTCCATCCGGGGCATCAGGATGTCGGAGATGACGGCGTCCACCGGCCCCTGCTCCAGCACGGCGAGGGCCTCCATCCCATCGCCCGCCTCGCAGACCTGATGCCCCGCCAGCTCCAGCGCCTTGCGCATCAGCTTGCGGATGGACGCCCCGTCATCAATCACCAGGACGGTCATGCGCGCACCCCTTCCAGCGCGGCCGTCTCCGCCACGAAGACAAGCGTGTAGCGGGTGCCCGCGGCGCGGCTGATTTCAAGCTGCCCGCGCAACTGGCGGACGAGCGTGTTGACCAGTTGCAGCCCCAGTGATTCGGTCGTGGCCACATCCAAGTCCGCCGGCAGGCCGACGCCATTGTCGCCAACGCCCAGGCGGACGCGGCCTTCCGCGTCCGCCCTCAACCGGACCCGGATTTCGCCGCCGCGCCCGTCCGGGAAGGCGTATTTGAGCGCGTTGGACACCAGCTCGTTCAGGATCAGCGCGCAGGGGATGGCCTGGTTGATGTCCAGCCGGACATCGTCCAGGTCGAACCGGAGCTGGATGCGGGAGGGATCGGTGCCGAACGAGGTCAGCAGGCTGTCAACCAGGCTGCGCGCATAGGCGGCGAAATCGAGTTCGGAGAGGTTGCTGGACTGGTAAAGCTTCTCGTGGACCAGCGCCATGGACTGGACCCGGATGCAGCTTTCCTCGAAGGCGGCGAGCGTGTCCGGGTTTTTCAGGTTGCGCGCCTGGAGCCGCAGCAGGCTGGAGACGACCTGGAGGTTGTTTTTCACGCGGTGGTGGATTTCCTTGAGCATGACCTCCTTCTCGCGCAGCGAGGCGCGGACGAGTTCCTCGGCCCGCTGGCGTTCGGTGATGCGGTGCTCCAGGTCCGTGTTCATGGCCTGGATCTGCCGGCCCGCCTGCTCGATTTCGGCCTGCCGGCGCTGCAGCGCGTCAGCCATGTGGTCGAAGGTCTGCGCCAGTTGGTTCAAATCCGCCCCGCCCTTCAGTCCGGTGCGGACGCTCAAATCCCCCGCCGCCAGCCGCTGGGCCGCCCCGGTCAACACCCGGACCGGTTGCAGCAGATAGCGTCGCGCGTAGAGGCGCGCCGCCGCCAGCGCCAGCAACGCCGTCAGGGCGATGAGCGTCAGGCTTCTGAGCAAGGTCTGGTTGGCGCTGGCGTAGGCCGCCGCCGGGTCAGCCCCGACGGCGATGAACAGGTCCGCCTCGCCGTCGGTCTGCAACGAGGCAAAGGCGTAAAGCCGCCGGACGCCATCCAGGCCGGGGAGTTCCGCGGTGCCTTCCAAGCTGGTTGAGACGGCTTGAAACAACGCCGAGTCGCGCACCATCTGCCCCAGCCACCCCTCGGGATTCGGGGTGCGCCGCAGCACCTGGCCGCTGCGGTCGAGCACCAGCAGGATGGACCCCCTGGGCAGGGGCGGATCGGCGGCAAGCTGCCCGATCACGTTGACATCCACCGTCGCAAACAGGATTCGTGTCACCTCGGAGCCGCCGCGCCGGACCGGGTGGCCGAACGTCAACGTGGGCCGGCGGGTCAAAAACCCGGCCTCGTAGCCGCCCACGGCGAAGGCCCCGCTCCAGACAACCTTCTGGTAAAAGCTCGCCTCGGAGAGGTTGGGCGCGCCGTCGAAGGGCAGCGCGCTCGCGAAGAGGCGGCCGTCGGCTTCGAGCAGGCCGAAGTTGCAATACTGCGGCTGGAGCCGGAGCATGTTCTTGAAATTCCCGTTCCAGAACGGCGCGTTCGTGCTGTGGATGGCTGGCAGGTCCGCGAGGGCGGCGAGCACCTGGCGGGTGTTGTCCAGCAGCCGCTCCTGTTTCGCGGCCACCAGCCGGGCCTGCAGGACGGCCTGCTCCCGCGCGTGCCGCCGGCCCGCCTGCCGCTGCTCGAAGCCGGTGTAGAGCGCCAGCCCCAGCGCCGGCAGCAGGGTGAGCAGCAGCAGCAGCGTCAGGTGGAAGCGGAACCGTTGCGCTCCGGGCACCCTGGCTGACAGGGGCGCTCCGGGGGTGCCTGGGCCGCTGGGCGGGTGTTTCATGCCACAACTCCCTCGTCGTCCGTTTTCGCAGCGGTGAAAGTGAGCGCATATTCCGTGCCCCCCGACCGGTTGATGACCAGGTGGCCGCGCAACTGATGCACCAGCGTGTTGACCAGTTGCAGGCCGAGCGATTCCGTCTGGCCCGGATTGAAGGCCGCCGGCAGGCCGATGCCGTTGTCACCGACGGTCATCGTGATGCGCCGTTCGGCGTCACTCCGCAGGCGCAGCCAGATTTCCCCGTTGCGCCCGTCCGGGAAGGCGTATTTGAGCGCATTGGACACCAGCTCGTTGAGGATCAGCGCGCACGGGATGGCCTGGTTGATGTCGAGGTGGACCTTGTCCATGTCGAGCCGGAGGCGCGCGACGGAGGCGTCGGTGCCGAACGAGCGCAGCAGGCTGTCGGTGAGGCTCTGCGCGTAGGCGGCGAAGTCCAGCTCCGAAAGGCTGCTGGACTGGTAGAGCTTCTCGTGGACGAGGGCCATGGACTGCACGCGCGTGCCGCTCTCCTCGAAGGCCGCGATGGTCTCGGGGTGCTTCAGGTTGCGCGCCTGGAGGCGCAGCAGGCTGGAGACGACCTGGAGGTTGTTCTTCACGCGGTGGTGGATTTCCTTGAGCATGACCTCCTTCTCGCGCAGCGAGGCGCGGATCTGCTCCTCCGCCCGCTTGCTGGCCGTGATGTCGGTGCGGATGGCGACGTATTGGTAGGGCTTCCCGTCCGGCTTGAGGAAGGGGACGATGGTCGTGTCCACCCAGTAGAACGAGCCGTCCTTGGCGCGGTTCTTGATCTCCCCCTTCCACACCCGCCCCTGCCCGATGGTCGCCCACAGCTCCCGGATGAACTCCTTCGGGTGGTGGCCCGAGTTGATGATGCGGTGGTCCTGGCCCAGCAGCTCCTCGCGCGGGTATTGCGAGATGGCGCAGAACTTGTCGTTCACGTAGGTGATCTTCCCCTGGGCGTCCGTGATGGCAACGATGGAGTGCTCGTCCAGCGCCACCTTCACGTCCTTCAACTCCTTCAGGGCCGCCGCCAGGGTTTCCTCCGCGCGTTTGCTGGCCGTGATGTCACGGATGAACGCGGTGAAGGCCGGTGGCTGCTCAGTCCCCGGAATGCGGGTGATGGCGAGTTCAGCGGGAAACTCCGTGCCGTCGGCGCGCAAGGCGGGCAGCTCGATGCGGCGGCCCAGGATGGCCGACTCGCCGGTGGCGAGGTGACGGGCGAAGGCTTGCAGGTGACGCTCCCGCAAGGCGGGCGGAACGATCAGCTCGGCCATCCGCTGGCCCACCGCCTCGGCCCGGGTCCGCCCGAAGGTGCGTTCCGCCGCGAGGTTGAACTCGGTGATCCGCCCCTGATCGTCCACGATGATGATGGAGTCCAGGGCCGATTCCAGCACGGCCTGCAACTCCTTCACGCGGTGCTCCAGGTCCGCGTTGAGCCGCCGCACCTGCTCCTCCACGCGCACGCGCTCGGCGATCTCGGTCTGCAACCGGGCGTTCGCCCGGGCCAGCTCGTCGGTGCGCTCGCGGACCCGGGATTCCAGCTCGGTGTTGAGCCGCGCCAGTTCCTCCGGCCCGCGCAAGTGCAGCGCCTGCGGCACCAGCTTCACCAGCAGGATGGCCGTGGCGACGGACAACGCCGCGGTGATGGCCTTCACCGTGCCGGACAGCCAGTAGGTGCTGTGCCAGATGGACCAGATCTCCATCAGGTGCGTGGTGCCACACGCGACGATGAACGCGCCGAACATGAGGAATATCCACGGATAAGGCAGGTCGCGGCGCTTGCGGGTGAAATAGACCAGCGTCAGCGGGATGGAATAGTAGGCCAGCGCGATCAGGGCATCGGAGACGACGTGCAGCCAGATGATCTCCGGCTTCCAGAAGTAGCAGTGGCCGTGCGGCATGAACCCGCCGCCGGAGAACAGGCGTTGCAGCAACTCACTCATAAGCACCTCGTGAGGATGGATCCCGGCGCACCCGCCAAGACGGGACAGCACACCGCCAGCGGAACCGGACCCCTGACGACATCGGGCAAGGTGTCACTTGCGCCGCCCAGCCGCAAGCTGCGTCCTGAACCGGCTACTTCGCGCGCCCGAAGTGCCGGTCTGCGAAGCGCAGGTATTGCTCCCAGTCGTAGGCCGTCACGTCGTGCTTGCCGGTGCGGACGTGGTAGCCGATGAACTCGCCGACCGGACGATCCACCGCCGGCCATTCCGCGACGCCCGTGCCCTTCTTCCCGAAGAGCGCATACACCGGCTCGGCGAGCTTGCCCGCGAGGAACTCGCCCTTCGGGTCCGCCCACTTGTCATCCTCCGCGCTGGCGATGTAGAGCGGGCGCGGCGCGGCCAGCGCGGCCAGCTCGTGCATGTCCACGGGCAGCTTCTCAGGGTGGTCGGTGTATTGCTTGTAGTTCCCGCAGAACCAGTGCGGGAAATTCTTGTTCAGCACCGCGATGGTCTCGCCGAAGTCGCGCCGCGAGATGGACGCCCCGCCCTCGCCGGAGTTGTTCGAGATGACGAGGGCGAACCGCTCGTCGCTCGCGCCCGCCCACAGGGAGGTTTTTCCCAGCCGCGAGTGGCCGATGACCGCGACTTTCTTCGCGTCAATCGCCTTGTCCTTCTCCAGATAATCCAGCGACCGGCTCAGGCCCCACGCCCACGCGCTGATCGCGCCCCATGCGTCCGGCGCGAACTGCGTGTTCGCGCCGTCCTTCGCCATCGCCGCGCGCAGGCCGGTCTTCCAGCCCTCGGCGTGGTCCGGCTCCACGTCGCCGTAGTAGTAGGTCGCCAGCGCATAGCCGCGCGCGATGATCGTCTCCACCTGCCAGCGGCTGGCCTCGGAACCGCGTGAGGCCTCGGTGGCGCGGTTGTCCACGACGCTCTTCTTGTCCTGGCTGTTGCGCATCCAGCGCGGGTTCAGCGTGATGCTTGGGTCGGCGTGGACGGCGTGATTGCCGTTGAAGTTGCAGCCCAGGAACGCGGGCACCGGCCCTTTCACGCCATTCGGGGTGAAGAGTTGCAGGTCCAGACGCGGGCCGCCCTTCTTGCCCGTGAGCCAGATGGCGATTTCCTTGCGCGTGGCCTTGCCGCCGAGCGCCTGCGGGTCGGTCTTGGTGACTTCAAAGAGCAGGTTCGCCGGCTTCGCCGGGCTGCGGCCATAGACGTGCGTCTGGAACAGGTTGAAAACCTCTGCGCGGCGCTTGGTCTGCCACGCCTTCGCGTCCTTGACCTTCGTGCCATCGGCGCAGGTCAGCGGGTCGGGCAACGGGAGGTTGCCGACCTTGCTTTCGTCGTAGTTGGTCGTGTTGGGCCGCTGGGCAGAAGCGCTGAGGCTGGCGGCGAGCAGCAGGCCGACCGGGAATGACTTGGTGAATTGCATGGCGCGCAGCGTAGCAACACGGGCGACGACGACAAGCGCGACCGTAGTCGCTGGCTTTAGCCTGCGCTTCAGTCTGTAGCGGCGGTCTGTGACCGCCGGCCGCGCAACCTGAAGGTTGCGACCACGCGGAGCGGGCGCTTACGCTGACCGCCCGTGGGCAACGAGTTTTACGTCTCGGGCGAACGGCGGGCGGAGCGGGTCAACGACCTCTTCGCCGCCATCGCGCCGCGCTACGACCTCATCAACGACCTGCAAAGCTTCGGGCTGCACCGCTGGTGGAAGCGGCGGCTGCTCCGGCTCGCGGCGGTGAAGCCCGGCGACACCGCGCTGGACCTGTGCTGCGGCACGGGGGACGTGGCCTTTGCCCTCGCCGAGGCGGGCGCGATGACGACGGGGATGGATTTCAGCGCGCCGATGCTGGCGGTGGCGGAGGGGAGGAAGGCGAAGGTTCAAAGTTCAAAGTTCAAAGTTCAAAATAGCGCGGCGGACCATCCTCGATTCCTCCAAGGCGATGCGCTGCACACACCGTTTCCCGACGCGCACTTTGACCTCGTGACCATCAGCTACGGGCTGCGGAACCTCGCGAGCGTGGACGACGGCCTGCGCGAGATGTGGCGCGTGCTCAAACCGGGCGGGCGCCTGCTGGTGCTGGACTTCGGCAAGCCGGACCACGCGGCGTGGCGCGGGGCTTACTTCGCCTACCTGCGCTTTGCCGTGCCGGTGTTCGGCCGGGTCTTCTGCAAAAACGCGGCGGCCTACGCCTACATCCTCGAATCGCTCCAGCACTACCCGGCGCAGCACGGTGTGGATGAGCAGCTCCGCGCGCTCGGCGCGGCCAACGCGCGCATCGTGAACTTCCTCGGCGGCGTGATGAGCATCAACGCGGCGGAGAAGCCGCGCGGGTGAGAGCATGGCGGTGCTACAAACCCCGCGCGGACGTGTAGCCTCCGCACCATTGCCAAGCCGCCCGCCGCTGCTACGCTCGCGCCATGATTCCGTTCCTGATCTTCCTCGGAGTGGTGGTCGCCATCGTCATCATCGTCGGCCTGTGGGGCGTGGGCATCTACAACGGCCTCGTCGCGCTGCGGCAGGCGGTGAAGAACGCCTGGGCGCAGATTGACGTGCAGCTCAAGCGCCGCCACGACCTCATCCCCAACCTCGTCGAGACGGTCAAGGGCTACGCGACGCACGAGAAAGAGACGCTCGAACGCGTCATCGCCGCCCGCGCGCGCGCCACCAGCGCCACGACACCCGCCGACAAGATCAAGGCCGAGGGCGAGGTGAGTTCCGCGCTCGCACGGCTGCTCGTGGTCTCCGAGGCGTATCCCGACCTCAAGGCGAACACGAACTTCACCTCGCTCCAGGGCGAGCTGACCGGCACGGAGGACCGCATCGCGTTCTCGCGCCAGGCCTACAACGACGCGGTCACGAAGCTGAACACCGGCATCCAGACCTTCCCCGCCGTGCTCATCGCCGGGATGCTGGGCTTCAAGGAGGAGCCGTTCTTCGAGACGCCCGTCGCCGAGAAGGAAGCGCCGAAGGTGAAGTTCTGAAGCGAACGCGTGGTGCGTGCTGCGTGGTGCGTGACTCGGAGACGGGCGCGCTTGGCTGAACTCACGCACCACGGACCACGCACCACGGCTTACTGCAACGGCTTACTGCAAACTTGCCGCCCGCGCCGTCCCCCCGCACTCTCCCGCCCATGATTCAGTTCATCCGCGACATCCACGCGGCCAAAAAAGCGGCGGGTCAGCCCGTCATCTCGTTCGAGTTCTTCCCGCCGAAGACCGACGAGGGCGACAAGAACCTGCTCGAAAAGCACATCCCCGAGCTGATGAAGCTCAAGCCCGACTTCTGCTCCGTGACCTACGGCGCGGGCGGCAGCACGCGCGAGAAGACCATCGGCATCGTGGACCGCATCCAGCGCGAGCACGGCCTGACCGCGATGATGCCCCTCACCTGCGTCAACGCGACCAAGGCCGAGCTGACCTCCGTCATCGCCGAGGCCCGCGCGCGCGGCATCAAGAACATCCTCGCCCTGCGCGGCGACCCGCCGGCTGGCGGCGAGTTCAAGGCCACGCCCGGCGGCTTCGAGTATTCCCACCAGCTCGTCAGCCATCTGCGCGAACTCGGCGGGTTCAGCATCGGCACCGCCGGTTTCCCCGAGGGCCATATAGCCTGCAAGGAAGGCCGCCAAGTGGACTGGGACCGGCTCAAGGCCAAGATTGACTGCGGCGCGGATTTCGTCGTCACGCAGCTCTTCTTCGACAACGCGGATTTCTATGCCTTCCGCGATTACCTCACGAAGCAGGGCGTCACCGTGCCGCTCGTGCCCGGCATCCTGCCCGCGTCGAGCGGTTCACAGGTGAAGCGCTTCACCGCGCTGTGCGGCGCGCAACTCCCCGCGCCCTTCCTCGCCGGCCTGGACAAGTGCGGCACCGACGACGCGGCGGCCACGGCCTTCGGCATCGAATACGCCTCCGCGCAATGCGCCGACCTGCTGAACAACGGCGTCGAGGGCGTCCACTTCTACACGCTGAACCGGGCGCACTCCACCACGCGCATCCTGCAGAACCTCAAGCTGGCCTGAGCCGTGCCGGCAGGGCGTCAAGCGATAGTTTTTCCCGCCGACATTTGCGTTGCCGCCTCCCCCTCGCCCGATAGCCTCGCTCCAACGCATGACGCAAAGCGCCTTCGCCCCCGAATCGCTCGCGCCGGAACTCACCGGCGACGCGCGGGAATTGCTGGAGCAGCTCGGCGCGCCCGAGGCGCTGCCCACGCTGTCCCTCGCCGCCTCCGCGCTGACGCTTGAGGCGGTGCGCGACGAGGCGACCCTCCGCCGTTTCCTCGCCGGTTATCGCGAGCAGGTGCTCGTGCCGGTGGAACTGCCCGCCATCCTCGCCGCGCACGGCCACGCGTTCCGGGGTGAACTCCGCGAACTCCTCGCCCTCGACCATGCGCTCGCGTCGGACCCGCAGCTCCGCGAATTTCGCGCCGCCAGCGCCGCCGTCGGTCGCCGCCAACTTGGCAGGCTCCGTCCGCTGCGCGACCAGCGGCTCGTGCAGCGCTATCTGCGCGCGGTGGAGGCGGGCGAGGCGCACGGCTGGCACACCCTGGTCTTCGGCGTCTTCCTCGCGCAGTATTCGCTGCCGCTGCGGCAGGGCCTGCTGCTCTATTCCGAGCGCACGCTCGGCGGCTTCCTCGATTCGGCGGGCGCGACGCCCCGGCTGCCCGAGGCGCTGGTTGATGAGATCTTCACCGAAGCCGCCACGCCCCTGGCCACGCAAGTCAACGGTCTGCTCGCGGGGCTGACGATCCGCTGACCGTCCGCGCCCACCGCCTTTTCGCAGGCTTCGTGCTTCCTCTTCGACCGCAGACTCTTTGAGCGAGCCGCCAACCGGTGACAGCGCCACTCCTGGCTGTGTTTTCCCGGTGCCCGTCCCTGTTACACCTCACCGAATCGTGATGAAGTCGTTGTGATTCAGGAGCGCGTGGACGAGGGCCGCGCGGGCCTTGGCTTCGGGCTGGGCGGACTTGCGCTCCTTCGCGGCGGCGAGGAATTGGGCGAGGCTTTCCGCGCAAAGCTTTTGCTCCGCCGGCGTCGGGGCGGTGGCGAGGAGCGTGGTGAAGATGGTGCGGATGAAAGACTCGTCTGCGGCGCTCTCGGAGTCTTTCACCAGCCGCTCGGCAACCTTTGCGGCGGCGGTGGAGACAAGCTTGCTGTTCGCCAGCGCGAGCGCCTGCTGCGGCAGGATGCTCTCGTCGCGGCGGTAGCATTCCTTCGTGTTCGCGTTGTCGAACATCTCCAGGAACTTGTTCAAGTCCTCGGGCGACTGCGTGAAGTAGAAGCTGCGGCGCAGGGAGTCCTCGCGCTTCGGGTCAATCGTCGGCCCGCCGAGCCTGGAATCGAGCGTGCCGGCGAGGTGGAGGAGGCTGTCGCGGAGGACGTTGGCATCCATGCGCTGCGGGTTCATGCGCCAGAAGTAGCGGTTCTCGGGGTCGAGGGCGTGGTTGGGAGAGTGATTAGTAATTAGTGGGGAAGTGTTTAGTGGCGCGCTGCCCTTCGCCTGCGCGCCGACTAATAACTTATTACTAATTACTTCCCCGGAACTGCTGCTCATGCGATACGCCTCGGACAGCACCATCCGCCGGTGCAGATGCTTCAGGCTCCAGCCCTGCTCCATGAAATCCACGGCGAGCCAGTCGAGCAGGTCGGCGTGAACGGGCTTGGTGGCGCGGCGGCCAAAGTCGGTGACGTTCGCGACGAGCGGCTGGCCGAAGTGGCGGGTCCAGACGTGGTTCACCAGCACGCGCGCGGTGAGCGGGTTCTGGCGGTCGGCCAGCCAGCGCGCGAAGGCGAGGCGGCGACCGGTGCTCGTGGTCGGATACGGGAGCTGGCGGCGTGCTTCCGACTCGTCCGGCCCCTCGAAGGCTTTGAGCGTCGCGCGCAGCGGGGTGTAGTTCGTGCCGGGCGACGCGGCGGCCTTCTGCGCCTTGGTCAGCGCGTCCTGGGCGGTCTTCAACTTCTTCCCTGCGTCCGGCTCCTTCTTTTTCTTCGGCTCAGTGCCGGGCTGGATGAGTTCCAACTCGGCTTTGGCCACGTCGGCCTCGGCCTGGGCGAGCTTGAACTTCGCTTCGGCCAGCGCGGCGGCGGCGGGCAAGTTCGTCTGGCTGCGAGCGGCGTCGGCTTCCCAAACCGCGCGGACCATCGCGGGCCGCAGTGTGGCGACGGCGAGATTGAGCTCGGCGGACTTGAGCGCGGCGCGGGCCTGCTCGGGCGTCGAGACTGCGGCCGGCACAGCGGCTTTCGCGCTCGCTGCGGGTGCGGGCACGCTGGACTTGACGAGCTGCACGTCGGCGGGCAGCGCGCCCAACTCGAAGGCGAGGAAGTCGGCCGTGGCGTCGTAGGTGATGAGCTGGAACCTGCCCGGGGTGCGCTCGGGAAGCTGGAAGGCCAGCGCGTGCTCGCCATTGAGCGCGACGTTAATCAGCGAGCCGCGCACGCGCACGGTCAGCCCGTAGGTTTCGCCGAGCTTGACGGTGCGGGGCTGCGTGCCGCTGGGCGGGTAGGTGTATTGGCTGGCCTTGCCGTAGGCGATTTGAAGCTTGGGGCCGGACGCGTGGGCGCTGAGATACACCAGCGACTCGCGCGCATCCGTGGTGTCGAAGGTGAAGCCGACGGACTTGTAGAGGCTGCCGCCGGTGGGACGGAATTTCAGCGTGGCTTGGAAGTCAGCGGGATGGTCCGCCCGGCTGCGGGCAGCGCTGCGTGATGGGGCCACGCGGGATTGGCGCAGCACGCCGTTTGTGTAAGCCCACTCGCCGTCGCGAAGCTCCCAGAGCTGCGGGTTCGCGGCGGCGAAGGTGTCGGTGAAGAGCGGCCTGGCATCGGCGCGCCGGGCATTGCCCGGCTGGGGCGGAGGAACGATGTCCGCATTGGGAGCATTCTTTGCCTCCTGCCGAGCAATGCTCGGCGCTCCAGCCGGAGTGCGCTCAACCTCGGCGAGCTTCTTCTTCGCCGCTTCGAAGGCCTGGCGGGCGACAGCGATCTGCTCCTGCGCGGCGGCGAGATGGTTCGTGAGCACCCACGGCTGGAGCGCGGGGTTGTGCGCGGGCGGCGGGAGCTTCACCGGCTGGATGTCGAGCGGCTTGAACGCGAGCGCGACGGGCACGGCGGCGCGGATGACCTGGTTCGTGTCGGGCTTCTTCTCGTTGCCCTTCACATGGATGTAAGTCGGGCGGTCGAGGTGGAGGTCGTAGGCGCGCGGAAGGCCGTCCTTTTCGAGGTCGGCCGTGCCGGGCAGCTCGTCGAGCCGCGCGTGATACGGCTCGAAGATGGCGCGCATGGCATAATAATCGGTCGTGGTCAGCGGGTCGTATTTGTGGTCGTGGCACTTCACACAGTTCATCGTGAGGCCGAGGAAGGCCTTGCTCGTGTGCTCGACCACGTCGTCCATCCAGGTCGTGCGGTTGAAGAGGTAGTAGTTGCGCGCGAGGAAGCCGGTGGCGCGGAGGGTGGCGGGATCCGTGGGAGCAAGTTCGTCGCCGGCGAGCTGCTCGACGATCATGCGGTCGTAGCCCTTGTCCGAGTTGAGCGATTCCACGATCCAGTCGCGCCAGTGCCAGATGTGCTTCTGGCTGTAACGGAGCTGCGCGCCGAGGCCCCACCAGTCGCTGTAGCGCCAGATGTCCATGAAGTGCCGGCCCCAGCGCTCGCCGTGGTGCGGGCTGGCGAGCAGGCGCTCGACGACGCGCTCGTGGGCCTGCGGTGACTTGTCCGCCTCGAAAGCTCGCAACTCTTCAAGCGTCGGCGGCAGGCCGGTGATGTCGAGCGTGACGCGGCGGAGCCAGACGGAACGCTCTGCGGGCGGTTGGGCAGTCAGCTTTTGCTGGCGGCGTTGGGCTTCAAGGAAGGTGTCAATCGGGGAAGTATTCAGTGACCAGTTTTCAGCATTCAGTTTGGCGTTCGGGACCGCCTTGGCAGGCGAGCGTGACTGGTTACTGAACACTGAAGACTGAACACTGGGGACAGCCACCTTCACCGGGGCCTTGAAAGCCCAGTGCTCGCGCGGGTCGCTCTCCGGCTGCTCGTCCTTCGGCGCGGGTGCCCCGGCGGCAATCCACTCCCGGAGCGCGGCGATCTGCGGCGCGTGGAGCGGTTCGCCCTCGGGCGGCATCCGCTCGTCGAGGCTGGGGGCGGATACTTTCCTGAGCAGCCGGCTGTCGGCGGGCTTGCCGGCGACAATGGCGGGGCCGTGCTTGCCGCCCTTGCGAATGAAGTCCGCCGTGTCGAGACGCAGCCTGCCCTCCTGCTTGAGCGCGCCGTGGCAGGCGTAACAGCGCGCGGCGAGCACCGGCTTCACGTCCTTGAGATAGTCCACCGGCGCGGCGGCGGCCTGCGCCACGAAGCAAAGGCTGGAAAAAACGATCAGTGAGGCGCGGAACACGCTGTCTCCGACGCTGCGGAGCACGATGAAATTCTGCCGCACCCACCGCGCGCCAGGCCAACGCCTACAGTGTCCTCCCGAGGGTGAGAAGGTTTGCAATCCCACCTGTGCTTGTTCATCGTCTGCGGCGCTAATTGTCATGGAAGCCACGGCGAAGAAGATTTTCCGCGTTCAAGAACTCGGCCCCGCGTTGGAACCACACCGCGCCGCCGGCAGGACCATCGTGCATTGCCACGGGGTCTTCGATCTGCTGCACATCGGCCACATCAAGCACCTCGAGGCGGCGAAACAGCTCGGTGACGTGCTGGTGGTCACGACCACGCCCGACCGGTTCGTGAACAAGGGACCGCACCGGCCCGCGTTCCCGGAGAAACTCCGCGCCGAGGCGCTCGCGTCGCTGGCCTGCGTGGACTACGTGGCCATCAACGAGTGGCCCACGGCGGTCGAAACCATCAAGATTGTCCGCCCGTCGCTCTACGTGAAGGGCATGGTTCGCGAGGAGGGCAAGCGCGACCATACGACCGCCATTTCCGACGAGGAGCAGGCCGTCGTCAACGTCGGCGGCAAGCTGCACCTGACCGACGAGGAGACCTTCAGCGCGTCCACGCTCATCAACCGCTTCATGGATGTCTTCTCGCCGAAGACGAAGGACTTCCTTGAGACCTTCCGCGCGAAGCACCCGCCGGAGGAGGTCATCGGGCACTTGCAGGCGATTCGGAAGCAGAAGGTGCTCGTCATCGGCGAGACCATCGTGGACGAGTATCAGTTCTGCGGTGTGCTCGGCAAATCCAGCAAGGAGCCGGTGCTCGCCGCGCTGCACCACCGCACGGAGCAATACGCCGGCGGCGTGCTGGCCATCGCCAACCATGTCTCGAACTTCTGCGACGAGGTCGGCCTCCTGAGCGCGCTGGGCGCGGAGCATTCCCGCGAGGACTTCGTGCTGGCGAAGCTGAACCAGAACATCCGCCCGCACTTCCTCCGCCTGCCGGACGCGCCGACCATCGTGAAGCGGCGGTTCTTGGAGGAGCATCTGTCGGCCAAGCTCTTCGAGGTCTATGAAATGCGGAACGAGCGGCTCACGCCCGCGCTGGAGGAGCAGTTCCTGAAGCAGCTTGATGAGTTGCTGCCGCAATACGACGTGGTCGTGGTCGGCGACTACGGCCACGGCCTGCTCACCGAGCGCGCGGTGCATCTCATCTGCGCGCGCGCGAAGTTCCTCGCCGTCAACGTGCAGGTCAACGCCGGCAACCGCGGCTTCAACCTCATCTCCAAGTATCCCCGGGCCGACTTCGTCTCGCTCGGCGAACCCGAGGTGCGCCTCGACGCCCGCAAGATGTCCGACGACCTCGCCGCCATCACGCGCACGGCGGCGGCGCGGGTGGGCAGCCAGTATTTCCTCGTCACGCGCGGCGGCTCCGGCTGCTACTGCTGCGACAAACAGCAGAACATCGCGGAAGTCCCCGCCTTCGCCATCCGCGTGGTGGACCGCGTGGGCGCGGGCGACGCGGTGTTCGCCGTGACCGCGCCGTGCGCCGCGCTGGGCATCCCGGCGGAGACGCTGGGCTTCATCGCCAACGTGGTCGGCGCGGAGGCGTGCATGATCATGGGCCACCGGAGCTTCATTGACCCGACGAGCCTCTTCCGCCACTTCACGTCGCTGATGAAATGAAACGAAATGCCAAACGTGGTGCGTGGTGCGTGTTGCGTGCCTGGTCACGCACGCGCTCGAACAGCGTCACGCAACACGCAACACGCAGCACGATTACCCAATGACCAGTCAGAATCCCCACGGCTACAAGCAACTCCTCGTCACCGGCGGCGGCGGCTACGTCGGCAGCGCACTCGTGCCGGCCTTGCTCGACGCGGGCTATCGCGTCCGCGTGCTCGACACCTTCTGGTATGGCAAACAGGTCTTCGGTGATTACGTCCAGCGGCCCGAGTTGGAATTGTTGGATGTGGACCTGCGCGATTCCAAACGCGTTGGCGAGGCGATGAAAGGCGTGGACGCGGTCATTCACCTCGCCTGCATTTCCAACGACCCGAGCTTCGAACTGAACCCGAACCTCGGCAAATCCATCAACTACGACTGCTTCGCCGGTCTCGTGGACGGCGCAGTGAACGCCGGCGTGAAGCGCTTCATCTACGCGAGTTCCTCCAGCATCTATGGCGTGAAGGAAACGCCCGACGTGCGCGAAGACGCCGAACCGCTCCCGCTCACCGACTACTCGCGCTTTAAACTGGATTGCGAGCGCGACCTCCTCGCCCGCGCCGACGTGCGCGGCATGGACCGCGTCATCATCCGCCCCGCGACCGTGTGCGGCTACGCGCCGCGCCTGCGCCTGGACCTCTCGGTCAATATCCTCACCATCCACGCGCTGGTGAATCACAAGATTCGCATCTTCGGCGGCAAGCAGCTCCGCCCGAACCTGAACATCAAGGACATGGTGCGCGCCTACCTGACTTTCCTCGCCGCACCCGCCGCGAAGGTGGACCGCGAGGTGTTCAACGTCGGCTTCCAGAACCTTGCCATCGAGAAGATCGCCTTCCTCGTGCGCGACACGATTGGCGACCCGACCATCGAGCTGGAATACACGCCCAGCGACGACAACCGCAGCTACCACGTCAACTCCGACAAGGTGAAGCGCGTGCTGGGCTTCGAAGTGCAATACGGCATCGAGGACGCCATCCAGAGCATCGTGGACGCATATCGCGCAGGGAAGATTCCCGACCCGTTCAAGAACACGCTCTACTCGAACATCAAGCGGATGCAGGAGCTGAAAATCAGTTGAGCCGTCATGTGTGCGAGCGAGTCCATCGGCGGAACTGCCGTTCTCCCTCACCCCAGCCCTCTCCCGCTGGGAGAGGGAGCCACCTCGACCGCGCATCTTCAACCTGCACGCCCCCCTTCAGCCGAGCGCTGGCTGACATCCCCCCTCTCCCAGCGGGAGAGGGCCGGGGTGAGGGAGAAATCACGTTCAGCCAGTCGGGTTCCTTTCGCGCTTACGCGTCCCCACATCCTTTGCAAGTTGAACGTTGAGCGTTGGACGTTGGACGTTTCCCCCTTGTGAAGAAGGACCGCCCCAAGATTCCCTACGTTGACCTCGCCCGGCAGCACGCGCCGTTGAAGCGGGAACTGCTCACGGCGGTGGAACAGGTGCTTGATCACGGCGGCTTCATCCTTGGCCCGCAAGTCGCTGAGTTCGAGGCGCAGTTCGCCAAGCTGGTGCAAGTCCCGTTTGCGGTCGGTCTGAACTCAGGCACGGACGCGCTCATCCTTGCCCTCCGCGCGCTCGGCGTTGGTCCCGGCGACGAGGTCATCACGCCCGTGAACTCCTTCGTCGCCAGCGCGAGCTGCGTCGCGCTCGTCGGCGCGAAGCCTGTCCTCGCTGATGTCGGCCCCGACTACAACCTCGACCCCGCCGCCGCCGCCGTCGCCATCACGCCGCGCACCCGCGCCATTATCCCCGTCCACCTCACCGGCCGCCCGGCGGACATGGGCGGCATCATGGCCCTCGCGCGGAAGCACAAGCTCTTCGTCATCGAGGACGCCGCGCAGGCCGTCGCCGCCCACTATCGCGGCCAGCCCGTCGGCTCCTTCGGTGACGTGAACGCCTTCAGCCTCCACCCGCTCAAGACGCTCAATGCCTGCGGCGACGGTGGCGTCGCGACAACCCGCAACGCGGAGCTTGCCGAGAAGATTCAGATCCTCCGTAACCTCGGCCTGAAGACCCGCGAGAACTGCGTCGAGTGGAGCAGCAACTCGCGGCTCGACACGCTCCAGGCCGCGATGCTGCTCGTGAAGCTCCGCCACCTCGAAGCGTGGACCGAGCAGCGCCGCGCGAACGCCTCCTTCTACCGCGAGCGGCTCGCTGGCGTCCCCGGCGTGCAGTTGCCCGATGATCCGCCGCACCTTCGCAGCGTTTATCACACGTTTGTCGTGCAAGTGGATCGCCGCGAGGAACTCCGCGATTTCCTCCTCGCCCGTGGCGTAGGCACGCAGGTGCATTACCCGAACCCGATTCACCTTCAAGACTGTGCGAAGGAACTCGGCTGCAAGCCAGGGCAGTTCCCCGTTGCTGAGGCGCAGGCCAGACGCATCCTCAGCCTGCCGGTTTATCCCGAGCTGACCGAGGCGGAGTTGGAGACGGTGGCGAAAGGTGTTCGCGAATTCTTCGGCGCATGAGTGCGGTTCCCCATCTGTGTTCATCTGTGCCCATCTGTGGCTAACTCTCCCCGCATGAAAGTCCCGTTCTCCTACCTCGACCGTCAGTTCGCCAACCTCGAAGACTACCTCGCCGACCTCCGCGAGTTCGTGCCCACCGGCGATTTCACGCTCGGTGAGCCGCTGGAGCAGTTCGAGGCCAGCTTCGCGAAGCTGATGGAAGCCCCGCACGCCATCGGTGTCGGCACGGGCACGGACGCGATTGCATTGTCACTTAAAAACCTCGGCATCGGCCCCGGCGACGAAGTCATCACCACGCCGAACACCTTCGTCGCCACCGTCGGCGCCATCGTGCAAACCGGCGCGCGGCCCGTCTTCGTGGACAGCACGGACGGCTACGTGATTGACGTGACGAAGATTGAAGCCGCGTTGACCCCGCACACCAAGGCCATCGTCCCCGTCCACTACACCGGCAACGTCGCGGACATGCCCGCCATCATGGCGATTGCAAAGGCGCGCGGCCTGCACGTCGTCGAGGACGCCTGCCAGGCCATCATGGGCGCGATTGACGGCAAGCTCGTCGGCTCGTGGGGCGCGACGGCGGCGTTCAGCCTGCACCCGCTCAAGAATCTCAACGTCTGGTCCGACGGCGGCGTCATCGTCACGCACGACGACGCGCTCGCCGCGAAGCTCCGCAAGTATCGCAACCACGGCCTCCGCAACCGCGACGAAGTCGAGTTCTACGGCGTGAACTGCCGACTCGACACCATCCAGGCCGTCATCGGCAACCGCCTCATTCCCACCACGCCCGAGATCACGCGCAAGCGTATCGCCAACGCCGCGCGTTACGACGCCGCGTTCGCCGACCTCGGCGAGTTCATCAAGATTCCCGTGCGCCGCCCCGGCGTCCGGCATGTCTATCACCTCTACTCGCTCCATGTGCAGCGCCGCGATGAACTGCTCGCGCACCTCGTGAAAAACGGCGTGCAGGCGAAGATTCATTATCCCATTCCAATGCACCTCCAGCCCGCGTCCGCCTACCTCGGCTACAAGCCCGGCGACTTCCCAGACGCGGAGCACCACAGCCGCGTCTGCATCACGCTCCCCGGCCACTCGTATCTCACCGAGGACGAGGTGGGCTACACCATCGAGCAGGTGCGGAAGTTTTATCGGCCTTAGTCCCTTGCTCCGAACCGGACGCGGGCATCGGTGAGGAGCGCGGCCTTCAGGCCGCAGAGGCCTTTGCAAGGCAGTGGTGCTTCGAGCGCGTTTTTTCCTCCGGGTTTCCTGCGGCATGAATGCCGCGCTCCTCGCACAGTCCGCGCCTCACCACAGTTCTCTACGTTGGAGATGGGGTGAATCCGGGCCTCACGCGGCGTGCCCCGCCCAACCGCATCGTCCCGGCTAAGGGCTTGGCGAACCGCTTTCCTCCACGGACGGCCGCGACTCGATGCGGCATTCGTCCGGGACGCCGAAGCGGCGGAGTTCGGCAGCGGTGAACTTGCGGCCCCGGGTGTCCACGAGGCCGGGCGTGCGGTTGCGGAAGGTGATTTCCGCCACGAACACCTCGTTCGTCGTGCGGTCCAGAAAGCGCGCGCGCATCGGCCCCCAACGCTCGAGCGGGGCCTGTCCGCCACCGGACATGAGGTTCGCGCCGTTGACGGCTTTCACGAGGTAGGCCGGCGCGGTGCGGTTGGTGTCCACGAACGAGGTGGGAATGACGCGCGTCATCAGCGGCGTGCCGACGCTGTCGCCGGGATCGTAGGCGAGCGGAGTGCGGTAAATCTCCCGCTCCCGCGCGAAGACCAGGTAGCCGACGAGGCCGGATTCCTTGTCCGTCACGGGCTTCCAGGCAACGCGGTGGCCCTCGGCCAGCACCTCGACGGTCACACCTTCCACTGCGGGCGGCGGCGTGGTGTCCAATGGCTGCGTGCCGGCCTGGAGCGAGATGCTTTCGGGCTGGCCGGATTCCTTCGCGAACATCGCGCCCTTCTTCGCGTCCGCGTTCTTGAAGGTCGAGGTGGTGACCATGCTGCCGTAGGGCAGCTCGTAGTTCCCGTCCGGCCCGTCAACGTGGTCCACCACCATCGCCGCGCGGGCGACGACGGACCGGGCCGGGCCGCGCAGCCGGCAGTGCGAGACGTTGGCCAGCCCGCCGACGAGGATGCCCACGGGGCTGCCGGGGAAGTCCTTGTTGTCAATGTCCAGGTGGCTCAACACGACCGCGCCGTGGCCTTGCGCGTCCACGACCGCGTTGGCGGAGGTCTCCTTGCCCACGCGGCGGAAAACGCAGTTCTGCACGAGCTGCGCCTCGCCACCGAACAGGCGGATCGCCGAGTCCGCGATGTCCTCGAAGAGGCAGTTGTGGATGCCGATGATGCCGGTCTGCGCCTGGCCGGGGCGCAGGTCAATCGCGCGCTCGGTGAGGTTGCGGAAGGTGCAGTTGGCGAGGTTGAGCCGCGTGACGGGCGAGCCGCCGGCGACGCCGCGCTCGCCCAGATAGACGCCGCGCGTGCGGTCGTGCCCGTGGGTGAAGCCGACCTTGCCGTTGATGAACTCGCAGTCCTGATACGACTGGTCCGCCGTCGCGTGGACGGTGATGCCGGCGTGGCTCTGGCCGTCGAAGCGCACGCGCAGGAAGAGCGCGGTGGCGGAGTTCGTGGCGCCGCCCTCGCCGGCCTGCGAGTTGTGCCCGTAACGGCCGCCGCGCACGGTGAGATTCACCAGCCCCTTGCAATCACGCTGGGAGCAGTCCACGCCTTTGGGCCAGCTTAACACGGTCTTTTCCATGCCCGCGCCGAAGACGAGGCCGTTGGTGATGGGACGCGTCAGTTCGTAATCGCCCGCGCCGAGGAAGACGTGCTCCCCCGCGCCGAGCGCGCGCTCGATGGCGGCGCCGGGCCGGCCGGAGTAGTCGGTGAAGCGCCTGCCCAGAAGCGTGGGCGGCGGGGCGCGGAGATCCCCGAGGGCGACGAAAACCGGGCGCGCGAGGTTCGCGCCGAGCACGGGGTAGCGCAGCCGCGACTCGGGCGAAGTCGAGTTATAGACGGGCACGCCGACCCGGGCCTGCACGCGGAAGATGTTTTTCGGCTCCGCGAAGTTCGCGTTCAGCCCGCCCGTCTCCGCCGACCACTCCTGGAGGAACGGGTCGCGCGCCACGATGCCGTCCGCGTAGTGCAGGCCCGGCAGCGCCGCGCGCCGGCCCACGGTCCACGGCTTGAAACCGCCCTGGCCGATGATGCGGTTGCGCTGGCCGCCGAGGCAAATCGCCGCGCCGCGATACGGCGCGTTGGCGTGGTTGTGGCCCCATTCCTCGTGGTCGAAATACTTGAGCCGGTCCGGCTGGCGGGCGTAGCCCGCGTTCGCCGCCTCGCCGCGCCCGGCCAGCGCGGTGCAGACCACCGCGCAGTCAACCCCGTAGTCCACTTCCAGGATCGGGTCCGCCCAGGTGCCGCCCTCGGAGGCGGCGTGCGCGAAGGTCAGCCCCGTGGCACGCACGACGTGGAACGGCGTCCACGCCGTCTGCCCGCGCACCAGCGGGCTGAGGATGTAGGTGTTGTGGCCGTGGGCCTCGAGGTCGTCCGGCTGCACGCGCAGGAACGGCGGCCAGTTCATGTCCCAGCGCCGCTCGCCCTCCGGCGGGGCGATGACGGGCTTGTGAACGGTCACGCCCCGCACGAAGCCCCGCAGCCAGAGCTGCGGCTCCGTGAGCGGGTTTTTGAAATCCCCGGCCAGCACCGTGCCGCCGGCGTGGTAAAACGACACCGCGTCCGCGTGCATCAAATGCGTCGCCGGCCCGTGCGACTGGTAGAACGCGCAGCGCTCCATCCGCGCCGCGCCCTGCGTCATCCGCACCGGCGTATGCCAGAAGAACTGGCAGTCCGCCAGGTCCGCGCGCAGCTCCCACGCCGCGCTGCCGCCGATGAATTGCACGTCCTTGAGCGGCCTGCGCACGACGACGTTGCCGGCCCCCGGCGCGTCGAAGACGACCGCATCTCCTTCCTGCGCCGCGTCCACTGCCGCCTGCGCGCTGCTCTGCGAGGTGAAGTAAATCCGGGCACCGGCGGTGCTGGCCTTCGCCGCGCCCACGGGCAGGGAATACGGCAACGGCGGCGGCTCGGTGGCGACGGCAAAACCCACCGGAGCGGGCGGGGCGGCCGGCCCGGCCGGAGCGTTCGTCGGCGTGCCGGGGGCGTTGCCCATCACGATCACGCCCGACATCGCGCCCCCCTTCGTTCGCCGGGCTTTCCGCTCCGGCGGCGGCTTCGGGTGCAGTATCGCCCAGATGCCGGCGACGTGCAGCGCGAGCATTCCGCCCCACAGGAAAATCGGCCCCAGCTCGATGTCGAAGACCTTGACCTTCTTCTTCACCTGCTGCTCGCGCAGCACGTCCTCGAAGCGTGGCCCCTCGCGCTTGACCTTCGCCGCCAGCCCGCCGGGCGTGGGCTTGGGCGGCTGGCCCGGCGGCGGACGCGGAATCGGCACACCCACCTCGTAGCGCATCTCCACCTCGCCGAGCCGCAGGACGTCGCCCTCCTTGAGCGACGCGGTGGTGACGTGGCTGCCGTTGACCGCGGTGCCGCCGCCGCTGCGGTCCTTGATGCGGCAGCCCTCGGGATCCACCGAGAGCAGCAGGTGCTGGTTGGCGACGGATGCGTCCGAGAGCGCCAGCGTGTTCCCCGGCTGCCGGCCAATGGTGACGATGCCCGGGGGCAGCTCGAAGCGCTGCCCCCGGCGCGCGCCAGTCAAGATGGTGAGTCTGGCCATGAGCAGCAGCGGACGACGGGGCGGGAGGCTAGCAAGTCAGCGGGGCCTGTCAAAGAACCTCGCCGCACCACGGTTCTTAATCTTACTCTTGATCGTAATCTTGATCCGCCTCCTCCGCTTTGCGCGTGAACGCGGAGGGGGCGGGATCACGAGCAAGCGTAAGATTAAGAACCGAAGCAGACCGCGATGGGCAAATACTGGCACGTCCTGAACATCGGCCTCCAGAACACCCTGGTGTATCGGGTGAACTTCCTCTTCCGCGCCACTTTCAGCCTCATCCCGCTCATCGCCGTCATCTCTGTCTGGCGCACCATCTACGAGGGCAAGGCCGGCGGCCGGATCGCCTCCTACGAGCTGACGCAGATGATTTCCTACTACCTCGTCATCACCATCGTGGACGCGCTCACCGCCGTGACCGAGGACGACTGGCAGATCGCCGCCGACATCAAGGACGGCAACATCAGCCAGTTCCTCCTCAAGCCGATGGACTACCTCACCTACCGCCTCTGCCTCTTCGGCGCGGGACGGCTCGTGTATGCCGCCGTCGCGCTGGGGCCGACCGTGGCGTTCATCTGGCTGCTGCGGGACAACTTCGTGCTGCCGCCCGACGCCGCGAGCGCCGCCGGGTTCGTCGTGTCGCTCGTGCTCACCGCGCTGATGCAGTTTCTCCTCAGCTTCACCCTGGCGCTGCTCGCCTTCTGGCTGCTGGAGGTGGCGACGGTCATCTTCATCGCCTTCGCCTTCGAATACATCGCCGGCGGCCACCTCTTCCCGCTGGACCTCCTGCCGCCCGCCGTGGCCGGGGCGCTGGACTACACGCCGTTCCCCTACATGCTCTTCTTCCCTGTGAGCATCTGGCTGGGCCGCGTGAGCGGCGAAGCCCTCTGGCTCGGCGTGCTGGTGCAGGCACTGTGGTGCGGGGCGGCCTACGCGCTGGCGCGCCTCGTCTGGAGCCGGGGCATCCGGAAATACTCGGCCGTGGGCGGGTGAACCTGGGGCCTGTGGTGGGTAGGGCGGGGTGTCCTCACCCCGCCGTCGGCCACCCGCACGCCATCGCCGCTCGGCGGCGCGGTGAGGACACCGCGCCCTACCGGTCGGAGGTCACTTCCCCGTCTCATTCCACAGCACGCGCAGGTTCTTCGTCGCGCGGCCGGCGAGGATGAGGTCGGGCTTGCCGTCGCGGTTGAGGTCGGCGGCTTTCATGTCTTCGATGGCCACTTCGGCGGCGGAGAGGTCGGTCTTGCGCCATTGTTTGCCGTCCTTGTCCAAGGGCGTGAGGAGCCGCACGCCGGGCACGCCCTTGGGGTTCATCGCGCGCCAGCCGATGGCAATCTGGTCGCTGCCCACGCCGAGGAAGTCCGCCACGGCGACGGCATGGCCGTCCTTCAGCGTGTCGTCGAGAACGAGGCGGGGCCAGAGGCCCTTGTTGTTCGCGGGCTGGGTGTAAACGGCGCTGGTGGCACCGTGCATCGGCTCGATGGTGGCGAGGAAGCGCGTGCCGTTGGGCAGCTTGCCGTCGCGGACCTCGCCGGTCCATTGGTCGGAGATTTGTTTCTTCTTCCACTCGCCGGTGCTGCGGCCAAACCAGAAGACGCCCTCCTTCGCGCCGGTCACGAGTTCGTGCTCGGGGTCGGCGTCCCAGTTGATGGGCTGGAAGTTGTGGCTGGCGTGGGTGAAGTCGCTGACGAGGGAGAGCTTCCATTCGCCCTTCGGGTTCGCGGGCGGCGTGTAGGCGAAGACCTTGCTGCCGTCGCCGGCGTTGCCCTTGTTGCCGCGTCCGTGCAGGGGCTTGACGATGAGGTCCCACTTGCCGGACGGGGCCTTGACCCAGTGCATACGGTGGACGGTCGGCTCGTGATGGAGTTTCACCGGCTCCCACTTCTGCGTGCGGTCTTTGGGCGCAATGAGAAAGAAGACCGCGCCGCTCTTGGTCGCGTCGGTGGTCTCGCCGGGGTTCCAGCCGGCACCGACGGCGACCTCGCACTTGCCGTCGCCGTCAATGTCCTGCGCGGCGATGCAGACGTGGTCCTGCGGGGTGAGGTTTTCGGCGATGACGTGCTTCTTCCACGAAGGATTCTGATACCACTGCACGGTGTTCTTGTCGGCGAGGAGGATGTCGGGGCGTTTGTCGCCGTCCACGTCCGCGATGGCGATGCCGTAGCCGATGTTGACGGCGGTATCAATGTCCTGCGCGCGAAACTTGGGCTGCGGCGGCTCGGCGGCGAAGGCGGTGGCGGCGGCAAGGGAAAGGCTGGCGAGGAGGGAAGTTTTCATAGCGAGTGGAGATGAGCGTAGTCCCCGGCGGGGAAGCTCCAAGGAGAAAATCGCCTTTCACGTCCGCGTCGGCAGGACTCCCGCCGCACGAGCCAGCGTGAGGAATCTGACTTCAAGTTCGGAACTCGGCGCGGAGGCCAGTCGGCGAGTCAGCCCTTCCTCGCCAAGAAGCTAGAGGCCGTTCACCGAGCCCCAGATGTCCTCGCGGTTGACGCGCAGATCGTCGTAGGTCCAGGTGTCCGTGTGGCCGTCCACGAAGAGGATGTTGGAGCGGTAGTTGTTGTGGCGCGGGGCGGGCTGGTGAGGCGAGGTCGGGCCATTAAAGGGAATGGGGACGCCTCCCGGGGCATAGGTGGAGGCCCGCCAGGTCGCGAACCACGTCTTGAACCGGCAATAGGGCATGTTGGCGGCCTGTGGAATTCCCACGTCCCCCATGAGCCAGATTGCGCTGGGCCGGCGGATGTCCGTGGTCCGAATGCTGCCCTGGGGATTCCCAGCCTGATCAATCGCGTATTTGATGATGGCGCTTTCCAGCACGCCATAACCCAACTGACCGCCGTTGGTGATGTCGGGATCCTTCACCGACGGGCAACGCCAGACGACCCCGGTGGGCTGGCCGGCGGGGGCGGCGGGGAGATACCTGGCCTGCGACAGGATGTCGAACCACCAGTTGCCGCCGTTGTTGTTCTGATACTGGTTGCGGTTCAAGTCCACGAAGCGGTTGTCGTGGTCGTCCGCATACTGGAGCATGGCGAGGCCGATCTGCCGCAGGTTGTTGATGCACTTGACGCCGTTGGCCTTGGCCTTCGCCTTGGAGAGCGCCGGGAGCAGCATCCCCGCGAGAATCGCGATGATGGCGATGACAACGAGCAGTTCGATCAAGGTGAAGCCGGACCGCCGGCGGGCACCGACAGAGGCAGTTTGAGTCAGGGTCATGGTTGAAAGTTCTCCGGCTTGGCCGGGCGTAAAACTGGGATTTCAGACGCGGTCGCGGACGAGGGCTTCAGCCAAACCCGCCACCTCCGCCGCCATCCGGTCCACGGTGAAACGCTCGCCCACCGCGCGCTTGCCGGCTTCGCCCAGCACCCGGAGCCGCGCCGCGTCGAGCAGCAGCGCCTCGATGGCCGCCGCCAGCGCCGCCGCGTTCGCCTCGGCGATGACGCCGCCGCCGGTGGCCGCGACCAGTTCGGGGAACGCTGCGTGGCGCGGTTGCACGACGGGCACGCCCGCCGCCAGCGCCTCGATGAGATACAGCCCGAAGCCCTCACCGTAGAGCGCGGGCACTGAGAAGACGGTGAGTGATTGCAGAAAGGCGACCTTCTGCTCGCGCGTGAGATTGGGATGAAACTCCACGTCGTCCAGACAGCCAGCGCGACGGAGATGCTCCTTGAGTTGCGCGACAAACGGCTCGTCGCCCGGGCCGCAGCCGCCGCCGACCCTGAGCTTCAGGTCGGGCACGGCATTGCGCCGCTTCAGCTCGATGAACGCCTCGACGAGCAGGTCGAGGCCCTTCTCGCGGCACATGCGGGCGAAGTAGCCGAGGGTGGGTTCCGCGTTCCGTGTTTCGCGTTCCGCGTTGGAGTCATAGCCCTCCAGGCTGATGCCGTTGAAAACAACTTTGACCTTCTCCGCCGGCAGGCCGAGCCGCCGCGCCATCGTGTCGCCGAAGTAGCGGCTGGGGGCGATAAACAGGTCGCAGTCGCGGCAGCGCTCGGCCAGCAGCGCCCAGACCTGCTCGCGCAACGCGCTGGGCATGGAGTCGAGGTAGGCGTCTTCGCCTTGGAGATTGCAGACGACCTTGCAGTCCAGCTCGGCTTTCAGCTTCCGCGTGAAGCCGACGAGCAAAGCATTGGAGAGCAGCACCACGTCGGGACGCGGCTGGGTCTTCAGCCAGGCGACCAGTTCGTCGAGTTCGCGCACCTGGTTGCCCTCCTCGCCGCGCAGCATGGAGAGCGTGAGTTCGCCCACGTCGGCGGCCTGGGTCTTGGCGGCGCGACCGGCGGCGAGTTTGAGCAGGAACGGCGAGTCGAGCAGCGCGTGCAGCCACTTGGGCGCGCGGCGGAAAAACGCGGACTGTTGCTGGAGATAGACGTTGATGCCGCCGAAGAAGGTCGGCACGCCTGCGGCCTGGCTCTCCTCGTCCAGCGTCATGGGTAGGTAAAGCGGCACCATGAGCACCTCGTGCCCGCGCCGGCGGAGCGCGGCGACCAGCGCGTTGTCGCGGAAGCAGTTCCCGCAATACATCCCGCCCGCGCCGGGGGTGATCTGGACGAGATTCATCGCCGCCTAGTTTGCCAGCGGCTGCCCGAGCGGCAAGTCCTCCGGCAGGGGCACGAACTCGCGGATCTTGCGCCAGAGCGGCTCGAAGTCCTTGTTCACGTCGCCACTGAGGCAGTCGGTGATTTCGCCGGCGGCCTCGGGATACTTCATGATCACGTCCTTGAAGGAGAACTTCGGCTCGTAGAAGGCATACACGAGCTTCCTCATGTTCTCGACGCCCTGCCGCATGGTGGTCGCGTAACGGGTGAAGCGCGCGGGGGAAAAGTCCTTCGCCACAATCGCCTGGTGCACCTCGTCGCCCGCGAATACGCCGCTCTTGAGCGCGAGCATCAGGCCGCTGCTGAACACGGGGTCGAGGAACGCGAAGGCGTCGCCCACCAGGAGCAGACCGGCGCTGCCGCAATGGCGCGCGTGCTGCGTGTATTCGCTGGTCAGGTAGTAGGGGCCAACCTGCTGGCCGGTGGACAGGTGCTCCTTGATCCAGACGTTCTGTTCGACCTCGCGGTGGAAGATGTCCTTCGGCTCGCGCACGCCACCGCGCGTGAGGTATTTGCCCTCGGCCACGACGCCCACGCTCACCATGTCGTCGTGCTGCGGGATGTGCCAGAACCAGCCTTTCTCCGGCACGTAAGCGACGGCGGTCTGCCCCTCGTCAATGCCCGGCTCGCGCTTCGAGCCTTTGTAGTAGGTCCAGACGGCGACCTTGTTCAGGTAGGGGTCGGGCGTGCGCCAGCCGTTGCGGACGGCGGCGAAGGCTTCCTTGCCCGTGCAGTCCAGCGTGATGGGCGCGCGGTATTCGGCCACGGAACCGTCCTTGTGCTGCGCGCGCACGCCGACCACGCGGCCGTTCTCGCGAAGCAGTTCCTTGACGGTGGTTTCCTCCTTCACGGTGGTGCCCTTGCTGCGCGTGTGGTCGAGGAGCATCTGGTCCAGCTCGCTGCGCAGCACCTGCCATGTCTGCGCCACCGTGTCGCGGTCGTAGCGGTTGAAGAAGTAGAAGGGCGTGCTGACCTTCCCGTTGGGCGAGATGAAGATGACGCTGTATTTCTTCACGAAGTGCGACTGCTTCATGCGCGGGATGAGGCCCAGCCGCTCCATCGGCCCGTAGGTGAAGGGGATCATGGACTCGCCGATGTGGTAGCGCGGGAACTTCTCGCGCTCCAGCAGCAGCACGCGGTGCCCATGCTCGGAGAGGATGTAGGACGAGGAGGAGCCAGACGGCCCACCGCCGATGACAATGGCGTCGAAGGTGTTTTCAGAATTCATACGTATGCGTAGTGTAATGGGGATTCCGTCGACGGCAAGCAGGGAAGTGGGGAAGCTCCAAATCCCAAGCTCCAAGCTCCAAAGTCCTTTGAACCTTCGAGGCCGTAGATGATTTCGAGGGGCGCGGCACGTTTGGGGCTTGGAGCTTCTTTGGGATTTGGAGCTTGGGATTTGGGATTTCACGCCCGGGCCAGCGCCCTGCCAACTTCCTCCAGCCACCCCGCGTCCGGCGGCGCATAAGGCCGGAAGGTCTCCAGAAAGCCCAACTGCCCGTTGTGCAGCAGCGCGCGGTGCAGGCCGAGGTCCGACGCCTTGGGCGAATCGCACAGCGTCGCCGAGTCGTTCGCGCTCATCTGGAACAGCACGCGCAGCTCGAACTCGCTGATGGCCTTCCGACTCAACGCCCGCGCCAGGCTGTTGTAGCTGTCACACGTCACGACCACATGCATCCCCACGCCCGGCCCCTCGGTGATGAGCCGGTCGAACACCGCACCCGGAGCGGGTGGCTTGGTTTCGTCCGACGAAAAACTGAAATCCTCCTCGTGCCGCAGCTTCTTGAACTTCTGCAACTCGTGGACGAACACGAAGCACGGTGCCGCGCCCGCACCGTGGTCCTCCGCCATGCGCCGCTTCAACTCTGCGTCCAACTCCGCCATCAGCGCCTCCAAGTCACCGGCCTTCGCCAGCGTGCAGCCGCGTGGAATCGCCCGCGCCGCTGACTCGAAGAAACGTTTCTGCGGCGACTCCGGCGGGCTGGCTTCAAGCACAACCAGCCGTGCCGCGACTTGCGCCGCGAGCGCGACGAGCGACACGCCGAGCATCGCGAGCGCCGCTTCATCACGCTGACCGATGATGAGCAGGTTGTTGCCGCTCTGCCGGTGGAACGCGGCTTCCGTTGGGCCTTTGATGGAATTCGGCGCGCCCAGCCAGGCGCGGGGAACCTCCGCCGGCTGCGCGCCTTTCGCAGCGAGCGCCTCGTTCAGCAGCTCATTGTCCCGCACATCCGCAGGCGCGTTGCCTTCAAACACAACCGTGGTAAGGCCGCGCTGCCGCGCGGCCTTCGCTCGCTCACTCACCTGCTTCAGCCACTCCTCACGTTCCGTGTCCGACACCCACACGGTCTGGAACGGGCTGTTGCCCGTCACCGCGCCGGCCTCGTCGTTGTAAATCGCCTCGCCCGGACGCGAGAGCAGGCGCGGCGCGGGGTTGTTGTCCTCCATGATGAGCGCGGCGTCGGCCTCGTTGCACTGGAGCGCGATGCGGACGACCATTTGCCCCAGCGTCGCGCGCGCGAGTGAGTAAGCGCCGCCCAAGGTCTGCGAGCCGAGGATGACGTGGATCCCAAACGCCCGGCCCTGCCGCACGATGCGGTCCAGCAGCAGCGCCGCGCCCTGCGCCACGCGGTCGTCCGCGACGAAGAATTCCTGGAACTCGTCAATCAGCAGCAGCGTGCGCGGCATCGGCCCGCCGCCCATGCGCCGGTAGCCGGGCAAATCCTGAACGCCGGCCTTGCGGAAAAGTTCGCCGCGCCGCTTCAACTCCTCGTCGAGCCGTTCCAGCACGCTGAGGCCGAACTCGCGGTCGCTCTCGATGGCCACCACGCGCGCGTGCGGCAGCCGGTGCGCCGCGTAGCAGCGGAACTCGACACCCTTCTTGAAGTCCACGAGGTAAAACTCCACCTGTTCCGGGCTGCACCACAGCGCGAGGTCCATGATGATGACGTGGAAGAGCGTGGACTTGCCGGAGCCGGTCTTGCCCGCCACGAGCGCGTGCTGGCGCGTGCCCTTGCCGAGCGCGAGGTATTGCAGCTTCGTCGCGCCGGTGCGTCCGATGGGCACGCGCAACTCCTCCGCCGTGTCCAGCGACCACACCGCGTCCGCCGCCGGTGCGATGTCGGTGAACGGCACCTGCACGCGGTTTGCGTTCACGCTGGCCGCGCCGACCTTGTGCAACAGCTCCGTCGCGATGTCCGGCGATGGCGGCGGCTCAAGCACGAGCGTTGCGCCGGGCAAAATCTCTCCGCCGACCGCAAAGGCGTTCCCCTCGCGCCGCAAGTTCACGCTGCTCGCTCGCAATTCCTCACCCGGCAGTTCCGCCGGCGCGGCCTTGCGCTGGTCCCAGTGCATCAGCACATGAACACCGCACCGCGCGCCGCCTGCGACAATGCTCGCGAGCCAGCGCAGCGCCGTGTCCGAGAAGTTCGCCGGGAAATCCGCCACCACGAGGAAGTGGTAGCGCTCCGCGATGCGCCCGGCCTGCGCGTTGTAGTCCGCGACGCTCGCAAACTCGTTGCGGAGATACATCTGCGAGACCTTCTCAATGTGGTCGTTGAGCAACGCGAGCTGCTGCTCGATGTGCGCGGGCTGCGTCCAGATGCGGCTGTTGATGAGCCGGTCGTCGTAGTCCGCGAGGTGCATCAGCCCAGAGAAGCTGCGGCCCAGCTCGACCGGATCCACGAGCGTGAAGCTCAGTCGGGCCGGCGGTGCGCTGGCGAGCAGACGGAGAATCGTGTCGTTCAGCGTCGCGATGGCCTGCTCGCGCCCTTCGCCCTTCGTCTCGACGACCAGCGAGGCAAGCTGTGGCACCGTGAGCAGCAGCGGCACGGAGAAGCTTACCGGGCCGGGCAGCGCGAGGCGTGGGTTGCGAGGCAGCGCACCCGCCAGTTTCGCCACGTCCACGTCCAGCCGGGCGAACTGCGCCGCGTGCGCGAACTGCTCCGGCGGCGACCACCGCCGCGCGAAGTCCGCCGACCACGCGGGGAACTGCTCCGCCGCCGCGCGCTGCAACGCGCCGAGCGCGACAAAGAGCGGCTCCGTGGCCGCGCGCCACTCGGCGGCCAGCGCCAACCACGCGGACTCGCGCTGGTTCGCCACGGTCATCTGCGAGGTTTCGTTGGCGATGGCGAGGCCCTGCAATTCCTCGTCCGCAGCGGCCTTGGCGGCCGCAAGCTGCGCGGTGCTGCTCTGCTCGAAGGCATCCGTCGCCACGGCTCGAAGGCGTTCATAGCGGGCGCTCGCGCGCTGAAGGCGGGCTTCCATCGTCCGCTTGCACTCGGTCTTGGTGACATCGGTTTCGCCGAGTGCCTTGTTCCACTCGTCCTCGTGGCGCTGTCCGACAGCAGCGGCTTCAGCGTCGGCACGCTGCTCTTCACTAGAGCGTCGTGCCCGTGCCAGCTCTTCGGCGTCAGCGGCGAAAAACTTCGCCTCACGAAGCCCGACGATAACGATTTGAGCTGCCCCTCGGGCCGTAAGCCAACCAATCACATACGCAACCAGGATGAATGTGCACACCACCCCAATTACGAAGCCCATCTGCGGCCATGAGATTCGGGCGAGTGCGGGCACCGAATCCGTCAGTGCGGCCCGTGCCGCAGCCAATAGGCCTGCCGCGCTGCCACACCACAACCACACAGGCACGTAGCTGAAAACCACTGGCAATATGACCCCTCGAACCCTTTCAACCGCAAATGAGGCAGAGTCAAAGCACTCACGGAATTGCTGAAGTGCCTGACTTGGTTCGATTTTGTGCGGTGCTGGTTCGTATCCATCCGTCGAGGTTGCCAAAGGGCGCGACCAACTGCCGTAGCCGCGCAGTGCGACGCGGGCGCGTTCGGCGAGCTTGGTGAGCGACTCCTGCTCCACCTTCAGTTGTGCCACGAACTCGGCGTGCGCGGTGCTCGCGGCCCTGAACGCGGCTTCGCGCTGGCGTTGCGCGTTGAGCAGCTCGCGTTGCAGCTCGAACTTGCGCTGGTTCTCGCGCTCCTCGATGCGCGTGAGGCGCTGGCGGAGGGCGTTCTTGTGTGCGCGTTCGAGCCGCGCACGGCGGTTGTCCCAGTGGGCGGTCAGCCGCGTGCGGGCTTCGTTTAGCGAGTTCTCCAGCGCGGTGGCTTCGACTTGAAGCTGCTCGGAGCGCTGGGCGAAGACGGCTTCGCAGCGCTGCTTGAGCCGCGTCTCCTGCGCCTGCTGCTCGCGCTGAAGCTGTTCCTCGCGAGCCGCAAACGTCCGCACCGCGTCGCGCAGGCGGCGCAGGAGTTCGAGCGTTTCGGCGGTGGAGAGGAACTTACTCACAGTCGCGGCGGATTTTGGTGAGCGCCTGGTCGAGCGTCTCGATGCTGGCGGCGGCGGTGTTCACCCGATTGAAAAGCTCGTCCAGGTAGCGCTTCTCGAAGTCGGCGGCCTTGGCGTCCTGCCAGTGCTCGCGTGTCTCGCCCCAGCGAATCGAGAGCTGCTTGGTCAGCGCGGTCAGGCGCATGCGGGTGGAGTTGAGACTCATGCGGAAGGCGGAGTTTCCGAAGCTGGTGCAGGTGCCGGGACTTCTGCAGCCATCGGTTTCACGGCGGCGTAGGCGTGGAGCGCCTCAATCGTCTGGGACAGCAGCACCACGGCCTTGCCCATGTCGCTGACAAGCGCGTGACGAAGCAATTCGGCGTGACGGGCGAGCGGCTCGACTTCGACCGGGTAGTCGCGGAGCCATTGCTTCACGGCCTTCACCTTGGCCTCGGCCTCCTCCAACGACTGCTTGGCGCGGCGGACGGCGACGAGTTCGCCCTGGATGTTCTGTCGTTTGCCGAGCTGCGCGGTGAAGAGTTCCTGCTGCCGCTCCTGCAAATCCATGGTCCTGCGTTTGACCTGCTGCGCCCAGTGGCGGGCGCGGTCGTCTTGGAGCCACGCGCGCGTGCGGACGACCTCCTCGCCGACTTCGTCCACGACGTTGCGGGCCTTGTCCAGATAGACGAGCAGGTCGGCGCGGAAGGCCTCGACGGCCTCGACCGATGTGATGCGGGCCTGCTCGGGCATGGTCAGCGCTGGTGAAGGTATTCCTCAATTTTCTGGGCCTTGCGCAGGAGGAAGGGCGCGTGCTGGTTCGAGACCTCGACGAACTTCTTGAGCACCTTCATGGTCTGCTTGAACTCCTCGGCGAACTTCGCGTGCTCCTGGTCCTGCCACGAGTCGCCCAGCGCGGCGAAGCGCGCCGAGAGCTGCGTGGTGCGCTCGGACACGTCGGTGCTGAAGCGGCGCAGCTCCTCGGCGAAGCGCCGCACCTCGGCGGGATCAATGATGGCTTGGGACATGGTGAATGTTTGATAGGCCAGCCGCATTCGTCGCGGGTGGTTGGAGGAAGCTAGCAAACGAAGCAGGCCGGGCCAACTGTCTTTGCCTACGGAAAAGTCCGGCCTCAGGCCGGCGGCAAAATCTCGACAATCTCCGCCAAGGGCCGCTGTTGCGGATCCCAGAGCGTGTTGCGGCGGCCGTAGAGCCACTGCGTCTGGTCGAGCTTGAGCGACGCGTTGATGAAGTCGTCGGATTGGATGCGCAGGTAAGCCTTCGGGCGGCTGGTGTGCGTGATGGTGTAGTCCGCGAGCAGCGTGCCGAGCGGGCGGCGCTCTTGAAGGATCTCATTCCGCGCGGCGGGCGGGAAGAGGGCGAGGTTGATTTTAATGGCCCCGAACTCAACGGGCTTGTCGGTCTTGTCCAGCAGCAGCACGACCTCGCGGAAGTAAAAGTCATCTCGCTGCTGGCGGCTGAGGACGGCCAGATGAATGCGCTCGCCGTGGAACTTCTCCAGCGTCGGCGTCATGTCGTCCTGATGCACGAGCAGGCGCTTGTAAGGCTCCGGCACGGCGTCGCCCTCGACCGCCTCGATGGGCGGCAAGGCGCGGCCGGCCTGCGCGTAGAAGTCATCGAGCGGGTAGGCGATGGGGAGAACAGTGGACATGTGTGGTCAGGCGCGTGGAGTGGCGGCGGGCCGGCGCTTGCGGCTGGACCAGTCCACCACCTTCCGGCCGGAGGCTTTCTGTCGGCGCATCGCGGCCATGCACAATGCGTGAAGGTCGCCGTTGTATTGGGCGACGATTTCCTCGCGAATCTGGCGAATCTCCGCGATGGCGTCCTCGGGGTAGGTTTTCTTGGCGGCCTTCATAGCAAGTTCATGAGTTCCTGTGGCGTGCAGATGTGCGGGCAGTCAAACCCCGCCAGCGAACAGACTGTCCGCACGTCAGGGATTATCACTGCGTTGGCGATGTGGGTGCAATTCCAAGTCACGAGATAGTCCACTCCATGCACGGCCGCGCTGGCGAGATGAAGCGCATCCAACTGGGCCTTGGCTGGCAGGCGCGTTTCGCGCAGCAAACGGGTGGCGAGGGCCTCCGTGTCCGGCGTGTAAGGCAACTCGCGAAGTTGGTTCAGCACTTCCATGCGCCGCTTGGCTGCCGCCGCATCGCCCTTCATCGCTTCCTGGACCACGAAGGCGGATGAAAGCAGCTCGAAGTCGTGTCGCCGCTGCTCCCACCAATCGCGCGTCAACTGCTGCAATGCGGTCTGCACAATGTCCCGCGTCGGCCGTGCGGTGAGCAGGCTGATGACGGTGGTTTCGACGTAAACGCTGGGCTTAGGCATGCTTGGTGGCGCGATGCTCCGGCTTGAAGAACTCCATCAGCAGCCGGTCCACTTGCAGCAGCGCGTCGCGCGTGAGCACGATGCGGTCGCCGTCCACCGTGAGGCAGCCCCAGTCTTGGAGCAGCGCGAGCGGCCCGGCGAACTGCTCCAGCGGGTCGGTGCCGAACTTCGCCTTGAACTGGCTGCGGCTGTTCGCGCCCAGCTTGAGCATCAGCATGAACTCGCGGATGTAGCGCTCGTCGGGCTTGGTCGGATACGCGCGGAGGATGGGCAGCTCGCCAGCGTGGACCTTGTCGAGATACGGCGCGAAGTCCGCCTGGTTCTGGTAGTGGACGCCGTTGATGTGGCCGAAACTCGCGACGCCGACCGAGAGCAAATCCGCGCCGGAGAACAGGCCCTCGCGATAGAGGAACTTCACTTTGCTCGCGTCGCGCACGACGGTGCTGGTGCTGTTCACCGCGTAGCCGACCTTCTCGAACTCGCGGAAGGCGTAATCCACCCAGCGGCGCTTCGTCTCCCAGTCGGCCACGGGCGCGACGAGTTTTCCCTGCGCCTTCATCTGCTGGTAGATGCCCGTATTGTAGGGCACCTCCATCTGATAGACCGTGAGCGAGTCGGGCTGGAGCGCGACGGCCTTGGCGACGGCTTCCCTCCACTTGTCCTCGGTCTCCTCGACCATGCCGGCGATGAGGTCAATGTTGATCTGCGGGAAGCCGATTTCGCGGGCGTAGGCGTAGGCGCGGGCGATTTCCTTCGAGCGGTGCGCGCGCCCGTTGATTTCGAGGATGTGGTCGTCGAAGTGCTCGATGCCGAGCGAAAGGCGCGTGACGCCCAGCTCGCGGATGGCGCGGAGCTTGTGGTCGGTGAGCGTCCCCGGCTCGGCCTCGAAGGTGATTTCCTCCGCGTCGTCCCACGGCAGCAGGCGCTTCATGCCGTCGGTCAAATGCTTGAGCTGGTCGGGGCTGAGGTAGCTGGGCGTGCCGCCGCCGAAGTAGATGAACTTCGGCTTGCGCCCGCCGACGAAGGGCTTGGCCGCGTAGAGCGCGAACTCCTTCAGCACGGCGTCAATGTAGTCCTTGATTTCGGAGGAGTCCTTGTCCGTGTAAACCTTGAAGTAGCAGAAATGGCAGCGCTTCCGGCAGAAGGGAATGTGGGTGTAAAGCACCAGCGGCACGCCCGCGCGCGGCGGCTGCTCGATGGCGGCCAGCAGCTCCGGCACGAACTCCGGCTTCCAGAAGTTGAACGGCGGGTAGTTGGTGACGAAGTAGCTGCCCGCCGTGGTCTCCTGATGGGCCGGCGGCGGCGCGTGCTTCGCACCGGGCGGAAGGGGGGCGATGGTGATGGTGCTCATGATTAGTTTTCAGTCAGTGTTGGGAGCACGGGGCTGAACCAAAAGAGAATCGTTCCGGTCTCCTCTGCCTTCCTTCGATACAAGGCATCGACTCCTGCAACGACGGAGTAGAAGTGAAGGACCGCCGCGTCCTTGTAGAACAACTCGATAAGGAGTGAAGGCTGTATTCTGGCCCTTTGCTTCGCAGGGAACACCCCGATCTTCCTCAGTCTCGACACGGTCTTTTCGAGCGCGTGGCCATCGAAATTTGCGACTGCCTTCGTATAGTCGTGTGTCGCAATGTTTGTCGTCTCATCGATAACCAGCGGGATATCTTCAACGATGTAATGGTCACGGCCATGCGCTAGCAGGTTGCGAAGGGCAAAAAGACCATCGAGTTCATGGTGAGCTTCGAGGCCAATAAACTCGGACAAAGTCTTGCCTGCAACAATGGAATGAAGCTTGTTCAATTGCGCATACGGAGAACTTTCCAACTGCTCAAGAACTGATCTCAACAGCCGCTCGACCATCCGGAACTCAGGTTCCATCGTTAGTTCACGACTATTCCCCTCAATCTTGGCCGTGCGCGTTGGAAACACGTTGTTTCGCTTCATCGCTAGCGGTTCTGCAAGCATGACCAACGCCTTTAGATAGGCCGCGATCAGCCCCTCGGTGTGTGAAGCCAAAGTCAAATAGACGAAGTTTAGGAATCCTCTTCTCTCGTAATCCGACATTTCATGACGTTTGGCCCATGTGGCCGAAATGAAACGGTTTGCGTAGAGCGGGGTTGCTACGCGCAGAATGCCACGTCCAACCTTGCTTGATTGCCTATTCTTCATTTCGCCTTCACCCCGAAACAATACACGCTCCCGTCCTCGCTGCCGATGACCACCTTGCCGTCGGCCACGGCGGGCGAGGCGGTGAGGCCCTGGCCGATTTCGTAGCTCCACAGCTCCTTGCCGTCGGCCAGCGCGAGCAGGTAGAGGCGACCGTCCTCGGAGCCGACGACGACCTTGCCGTCGCAGATGACCGGGGAGCTGTCCACCTTGCCGCGCGTCGAGAAGGTCCAGATGGCTTCGCCGTCCTTCGTGCGCAGGCAGTGGACGCGCTTGTCGCGCCCGCCGATGATGAGCCGGTCGCCCAGCACGGCGGGCGAGGAGACGTAGGCGAAGGCGCGGTCGCGGTAGCTCCAGAGGTTAGTGCCCTTGGCCACGTCCACGCAGAAGACCTGGTTCTCGAAGTGCCCGCCATACACACGCCCGTCCGCCACCGCCACGGAGCCGAGCACCGGCGCGCCGACCTCCAGTTCGCTGATTTTGGTGCCGTTGGTCAGCGCGACGATGTGCAGCAGGGAGTCGCAGCCGCCGAGCGCGGTTTTGCCGGCGAAGACGGCGGGCGTGCCGTTGATGCCGCTGCCGGTTTCATAGACCCAGTTGGATTTCCCGGTTGCGGCGACGAGGCAATAGAGCTTCGCGTCGTGATTGCCGAAGACGACGTTCCAATCCTTGCCGTTCGGCGCGCGGACGAGGTTGGGCGCACCGGGCATCTTGTCGCCGACGGGGAACTTCCAGGCCTGCTTCCCGGTCTTCGCGTCGAGCGCGTAGAACATCGCCTCGTCCGAACCAAAGAAGACGCGGCCCTCGTGGACAAGCGGCGAAGACTCGATGTTGCCGCCGGTCTTGAAGGCCCAGTTGGTTTTCCCCGTGGCGAGCGCGAGCGAATAGAGGAAGCCGTCGTCCGAGCCAACGAAGACGTTGCCGCCCACGATGGCGGCGGAGGACTTCACCGGCCCGCCGGTCTTGAAGCTCCAGAGCAGGTCGAGCTTGTCGGATAGTTTGCCCGCCGCGACGCCGCGCAATTCCGGCCCGCCGCGATACTGCGGCCAGTCGGCGGCGGACAGGGAATGGCTGGCCAGCAGAAGTCCGCCGAGCGCGATGGCGGCGGCCAGGCGAGGAAAAGGGAGCCGGCGCATAGCTTGAATTGCTGGCCGGAGCTTCCACCGGAACGCGGGCTTTGGCAATCGGTTATTACCTACACGTAATAGTTTGTGTGAAGGTGGCGGAGTGCGGGTCTCCGACCCGCAGCGGCGGCGGGAGCTGTTGTCCGACATCGCGAATTCAGGGCCTGACTGGCACGGGCGGCTTGCTGCGGCTCGGAGGGCCGCGCTGCACCTCAGCAGGCGGGACGCGCGGTCCTACTTGGAAAGGATGTCCAGCAGCTCGACCTCGAAGATGAGCACCTCGTTGGGGCCGATGCCAGGCGGACTGCCACGCTCCTGGTAGGCGAGGTAGTGCGGGATGAAGAGCTGCCACTTGCTGCCCTTGGGCATGAGCAGCAACGCCTCGGTCCAGCCCTTGATGACGCCGGTCACGTCGAACTCAGCAGGGAGGTTTTTCTCATAGGAGCTGTCGAAAACGCCGCCGGGCTGGAGGGTTTGCTTGTTCACGACACGGCCAGTGTAGTGGACGCGCACCTTGTCCTGCTCGGTGGGCGGCTTGCCGGTGCCGGCCTTGAGGATGCGGTATTGCAGGCCGCTGGGCCGCTCGACGACGTCGGACTGCTGCCTGTTCCTGGCGAGGAATTCCTTGCCGGCCTTGAGGTTCAGCTCCGGGATGTTCGTGTCCACCTTGGGCGGGATGAAGCTGGAAGGCACGCGGTTGGTTCCACCTTGGGCGATGAGCGTGCCGGGGGCGGGCGCGGTGAGCCACGGAGCATCCTTGGGCACCGGCAGATTCAGCGCGGTGAGCAGTTGCAGGCGGAGCTGCGGACTCCAGCCCGTGCCGGGCGGCGCGTCAATGAGCCGGTCCAGCACCAACTGGCGCAGCCTGGGGAGCGGCGGCAGATCCACGCGGTCACGCTCGGAGCGCTCGACGCGCCGGGCATACTCGCGGGCGATGGCCTGAATGAGGCGGGTGTAGCCCTGCGCGCGGTCGTCCTCGCCGATGGCCAGCTCGTAGAAGTGGCGCTGGAACATGCCCTCGTTGGCGCTCTGCACCTTGTCCTTGCCGAGGTCCATGATCTCCTTGAACCGCTCCATCACGAAGTCGGTCACGTTCTGGCCGGGCCTGGTGTAGCGATTGGGATACTTTTGCCCGAGGTAGGCGTGCCAGCGGGCGGCATCGGCCTCGCGGTTGTGCGTGTAGAGGTCGGTGATGGCCTGTTTGAGAAAATTGGCGTGGGCGTTCTGCACGTTGTCCGCGCTGTCACGGGCGGTGGCGATCATCTCCTCGTAGCCCTCGTTCGCCATCGGGATCGCGGTAAGGTTCGGGCCGAACTCGAAATACTTGTCCACCGGGTTGGAGATGAGCCGCCCGCGCTGGGCGGCGAGCTGCATGGACTGGTAGATGACGCGGCGGAGCGTGATGAGCTGCTCGGGCTTGGAGTTCTTCAGGCCGAGGTAAGCCCAGTAGATGGCGTGCGTCTCGGGCAGCCGCCATTCCAGCGGGCCATACTTGCCGTCCACCTCCTGCATGAGCTTGGGGTCGAGCTTGTATCTCTCGCGCAGGAGCTTCACCCGCGCCTTCGCATCGTCCGTCTGCGGATTGAGCAGCTCGTCCCAGTTGGGGCGCTCGCGGTTGCCGAAGACCTCGGTCATCAGCCGCGTCCACTCGCGCTTGTAGGTCATGTGGGCGTTGTCGAGGTTCGCGCCCATCTTGTGCTGGAAGTGCCAGGCCAGCTCGCGGTAGATGAGCGTCTCGTTGGGGTTGTATTTGAGCGCCTCGTCGCGCAGCAGCTCGATGCCGCGGTTGACCCAGAACCAGCGGTCGTTCGGGTCGGGGAACTTGACCGAGATGTTGTAGGAGAGGTTCCACGCCTGATGCACCCAGACGGCGACGAAGTGCGGCTGCATCTTCGTGATCCAGTCGGAGAGCTGGACCATCTCGAAATACTTCTCGTCGAGCTGGAGGTCGTTGAGGCGGATCCAGAGGGCGTTGGAGATCAGCCCGCGAAAGCCGCCCAGGGCCACGGCCGTAAAGGCCATCATCGGCGGCATGCTCTCGACGGCCTCGACGCGCGTGAGCTTGAGCCGCGCGCGCTCGGCGGTCAGCCCGCGCTGCGCGAAGTTCACGCCCACCAGCAGCGCCACGGCAAGCAGCGCGAGCAGGGGCTTGAAAAAACGGCGGTCGTTCATGTCAGGTCTTGCCCTGGGCCGTCGCCAGTTCGCGCCGCGTGAACGCGAAGATGCCCAGCACCGCGAAAATGCCGCCGATGAGGCACCAGATTTGCAGGACCGCCCGCAGGAGCATCCCCCACGACACGCTGCGGCCCGTGCTCAACGAATCTATCGGCGAGAAGGAGTTCACCATCGTCAGCACGTCGTTCGCCGCGCGGAAAATTGGGACCATGATGAAGTCCACCGCGCCCATCATGCCCTCGGGCGCGCCGGTGTCATGGTTGGTCGCGCCGAAGGTGCCGTCCTTCACCACGGTGGCGATGGTGCCGCTGCTCAGGCCCACGACGAGCACGGTGATGGAGAAGAATGCCGCGACGGGGAAGGACAGGTAGCTCGCACCCGCCAGCCCAACCGCCGCGAGCAGGCCCAGCCAGATGAAGATGATGCCGGTGCCGTGCGCGAAATTCAGGCCGAAGCCGCCCTCGTGGTAGAGCACCTCCAGGCCCTCTTCGAGGTCGAAGAGCACGGCGGCCTGGTTGGGATTGCCGAAGACGATGAAGAGCCGGCCCTCCGGGTCCAGCAGGTTCTTGTATTGGCCGCCCTTGACCGGCTCGGCCACCGGATTGCCCTTCGCGTCGAGCAGGTTGATGCCGAACTCGTGGAACGTGTCCGTGGTCAGCGGGCGGCTGATGCGGATGCGGTTGGTCGCGTTGGGCGGGCCGATTTCCCAGAGGGTTCCGTAGGTCTCCGGCTTGAGGCTGTATTGCGCGGTGCGGAACTTGACGCGGAGGTAGATGGGCGTGTTCTCCAACTGGCCGCGCGCGAGACCGGTCTCGATCACCCACGGGCGCGTCTGCCTCGGTCCGACGGCCTGATATTGCGACTTGAGAAACTCCTTCACGTCCTTGCGCACCTGCTTGAGGTCCGCGCCATTGGCAATCGTGCCAATCTCCTTGAGGCGCTCCTTCAAGACCTTTTCCACTTCCGCGTCGAGATCGGGCACCGGCTCCTTCAGCGAACCGCGCGCGATGAGCAGCTCGTTCTTCAGGATGGCCTGCTGCTTGTCCGGCAGGCTGGCGGCGCGCCATTGGATGAGGAAGTAAATCGCCAGCCCGGAGAGGCCAAGCAGGGCGAAGTTCAGCCCCATGATGCCGAGCCATTTGCCCAGCCAGATCTGCCAGCGGGCGATGGGCTTCACCGCGACCATCTGCATCGAGCAATCCTCCACGTCGCGCGCGAGCGTGCCAGTGGCGAGCCAGAGCGTGACGAGGCCGAGGATGGCCGTGACCGCGCTGAGGGTGTAGGTGATGACGATCTGCACGAGGCCGCGCGCGGTGCCGTCGTGCTTGAGCGCCAGCGGCAGGCCGACGACCACCAGCAGGAGCAGCACGGCGAGCACGGGCAGCAGGCGGTAGCGAACGACGGCCTTGATGGTGAGCCGCGCGACGGCGAGGAGCTGCTGCAAGCCGGTGGGCAGCGTGAACAACACGGGCGCCACGCCCAGCCGCCACTCGGCCGGGATGTTCTCACCGACGGCCTTGAACTTCGCGATGGCATCGGCGGGCGAGGTGGCGGGGACGAGGCCCTGGTAGAGAAAGCCGCGATGTTGAAGCAGCCGGGAGCGCCACAGGCCCGCCCGCATTCCGATGTAGAGGTGAACCAAGGCGAGCGTCGCTGCGAACGCCAGCCCGGCGTGGGCGAAGAATCGGCCTGCGTCGCCGGCAAACTGGCCAAGCTGCCGGTCGAGGAAGCTCGCATTGTTCGTCTGGTGATAGCCAAGCGCGACAATGATGACGTAGGGCAGCACCAGCAGAAATGCGCCGAGGACAGCCAGCCCAATTCCGCCAAAGATCATCGTCAGCACCCGCCCGCTCGCGGCCCGCAGCCACATCCAGAGCAGCCAAAGCGGCCCCAGCGCGGCCCCCGGCCAAGAAAACCCGCGTGGCACAGCCACGAGGCCCTGCTCCGGGTGCTTCAGGATTTCAAAGTGGGCGGTCATGCCGGCACGGAGAGGGAAGCCCACACGAATTGAGGGCGGAACACGAATGAAGACGGGCGGCAGGCGACCAAGCCGCCTTCGCCTTCGTGTTCCGCCCTCAATTCGTGTGGTTTCATCCGGGGAGTGGGTCGTTCAGGCTTTTGGCTTGCCAAGCAGATTCGCGAGCTTTTCGTTTGCCTTCGCCTCGTCGAGCACGGGCTTCGCGGCGACGTCGACTTTTGGATCCGGTGCGGCTGGAGTCGGTGCGGCGAGGGCGGCGAGTTTTTTCTGCGCCTCGACTTCGGCAGCGGTCGGGACCACGACGACGGGCGCGGGTGTTTCCGCCACGGGAGCGGCGGCGACGAGGCGGTCCAGCACGCGGGCCTGCTGCTGCGCGCTGGCCTCAGCGCCGCCGCGCAGGTATTCGGCGACCTGGCTGCCAGAGGTCGCGCCGGAAGTGTTCTGCTCGCTGGCGCGCGCACGATTCACGACGCCCAGAAAATAGCTCTCCAAGTTCTGCGTCGGGTTGTCGAGCTGGATGCGGTCGGCAGCGACATCGCGGCGGATGATGGAGAGGATGTTTTCCATCGCCTCGCGCGGCAGCACGGGGAGCGTGATGCGGACGGAGTCGCGCTCGGTGAGCAGCTCCTTCAGCGTGCCGTCGGCTTGAATCTTGCCGCCGTAGTAAATCACCACGCGGTCGCACACGTCCTCCACGTCGCTGAGAAGATGGCTGCTGAGAATGACGGTCTTGCCTCGGTTTTTGAGCGCAAGGATGACGTCCTTCACCTCGCGGCAACCGAGCGGGTCGAGGCCGGCCGTCGGCTCGTCGAGGATGACAAGGTCGGGGTCGTTGATGAGCGCCTGCGCGAGGCCGATGCGGCGCTGCATGCCCTTGGAGAACTCGCCCACGGTGCGGCTGCGGACCTGGTTGAGGCCGACCATTTCAAGGAGCTGTTCGGTGCGCTGGTCGCGCTGCTCGGACGGGAGCTGGAAGAGGTTGCCGAAGAAGTCGAGGGTTTCGCGGGAGTCGAGATACTTGTAGAGGTAGCTCTCCTCGGGCAGGTAGCCGATGCGCGCCTTCGTCTTCACATGGCGCGGCGAGTGGCCGAAAATCTCGATGTGCCCCTTGGTCGGGTAGAGCAGGCCCAGCAGCATCTTGATGGTGGTGGACTTGCCGGAGCCGTTGGGTCCAAGCAGGCCGAAGATCTCGCCGCGCCGGACCTCGAAGTTCGCATTATCCACCGCGCGGGCCTTGGGCCGACCCCAGAAGTCCTTGAAGACCTTGGTGAGGCCGCGCACGGAGACGACGGCCTCGGTGGTGGTGCGCGCGGCGGAATCGGGCTGGAGAGTGTCGAGGGCGGTCATGGTTTGAATCGAATCAGCGTCGGGCCGTCAACGCACGTCCGCAGCGCAACTTCACGCCAGCTTCGGCTGCAACTGGCCGGCGGCCTCGTGCTTGCTCGCGCCACCGGCGGAGGGCGGGTTCGCGGGGGCGGCGGCCTGGAAGGGTTCGAGTTCCTCGCCCTGGCGCACGAGGCGGGCGCTGTTGAAGACCACGATGAGCGAGCCGGCGACGTGCATCAGCGCGGCAACGACGGGGTTGATGTATTTCAACGCGGCCAGCACGAGGCCGCCAATGACGAAGACGACGCCGAAGAGGAAGTTCTGGTTGATGACGCTGCGGGTCATGCGCGAGAGGCGCACGAGGAAGGGCAACCGGCGCAGATCGTTGTTCATCAGCGCGATGGTGGCGCTGTGGATGGCCACCTCGCTCCCCGCCGCGCCCATCGCGATGCCGAGGTCGCCGGCGGCCAGCGCGGGCGCGTCGTTCACGCCGTCGCCGACCACGGCGACGCGGTAGCCCTTGGCGCGCATCGCCTTCACATACTCGACCTTGTTCTGCGGCAGGCACTCGGCCACGACTTCTTCGAGGCCGATTTCCTTCGCCACGCGCGCGGCCACGGGCTGGCGGTCGCCGGAGACCATCGCCACGCGGCGCACGCCCACGTCCTTGAGGTCGTGCAGCGAGTCCTTCGCCTCGTGGCGCGTCTCGTCCTGCAAGCCCACCCAGCCGATGCACGCGCCGTTGCGGGCGACGAAGAGCAGGCTGTAGCCCTCGGTTTCGTTCACGTCCACGGTCTTGAGAAAGTCCTCGGGCACGCCGTTGTCGGTGAGCCATTTCGCGCGGCCCACGAGCACCACGGTGCCGTCCACGTTCGCCTTCACGCCGCGGCCGGCGGTCTCGGCGAAGTTCTTCGGGTCACTCAGCGGAACGCCCGCCTCCTGCGCGAGCGCGGTGAGCGCCTTGGCCGTCGGGTGGTTGCTGAACTGCTCGGCGCTCGCGGCGATGCGGAGCAGTTCCGCCGGAGCCGTGCCGCTCATGGGGGCCAGGCGGCTGACGGCGAGCTTGCCGGTGGTGAGCGTGCCGGTCTTGTCGAAGACGAAGGCGTTGATTTTCGCGGCCAGCTCGATGTCGGCGACGTTCTTGATGAGGATGCCGAGGCGTGCGGCGGCGGAGAGCGCGGCGACCATCGCCGTGGGCGTGGCGAGCACGAAGGCGCACGGGCACGCGACGATGAAGACGGCGATGACGCGGCTCAACTCGCCCGTGAACGCCCACACCAGCGCGCCGATGACCAGCACCAGCGGCGTGTAGAAGCCCATGTATTGGTCCACGATGCGCATGATGGGCAGCTTCGTCTTCTCGGCGGCCAAGATGAGCTCACGCACGCGGTTCAGCGTGGAGTCGGTGCCGGCGCGGGTGACTTTGATTTCCAAAACGCCGGTCAAGTTGATGGTGCCGGCGAACGCCTGGTCGCCGGGCTTCTTGTCCACGGGGAGCGATTCGCCGGTGATGTTCGCCTGGTTGATGGAGCCTTCGCCGGAAAGGATTTGCCCGTCGGCGGCGACGTTGTCGCCGGGGCGGACGCGGATGACATCGCCGTTCTTGAGGTCGTGGACGGCAACTTCCTCCTCCTTGCCGCCGACGATGCGCCGGGCCTTGGTGGGCGTGAGCTTGATGAGCGACTCGATGGACAGGCGCGCGCCCTCGGCGGTGCGGCTCTCGATGATTTGCCCGAGCAGCATGAAGAAACTCACCACGCCGGCTTCCTGATAGTGACCGCTGGCGAACGACGCGAGCACGGCGAGCGCGACGAGTTCGTTCGTGGTGAGGTTGCCGCGCTTCAAGTCCTTCACGGCCACGACGACGATGGGCCAGCCCAGCACGATGGCTCCAAGGCCGGCGCTGAGGTCGGCGGCGGTCTTCCCGTTGGCCGTGAACCACTCGATGATGAACGAGTTGATGACGAGGATGAGGCCGAAGAGCGTGACGCCGAGCTGCTGCGTGGCGTGCTCGTGGTCGTGCCCGCAGGAGGAGCACTTTTCACCGTCGGCGTGGTTGTGTTCGTCCTGCTGGCTGAGGAGGGAGGTGACTTGCATGGGAAGGGGAGGGGGAAGTGATTAGTAATTAGTGATTAGTGGCAGCGGAATTTTGGGACGGTGAACTAATTACTAAGCACTAATTACTTTTGGTTCGACGGTTCAGGGTTGCTTGGGCGCGACCGGCTTAATCGGCTCCCGGTTCAGCAGCACGCGCAGCTCGCGCGGGGTGCCGTCGGCGCGCTCGACGAGGAAGTATTTCTCCTGCGCGTTGGCGAGGACGGTCGCCATCGTCTCGGTGAGGCGGCGGTCGCGGAAGAGCTGCGGGTCGCGCTGAAACTCCGGCAGGCGCGCGAGGAAGTATTTCGCGTCCGCGTCGGCGGTCTGGATGATGCGCGTGGCCTCGGCGCGACCCGCGTTGCGGACGGCGTCGGCCTCGGCCTGGGCCTTGGTGCGGGTGGTGTTGGCATCGCCCTCGGCGGTGTTGATGGTCTTGCGCTTGTCGTTCTCGGCTTCGAGGACGGCGTCGAAGGCGGCCTTCACTTGGCGCGGCGGGATGGCGACGACATCGCAGCCGCGCGGGTCGAACTCGATGCCCAGCCCGTGCGCGGCGACGAGCGCCTGCACGCGGTTCATCAGCTTCTCCTTGAAGCCGGCGATGTCCTGCCGCGTGGCCTTGTCCACGGTGAACTGCGCGGAGGCGTGATGCAGCGCGTTGTTGAGCGCGTTTTGGACGAGGTCGGTGGAGTTCGTGAAGCTGAACTCCCACGCGACCGGGTCGCTGATGGTGAAGCGCAGCGTGGCCCGCACGTGCATGATGTTGCCGTCGGCAGTGAGCGTGTAGCCGTCGCTGGCGGGGTTGAGCGTGGCCCCGGCGGGCGGCTCCTGCCCGGCGAGCTGCTGTTCCTTGGTGACGGGATACCAGCCGGCGGTGGAGACGACCTCGTGGACCTTGTCCTTGGGCACCTTCACGATTTCGTTGATGGGATACGGGAAGGACCAGTGCAGGCCGGGCTTGAGCAGCGCGGCCTCGCCGGTGCCGGTGGGCGCGCCGAAGAGGAGCTTGATGGCGACTTCCTGCGGGCCGACGGTGAAAATGCCGGAGGCGAAGAAGAGCACAATCAACCCCGCCATCACCACGCGGACGACGACGAAGCTGCTCTTCAGCGCGTCGGAGAGCGCCTGCGTGCTGGAGTCCTCGAAGGGCGATTCGGGCGGCGGCTCCGGCGCGGCGGAGTGGTGGTGATGCTCCGCGTCGCCGGGGCCGTGGCTGTGCGAGTGGGAATGCGAATGGTCATCCGCGCCCGGCCCGTGGCTGTGGTCGCTCAGGCCGTGGGAATGGGAATGTTCGTGGTCGCTCATGGCACGAAGTCAGTGGCTCACTTCCGGCCGGCGGGGCGGGCGGGGGCGTTGGTGCCGCGCAGCAGGTCGAGCGGCGGCGTGTTCTGGTCGAGGATGAGCGTCGCGCGCTCCTTCGAGACGGCCTCCATCGAGGCGAGCTTTTGCAGGAACACGGCCAGCTCGGGATTCTTCTCCAGTGTCTTGTAAGCCTCGGCGGCCTTGGCCTCGGCCTCGCCGCGCGCCTTGGTGGCGTCGGCCTCGGCCTTGGCGAGGAGCTCGCTGCGCTCGCGGTCGGCTCTCGAACGGATGATGTCCGCCTCGCGCCCGCCCTCGCCCTCGAACTGCTTCACGAGGCGCTGACGCTCCTCCTTCATGCGGTCGAAGACCTTCTGCGTCACGCTTTCCGGGAAGCCCAGCCGCTTGATGCCGAGCACCTTCACCTCCAGGCCGAACTTCTCCTTCGCGGTGCCGGCCACCTGATCAAGAATCTTCCGCTCGACTTCCTCGAACTTAAGCTTGGCGGGGTCGGTGTTGATGAAGTCGCTGAAGTTATAGGTGCCAACGGTGGCGTTCTTGGCGCTGCGGACGAGGCTCTCGAGGTTGCGCTTCGCGTCGTCCACGCCGCCGGGGAAGCTGCGGTTGAACTTTTGCGGCTCGACGACCCGCCAGCCGACATAGACGAGCACGAGAATGTTTTTCTGGTCGAGGGTTCCCACCTCCTCGAACTTGCCCTCGAAGTTATGCACGCGGGCGTCGAAGCGGTGGACCTTCTGGATGGGCCACGGGAGCTTGAAGCGCAGGCCGGGCTTGATGACCTCGTCGGACGCCTTGCCGAAGGTGGTGAGGAAGGCGACCTCGTTCTGCCGCACCTGGAAGAAGAACGAGATGGAGCCGAAGATGACGAGGATGACGAGGCCGACGACGAATGTGACTGGGTTGCGCATGGCTGAAATAGACGGGTCAGGTGGTAAGGGGGCGACGGGGGGAATGACCAATGTTCAATGTCCAATGACCAATGAATGCCCAATGTTCAATGACCAATGCACTGCGGGGTGCGGCGGCTCCGGTCATTGGGCATTGGTCATTCATTGGGAATTGAAAATTGGTCATTGGTCATTCCCGCTCATTTCTTCTGCGGAATCGCAAGGTCTTCGAGGAGGTCCGCGCGGACCTTGTCCTCCAGATTGAGCTGCATCGTCTCGCTGGCGTTGGCGGTGCCGATGATGAACTTGCGGGACTTCGCCGCCGACTTCGAGAAGGTCTGGAGCCAGACGCGCTGCGGATAGACCGTGGGCGCGGCGGCGAAGGCATTGAGGCGGTTCTGGAACTGCCCGCCCACGGCCTCGGCCTCGGCCACGCGGCGCGCGGAGAACGCAGCCGCGTCATCCAGCACCTTCTGCGCCTCGGCGGTGGCCAGCGCGGTGGTCTTCGCCGCATCGCCTTGCGCGGTGAGTTTCTTCGCCTCGCTTGTCTGCTCCGCGCCGATGACGGCCTCGAACGCCTCCGCCACGGTCACGGGCGGATGCACGTCCTGCAGGCCGACGAAGAGGATGTTCACGCCCAGCGCCTCGGCGTCGGCGGCCTTCTGAATGTTCGCGCGGAGCGACTCGGCGGCCTTCTGCCGGCCCACGGACATGAACTCGAAGAAGTCCACGCTCACGAGATGGCGGACGACCTCGCGCGTGGCGATGCGTTCGAGCAGTTCGTTCGGGTTCGCGTGGCCGCGCGCCCAGTGGACGATGTCCTTGATTTGATACTGCACGGGGACGCTGGCGGTGACGAGGTTGGCGGGCGGGGCGGCTTTCTCGCCGGCGGCGTTCGTGTTCGATGCGCTGTCGGCCTCCTTGTTGGCGACGGGCAGGTTGAACTCCTCTTTGTAATGGCTCTTGGTCCAGACAATCGTGTTCTCCGCCGCGCCCGCACCGTGGTCATCGTCCTTCGTCACCACGCCCACGGTGAAGGTCTGCACGCGGTGGGTCTCGAAGCGATACACGGAGTCAACCGGCCACGGCAGCTTGAAGTGGAAGCCGGGATTCAGCGCGGTGTCGCCGACGGGCTTGCCGCAACGCTCCAGCAGCGCCTGCTCCTCCGGTTCGATGAACACAAAACAGGTCGAAAGCCACAGCAGCCCGGCCTGAGTCAGCAGCAGCCAGACGAAGGCCTTTTGCAGGAACTGATAGAACCACGTCTCGGAAACCTTGAAGCCAAACTGGTAGTCCAGCGCGTGCGCCGCCGTGGTGAACACGCTCTCCGGCTGACCCAGCAGGCCGACGAGCCGGCTCTCGTAAAGCACGCGCGCCGCCTGCCCGCGCACGCGCGGACGGTAGAGTTCGAGGATGAGCGTGAAGAGATTCTCGACCGCCGCCAGCGCGAGAATCACGCACAAGGCGCGCGACACGAAGAGGTCAATCTTCGAGTGGCCGAAGTAAATCGCAATGTTGCCCGCCGCCGCCAGCAGGCTCAAATACGCGCCGAGCAGCAGGTAGCTGCCGGCTGGCTGGAGGAGCCGCTGGCCTTCCAGCCGTGCCACGTTCACCGAGTAGCGACCGGGGAGGAATTGCAGGAAGAACAGGAAGCCGAAGAACGCCGCCATCATCGGCAGGGACGCCGTCGCCGTGCGCGCCTCGGGGTTCAGCACTTGCTTGCCGAGCCAGAAAGCCGCGCCTGCTTGCAGCACCAGCAGCAGGATGCAAACCGCCGGCACGAGCCACTTCTCGAACTGCTCTCGCGCGCGCCGCGCCGGGAAGGCCTCGGCGTCCGTGCCTTCAAACAGCGTCGTGTTGCGCGCGGACTTGGCCAGCTCGTCGAGTTCGAGCTTCTCCAGCTTCTCGCGGGCCTCCATCCGCATCTGGAAATAGCTGAACACCGCCGTGAGGAACCCCAGCCCGAGGAACACACTGACCACCTCGTCCGTGTAGGACGCCGTCTGGCGCGCGATGTAGCCGCCGATGCCGGCGGCGGCGAGGGCGATGAGGAGGTTGACCAGCCCGGTTGGTTTCAAGTTGCGTTCCATCGCTTCAACTCAGCTCACGGTCTTCAAACAACATCAGCGCGACGGCCAGCGACGCGCCCAAATAGCCAATCACATACGCGGTGGCCTTCCCCACGTAGCCCCAGACGCCCGCAATCGCGTGCGACCGCGTGCCTTCAATCGCATCGGCCAGCCAGAACAACTGCCAGTTCGGCAGCACCGTGTGGCAGACCGTCGCCCACCACGACCCGGCTTCCGCCTGCTTGCCGAACAAGTAATCACTCATCAGTCCCAGCAGGAACAATCCGGTGCAAATGACCAGCGTCGGCACCGTGTCGTAACGCGTCGAGCACGCCAGCGCGAGGCCGGCCAGCAGCAGCAGCGCCAGCAGCACCAGCACGCACGCGGGCAGCAGCCGGTAATCCACCTTATACATCCCCGGCTCCGTCGCGCCGGGCCGCTTCAGCTCGATGAAGAATGCCAGCGCCACAAACGCCAAGCTGGTCAGCACCGTCAGAAACAGCACCGCATCCGACACGAACGGTCGGCGCAGGAAGTAATTCGTGAATCCAGCCAGCACGTAAGCCAGAGCCACGGAGCCGAAATATATTCCCAGCCCGACCAGGTCCGCCTCGCCGTAAGCATCGAAGGCCATGCGACTTGCGAGCAGCGTCGCGAGCGTGTTCACATAGGCCAGCACCACCAGCGCCGCCGCCAGCCCGCAGTATTTGGCCAGCAGGAACTTCGCGCGTCCGACCGGCTTGGCCAGCACCGCCAGCGCCGTCCCCGTGCGGATCTCGTGCGCCACCGACGCCGACGCGCTCAACACCGCCACGAACAGCCCGACCATCAGCATCACCGCCAGCGCGCTGTCCTTCACCAGCTTGGTGTCCTCGCCCATGCCGAAGTAAGGCACCGCCGCAAGGAACACGATGAACAGGGAGGACAGCGTCGTGAGCAGCAGAAAAATCGGCTGCCGGACCAGCTCCATGAAAGCATTCGTGGCGATGGTGATGAACTGTCGCATTCGTTTGGTTGCGCCGGGATAATACGGGCGAGCGGCGACTTGGCAACCCCCTGCTTCATAATTGCCGCGCGTTGGGAAAACCTGCTTGCCTTCCCTCGATACGGAATTACGCTCGCCCCGCTTTTGATCTTTGGCTGGACGCTTAGCTCAGTGGTAGAGCATTACCTTCACACGGTAGGGGTCGCAGGTTCGAAACCTGCAGCGTCCACCATCGCCCCTCGCCCGCCGGAATCGCCCGCCGGCGTGTGCCGCATTGCCTTTTTCCCCCGCCCCGCTACGCTGCGCGCATGGACAAACGCCCGCGCCCGGCCACCAACCCCGGACTCGAACGCCGCATCCGCGAGCTGATTGCGTTCAAGGGCGGCGGCCAGAACGAGGACCTCGTCGCCGACCTCGTCGAGCAGTCGCTCAAGCTGCTCCATGACGTCGAGGATCGCGGCGACGTGAAGGTCATCCAGACCGCCGTGCGCGAGCTGCGCTACGCCTACAAGCTCTTCGCGCCCTACGCGGGCAAGCGCAAGGTCACCATCTTCGGCTCCGCGCGCACGGCCCCGGACTCCGTCGAGTATCAGCAGGCCGTGGAGTTCGGACGGAAGATCGCGGACGCCGGGTTCATGGTCATCACCGGCGCGGGCGGCGGCATCATGCAGGCGGGCCACGAGGGCGCGGGCGTGGAGCGGAGCTTCGGCGCGAACATCCGGCTGCCGTGGGAGCAGGCGGCCAACCCCGTCATCGCGGAGGACAAGAAGCTCGTCACCTTCAAATACTTCTTCACCCGCAAGCTCATCTTCATCCGCCACTCGGACGCCGTCGCGCTCTTCCCCGGCGGCTTCGGCACGATGGACGAGGCCTACGAGACGCTCACGCTGATGCAGACCGGCAAGAGCCAGCTCATGCCGCTCGTGCTGGTGGACCGCACCGGCGGCACCTACTGGAAGACCTGGGACAAGAACGTGCGCGAGCACCTGCTGCGCAACGGCCTGATCGCCCCCGAGGATCCCGGCCTCTACCACATCACCGACAACGTGGACGAGGCGGTGCGGCACATCGCGCGCTTCTACCGCAACTTCCACTCGACCCGCTTCGTGCGCGACCAACTGGTCATCCGGCTCAAGAACGCGCCCTCCCCCACCGGCCTGGCCGCGCTCAACGAGGACTTCGCGGACATCGTCATCGGCGAACCGTTCCACGTCCTCCCGCCCACGCCCGAGGAAACCGAGGATGGCGAGCACCTGGACTTGCAGCGTGTCGCCTTCGGCTTCAACCGGCACGACTACGCCCGGCTGCGGCAGTTGATTGACGTGCTGAACCAATACTGAGCGGAGCGCGGCTGTCCCAGCCTCAGCAGAATGGAAAGCACGATGCCCGGTGACATTTTCCGGAACCGCCCTCGGGATTCAGGCCTGCTGCGGGTCGGGAGGCCCGCGCTCCACCGAAGAAAAAGAACGGGCTTCAGCGGGCACACGACTGCTTCCGCTGAAGCCCGTCGCAACCTCACACGAGGCTGCTAAAGACAGGGCGCGTTGCGCGCGTCCGGAGGCCGACCGGCAGGTCGGCCCTACCATCACGGCGTCTCCACCAGCTTGTAGAGCCGCAGGCCGGCACCGCCAGCCGCCGGATCCACAATCTTGAGCGCGCCGTTTTCCACGACCAAGGCGTTCGGCAGCACCGTCCACGCGCCGCCGAGGTTGCTGGTCACATGAACCACATACTTCGCGGCCTGCGCCGCCGTCACCGGCGTGCCGTCGCTGTTGCGCACCACGAGGCGCAGCGAACCGTCCGCCGCGCGCTCCATCCCGGCGGCCTTGAGGCCCACCGGCAGGATGATGTTGAAGCTGCCGCCCACGAAGCTTGCGCCCAGCACGTTCGCATTCACGTCCGCGACTTCGCGCGCGACCGGGGAATCGCCCGTCACGCCGATGGCCGTTGCACCGCTGCCGGTCACGTTGAAGGTCAGCGTCACGATGTCGCGCGTGCCGGCGGCGATGGTGCTGCCGGCGGGCAGCACCAGCACGAGGCCCACCTTGCCGGCGGCGGCCTTCACGCTGTTCACCATCAGCGAGCCGCTGCTGGCTCCGCTGCCGGTCGTGGCGCTCACGAAGGTCAGCGCGCTCGCGTCAAAGGCCAGGCTCAGGCTCAGGCCGGACTCATTGCCTTGGGCATCGAGTTGGATGCTCACCGTGTTCGCGCGGCCCGCGACCAAGTTGCCGCCCACCACGCGCACCGTGCGGGCACCGGCAGCCAGCGCGGTCGTGCGGACGCTCGTCGCCTGCACCGTCGGGCCACCGGCGGCACCCGGCGTGTCGAGACCGGCGGCGAAGCGCAGTGTCTGCACCCAGTCGGCGACCGTCACGCGGCCATCGCCCTGCGTGCCGAGCGGCGCGGCGTCCGCGCGCTGGAACTCGCTGCCCGCGCCGAAGTTCGTGATGGTGTCGAGGCCGGCGGCGAAGCGCCCGATCTGCACCGCGTCGCTCACCGTCACGCTGCCGTTGCCCGTCGGGCGCGGCGTCACGTCGCCTTCGAGGCCGACGGCCAGCGCGGTGATGGTCACGACGTTCGGCGTGTAGGCCACATACGGGATGTTGTTCGCGTTCTTGTCCGTGACCTGCTGGTAGGCCACCGCGCTGCTGAAGCCGACGGTCGTGTTCGTCGCCGGGGCGCTGGTCGCCACGGTGAAGGTCACATAGACCATCGGGTTGTAGCCGCCGGAGAAGGTGTTGTCCGTGGGCTTGCTCAGGACCACGCCGAGCAGGCCGCTGCCGGCCTGGGCGGAGTTGGGCACGAGCGTCAGGCCGCTCTCCGCGCTGATGCTGCTGAAGGTCAGCAGGGCCGAATCAAAGGTCAGCGTGAAGCCCACGCCGTTCTCGTCGCCGTCGGCGAGGATGCTCACGGGCACGGTGATGCTGTTGCCCGCCGCGACGGCAGCGGTGGCTTCCACGTAGATCTTCGCGCTGACCACGCGGATGACGAACGTGTTCGTGCCGCGGTTGACGCCGCCATTCGCGGTGCCGCCGTTGTCCTCGGTGACGACCGTGACGGTGGCCGTGCCGACCGCGCCGGCGGCAGGCTTGAAGTTCAACGCACCCGCCAGGCTGATCGTCGGCTCGCCGCCCGAGTCGAAGAGCGCGGCGTTGTCGTTGCTAACGGTGACATTGGTGATGCTCTGGCTCGACTCGTCCGCCGGGCCTTTGGAGAAGGTGGCAAAGCCGGCGATGTTCGTCGGCGCGCTGTTCTTCATCACCTCAAGGGGATTCGAGGCGAAGGCCGCGCTGGGCGCGTCATTCACCGGCGTGACCGTGATGGTGAAGGCCTGCGGGCCGGCGATGTCCACGCCGCCGTTGAGGATGCCGCCGTTGTCCTGCGCATAGACGGTCACGGTGGCGGAGCCGTTGGCATTCGGGGCTGGCGTGAAGGTCAGCGTGCCGGCCGTGCTGATGGCCGGCTGGCTGGTGAACAGCGAGTTGTTGTCGTTGGTGACCACGAAGCTCACCACCTGCCCGGACTCGTCGGCCGGGCCGGCGAGGATGTTCGTCGCGGCCAGGGCCAGCGTGTAGGCTCCGCTGCCCTCCGCGACGGTGATGGCGGGCGCACCGCCGCCACTGCCGCCGACCGTGGTGCCAGCCAGAGCCAGGGAATGAAATTCGCCGCCTGCCACCAACTGCCAGTCGGTCGCCGTGCCGATCTGCACCGGGCTGTTCCGCTGGATTATCGTGCTGTCGCCCACTTGTCCATAAAAGTTGTCGCCCCATGCCCACAACGTGCCGCCGGTCTTCACGGCCAAAGAGTGATAACCCCCCGCCGACACCGCCTGCCAGTCGGTGTCCGTGCCAATCTGCACGGGGCTGAGCCGCTGGGTCGTCGTGCCATCGCCCAACTGGCCCTGCCCGTTGTCGCCCCAGGCCCACAACGTGCCGCCGGTTTTCACTGCCAGGACATGAAAGTAATACGCTGACAAGGACTGCCAGTCAGTGTCCGTGCCAATCTGCACCGGCGTGTCCCGCTGGGTCGTCGTGCCGTCGCCCAACTGGCCCTGGGCGTTGTAGCCCCACGCCCACAGCGTGCCATCGGTCTTCAGCGCATACGTCGAGTATTGACCCGCCACCACGAGCCGCCAGTTCGTGGCCGTGCCCAGTTGAACGGGCGTGGTCTGACTGGCGACCGCGCCATTCCCCAACTGGCCCTCCGCGAACCGGCCCCATACCCACAGCGTGCCGTTGGTCTTCAAGGCCACCGTGTGATATCGCCCCGCCGACACCGCCTGCCAGTCGGTGGCCGTGCCGACTTGCACGGGGCTGTAGTGGTCCGTCGTCGTGCCATCGCCCAAGCCGCCATTGAAATTCCAGCCCCAGGTCCAGAGCGTGCCATCGTCCTTGATCGCCGCGTTGTGGGCATGCCCCGCCGCCACGGACCGCCAGTTGGTGGCCACGCCGACTTGCACGGGGCTGCTCCGCTCGGTCGTCGTGCCGTCCCCCAACTGGCCGTTGCCGTTGCCGCCCCACGCCCAGAGCGTGCCGTTGGTCTTCACGCCCACGGAGTGAGCCGCCCCCGCCTCCACGTAGCTCCACTCGGCCGCCGCGCCAATGGCTACCGGGCTGAGGCGATCCGTGGTCGTGCCATCTCCCAGGCGGCCGTTGAGATTGTAGCCCCACGCATACAGGCTGCCGACCACGGAGCCGCCGCTGCCGGAGCCGGAGCCGCTGCCCGAGCCAACTGACAGCGCAAAGCTCGGCGCGTCGTTCACCGCCGTCACCGTGATGGTGAAGGTGTTCGTCGCGAGGTTCACGCCGCCGTTGTCGGTGCCGCCGTCGTCCTCGGCAATGACCGTCACCGTGGCGGAGCCGTTGGCGTTCGTGGCCGGGGTGAAGGTGAGCACGCCGGCCGTGCTGATGGTCGGCTGCACGCTGAACAGGTTCGAGCTGTTGTTGCTCGTCACCACATTGGTGATGCTCTGGCCGCCCTCGTTGCTCGGCGGCGTGGCGAAGGTCGCGAAGCCGCCGCTGAACGCGCCGCTGTCCTCCAGCACCACGAGGTTGTTCGTGTTGAAGGTGATGGTTGGCGGGTCGTTGACCGGCGTGAGCGAGATGGTGAAGGTCAGCGGGCCGGCGAGGTCCACGCCGCCATTGTTGGTGCCGCCGTCGTCCTGCAAATAGACCGTGACGGTGGCCGAGCTGTTGCGGTTGGTGCCCGGCGTGAAGGTGAGCGTGCCCGCCGCGTCAATCGCCGGCTGGACGTCGAACCGCTCGGGATTGGTGTTCGTGACGATGAAGCTCAAGACCTGGCCGGACTCATTGGCCGGGCCGGCGGAGAGGCTGGTGGCGAAGGCCGCGTTGGTCTGCGCGCCGGCATCCTCCAGCACGGTCAGCGCGTTGGTGGCCAGCGCAAAGCCCGGCGCGTCGTTCACCGGCGTGATGGTGAGGGTGAAGGTGTTCGTGGTGAAGAGCGCCGGCAGGCCGGAATCTGCGGCGATGACTGTCACGGTCGCGCTGCCGAAGGCGTCGGCGACCGGGGTGAAGGTGAGCGTGCCGTCGGCGGCGATGCTCGGCTGCACGCTGAAGAGCGCGGGATTGTTGTTGCCAGTGGTCAAGGCGACGTTCTGCCCCAGCCCGGTCTCGCCGGGCGAGATGTTCGCCACCTGCCCGGCGAAGGTCTGCGCGCCGGAGTCCTCCAGCACGGTCACGTTGTTCGTCGCGAAGGTGAAGGTCGGCGCGACGTTGAACACGCCGACGTAGATGGTGAACGTGACCGGCGCGCTCAGGTCCACGCCGCCGTTGTTGGTCCCGCCGCTGTCGCGCGCGCGGAGGGTCAGCGTGACGATGCCGGAGACGTTGTTGGCCAGCGTGAAGTTCAGGTCGCCGTTGGGCAGCACGTAGGGCTGGATGGTGAAGAAGCCCGGCTGGTTGTTGCTGACCGTGTAGTCGGTGATGGTCTGGGCCGACTCGTTGGCGGGGCCGGCGGTGACGACGGGCGCGAGGTTCGTGGTGAAGCCGCCGGAGTTGGTCTCCACATAGACGTAGCTGAACGGCAGCGCCAGCGTCGGCGCGTCGTTCACGCCCGTCAGCGTGAGGGTGAACGTGTTTGTGCTCCGGTCCACGCCGCCGTTGGCCGTGCCGCCGTCGTCCTGCGCGATGACCGTGATGGTGGCGACGCCGAAGGCGTTGGCCGCCGGGACGAAGGTCAGCGTGCCGTCGTTCGCGATGGCGGGCTGGATGCTGAAGAGCGAGTTGCTGCTGTTCGACACCGTGTAGCCGACGAGGCTCTGCGCCAGCTCATCCGCCGGGGCGGAGAAGGTGGCGAAGCCCGGCGCGGCGTAGGCCCCGCTGTCCTCCAGCCGCACGAGGTTGTTCGTGGCGAAGGTGACGAGGGGCGCGTCGTTGATGTTGGTGATGAGGATCGTGAGCGTCTGCGGGGATGAGGTGTCGAGGCCGCCGTTGTTCGTGCCGCCCGTGTCCTGCGCGGTGATGGTGAGGACCGCCGCGCCGTTGGCGTTGGCCGCCGGGGTGAAGGTCAGCGTGCCGCCCGCGCCAATGACCGGCTGGCCGATGCTGGTGAACAGGTTCGAGGCGCTGTTGCTGGTCAGGAACGCCACCGATTGCGACTCACCGCCGGGGCCGGCGCTGATGTTCGTCACCGCGTTGGGCACCGTAGCCGCGCCGCTGTCCTCCAGCACGCCCACCGGGTTGACGGCCACGTTGAAGCCCGGCGCGTCGTTCACCGCCGTCACCGTGACGGTGAAGGTGCTCGCGACGCTGGTGTTCTGGCCGCCGTTGTCCGTCCCGCCGTTGTCCGTGGCAACCACGGAGACAACCGCGCTGCCGAAGGCGTTGGCCGCCGGGGTGAAGATGAGCGAGCCATCCAGCCCGATGCTCGGCTGCGCCGCGAACAGGGCGTTGTTGTTGTTCGCCACGGCGACGTTCGTGACCGTCTGGCCCGCCTCGTCCGCCGGGAGGAAGAAGGTGGCGAAGCCGGGGAAGCCCGCCGGGCCGCTGTCCTCCAGCACCACCACGTTGTTCGTGGCGTAGCTGACCGAGGGCGCGTCATTCACCGGCGTCACGACGATGCCGAAGAACTGCGGCGCGCTGGTGTTGATGCCGCCGTTGTTCGTGCCGCCGTTGTCCTGCGCGACCACGCTCACGACGATGGTGCCGTTGGCATTGGGCGCGAGGGTGAAGGTCAGCACGCCGAGGCCGTTGATGGCGGGCAACTGCGTGAACTTGTTCGAGCTGTCGTTGCTGATTACGAAGGTGACGTTCTGCGCCGCCTCGTCCGCCGGCAGGCCGCCGAGGATGTTCGTGGCGAAGAGCGTGACCGTCTGCGCGCCGGCATCCTCCAGCAGGTTCACCGTGGTGGTGGACAGCGTGAAGACCGGCGCGTCGTTCACCGCCGTCACGGTGATGGTGAAGGTCTGCGCGGCGCTAAGGTTCTGGCCGCCGCCGGTCGTGCCGCCGTCGTCCTGCGCCTGAATCGTGACGACCGCGCTGCCGTTGGCGTTGGCCGCCGGGGTGAAGGTGAGCGCGCCGCCAAGGCTCACGGACGGCTGCACCGCGAACAGGTTCGAGTTGTTGTTCGAGACGATGACATTCGTCACCGAACCGGTCTCACCCACCGGGAGGGTGAAGGTGGCGAAGCCGCCGAACCCGTAAGGCCCGCTGTCTTCCAGCACGGCGACGAGGTTCGTCGCGAGCGTGACCGTCGGCGGGTCGTTGACCGGCGTGAGGGTGATGGTGAAGGTCTGCGTCGCGGTGGCGTCCACGCCGCCGTTGGCCGTGCCGCCGCTGTCCTGCGCATAGACCGTCACCGTCGCGGAGCCGTTGGCGTTGGCCGCCGGGGTGAAGGACAGCGTGCCGTTGGCCGCGATGACCGGCTGCGCGCTGAAGAGATTCGAGGCGGTGTTGCTCGTGATGAAGGCCAGCGACTGCGCGGACTCATTAACCGGGCCGACGGAGATGTTCGTGGCGGCATTGGCCGCCGAATAAGCGCCGGAATCTTCAGCAACGGTGACGCTGAAAGGTGCAGCGATGCCGACCGAGGTGTAAATCTGGGTGCCATACGACGACGCCACTAACCTGCTCCCGTCCGACGACGACGCCACGGAAAACCAATTACGGTTGCTCTCTCGCGCCGTCCATGTCGCCCCAGAGTCCGTCGAAGTGTAAAGCTGACCACCAAATGCTGCCGCCACGAAAATGCTACCGTCTGCAGATGACGCAACGGCAGACCAAAAGCGGTTGCTCTCGCGCGCCACCCACGTCACTCCAGAGTCCGTCGAGATGTAAAGCTGGCCGCTGTCAACTCCCGCCACCAGCATGCTCCCGTTCGACGACGACGCGACGGAAAGCCAGTTGCGACTGCTCTCACGCGCCGTCCACGTCGCCCCCGAGTCCGTCGAGGTGTAAATCTGACCGCCATACACCACCGCCGCCAAACTGCTCCCGTCTGCGGATGACGCAACAGAAAGCCAGAACCGACTGCTCTCTCTTGCAGTCCACGTCGCCCCCGAATCTGTCGAAGTGTAAATCTGGCCATTACTGACCGCTGCCACCAGTTTGTCACCGTTTGACGACGAGGCGACGAACACCCAACTGCGGTTGCTCTCCCCTGCCACCCAAGTCGCCCCCGAGTCCGTCGAGGTGTAAATCTGACCACCACTGACCACTGCCACCAGCTTGTTTCCATCCGCCGACGACGCAATGGAATACCAGTTGCGGTTGCTCTCTCGCGCGGTCCACGTCGCCCCCGCGTCTGACGAGGTGTAAATCTGACCGCCCCGAACCACCGCTGCCAGCTTGCTTCCCTCTGCGGACGACGCAACCGAATACCAGTTTCGGTTACTCTCGCGCGCCGTCCATGACGCGCCCGCCGGCCCAGTCGGACCCGGTTGCAGCGCAAAGCCCGGCTGGTCGTTCACCAGCGTCACCGTGATGGTCACGGTCTGGCTGCTGCTCAAGGCCGGCGTGCCGTTGTCCGTCGCGGTGACGGTCACGGTGGCGGAGCCGAAGGCGTTCGCCGCCGGGGTGAAGGTCAGCGTGCCGCCGCTGATGACCGGCTGCGCGCTGAACAGGTTCGAGTTGCTGTTGAACGTCGTCACCGTGACGAGCTGACCGGACTCGAAGGGCTGCGCGCCGGGCGAAAGCGCGGTGAGAAAACCGCCGCCGCTGAAGGAACCGGAATCCTCCAGCACCGTCAGCGCGTTGGTCGCCAGCGTGAAGCTCGGCGCGGAGTTGCCGGGCGTGACGTTCACCGTCACCAGCACGGGCGGGGCGCTCACGTCCACGCCGCCGTTGGCCGTGCCGCCGGTGTCCTGCACGCGCACGTAGAGCGTCGCCGTGCCCACCTGGCCCGGCGCGACGGAGAAGCTCAGGAAGCCCGCCTGGTTCGCCGAGGGCTGGGTGGTGAAGAGCGCGTTGTTGTTGTTCGTGATGAGGAACGAGGCCGGAGCCTGGTTGGTCTCGTTGGCCGCGCCGAAGTTGATGGTCGCGCCCAACTGGCCGCTGAAACCGCCGGAGTTGGTCAGCACGGTGATGACGAGGTTCGTCACCGTGAGCGACGGCGCGTCGTTCACCGGCAGCACCGTGAGGGTGAAGCTGTCCGTGCTGAACAGGCCGGTGTCATCCTGCGCGATGACCGTGACGGTCGCGGAGCCGTTTGCGTCCGCCGCCGGGGTGAAGGTGAGCGTGCTCCCCGTGAAGGCCGGCTGGCTGCTGAACAAGGCGTTGTTGTTGTTCGCCACCGAGATGAGCGACACCGTGCCCGACTCGCTGAACGGCCCGGGGCTGAGGCTGAGGAAGGCCGCGCTGCTCTGCGCGCCCGCGTCCTCCAGCACCACCACGCTGTTCGTGGCGAAGGCGATGGCCGGCGCGTCGTTCACGTTGGTGATGGTGATGGTGAACGTCTGCGCGGCGGAGTTGCTCACGCCGGGCGCGCCGCCGCTGTCCACGAGCGTGGCCGAGACGGTGATGACGCCGAAGGCATTGGCCGCCGGAGTGAAGGTGAGCGTGCCCGCGCTGCTGATGACCGGCTGCGCGCTGAACAGGTTCGAGGCCGTGTTGCTAGTGATGAACGCTACCGTCTGCGCCGACTCATTGGCCGGGCCGGCCAGAATGTTGGTCACGGCGAGGGCGAGGCTTTGGGCGCCGGCGTCTTCCGCGAGCACCACCGGCACGACGGCAGAGTTGAGCGCAAAGCTCGGCGCGTCGTTCACCGGCGTCACCGTGATGGTGAAGGTCTGCGTGCCGGTCGCGGGCGAGGAGCCGTCGTCCGTCGCACTCACGGTGACGGTGGCGGAGCCGTTCGCGTTCGCCGCCGGGGTGAAGGTCAACGTGCCGCCGCTGATGACCGGCTGCGCGCTGAACAGGTTCGAGTTGTTGTTGCTCGTGGTCAGGTTGGTCACGGACTGCGTGACCTCACCGGCGGAGAGACCGAACAGGAAGGCGATGATGCTGGAATTGCCGGAGTCCTCCGCCACGACGAGGTTGTTCGTCGCGAGCGTGAAGGTCGGAGCCTGGTTCGGGCCGCTGACGGTGATGGTGACAGTCGCGACCGCGCTGCGGTTGGTGCCGCCGTTCAGGCTGTCCCCGCTGTCCTGCGCCTGGACGCTGACGAGGGCGGTGCCGGTGTTCGTGCCGGACACGGCGAAGTTCAAGTTGCCGTTGAGGCCGAGCGTGGGCTGGACGCTGAAGAGCGCGTTGTTGTCGTTGCTGGTCACGTAGCCGACGATGGTCTGGCTGTTGGTCTCGCTGGCCGGCCCGACCGTGGCGACCGGCGCGATGTTCGTCGTGAACGCGCCGGCGTTGGTCAGGACGTTGACGGTGGTGACACCGAGCGCGAGCGTCGGCGCGTCGTTCACGCCGACCACGGTGATGGTGAAGGTGTTCGTGCTCGCGTCCACGCCGCCGTTGGCCGTGCCGCCGTCGTCGCTGAGGATGTAGGTGACGGTCGCGCTGCCGAAGGCGTTGGCGGCGGGCGTGAAGGTGAGGTTGCCGGTGAGGAGGTCGAGCGCGGGCGGGACGAGGAAGAGGGCGCTGTTGTTGTTCGCCACCGAGACCGAAAGGTTCTGCGTCTCGCCCGGGCCGGGGCTGATGGCGGAAAGGAAGCCGGCGACGCCCGTGGAGCCGACGTCCTCCAGCACCACCACGTTGTTCGTCAAGCGTGTGGCGGACGGGGCGTCGTTCACCGGGATGACGGTGACGGTGTAGCTGTTCGTCGCGGAATCCACGCCGCCGGAGAGCGTGCCGCCGTTGTCGCTCACGATGACCGTGATGGTCGCGAGGCCGAAGGCGTTGGCCGTGTTCGTGTAGCGGATGGTGGCCGTGCCGCTGGCGTAGCTCACCGTGAGCGGGCCGGTGAGCGCGGGGTTGTCCGACGTGGCCGTGACGGTGAGCGTCTGGCCGGACTCGTGCGCGGCTCCGGCGGAAATCGCGGTGACGAAATTGGTCTGCGATCCGGCGTCCTCATTGACGCTGAAGTTCGCGGGCACGGTGAGCGTGGGCGCGGCGTTGGGCAGCACGGTGAGCGTGGCGTTGGCGCTGTCAATCGGGTCGCCGCCGTCCATGACGGTGACGGAGAAGACCAGCCCGCTGTCCGTGAGCTGGGCGTTGGGGAAGGTGACGGAGGAACCGTTCGCGCCGGCCAGCGCGACGCCGTTGGTCTTCCACTGGTAGCTCAACGTCGCGACCGCCGTGGCGGACACGCTGAAGGTCGCGCTGGAGCCGACCGTGACCGTGAGGCTCTGCGGCTGCGAAACGATGGTCGCCTGCGGCGCCTGGTAGAGAAACGCCGCGTCCGCGTAGCCGAGCACCTCCGCGCCGTAGTTGTTGTAGTTGGTGAACTGGTTGACCGACTCGTTGTGGAAATACCAGCGGTTCAAGCCGGGCACCACGGTGAAGTTCGCCAGGTCATTGAGGTTGCTGAAGCTGCTCACCACCGTCGTCGCGCCATCCGGGATGCGCGTGCGGACGATGCTCGTCGCGTCGCGCGCATACACGGTGTAGTGGCTGCCGCCCCAGTATTCCGCCACGCCCCAGTAGGCCCAGCTCTCCGAAGCCATGCGCGTCGGGCGGGTCATCGCCCCGAGGTCGGTGACGGTGCCGCTCCCGGTGTTGATGGAGTAGGCGTTGGTGCCGTTGTGCAGGACGATGCGGCCCCAGCCGGAGAAGATGCCGACGTTCGCCGTGTAAAGCCCCGCGCCGGCCATCGGGATGGAGGAACTCAGCGTGATGGTCGTGCCGGTGGGCACGCCGTTGGAACCGTGCAGCTCGATGAGCTGCGTGACCGTGCCGCCGCTGATGCCGAGGATGTTCGTGCCGCCGCTGCTCAACACATACGCCTTCTGCGAGCGCAGGTCGCTCACCAGCGAGTCGTAGATAAAGAAGTTGGTCAGCGCGCCAAAGTTGGTGCCCAGGCGGATGCCGCCGGAGAGGTTGCCCAGGTCGAAGCTGCCCACCGAGTCGTCGCCGCGCAGGTATATCTTCTGGTCAGTCGCCACCAGGCCGCCGCGGTCGTCACCGGCGAAGTTCAACGGGTCCACCACGACGGCGTTGCTGGCGGTGAGGCGGATGATTTTGAAGAGGTCGGCGTCCACCGCGCTGACGGTGAGCACAGCCACCGCGCTGGTCACGCTGCCGCTGGCGTTGGTGACGACCAGCGTGTAGCTGCCCGCGTCGGCGAGCGTCGCCGTCGCGATGCCGTGGCTGTTCGTGGTCGCGCCGCCGATGGCGACGGAGTCCTTATACCACTGGTAGGCCAGCGGCGCGGTGCCGTTGGCCGTAGCGGAAAACGAGGCGGACTCGCCCACGTAGATGCTCACGCCGACGGGCTGCACCGCAATCGTCGGGGCGACCGGCGCGGAGACGAACGTCGCGTCCGCGTAGCCCAACGACTCGCTGAACGCGCCGAACTGCGAGCTGCTCTCGTGGTGGAAATACCAGCGGTTCTGCGCCACCGACACCGTGAAGCTCGCCATGTCGTTCAGGTTCGCGAACGTGGCAACCGTTGAAGTCGCTCCACTGGGAACCGTCGTGCGGGAAATGGTCGTGTTGTTGCGGACATAGACGATGCGGGTGGCCGAGCCGACGTTTTCCGCCACGCCCCAATAGGCCCAGCTCTCGGACGCGGTGCGCGTCGGCACCGCCATCGCCCCCAAGTCCGTCACCGTGCCGTCCGGAAGGCTGACACGATAGACGCGGGTGCCGGTGTGGACCACGACGCGGTTCCAGCCGGAGAAGATGCCGACCGAGCTGCTGCTGCCCGTGAGCGTGATGGGCGTCGAGAGGGCGATGACGTTGCCGCTGGGAACGCCGGTGCTGCCGTTGAGTTCGATGAGCGTGGCAAAGGTGCCGCCGCCGCTGGGCAGCGCGTTGGAAGAGGCGTTGCCCAGCAGATACACCGTGCTGTCGGCGAGGTTGGCGACCAGGCCGTCGCGCACGACGCCGAGGCTCGCGCCGCCGCCGAGCGTGTCGCGGTTGAAGCGGGCGGTCGCGACGTCGCCAGAGAGAAAGACCTGCGAGCCGCTCACGGCGAGGCCGCCGCGGTCGTCGCCCACGAGGGCGTTCACGTCCACCACCACGGCGTTGTTGGGCGTGAGCGTGCTGATGCTGAAATCCTGCGCGCGGGCCGTCCCGGCCAGCAGGCACAGCGCGGCGACAGCGCAGAGGCGTGGAAATGACACGATGGGACGGGGAAGGAAGTTGAACTTGCTAGCGTTCATAAAGGGCCTCTCGTTATTCGCCGTTAAAGAACCTCGGTAACGGCTGGTTGCGGGGGGCAGACTAGCCGCAAAGCCATTTTTGCCTAGAGAAACATACTGACAATCTCCTAAGGGAATTCCTGAGAGGACAACCGGCAAACGACTGTCACCGGGCTGTGACCTGGATGGGGCCATCCGCCCCTGCCCCGCTCAACGCCGGTCACTCCAATTGGCCGCGTGGCGGATGAGGCTGACCGAGTCCGGCAGGCCCAGCTTGCGCTTGATGTTGTCGCGGTAGGTCTCGACCGTCTTGGGGCTGAGGGAAAGCTGCTCGGCAATTTCCTTGTTGTTCCGGCCCTCGCCCAGCATCCGGAAGACCTGCAGTTCCCGGCCGGAAAGACTTTCGACGCCCTCGCGTCCACGCCCCTGCGGCGACTCCGCCAGCCGCCGCTCCACCTGGGAGGCGATCTTGTCGCTCACGTAGCGGTGCCCGCCCACCACCAGCCGGATGCACCGCAGCACCTCGTCGGGCGTCTCCTCCTTTGTCACGAAGCCGTCCGCGCCCGCCCGCAGGGACCGCTCGGCATAGACCACCTCGTCATGCCGGCTGATGACGACGATCTTCATCGCCGCGTTGGCCCGCTTCCACTCGGCGATCAGGCCGAAGCCGTCGCCGTCGCCCAGCGAAAGATCCAGCAGCGCGAACTCCGGGGCCAGTTCCCGCACCGCCGCGCGCGCGGTGGCCACGCCGTCGGCCTCGCCGCAGCACTCCAGGTCGGCGGCCTTGTTGAGCAACTGCGCCAGCGCGTAACGCACTAGGGGATGGTCGTCAACCACCAGCACCCTGGTTTTCTTCACTGCCGTCTTCGGCTTGGTGGCCATGCGAGAACTGCTCCGTTCAGCCGCGCGTGACAGCGTCGGCGTGGCCGGATGAAAGCACCGGCCCGCCGGGAACGGAAGGCATTTGTGGTGCCAGAGAGGAGCGTGGGCGCCTTTTGGCACTGCCCCCCCGAAGGCAAGTGGGCCGGAGCGCGGCGTTTACGCCGCTTCACCGTTCGGGGGCCGTGAAACAATCGTGGGCGGCCCGTCGTTCGGACATCGAAGCAGCCTGAAGGCCGCGCTCCAGCCGCCTACTTCGCCGCCGGCTTCGGGGCGTCGGGCTTCGGCTCCTCTTTCTTTTCCACCATCAGGTCGGCGCGGGACTTGAGCGCGCTGTCGAGGGTGTATTTCGAGACAAGGTAGGTCCACTTGGCGAACTTCTGGTCGGCGGCGAATTTCTCGGAAAGCTTCTTCTGCGCCTCGGCGAATTCCTTGTCCGACTTGTCCTTGTCCTCGGGCTTCTCGTCCTTGCCGGGCGTGCGGGCCTTCGGGAAGTTCGCGGCCACACTGATTTGGAACGGATAGTTGTCGCCGCTCGCGGTGCCGGCCTTCGCGGTGTAAGTGAAACCGTCGAAGGTCTCCAGCACCAGTGTCGCAGGCTTGTCGAGGCCGAGCTTGTCGGGCTGCGGGTTCGCCACCACGTCGCTGAAGCTGGGCGAACTCAGCGGGCTGCCGAGCGCGGAGAGCTTGTTGGTGTCCACGTTCTCGTTGGGCTTCACGTCGGCGAGCTTCCACTCGGCACCTTCGGTTTCGCGCGACGCCTTCCAACCACCAGCGGCGTTGGTCGCGAAGCTCACGGCGATGGATTTCAGCTTCTCGACTTTCAGGAAGTCTTTTTCCAGCCAGTTCTCCGGCTTCGGCTCGGCGTCGCTGAACTGTTCGCTCGTCAGCACCACGTTGTCCTTGCTGGCGGTGTCGCGCACCCAGCGGCCGACGGGGAACTCACCGCCGCCGAACGGCCCGCCCTCGGACTTCTTCAACTGCTTCTTGCCGAGCACGACGGACTTGAGCGCCTTGCCGTCCTTGCCTTTCAGCTCAACGAGCGTGCCCTTGCCTTCGCCGTCGCCGGGGGCTTGAAGTTCGAGGCGGGCATGTTGGGACGCGCCAATCTGCTCGGTCTGCACGGCCTTCACGTCGGCGAACTTGCGGATGAGGTCGGCGATGTTGCTGAAGTTCGCCGCGTAATCGCCGCGCTCCTTCACCACCCACGCGTCGCCGGACTTGGTGAGGTTCAGGTCGCCCGCGCTGGACTTGATGGTCACGGCGGCGACGGCGTTCACGTCGAGCTTGTCGGCCAGCTTCTGGCCGCCGCCGGCAGAGGACTGCTGCCAGTCGCCCTGGCGCTGCTTGTTGACGAGCAAGCCCGCGCCGCCGATGACGACGACGAGTGCGAGGAGGAGGAGGAACTGCTTGCGGTTCATGGTTTCAAATTCGTTTTGCTGTAGCGGCGCTCTGTGAGCGCAGGTCGGTTTGGTCGGCGGTCACAGACCGCCGCTACAAGTTCACCGCGCCGCCGTGCGCCGGCGCTTCACCACGGCCAGGCCGATGCCGCCGATGGTCACGAGCAACGGCATCCCGGCGATGTTCATCCACTTGAGGCGGTTCTCCATGGACTCGATGTCCTGGCGCAGGTCGCGGCGGAGCTTCTTCAGCTCAACCTTCACGTTGGCCTCCTGCTTGCGGAAATTCTCCAGCTCCTTCTGCTGCTCGGGGGACATCACGAAGCGCTGGCCTTTTTCCTTGTTGCGTTGCAGTTCGTTCAACTTGCGCTGCGTGTCCTGCAGGCTGTCTTCAAGCGTCTTGATTTTGGCGCGGTAGGCGTCTTCGGCCTTCAACTGCATGTCGCGCACGCGGGTGAACTGCCGCTGCACAATCGCCCGGCTGCGCGTGTTCATCAGCGCGGTGTCGCCGGACATCTGCTCCACGAAGTTCTGCGCGAGGTTCACGTTGCCGTTGCGCGGGATGACGACGCGCTGGCCGAAGAAGTCCTGCACCTGCACGCAGAAGTTGTCGTTCAGCATGTCCGCGTCGGCCACGAGGATGACGTGGTTGTCCTCCTTCGCTTCCTTGAGCGCATCGCCCTTCGGCGCTTCCTTCTTTTCCTCGCCGGGCGCGGGCGGGGCGGCGTCGGGCTTGCCGTTCGGGAAGGCAGTCTTGAACTTGCCGCTCAACTTGATGGCCAGCGCGTATTCCGTGCTGCTGGGCTTGAAGTCCTTGAGAATCGCCTCGCCGGACATCTGCGCGAGGAAGCCCTCGACGAGCTGCGACTGCGTGGTGGACTTGATGAGGTCGGCCTTCTTCAAACCCTCGACCGGCGAGCCGGTGAACGCGCCGGTGAAGCCCATCATCAGGCTGTCCACCTGGCTGGTGGCGATGTCGTTGCGGTCAATCGCGTCCGCCGTCAGCGAGAGCACGGCAGGCTGCTGCTCGACGCGCTGGCCGCGGCCCATGCGCGTGACGTATTTCATGTCGGCGACGCACTTGGATTTGTCGAAGCCGATGCCCCACGCGGAAAGCAATTTGTCGAGCGACGAACTCGTCGGCGGGCCGCCGCCCATCATCGGGTTGCCGCCCTGGCGCTGCTGGTCCACGTAGGAAACGGGGTCGAGGAATGCAACCAACTTGCCGCCGCGCAGCACGAACTGGTCAATCGCGAACTGCGTCGCGTCCGTGATGTCGCGCGGGTGGACCACGAGCAGCACCTTCACGTCGGCGGGGATTTCCGTGACGTTCATCTCGAGCTGCTTCACGTCGAAGTCGGTCTTCAGCTCGCTGATGAGATACCACGCGGGCTGCTGGCCGCCCTGCCCCATGCGCATCATCATCGGGTTCATCGGCGTGCCGAAGACCGGCAGCGCGGACATGACGCCGACGACGGGCTTGGTCGGGTTCGCGACACGCGCGATGGCGCGGGCGAGGTCATACTCGAGCAGCTTCTCGCGGTCGGGCGAGAGGAACGGCAGCGCGACCTTCTGGTCGAGGCAGTTGATGGAGACGCCGAGGTAAATCTTCTCGCCCGTCTGCGTGGGCTGGCCCTCGACGCCGTCGAGGTTCGCGGAGTCTTCGGCGTCGGAGTCGGGCTGCGGGTCGAGCTTCTCGATTTCGATGAACTTGGACTGCTGCTTCAGCTCGACGAGCAGGTCCTCGACGCGCTGGGCGTAGGTCTTGAGGAAGACCGGCATCGCGTTGTCGCCCTGCGAATAGTAGAGGCGGATTTTAACCTTGGTATCGAGCTTGCCGACGATTTTCTTCGTGCCGTCGGAGAGCGTGTAGAGCTTGTCGGCGGTGAGGTCCTGGCGCACGCGCAGCGTGGACGCGAGGTAGTTCACCGCCACGAGGATGAGCGCCATCGCGACAATGCCGATGGCGGAGTAGAGGAGGGTTTCTAACTTCTTTTGTTTCATGGGCGGAGAAGGGAAAATCCAAGCTCCAAGTTCCGAGCTCCAAAGAAGCTCCAAGTTCCAAATTCCAAACCGGAACGCGTCGTGGTCACGAGCGCGTTTGGAGCTTGGAGTTTGGGATTTCTTTGGAGCTTGGAGCTTGGCATTTGGAGATTTGTTAAGAGCGCAGGCCGCGCAGCACGACACTCGTGCTGAAGAGCGAGAAGCCAATCACCGACAGGAAGAACAGCAGGTGGCGCGAGTCCACCACGCCGCGCTGAAAGTCCTCGAAGTGCGTCATCACGCTGAAGGCCGAGACCAGCTCGACAATCCAGCGGTTGTCCGGCAGGGCCTTGGTGAGGATGTTCGTCACCGGCGGCCAGCCCGCGAGGATGAGGAAGAGGCAGATGACCACCGAGATGATAAACGCGACGACCTGGTTGCGCGTGAGCGCCGAGGTCAGGCAGGTGATGGCCAGATACGCGCCAGCCAGCAACAGGCTGCCGATGTAGCTGCCCGCCACGACGCCGAGGTCGGGGTTGCCGAGATACTTCACCGTCACCACGACCGGGAAGGTCAGCGCCAGCGCCAGCGCGAGGAACGCCCAGCTTGCGAGGAATTTGCCCATGATGGCCTGCCACGGCGTGATGGGCATGGTCATCAGCAGTTCAATCGTGCCCTGCCGCCGTTCCTCGGACCACACGCGCATCCCGACCGCCGGCACGAGGAACAGATACAGCCACGGGTGCCACAGGAAAAACGAGATGAGCGACGCCTCGTTGCGCTCGAAGAACCCGCCGACCATGAAGGTGAAAAACCCGGTCAGCAGGAGGAAAATGACGATGAACACGTAGGCGACCGGCGACGCGAAGTAGGCGCTCAGTTCGCGCTTGGCGATGGTGGTGATGTTGCCGAGTGAATTGCTCATGCGGGGAAAGTTTCGGGTTTCGAGTTTGAAGTTTGGAGTTGGCGATTGAACGCAGCGGCGGCCAGCTCCGTAGGAGCCGAACAAGGGTAGCCGTGGGTGAAGGGAGCAACGCGAGCGCAACCCACGGAACCGCGCCCCGAAAGGATGGGAACCGCGGAGCGGTTCAACCTCGTCGAAGCGCGCACAGTTGAACCGCTACGCGGTTCAACACATTTTCCGGCCCGTGTCCGTGGGTTCCGCGCAGCCGATGCGCTCCACCCACGGCTACTCACGTTGGGCTGCTCCGCAGCCCCGGAATTGGAGCTTGGAACTTGGCGCTTCTTTGGAGCTTGGAACTTGGCCATTGGAGCTTCCTCCGAACTACTTCTTCACCGTGTCCGACGCGGTGATGCTGCGGAAATACTCGTCCAGCTTGCCTTCCTCGATGTGCAGCTCCTCGACGCGCCAGCCCTGCGCCGCCGCACCGACGGCCTTGCTGAACTCGCCGTTCGCCGAAGACTTCGGGAAGACCCGCGCCGTCACCGTGCCGTTCTCGTCCTTCACGAGCTGCACGCGCTCCGCGCCGTCCACCGCGCGCAGCTTGCCGGTCACGGCTTCCGCCGCGACGCCGTTGACGCGCAGCAGAATCGCGCCGGCGTTCGGGGCCTTGCGCTTGAGTTCCTGCGGCGTGCCGTTGGCGACGACTTTGCCCAGGTCAATGATGATGGCCCGCGTGCAGGCGGCCTCGACTTCTTCGAGGATGTGCGTGCTGAAGATGATGGCCTTCTTCTCGCCCATGCGCTTAATGAGCTGCCGGATTTCGTGCTTCTGGTTCGGGTCCAAGCCGTCCGTCGGCTCGTCCATCACGAGGATTTCCGGGTCGTGGATGATGGACTGCGCGAAGCAGGTGCGGTGGCGGTAGCCCTTCGAGAGCGTGTCCACGCTCTGGTGCAGGACATTTTCGAGGAAGCACATCTCCACCGCGCGATGCACGGCGGTCTTGATGGCGTCGCCGCGCAGGCCGCGAATCTCGGCGGCAAACGACAGGAAGCCATGCACCGTCATGTCGCTGTAGCAGGGCGCGGACTCGGGCAGGTAGCCGATGAGGCGCTTGGCCGGCACGGGGTCTTCGAGCATGTCGTGCGTGCCGATGGTGACGCGGCCGGCGGTGGGCGGGAGGAAGCCCGTGACCATGCGCATGGTGGTGGACTTGCCCGCGCCGTTCGGCCCGAGGAAGCCCAGCACCTCGCCGCGCTGGACGGTGAAGGAAACGTCGTTCACGGCCACCTTCGGCCCGAACGTCTTGGTCAGATTTTCGACTTTAATCATGTGGCTGCTCCGGCTGCCCGGTCGTGTGACGGCGCGTATTGTGCATGGCCTGTCAAGGTTTCCGGCGATTTAGACAGAATATCGGCCATCCGTTCAAAGAAATTTTTCCTGTGAGGCAAGGCTTTCGGGCGGAAACCACGGGCCGGGAGGGGCGCGCACAGAATCATGGCTCACAGAATCATCACCCGCATGATTGTGTGAGCCATGATTCTGTGTGCCTTCCGAACCCGCTACCTCGCCGTCGCCTGAATCTTCTTCCAGGCGGCGAGGGCTTCGTGGAACTCGGCGAGCTGCTCGGCGGAGAGGACGCCGGTGTTGCGGGCGATTTCCTCCTCGGTGCGCTGGACGAACCAGTCCGCCTGCTCGCGCCGGGGCCGGAGCGGCTTGCCCTCGATTTCCACCCACCACGGCGCGGTGTGGGCGAAGCGGAGGCGGCCTTCGGGAGTTACTGCGAAGCAACGTAAAGCGACCCAGCCCGATCCCTTCATCATTCCACGAGTTTTCGGCTGGGGCGGACGGGAATGTCGGTCAAACACATGCCGAACGGGGCGCGGTGGCTGAATGAGCTGTCTCCACACGTCATTGAAATCTTTCGATTCAAACAGCCCTGACCGATTTAGTGTTGGGTAGTAATGGGTGCGCCCGACGACATCGCCGTTCACGATCAACTCCATTAAGGACAGCGCCTGGGAGGGCATCTCCCAATTCACTTCCAATTCGAGCGGCCCCGCCGCCTTGAATGTTCTGTTCGTAGGCTCACGGAGCGTCCTATCCACAAAACCGGAAGTGAAAGTTGAACTTTTTGGGAAGTTGGTGCTCACCGTTGCCATGAGCATCGGCCCCGTCGTCACGAAGCTCCGTCCCTCCCCCAGCCCCTTCATCCACTTCTCATAGCTGAAGCCCCCTTCGCAGTGCACATACACGCGGCTGAAGCCCAGCGGCACCGGATGCACGCCGTTCGCCGTGCCGGCGGTCGGCTTGAGGCGGAAGCCGCAGTTGAGCAGCGCGTAGTAGGTCTCGAAGCCGTAGTGCGTCCACGCCAGTTCCGTGTCCGTGCCACTGCCGTTGCCCAGCCCGCGCTCGGCCAGCCGCATCCACTTCGGCGCGGGCACGGCCCAGTTGCGCACGCCGAACTCGACGCGCCAGTGGTGGTTGTTCGCCAGCTCGAAGAGGTCGGGCTTGAGCACCGGCACGATGGGCACGGACCAGTTCCAGTTGTGCTTCTCCAGGTCAATCAGCCCGCCCTCCGCGTGCGCGCGCTCGGAGATGCGCTTGAGCGGGAACACAGGGATGTCGAACCGCTCCCGGTGCCCGACGATGAGCAGCGCGCCGAGCGTGTGCTGCTTCCCGCCGGAGCGGAAGATTTCGTATTCCGTGTTGCGCGGATACCAGACGTGGGTCGGGTCCACGAAGACGGGCCGCCCGCCGAAGCTGCCCTTCATGTTCTTGTCACTGAGCGCGGGCGGCACGGTGTCCACCGTGGTCCAGTCAATCATCGGCAGCGCCACGTTCACGTCCTCGGCGAGCATCGCGGACTCCAGCTCGGCGGGCGCGCGGTGGTTGTGGGCGTCGCCGCTGAACCACCCGCGCGCGGCCATGTCCACCCAGCGCTTGAGGGGCAGCCGCAGCTCGACCGGCTTGCCCACGACGGTGAAGCGGTTCGTCAGCGGCAGATACTCCTTCCCGCGCTCGACCACGGCGGTGTAGCCGCCCGGCGGCAGCTCCGCGACCCACTGGTGCGCCGAGAGCGTGGTGTGGAACTCGGTGGCGTTCGTGTTGAACCCGCTGCGTTTCTCGTAACGCACGGCGGAGCCGAAGGGCGGGACGGACTTGGGGAAATGCCACTTGCCGTCGGCGTCTCCACGCAGATAAAGCCGCGCGGCGACGGGCTTGCTGGTCGCGGCATCCGTGATGTCGCCATAGACGGGAACGGTCTGCGCGGCGGCTTGACGAAAAGGCAGCGCGACAAGCAGGCACAAAACGGCGCGAATGAGTGACGTGGTCATGCGACGAATCTACCTGCGCCATCGCCCGCGTGAAGCCGGGAGTTTTGGAGCGCGGCCTGCGCGGGCCAATTTGGAGTGCGCCGGCAGAGCGCAGCGGCGACGGCGCTTTCGAGCGGGCGGAGGTGCGACTTAATCCGAGGCTCGTTCGCGCGGACGAAAGCGGCGTCGCGCTGCGCTTGCCGCCGCAGTCCAAGACGGTTCAGTGCTTCGATTCGGCGGGGCCGCCCGCCGCCTTCGCCGGCAAATCGCCTTCGCCGAGCTTGCGCTTGAAGAGTTCGAGGACGAGGCCGTAGCAGGTGAGCGCGAGCGCGGGATCGTAGCGATGGCCTTCGTCGCGGAGGAAGGCGTGCTGGCCGTTGAACTCGTGCCAGGTGAAGTTCAGGTTCGCGTCAGCCATCGCGTTGTGGAGGAGGGCGCGGCCTTCGCGGGGAACGTGCGGGTCTTGGCGGCCCCAGATCATCAGCATCTCGGCGGAGAGTTCGGGCACGCGGTCGAGCGTGTTGTCGCACTTGCCCTGGCCGAGGCCGCGCTTGTGAATGTCGGTGGCGTAGAAGCACACGCCCGCCAGCACGCCGGGGTTCATGCTCGCGCGGAAGCTCAGATGCCCGCCGATGCAGATGCCCAGCACACCAAGCTTGCCGGTGCAAAGTGGGTGCGTGCGGAGGAAATCCAGCACGGCGCGTGAGTCGGCATCGTAGCTGGCGAGTTCCTTCGTGGTCTTCAACTCGTTGCCCTTGTCCGCGCCGGCCTGGTCGTAGGCGAGCACGGTGCCGGCGGGGAGGAACTCGTGGTAAATCTCCGGCACGGCGACGACGAAGCCGTGGCCCGCGAGCAGCGCGGCGGTGCGCCGAATGGGGCCGGTGACTTGGAAAATCTCCGAGTAGAGCAGGATGCCGGGATACTTGCCCTCAGCCGCCGGGCGGAAGACGTAGGTCCGCATCAGGCCGTTGGGCGTGGGGAGGTCGGCGAACTCGGTGTCTTTGATGGTCATGGGGTGAAGACGTGTTGCGTGTTGCGTGTTGCGTGAATTCAGCCGATTGCGCTCGAACTACCGTGGCCGACACGAAACACGCAACACGCAGCACGCAGCACGTTCGACTTCACAGCAGTTCCACCGCGCGGGCCAGCTCCGCATCCGTGTTGTAGAAGTGCGGGGAGAGGCGGATGTAATTCTTGTTCGTGCGGTCGGCGCGGAGCGAGGTGACGACGCCGGCGTCGGCGCGGCGCTGGTGGATGGCGGGCAGGTCGGAGGCTTCGCGCGTGATGGAGATGATGCCGGAACAGTTCTCGGGCGGGGCGGCGGCGTTGAGGACGGTCCAGCCTTTGGCCTGCAACTCGGGCACGAGCCAGGCGCGCTTACGGAGCAGCTCGGCGGCGATGTTCTCCACGCCCACGTCAGCGAGCATGTCCATCGCGGCCTTGAGGCCGACAAGGCCGACGCAGTTGTGCGTGCCGGCCTCGAAGCGGCGTGCGCCGGTGTGGTAGTCGAGCGAGTCCTGCGCGGCGTAGTTCGGGCAGCGGACGTTGTTCCAACCGAGCGCGATGGGACGGAGCTTGTCCTGAAGCGCCTTGCGCACGTAGAAGACGCCGGCGGCACAGGGCGAGAGGAGCCACTTGTGGCCGTCAGCGGCGAGGAAATCCACGTTCGCGACCGAGATCGGAAGCGCGCCGAGGGTCTGCATGGCATCCACGCAAAAGAGAATTCCACGCTGGCGGAGCGCCTTGCCGATGGCGTCGAGGTCAATGCGCCAGCCCGCGATGAAGTGCGCGGAGCCGAGCGCGACGAGGCGCGTGCTCTCGTCCACCTGCCCGAGCACGTCCACGGGGCGGATGCGGCCCAGCTCGCGGGTGTTGAGGTAGCGGACTTTCACGCCTTGGGCGGCGAGGGCCATCCACGGATACACGTTCGAGGGAAAGTCGTCGTGGTAGATGACGATGTTGTCCGTGCGCCGGAAGGTGAGGCCGCCCGCGACCATGCTCAACGCGAGCGAGGTGGGGCCGACGAAGGCGATTTCGTCCGGCTGCGCGCCGACAAGGAGCTTGGTGGCGGACTCGCGCGCGGCGCGGTGGAGCTTGGGGAGCCACGTCTCCTGGTCGTCCTGCGCGGCCATGAAACTGTAGTGCCCGATGGCGTCGGCGGCGCAGCGCGCGAGCGGCGCGACGCCGGCGTGGGCGAGATACGCCTTGCTGCGGCAGACGGGGAATTCGTCCTGGCGGAGGCGCTCGTCCGAGAGGATTTCGGAAACGGTCATGGGGACGAGTGTAGGCGCAAGCACGGTGGAGAGGGAAGCGCAGGATTAGCGTGTGCTCCCGCGTTGACTTTGTCCGTGCCGCGCGAAAACCGTCCGCACTGCCGCAACATGAACTCCGACTCGCCCGCGCCTCGTGCCAGACCGTGGTCGGCCTTGTCATTCCATCCTGAGCCACGCGGCCGCGCAGCAACGCACCCACCGTCGCCTGCCGCCGCCTGCCGCATTGCCACGCACTCCGAGTTCGGCCATTGTCCGCGCACCCGATGCACTCCCCCTCCGCCGACGCCGATGCCCCGCCGGTCGTGGCCGATCTCGTGCGGCGCGCGGAGGCGGCGGGCGCGAGCGACATTCATCTCCAGACCGCCGCCGACCGCAGCGCACAGGTGAGTTTCCGGCTCGATGGGTTGCTCGCGCCCGTGCTCACGCTGCCCGCCGGTCTCGCGGAGCGTGTCTTTGGCCGCATCAAATATCTCTCTCGGCTCCAAACCTGGCAGGACTCGCTGCCCCAAGATGGCCGCATCGAGCGCGCTGAACTCGGCTCGCAGAACGACGTGCGCGTGGCGACCTACCCGACCGTGACGGGTGAGAAGATCGTCCTTCGCCTCTTCACGCAGGTCACGCCGCCCGCGCTCGCGGAACTCGGTCTCGCCGCCGAGGTGCTGGCCGAGCTGGAACATTTCCTCCGCCAGCCCGCCGGGCTGCTTCTGCTCACCGGCCCCGCCGGCAGCGGCAAGACCACGACGATCTACGCCTGCCTGCGCGGCCTGCTCGCGCTGGGCGGTCGCCACATCATCACGGTCGAAGACCCCATCGAGCAAATCCTCCCCGGCGTCATGCAGACCGAGGTGAACGACGCGCGCGGCCTCGGCTACGCCACCGCCGCGCGCCACCTCCTCCGCCAAGACCCGCAAGTCCTCGTGCTCGGCGAAATCCGCGACGATGAGACCGCCACGCTCGCTGTCCGCACCGCGCTGACGGGGCATCAAGTCATCGCCACGCTGCACGCCGGCTCGTGTCGCGGCGTCTTTGAGCGGCTGTTCGTCATGGTGCCAGACCGCTCCGCCGTGGCCGCCGCCGTGTCGCTCGTGTTGAACCAGCGCCTCCTCCGCCGCGTGTGCGCCGTGTGCGCCGGGGCCGGCTGCGACACCTGCCTCCGCACCGGCTACCGGGGCCGCCTGCCCGTGGCCGAATGGGTGCGCGTGACCGACGCCCTCCGTGCCGCGCTGGCCGAGCGTGGCCCCGCCGCCATCGCCCCCTCCGGCAAAGACCTGAGCGCCCGCGCGCTTGCGCTCGTGGCGGAAAAGCTTACAACAGGGGCCGAACTCCACCGCGCCCTTGGCTGAACGCTGCTTTCAACCACTAACCCGCACCGACCGGCACTGATGAAACGGCTTTCCGAACTGGCCTTGGCGGGGCGCTGCGGAGCGCGGCCTTCAGGCCGCAGCAGCGTGGGCAGTCCAAGCGTCGTCCGAACGCCGTTCCGCTGGGCGGCTTCCTGCGGCGTGAACGCCGCGCTCCACCTGCCCTTGCCCGCCTTCCGATTAGTGCCTGTCAGTGCCGGTTAGCGGTTCAAACCCCTTTGCCATGAAACTCGACGAATTCGCCTTCGTGAACCAGCAGCTCGCGGGGATGCTCAAGAGCGGCCTGCCGCTCGAGGGCGCGCTGCGCCAGCTCGCCACCGGCCTCGACCACGGCGACTTGAAGACGGAACTCACCGCCCTCGAAGCCGACCTCGCCAAGGGCACACCGCTCGCCGACGCGCTCGCGCGCCGCAAGCTGCCCGAGCTGTATCAGCGCATGATGGTCGTGGGCGTGAAGTCCGGCGACCTGCCGGGCGTGCTCATCATGCTGGCGGACTACTACGGCCGCATGGACACGCTCTGGACGCGGCTCAAGGGCTTGATGGTTTATCCCGCCATCGTGCTGGGCTGCCTGTGTGTGCTGTCGGTGGGACTGGCGATGGGGCTGTCGGCGCTGACGTTCGGTCCACAGGGTATTTGGGAAGGACTGACCTATGGCTACGGCAACACTCAGCCGGCCAAGTTCGTAATCTGGTTTCCAACCGGCTGCCTGGGCGTGCTCGCGCTGCTCTTTGCCGCCATGTTCAGCATCCCTGCGCTGCGCCGCTGGGCGATGTGGCACCTGCCGCCGTTCCGCGAGGCGTCGTTCGCGCGGCTAGCCGGGGCGTTTCAGATCATGTTGCGGCACGGCTGTCCGCTGCCCGACGCCATCGCGCTGGCGGAGAAGCTGGAAACCGGTTCCGCGCTCGCCCCGGAGCTGGCGGGCTGGCAGCGCGCGCTCGGCGAAGGGCGCGGCAAGCCCGGTGACTTCATCGCCGCCGACAGCCGCTTCCCGCCGCTCTTCCGCGTGCTGCTGATGGAGGCGGGCGACGACCTCGCGCGCGGATTCGCGCGGGCGGCGGAGACTTATCAGGCCCGCGCCACCGCCCGCGCCGAGATGCTGCTCCACGCCGCGCTGCCCGTGGCGGTGCTCATCCTCGGCGGGCTGATTCTCACGCAGCTTTTCGGCCCCTTCACCGCGCTCATCCGGCTGATGGATTCACTCGGGGGAGGCTGAACATGAATCCCCGAGTTGGCATCCTCGCGTTCGTGGCCGCCGTGTGTTTCGGCGTGGTGGGCATTGTCGTGCTGGAGACGAGCGGCGGGCGCGGCGACGCGCAGATCGGCGCACTGCTGAAATTACTGGTCTGGCTCCTTGTCACTGGCGCGTTCTTCTACACCCTCTACTTTCTCCTCAGCCTGCCGTTCCGCCGGGCGGAGCGGGCGCGGTTGTTCCTCGACCTCGTGGATGAAGGCGCGCGGGCGGGCCACGTCGAGCGCTTCCTCGTGCGCGTGTCGCAAGCACAGGAAACTTCGCTGGGCGTGCGCTTCCATCTGCTCGCCGCGTGGCTGGAGAAAGGTCTGCCGCTCGACGAGGCGCTGGCGAAGGTGCCGCGCCTGCTGCCGCCGGACTTGGTCGCGCTGCTGCGCGTGGGCCGCGAGACGGGCCAGCTCCCCGCCGTTCTGCCCGCCTGCCGTGAACGCCTGCGCGACGCCGGCTCGGCCGTGCGCGTGGCGCAGGGGCGGATGCTCATGCTGCTGTGCGGCGTGCTGCCGTTGCAGCTTTTCGTCTTCACGCTCATCCGCGTGGTGGTCTGGCCCAAGTTCCGGGAAATCGGCCTCGACATGGGCGCGGACCTCTCGGTGCTGGAACTGGCGATGGAGCGGTTTGTCTGGCTCTGGCCGGCGGTGTTCATCTTGTTCGGGATTCCTGTTCTGCTCGGCGGCTGGAGCCACCTCGCCGGCCCGCGCGCGTGGACGTGGGCGCCGATGGTGCTGCCCGCCGTCGGCAACTGGCTCGTGACGAAATGCACCTGGGTCCAGCGCCTGCCGGAATGGCTTGCGCTCCGGCTGCCGTGGAAACGCCACCGGCTCCAGCGCGACTTCGCGCGTGTGCTGGCGCAGTTGCTCGACCTGCGTCTACCGGAGGAACGCGCCGTCCGCCTCGCCGCCGAGAGCACGGCGAACCACTGCTTCCAGCAGCGCGCCGCCCGCGTGGCCGATGCCCTCCAGCGCGGCACGAAGCTGCCCGACGCGCTCGCGCTGCTCAACGACGATGGCGCGTTGCGCTGGCGGCTGGACACGGCGGCCCGCGCGCAATCCGCCGCACCGGGCGACGCGGCGGGCAAGGCCGGCTTCCAGGCCGCGCTGGCCGGCTGGATTGCCGCGCTCGACGCGAAGGCGTTTCAAGCCGAGCAAACCGCCGCGCACCTGTTGAGCGCGGCCTTCGTGCTGGCGAACGGCGCGCTCGTGGCGCTGGTCTGCACCGGCACGATGCAGATGCTGATTTCGCTGATTGGCGTGGCAGGCGAATGGTGATGCGATGAAACTGAATGCACCAATCAGTTGGCCGCGAGAGAACGCAATGCCCACAAAGCGAATGGCGAACCTGCTCGGCCGAGTGTTCACCTCCCTCTCCCTTTGCGGAGCAAGGGGAGAGGGGCGGGGTGAGGGGTTGGCCCGGACCCCGTTGGCATTCGCACCCCTCATCCGGCCTGCGGCCACCTTCTCCCCTCGCTCCGCGAAGGGAGAAGGCCGTTCCCGCGCCCGCGAGCGTGGCCTGTTGCAGGCGGACCTGCTCGTCGCGATGGCCATCATCGCCGTGGCGATGATCCCCCTGAGCGCGGGCTTCATGACGGAGCAGAAGGTCTTGCGCTCGCACTACTGGCACGCCGTCGCGATGGAGATTGTGGATGGCGAGATGGAAATCCTCGTGGCCGGCGAATGGCGTGCGCTGCCGGAGGGCACGCAGACTTATCCCGTGAAGGCCGGCGCGGCGAAGAACCTGCCGCCGGGCAAGTTCACCGTCACCCGCACCGGCAAAATACTGCGGCTGGAGTGGACGCCGGACAAAGTTGGCAGCGGCGGCAAGGTCGTGAGAGAGGCGGTGGCCAGATGAAGTTCCGCGTTTCGAGTTTTGGGTTTGGAGTTGGCCGCGCTGCTATGGATGGCCGCCGCGCCACTTGTCATCTGTCACCTGTCACTCGTCACTTTTCCCCCGCCTTCAGCCTCATCGAGTGCCTTGTCTATATCAGCGTTTTCGCGCTCGTCATGTTCCTCGCCATGCAGGTGTTCTTTCAGACGCGCGACAGCTCGGACCGCCTCCGCCGCAACGCCGACGACATCACGCGCGCGTTGCAGGCCGGCGAGCGCTGGCGCGAGGACATTCGCACCGCCACGGGCGCGCCGCGCGTGGTCGAGGAGAACAGCCAGGTGTGGCTCGCCATCCCGCGCGGCACGAATCTGACGGTCTATACGCGCTTCAAGACCGGCGTCTGGCGGCAGGAACACACCAACGCCGCGTGGTCGCCCGCGCTCGCGGGGGTGAAGACTTCGCGCATGGAGCCGGACGCCCGCGCGCACGTCACCGCGTGGTGCTGGGAAGTGGAATTGCAGATGAAGGACGAAAAGAAGCAGACGAAGCCGCTATTCACCTTCCTCGCCGTCGCGCCCAGGGAAACCAAGCCGGAGCTTCAGCCATGAACCTGCTGCCCAACTCGAAACGCCAAACCCGAAACTCCAAACGGGAAAACGGCTCGGCCACCGTTCTCGTCTTCGCCCTGCTCGCCATCATGGTGCTCTACATGAACAGCAACCAGCTCGCGCTTCACTCGCTCAAGCGCGACCTGCGGGCGGTCGAGCAGAAGCAGTTGAAGAAGTTCCAGCCGCCGCCCAAGCCCGCGCAGCCGTGAGCCAGCCCGACGCCAACCCGCCTGCCGACTTCACGGTGTCCCTGCCGGAATCGTGGCGGGCCGCCATCGAGCAGCGCGGCGGCCCGGCGGAACGCATCGAGGTGATTGAGGACTCGTTGCGCTGTTACGCTTACGGCTGGCTCTCGTGCCTGCCGGTGATTGGCGTGGCCTGGCTGTATCCGGCGGTGCGCCGGTTTGTGCAGGCACGCCGTCGGCAAGCCGAGTGGAACCCGGCGCGCGGCTATCTCGCGGCAGGGCTGGCGCTGGCGAGTGGGGGGTGGATGGTTGGTCTGGTTTCATGGCTGGTTTCCCTCAATGCCGTTGTGGTCTTGGGCGAGTTGGCGGCTTCCGATGCTGGCGCGATGAACTTGTTGCCGGCGGTTTTGTTCTTCGGGTGTCCACCGGCGGTCGCAGGGCTGGTTATCGCTGGTGCGCTCGCATGGGAGCGTCTGTCTGAAGTCTGCCAACGATTTCGTTGGTTGGTCGTTGTTCTTGGCCTTGGGTTTTACTTCAGCGCATGGCTGGCCTTTGAGTCTCCGTCCGCCCGGTCGGTGAGTTCCTTTATTTCATCCTGCTTCTTCAACATTGGGCAATAGTGACCAAGTGGCTTTCTGGTTGGTATCGGTGAGACTTCACCTCTTCAATTCCCCCATGACCGCTCCGCGCGAAGCCGTCCAAGCCACGATGGTTTCCCGCCGCGCCTTCCTCGGCACCGGCCTCCTCGCAGGTGCGACAACACACGCGGCAGACTCCCCGCCCGCCGGTGCGCCCGCGCCGCCCAAACCCGCCCGCCGGCCGCAGCCGCCGTATCGCGTCTGGTTCCAGCCGCGCCTGTGGCATCGTGACACCAGCCTCTACGCGCACATGACCGTGGACGCCAGCGGCTGGCTCGACCCGCAGCTCGCGGAGTCCGCCGGCGTGACCGCGCTGGACTGGGCTTACGGTCTCAACCACCCCACCGCCAAAGGCCCGGACTACTGGCAGCACGCGTGTTCGCGCGAGGGTCGGGCGCACCCGCGCAAGGCGGCCGCGCCCAAGTTCATCTCCGCCGGCCTCGCACTCGACGAGTGGGTGCCGCCCGCGCAACCCGACAATGAACGCTGGCTGGCCGAAGGGTTGCGCGCCGGGCGCAAGGAGAACCCCGAAGTCTTCATCGCCATCTGGAGCACGGAGCCGACGCCCGCGCTCTTCGAGCTGGCCCGCGACGGCACGGCGGGCCTCATCATCATCGAGGGCTACACCCACAGCGTGAAGCCCGGCCACAGCATGACTTGGGACGGCGCGCTTCGACGTTGCGAGAAGTTCGCCGAGGCGAAGGTGCTGGAGAAAACCATCTTCAGCTTCGGCCACATCACGGCGGAGCAGAGCCATCGCGGCGAGCACCTGAAACAGAGAGGACTCCGCGAACACGCCGAAGAGTTGAAGCGCCGCTTCCCCGCCATGCCCGGCGTCGCCTTCTTCCAGCCCGACTGCCCCGACACACCCGCGCAGCGCGAGTTGATCCGCTTCTGCGACCGTTTCAGTGCCGAGCTGTGGCCGGATGAAAAAGGGAAGTGAGAGTAACTCGACATTCCAATGTGGAGTGCTGAACGCCGTCAGCACGCGCGGGGCTCGACATTGGAATGCCGAGCTACGGGCACGCGGCATAAAGCGTGGACACCGGCCAGCCGCGTTCCTATCGTGCCCGCGTGAAGCCCATGCTTTTGTCCGCCTTGTTGCTCGGCCTCGCGGTGTGCGTCAGCCAGGCCGCCGACCCGTTGGTCATCCCCAGCGCCTACGAGTGCCCGCGCGCCACCGGCCCCATCAAGATTGACGGCAAGGCCGACGAGCCGGCGTGGGCCAAGGCCGTCGTCATCGAGTCCTTCGTCGCCTATTGGGCGAACCGGCCCGGCAAGACCAGGACCAAGGCGCGCCTGCTCTGGGACGACGAATACCTTTACTTCCACGCCGAGCTGGAGGACGCCGACCTCTACGCCGACGTGCGCGAGACCAACGGTCACCTCTGGGAGAACGACGTCTTCGAGCTGTTCTTCAAGCCGGGCGAGCAGGCCAACGCCTACTACGAATTCCAGATCAACCCGCTCAACGCGCAGTTCCATGTCTTCCTGCCCTCGCGCGGCGCGGGTGGACTACGGCGCGGACTCAGCTCGACCGAAGACGGCCGGTTCGCGATGAAAACCGCCGTGGCGCTGCGCGGCTCGTTGAACAACTGGCGCGACAACGACACCGGCTGGTCCGTCGAGGGCCGCCTCCCGTGGAAGGACTTTCACCGCACCGGCGGCGGGCCGAAGCTGGGCGACACCTGGCGCTTCGCGCTGTGCCGCTACGACTACTCGAAGAACTTCGACTCGCCCGACCTGACGAGCTGCGCGCCGCTCACCGCGCCCAGCTACCACCGCTACGAGGATTACTGCCGGCTCAAGTTCGTCACCACCGTGAACGTGGCGCAGGCGAGCAAGTCGGCCGGCAAGTAACACCCAATCCACTCCCATGAAGCGCTCCCGGATTTTCTTCGCCCTTGCGCCGCTGTTGATTGCCGCGCACGTCTCCGCCCAGCCGCTCCGCCCGAAGGAGGCCGACCCCAGCGAGCTGGCGCAGCAGGCCATCGCCGCCTACCGCAAGGGCGACCTCCCGGCGGCGACCGCGCTCGCCACCAAGCTCATCGAGGCCGCGCCCCGGCAGCCGCAGAGCTGGTTCCTCCGCGCGCAGCTCCACGTCACTCAGCGCCAGCACGCCAAGGCCGCCGCCGACTACTCCGAGGTTCTCAAGCTCGACCCCAAGTCGGCAAATGCGTTGCAGGCGCGCGGCGAGGCGTATTTCAAGCTCGGCAAGATCGCCGAGTCCGTCGCCGACTTCGACAAGTTCCTCGCACTCGTCCCCGCGCAGAAGCCGCAGCACTGGCAGCGCGGCATCTCGCTCTACTACGCGGGCCGCTTCAAGGATGGGAAGGAGCAGTTCGAGATCCACCAGACCGTGAACTCGAACGACGTGGAGAACGCCGTCTGGCACTTCCTCTGCGCCGCGCGCGCCGACGGGCTGGCGTCCGCGAAGAAGAGTCTCATTCCCATCGAGGGCGACGGCCGCGTGCCGATGGCGCAGGTCCACCAGCTCTTCGCCGGCAAGGCCAAGCCCGAGGACGTGCTCGCCGCCGCGAAGGCCGCGCCCGCCGAGACCCGCGCGGGCGAGCCGATGTTCTACGCGAACCTCTACCTCGGCATTTACTTCGAGGCCATCGGCGACGCGAAGCAGGCGCGCGACTACATCTTCAAGGCCGCCGAGCGCGCCGACCAGAACGGCTACATGGGCGACGTGGCCCGCGTCCACGCGGAGATTCTGCGCAAGCAGGAGAAGAAGTGACGGTGGCCGGGAAAAAACTCTTTGCCGGGTCAGGACACACCGCTACGGTGCGCGTGTGAGCCATTCGCCCGGTTTTCTGAAACTCGTCAACGCGGCCCGCGCCGGCGTGCGCGAGCTGACCATCGAGCAGTTGCGCGCCCGCCTCGCCGCGAACCCGCGCGCCGTGCTGCTGGACGTGCGCGAGGAGTCCGAGTGGCAGGCCGGACACGCGGAGCAGGCGCAGCACCTCGGGAAGGGCATTCTGGAGCGTGACCTGGAGCAGCGGTTCCCCGACCCGGACGCCGAAATCATCATGTATTGCGGCGGCGGCTTCCGCTCCGCGCTGACGTGCGACGCCGCGCAGCGCATGGGCTACCGGAACGTCGCGTCGCTCATCGGCGGCCACAAGGGCCTCGTCGCCGCCGGCTGGCCGATGAAGAAAGCGGGTTGAGCACCGTCCCTCCGTTCAGTTCGAGTTTATGAAACATCTGCCGTCCCTGCTTGCCATCCTGTTCGCCGCCCACCTTTCCACCCAGGCCCAGGCGGCGACCATTGTGAAGTTCGACTCCGCCAAGGTCACCGCCGGCGAAGCCCTGCCCGGCAGCAATTGCATCGTGACCGTCAGCTTCCAAATCCAGGCGGGCTACTACCTGCACTCGAACCGCCCGACGGTCCAGCGCGCCACGCCCACGATCATCCAGGTCGGGACGCTCGGAGCGACCCGCGCGCTGCCGGCGGCGTATGCCGCGCCAGGGCAGAAGACCATCCCGGGCAACGCCGCCCCCGTGCCGGTGTATGAGGGTGTCCTCACGGCGCAAATCGCGGTGGTGATCGCGCCGAACGCGGTCTTCCCCATCGTCCTGCCCGGCATCGTCGCCTATGCGCCGGTGAACGAGAAGACACAGTTGCCCGGCCGCCCCGAGCAGGTGCGCTTCACCGTCACGATCCCCCGGGGCAAGAATCCGCCGCCCCCCGGCGCCAAGTCCCCGACGCCGGACCCCAAAAAGAAGAAATAGGCCGCGACGGACGGCGGACGCGGCCCCGCCATGCGCCCGCCAACCCCGGTGCCCACACTGCCATGAAGCGCTCCGCCTCCTCTCTGGCCGCCATCTGGCTGCTCACGCTCGGTTTGCCGGCCACGGCACTCGAACGCGTGAAGTTCAACCACCCCGGCCTCACCGTGGACCTCGGCGTCGGTCTCTGGGCCTGGCCGGTGCCGACGGACGCGAAGGGCAATGGTCACTTCGATCTGTTCGTCGCCTGCCCGGACAAGCCGTTCAACGGCGTGTGGCTCTTTGAAAATCCCGCCGGCGACACGGTGAAGAATCCGTTTCCCATCTTCAAAACCGCGCGCCGCCTGAGTCAGGCGGTCCACTACGTCACCCCTTCCTACGTGGACGGTCGCCTGCGCGTGCTCTCGCCCGCGACGGAGTATCCCGACTTCCTGACCGCCGGGCTGGCGAAGTCGCTCAAGCTTGGCCTGCCCGCGAACCTCCACACGAACCTGGTGAATCCCAAGGCCACGAAAGGCCCGCGCATCCGGCACAACCAGTGGCGCTTCGCCGACTTCGACGGCGACGGCGCGCTCGACCTCGTCGTGGGCGTCGAGGACTGGAGCGCTTACGGCTGGGACGACGCGTGGGACCGCGGAGGCAGGTGGACCAACGGCCCGCTGCACGGCTTCGTGTATCTGCTGCGCAACCTCGGCTCCACGGCGCAGCCGCGCTACGACACGCCGCGCAAGGTGGAGGCCGGCGGCGCGCCGGTGGACACCTTCGGCTGCCCGTCGCCCAACTTCGTGGACTTCGACGGCGACGGCGACCTCGACCTGCTCTGCGGCGAGTTCCTCGACAGCTTCACCTACTTCGAGAACCTCGGCACGCGCACGCAGCCGCGCTACGCGCCGGGGCGGCGCTTGAAGTCGCCGGACGGAAAAGCGCTTGCGATGGACTTGGAGATGATCGTCCCCGTCGCATTCGACTGGAACAAGGACGGCCATCCCGACCTCATCGTCGGCGACGAGGACGGCCGCGTCGCGCTGCTGCTCGACACGGGCAAGCTCGCCGCCGACCGCACGCCGCAGTTCCAGTCGCCGCGTTACTTCCAGCAGCAGGCCGACGACTTGAAGTGCGGCGCGCTCGCCACACCCGTGGGCATTGATTGGGACGGCGACGGCGACACGGACATCCTTTGCGGCAACACGGCAGGCTACGTGGAGTTCTTCGAGAACCTCAGCGGGCCGGGCGTCGAGCAGCCCAAATGGGCCGCGCCGCGCCGGCTCGAAGCCGATGGCAAGGTCATCCGCTTCATGGCTGGCGCGAACGGCAGCATCCAAGGCCCCGCCGAGGCGAAGTGGGGCTACACCACGTTGAGCGCCGCCGACTGGGACGGCGACGGCCTGCCGGACGTGCTGGTGAATTCAATTCTCGGCAAGGTGGTTTGGTTCAAGAACACCGGCCCGCGCAAGGCCCCGAAGCTCGCCGCCGCGCAGCCGGTGGAAGTGGAATGGAGCGGCCCGGCCCCGACGCTCGCGTGGGGCTGGCTGCGACCCGAGGGCAAGGCGCTGCTGACACAATGGCGCACGACGCCCTTCGCCGTGGACTGGAACCGCGACGGCCTCACCGACCTGGTGATGCTTGACACCGAGGGCTACCTCGCCTGCTTCGAGCGGGCGAAGCGCGATGGCAAAGTCGCGCTGCTTCCGCCCAAGCGCATTTTCTGCGACGAGAAGGGCCAGCCCCTCCGCCTCAATGCCGGCCTCGCCGGCAAAAGCGGACGCCGCAAGCTCTGCGTCGTGGACTGGGACGGCGACGGCAAGCTCGACCTCCTGCTCAACGGCGAGAACGCGAACTTCCTCCGCCAGGTGGCCGCGCGCGACGGCAAGCTTTTCTTCAAGGACATGGGCAAGCTCGCCGACAGGAACGTCGCCAGCCACGACGTCAGCCCGACGGTCGTGGACTGGAACGGCGACGGCGTCCCCGACCTGCTCGCCGGTGCGGAGGACGGGCATCTCTACTACCTGCGCAACTCGCGGAGCATGAAGAAGTCTTCAGCGAAGTGAGCTTGCCATGATGCTCATCCGCACGCGCGTCGCGCCCAGCCCGATCCACGGCCTGGGACTGTTCACCGTCGAGCCGGTGCCAAAGGGCACGCCCATCTGGCGCTTCGAGCCGGGCTTCGACCACGCCTTCTCCCCGGAGCAGTTCGCCGCGCTGCCGCCGCTGGCGCGCGACCACACGCGCTGGTTCTGCTTCGTCAGCAAGACGGACGGCCACGTCATCCTCAGCGGCGACCACGCGTGCTTCATCAACCACTCGCCGACGAACAACACCGGCGCGCCGCCGGACCCGCAGCCGCCCGTCACCACCGTCGCACTCCGCGACCTGGCCGCCGGCGAGGAAATCACCTGCGACTACTGGAGCTACGACGCGGACACTCCGTGGAAGCTGGGCTTGGTCCCGCGCGCCGCGCCGTTGGGAGCGAAGCCCGCTTGAGCCGCGCGGTTACTTGAGTTCGATGCCCACCGGGCAATGGTCGCTGCCCGTGACCTTCGCCCGGATGAAAGCGGACTTTAACTTCGGGAGCAGCGCGGCGCTCAGAAGGAAGTAGTCCAGCCGCCAGCCCACGTTCCGCGAGCGCGCGCCGCCCATCGGACTCCACCAGGTGTAATGTCCACCGCCCGGCTCGAATTCGCGGAAGCTGTCCACAAAGCCCGCACCCACGAAGGCGTCGAAGCCTGCGCGCTCCTCGGGCGTGAAGCCGTGATTCTTCACGTTGGCCTTCGGGTTCGCGAGGTCCAGTTCCGTGTGCGCCACGTTCAGGTCGCCGCACCAGATGACCGGCTTGGTCCGCTCCAGCTTCTTGAGATAGGCGAGAAAGTCCTTGTCCCACTGCTGGCGATACGGCAGGCGCGTCAGCTCGCGCTTCGAGTTCGGCACATAGACGTTCACGAGGAAGAAGCCCGGATACTCGGCGGTGATGACGCGGCCCTCGCGGTCGTGCTCGACGATGTCAATGTGGTTGTTGACCTTGAGCGGGCGCGCCCGCGTGAAGATCGCCGTGCCGCTGTAGCCCTTCTTCTCGGCGGAGTTCCAATAGGTCGTGTAGTCGGCCGGCCAGAGCTGCTCCACGTCGTCGGGCGTGCATTTGGTTTCCTGGAGGCAAAGCACGTCGGGCGCTTCGTCGGCAAGGTAGTCGAGGAAGTTCTTCTTCAGCACCGCGCGCAGGCCGTTGACGTTCCAGGAAATCAGTTTCACGGGCGGTGACGCTAGCGGAAGTGGAACGCGCGCGCCACACTGAGAAAGACTTGAGCACCGCAGAGACGGGACGGACGCAGAGAAGAAGGGCTTGGAAAGTCTTCCTCTGTGTCCGTCCCGCCTCTGCGGTGTGAATTCCCCGCTTGCCCGGATTTTGCCGTGCGCCCCACTCTCGCCTCATGCAGCCTCCGCCTCGCCTCGGCTTCGACAACTACGCCCTCCGCTCGCTCGGCTGGAAGGCCGGCCAAATCCTCGACCACGCCGCCACACTCAAGCTCGACGCCGTGCTCTTTTCGGACTTCGACGTGTATGAGTCGCTCGCGGACGACCACCTCCGTGACCTCAAGCGCCGCGCGGACGACCTCGGCATCGCGCTCTACACCGGCATGTTGAGCATCTGCCCGACCTCGGTGATTTTCGACCCGAAGCGCGGCACGGCGGAAGAACAACTGCGCCTCTGCCTGCGCATCGCGCGGCTGCTTGGCTCGCCCGTCGCGCGCTGCGTGCTGGGCAAGGTCGAGGATCGCCGCAGTCCCGGCGGCATCGCCGCGCGCATGGCCGAGACGCTCGCGGTGCTGCGCGCCGTGCGGAGCGAGGCGCTCGATGCGGGCATCAAGATCGCGGTCGAGAACCACGCGGGTGACATGAACTCCACCGAACTGCTCGAACTCATTGACGAGGCGGGCCGTGACTTCGTGGGTGCGACACTCGACACGGGCAACGCACTGTGGGCCTTGGAAGAACCGATGACCGCCCTCGAAACGCTCGGCTCGGTCACCCTTTGCACCGGCATCCGCGATTCGTATCTCTGGGAAACACCCGAGGGCGCGACGCTGCAATGGACTTCCGTCGGCACCGGCCTCGTGGATTGGCCCGCGTTCTTCCGCCGCTTCGCCGAGCTGTGCCCGCAAGCACCGGTCATCATCGAGACGATTTCAGGCCGCCCGATTTTCCTCCCGATGCTGCGCGACTTCTTCTGGGACGCCTACCCGCGCGCCACGCCCGCTGCGCTCGCCGCGATGCTCCGCCTCGCCCGGGCCGGTGAGCCGCGCGAGCCGTTCAACCCGCCGGCGGGCGAGGACGGCCAGCGCGCCACCGAGCAACACCAGTTGGCTGAGCTGGAACGCAGCGTGCGTATCTGCCGGAAGGTGTTCGAGGAACTGAACGACACGCCGCGGACGTAGTCGCAACCTTCAGGTTGCGAATCAGGCCTTGCTGTAGCGGCGCTCTGTGAGCGCCGAGTTGCGCAGACGGCGGTCACAGACCGCCGCTACAAACCGATTCGCAGGCTGAAGCCTGCGACTACGCGTGGCGCAGGAACCGCATCCACGAATCGCCGTGCTTCATCAGCTTGCGCTCGTCCCAAACCGGCGGGACTTCCAGCGTGTCGCGCTTCGCGTGGCCAAGGATGAAGAGGCCGCCGGGCGCGAGGAGCTTGGGCAGGTTCGCATCATCGAGCAGCCGCTGCGCGAAGGACTCGGAACGCTTGCCGATGTTCTTCTCGCCGTATGGCGGGTCGGCGAGGATGAGATCGAACTGCGCACCCGACGAAACAAGTTGTGGCATCGCGACGAACACGTCCTGCACGCGCAAGTGGAACTTCTCCCGTGATAAACCGGCGTCGCCGACGTTCTGCTCGATGAACCGCGCGTGTCGTGTGGACAGCTCCACGCAAACCGCGTCCGCCGCGCCCCGGCTCAGACACTCCAGGCTCAACGCCCCCGTGCCACCGAACAGCTCCAGCACGCGCGCATCCAGCACGCGTTCGCCGAGGCTGTTGAAGACCGCCTGCCGCACGAGGTCGGGCGTGGGCCGCACGTCGAGGCCCTTGGGAGCCTTCAGCAGACGGTTCGCAGCGATGCCACCGATGATGCGCATGGCCGCAGCTTGGAACAGGCAACGCAGGAAGTCAGTGAAGTTTGCGGCGGCAGCATCGTTGTCGCGGAGCGTCTGGACTGCGGTGACTTCAGCACCGCTTTTCCCGGTTCGAGAAGCCTGTGCGCTCCGCAGCATCCAGAGCGGCGCTGAAGCCGCCCGCAGTCCAGACGCTTCGCGACCACGGACGTCACGGGGCGACGGGCAGCCGCCGAAGCTCGCTCACATCAGCAGCGCGCAGCAGGAATTCCCCTGCGCTGCGCTCGCGGCCCGCGACACCTTCAGCGCGCAGTTCAAGCTGGCTTGCCAGCAGGCGCGAGCCGTCGGTGAAACTGATTTCGAACTCGGTGCCTGCCTCGGCCGCGTCGCGCAGATGCACCGCCAGCACCGCGCCCTCGGCGGAGAAGCTGCGGATGCCGAAGAGGACGGAACTGATGGTGACGCGGCCCGGCTCGCCCGCGATGAGTTCGCCGTCCACGAAATCTCCGCTGGCCAGCAATGCGCCGGGGCGCTCAGGGCGCAGGCGATGGAACTGCGCCTCGGCACGCGGTTCGAGCAGCAGGCGGCTCACGTTCACCAGCGACACGTTCCAATCGCGGCCCAGCGCGTGCCAGCGCACGACCGAGCCGTCCGTGCCGAGAAATTTTCCTGCCAGCACACCGCCGTCGCGCAGGCGGAGCTGCGGGAGCGGCGTGGGCGGCGCGCCCTCGTGCAGCAGCTCAACGCGGCTGAACGCGACCGTGACGGGGTGGCTCTTCTTCTGGCCGAGCGCGAGCAGGCCGAGGTGCGCCTCGTCGCCCAGCGCGAGCAGTTCGTTGCCCACCTGCCGCCACCTGGCACCGTCCTCGCTCATCAGCGCGGTGACCTGCTGCGCGCAGCGCTCCAGCCGCAGCCAGCCGCCCTCCGACGGCATCGTGAAGTGCTTCGAGCGCTCCTTGCCGTCGGCGTTGCGCCAGCGCGTGACGCCGGACTTGCCGCCCTCCGAGTAGAGCCAATAGGCCGCCCCGCCGCCGTCCGCCCGCGCGTGGAGGGCGAGGCCGGCGGCCTTGAACTTGTCATGCGTGAGGCGGGTGTAATGCTGCGGCGGCACGAACGCGGTCAGTTGCGCCGACTCGCCGACCGGCTGCCGCACGAAGAAATGACCGTCGTCCACCTGTGCCGAGGATCCCGCGCTGGCGACGAGGAACACGCCGTTGGACTGGACGAAGCTGCCTTCCACCAGGACGGGGCCGATGCCCTGCGCCTGCCAAGTGGCGGGCCGGCTGGAAACAGCAGCGCGGTCGAACTTCACCGCGCGAACCTCCGCGAGCGGCACGCGCTGAACGGATGCGGCCGCCGCCGTGACGACGAATGCGCCCGACTCAACGGAGATTTTTCCCGCGAGGGATTTGCCATCGAGCGTGGTGAGGGAATCGGCGTGGACGAGAAGGGGAAGCGCGAGCAACGCCACGGCAAGGACGTGCGCGGTGTGACTAACGCGTGCCGGGAAGGAGTCGGTCAGGCCCGTGCGGAGCGGCGCGCTTTTGGACTGCGGCGGGAAGCGGAGCGCCACGCCGCTTTGGCGTCCCGCGCAGCGGATTTCGGCAACCAAGCCCGCCGCTCCGCGGGAAGTAAAAGCGGTGTCGCCGCTGCGCTCTGCCACCGCAGTCCAAGACGACGCAGGCCGGCCACGCGCAGGCTGGACACCTGCGCTCCGGGCGTGACAGCCGGTCGGACTCATCACTTGAACTGCGCGCGGGCGCGCTTTTCGATGGCGGACTTCGCGACGGCGAGCTGCTTATCGGCGGCGAGCTTGCGCTCGAGCTGCTGGGCGACTTGCGATTCGGCGGCTTGCACCGTGCGTTTGCGCGAGGACACGTCGGTGTTCGCGCGGTCGGCCACGCTGTTCGCACTGCCGGCCTGCGTCTTCAACTGGTCGCGCTCGCGGGCGAGCTTGAGGACGTTGTTCCAGAGGTCGGTGTTCTCCTTGTCCAACGCCTTTCGGGCGTTGTCCAGCTCCAGCACCTTCGCGTTCAGCACGGCGAGCTGCTTCTCCTTCGTGGCCTTGGCCTCGGCGGCCTTGGTGTCGGCGAGTTTCAACTGTTCCTCGGCCTGGGTGCGCGCCGCCTTGGTCTCGCGCTCGGTCTTCTCGAACGCGGCCTGCGCGGACTTCGCGGCGGCGGCCTTGTTGGCGGCCTCCGTGGTGAGCCGGTCCAAGTCGCGCTTCTTCGTGGCCTCGTCCGACTGCGCACGGTCGCGGCGCACGCGGGCCTCCTCAGCGCTGCGGGTCTTCGCGGCGAAGTCGGCGTTTACCTTGTCGGCGGCGGACTTCGCTTCGGCGACTTTCTGTGGCGTGATGGCTTTGTCCGTCGCGGCCTTCCGGCCCAAGTCGGCGTGCGCGGCGGCGAGCTTGTCGGCAAGCTGCTTCGCGGCTTCGGCCAGCTTTTTCGCCTCCTCGCGCGCGGTCACGGCCTTCGCGGCCTCGGTCTGCGCGGTCTTCCAAGCTGCGTCCGCCTTCACGCGCGCGGCCTCGGCCTGCTCTGCCGAAAGCGCGGCGCTCTTGCGCACGCCCTCGGCGGAACGGACCCGGTTGACCTCGTCGCCCTTCGCCGCCTCCAGCTTGCGCCGCGCACTGGCGAGAGCGTTGTCGGCGGCGGCCACGTCGGCGTTCAGCTTGGCGTGCGTCCGGTCGCGGTTCTGGCTGGCGGCGACGAACTCCTGCGAGCGCTGCGAATAGGCGGCCTTGGACTTCTCGTGCTGGGCCTTCAGCTTGTCGGTCTCGGCGGTCTTCGCGTCGTAGATGGCCGTGACCTTCTTCGCCTCGGCGCGCGCGGCCTCGGCCTTGGCCTCGGCGTCCTTCAGCTCGGCGCGCGCGCGGTTGAGCGACTCCTGATAATCGGCGAGCTTCGCCATCACGGCTTTGAGCGAGCGGTCGGCCTCGGTGACGGCGTCGAGTTCGGTGCGGACCTTCCGCTGCTCGTCGGCCTCCATCCGGGCGCGCTTGTCGTTTTCGGCGGCGACCAAGTTGCGGACGGCCTCGGCCTTCGCCTTCCACTCGCGCTCGGCGGCGGAATCCACTTTCGCAACCTCGGCGTGCGGCGAGTTTGGCCCGAGGCGCAGCGCGGCGGAAAAGAGATTCGTGCCGCTGCCCTGCTTCAGCTCGACCAGCTCCTGCGCCGGCACCTTGTAACCGCGCAACGTGGCGTCCTCCATCGTCAGCCCGTCGGCGGCGATGGCGAACTTCTTCACCAGCAGCACCGAGCCGTCGCTGGCCTTCACGCGAAACGTCGGCGCGCCGGGCGCGGGGTCGCGCAGGATGACGGCGACGACCTCGTAGGTCGCGTCGAAGAACTTCAGGCCGAACAGCACCGAGCTGAGTTTCACGCGGCCCCGGTCGAGGCCCTTGAACTCGCCATCCACGAAGTCGCCGTTGACCAGCAGCACGCCGGCGCGGCCCGGCTCAATCTTCGCTGCACGCTGGGCGGAGAGGTTTTGGAAGACGATGCGCGCGGCGTTGACGGTGGAGAGCGAGAAGTCCTTCTGTGCGACGCCGAACTGGAGCGCGGTGTCGTCCGCCGAGACGAGCGGCGCGGCGAGGAAGGAGCCGTCCCACGTCACGACGCCGCGGTCGAGGCCGAGGCGGCGTTCGCCGGACGCGGGCACGCTCGGGGCGTTCGGCGGATGCAGGCGGCTGGCGGGGATGACGCCGAGCGGCGTGGACGGGCTGCTCCACTTGAGCTTCGCCATCGCGGGCGGCTTGGCGGAGTAATACTCAATGGTGAGCGGGTAGAATTGCCCCGCGTTGAGCGCGACGGGCTGGCTCACGACGGTCGTGGACTGCTGCCGCCACTCGTCAATGATCTGCCGGTCGCCGAGCCAGACGCGCACGCCGTCGTCGGCCTCGACGTGGAAGGTGTAGTTCTCCGCGTGCTGCGCCTGCACCTGGCCGGTCCAGCGCACGGAGAAATCCTCCGTCGGCACGCCGGGCGCGGCGGGCTTGTCGGCCCAGTCGAAGTTCACCTGCGCGTCGAGGCGCTTGAGGACTTCGCCGGAGCAGTCGGGCCGCGAGAAGTAAGTGCCGAGCAAACCGTGCTGGGGCTTGCGCGCGCCGGACTCGGCGGGCCGCGACGGCGTGAGCGCGTCGGCGGAGATGGGCAGCTTGCGCTGCGACGCGCTGCTCCAGAGCAGGCGGAGCTTGGCATCCTTGCTCGTGCTGAAGTGTTCGAGCCGCAGGTCGTATTTCTGCCCGGCGGTGAGCGGGACCACCGTGCTGTAGAATTCGCCGGGCCGGTCGTTCCATTGGTTGAGGATGAGCTGGCCGTCGAGCCACAGCTTCACGCCGCCGCCGGCCTCGACGTGGAAGGTGTAGCTCTCCGTGAACTGCGCGGCCACCTGCCCGCTCCACCGCGCGCTGAAACTCTGCGCGGGCACATCGGGCACCGGCGCGTTCTCGCCCCAGGTGAAGTCGAGCTGCGGGTCAATGCGCGTGACGGCACTGCTGCTGTCGAGTTCCGTGCGACGGTAATAGGCGGCGAGCAGGCCGCGCGTGGGGGGATTGTCAGCGGGCTTGCTGCCGATGGCGGCGTGGAGTTGGTTGCGCGGCACGATGCTCTTCGGGATGCCGGGGCCGGTCCACGAGAGGCGCAGGCGGGCGGGGCCGAGGTTGTCGTAGTATTCGAGGCGGAGGTCGTAGCGCTGGCCGGCTTGCAGCTCGATGTCGCCGGATATTTCCGTGCTGTCGGCCACGCGCCAAGCGTCGCAGATGAGCCGGTCGGCCAGCCAGAGCCGCGCGCCGTCGTCGGCGTCGAGGTGGAAGGTGAACTTGCCGGAGACGGGCGCTTCGAGCTGCCCGGCCCAGCGCGCGCTGAAGTAATCCTTCTGCACGCCGGCAATCGGCTCGCCAAGTTCCCAGTCGAAGTTGACCGTCTCGTCGAGGCGGTGCACCGCGCGCCCGCTCAAGTCCACGCGTTCGTAGTAAGTGCCGAGCAGGCCGTTGCCGCGGCCCTTCATCAGCGCGGCGACCTCGGGCGGCAGGCTGCTGGCCGCGCCGCTGGTGAAGACCGCCGACTCGACGCCCGCGAGTGGGAACTTCTGCTGCTCTCCGTTGAGCAGGGTGATTTTGACGCCGCTGGGCGGGTCAAGCTGGACGGTGCCTTCGAGGAACTTGCCGTCGCGCGTGCGCAGCGAGCCGGCGTGGGCGGCGAGGGCGAGGGCGAAGGAAAGAAAGAGTGCCCGCGAAACACGCGAAAGGACGCGAATGGGAAGCGAGTTGGGAGAAGCGGAGGTCACGGCAGTAAGTGATGGAGTAAGCGACGCGCGTGATTTGGAGTGCGGTGACTTGTCACCGCACTCCAAAGCGCTGGCGACTGTCGGCCGCCCCAAGGCCACCTTCGCGCTCGGCGCGGAGGAACTGTTCCGGGTGGAACGGGCCACCGGCCCGTTGCGGCGGGCGACCCGCCCGTCGCTGTTGGTGCGCCTAGTGCGACCCGAAGAGTTCGAGCGTTGGCTGTGCCGAAGCTCGGCGGCAGGTTGCCGCCGAGAACGGCCAAGTTGGCCGTTCCACCCTGAACCGGCAGTGGCGTCTTGTGCGCAAGCTGCCTCAAAACCGCAGGGGAACTCGAAGCTGGCGCGGCGCGCAGTCCGGCCTGCCCCCTCACCCCGACCCACTCCCCCGATGGGGGCGAGGGTGGGGAGCGGCGGCACACGAACGTGCGGCTTGATTTCAGGCGGCCTTCGCATCGGGTTCGTCAACAAAAGTCCCGTCTGGCCGCATGATGAAACTGTCCATCACGTCAGGCGTGTAGATGGGGATAAACCCCAGCAACGGCTTCTGCGGTGAAGCGGACAGGTCGCCATAAACACGCACATCACTGCCGGACTTGTCATCCCAGCACACGTTGAACTCCATCTGAACTGTCGTTCCGTCGGTAGCCGTGGCTTCGATTTGATCCAAGCATTCTTGTTCGCAACGGTCTCGTTCGACGCGCTCGGCGAGTTGGGCGTAGCTCCAAGCGCGGAACTTGGCCAGATGTTCAGCGAGCATCGCGGTTTTCTCGTCTTTGCTCACGGGTTGAGAGTTTGAAGGGAGGATTAAGATTAGGAGTAGGAGTAAGAGCAGGAGTCGTCGTTGGCTTCGTAATCGTAATCCTACTCTTAATCTTGCTCTCTCCCTTCCCTCACCGCTGATACAGTGGGATGTAGTGATACGGCATCGCCAGAATCATCGTGTAGACCGCCGTGCAGAAAGTCGGGCCGACGCCGCCGCGGCCGCGCGCTTCCCAGTAGGCCATGTCGCCCTGCTTCACGACCTGCGACATCAGGATGTCCTTCACCTTCGGATACCACTTCTGCCAGGTGTCGCCGCCGACCATGTATTGCGCGGAGGCGGCGTAGAAGTTTCCGTAGGTGAACCACTCGTGGTCCTCGCGGAGGTTGTCGAAGAGGTAGGTGGAACCTTTCTTCACCATCGGGTCGTCGTAGAGGCCGCAGACTTGCAGGGAGTAAATCGCCGCCGCCGTGCGCGCGAAGCCAGGGTCGCGCTGCGGCTGGTAACAGAAGCCGCCGGTGCGCTCGTCCTGGCAGCGCTTCACGTAGAGGACCGCCTCGTCAATGGTGCGCTGCGGGACTTCCAGCCCGCCGTTCTTCGCCGCGCGGATGGCGACGAGCGAGAGGACGGTGACGGAGATGTCGGCGTCCTTGGCGATGGGTCGGTAGCGCCAGCCGCCCTCGTGACCCGGCTCGGTGGCCTGCGCGCTGATGATGACCTTCACGGCCTTGTCGAGCTTGGGGCGCATGAGCGGGGACTTGGTCTGCCCGTAAAGCTCCGCCAGCGCGATGGTGGCGATGCCGTGCGAATACATATACTGGCCGTCGCTCCTCATGTTGTAGAGGCCGTCGGGACCGATGGAATCGAGGAGGTAGTTCATCCCGGCGGTGACGTTCTTGCCATACTCGCCCTCGCCGGGTAGGTGGCCGGCGGCTTGGAAGGCCATGAGCGTGTAGCCGGTCATTGCGACCTGCCGCCGCTGCTCGTCGCCGCTGAAACCCCACCCGCCGGAGGCCTGCTGCTTCGAGGCGAGATACTTCAGCCCGCCCTTGATGACGGCCTCGGTCTTGGCGTCCACGATGACGGTGTCCTTGGGGCGCGCGGGCGAACCGGGCGTGGCGGCGGCGAAGGCGGCTGATGTCAGCGCGCCGAGGCAAAAGGCCACCAGCGCGGTTGGGAAGAGGTGTTTCACGGTTCAGTTGACCGTAGCAGCGGACGCTGCGGGGTTCACGGTAAATTCACCGAAAGGCGCGGGTGCCACCCCCCCGTCACACGCCCGCTGCTTTCTTGCCGTTTGGCCGTGCATCGCGCATTCTCACGGCATGGGCAACACGTTCGGCCAGCTCTTCCGCGTCACCACCTGGGGCGAGTCCCACGGCGGCGGCGTGGGCGCGGTCGTGGACGGCTGCCCGCCGCGCCTCGCGCTCACCGAGGCCGACATCCAGCCGGACCTCGACCGCCGCCGGCCCGGCCAGTCCAGCATCACCACGCCGCGGAAGGAGGCCGACGCCGTGCAAATCCTCTCCGGCACCTTCGAGGGCCAGACGCTCGGCACGCCGATTTCGCTGATGGTGCGGAACGAGGACCAGCGCTCCGAGGCTTACACGGAAATGGCGGACAAGTTTCGCCCCTCCCACGCGGACTACACGTATCAAGCCAAGTATGGCATCCGCGCATGGCCGGGCGGGGGCCGCACCAGCGCGCGGGAGACCATCGGGCGCGTCGCCGCCGGGGCCATCGCGAAGAAGCTGCTGCGCGAGCGCTGGGGCGTGGAAATCCTCGCCTGCGTCGAGTCCGTGCAAAACCTCCGCTGCCATGTGGACGTGGAGCAACTCACCCTCGCGCAGGTCGAGACGAACATCATCCGCTGTCCCGACCCGGCGGTGGCGGAGAAGATGATCGCGCTCATCGAGCAGGTGCGCGCGCAGGGCGACAGCGTGGGTGGCGTCATCGTCGGCATCGCGCGCGGCGTGCCGGCGGGTTGGGGCGAGCCGGTGTTTGACCGGCTGGAAGCGGACTTGGGCAAGGCGATGTTGAGCCTGCCCGCGACGAAGGGATTTGAAATCGGCTCCGGCTTCGGTGGCACGATGCTCACCGGCACGCACCACAACGACGCCTTCCGCAACGTGGACGGCAAGGTCCGCACCACGACGAACCGCTCCGGCGGCGTGCAAGGCGGCATCTCGAATGGCGAGACGATTTACTTCCGCGTCGCGTTCAAGCCCACCGCCACGGTCTTCCACGAGCAAGACACCGTGGACACAAACCTCCAGAACACCACGCTCAAGCCCCGTGGCCGTCACGACCCCTGTGTGCTCCCGCGCGCCGTCCCGATGGTCGAGGCGATGACCGCGCTCGTCCTCGCCGACCACGCGCTGCGCCACCACGCTCAGTGTGGGTGATGGCTGCGGTGCTTGGCAGCCATCAGCGGGATGTGCTAGCAATGAACACGCAATGGAACTGAACGACCAACCCCTGCCCGTTTGGGCGGTGACGCCGGCGAAGGTCACGGCGGCGGTGCAGCGTCTCGTCGAGACGGCCCGGCCCCGCAAGCTGTTCCTCTTTGGCTCATATTCCACGGGTGCCGGCAGCCCCGACAGCGACCTCGACGTGCTGGTGGTGGCCGATGATTCCGTGCAGAACACCCGGCAGGAGAGCGTCCGGCTGCGCCGCGCGCTGCGCGGCATCCTCATGCCCGTGGACATCCTGGTGGTGAACGAGTCCTTCTTCAATGCGCACCGGGACACCCCCGGCCTGATTTACCGCGAGGTGCTGGCCACGGGCCGGCTCGTCTATGACGCCGCCCGCTAACCCGCCACCAGGCGGCCCGCACGACTGGCTGCGCCACGCCGAAAGCGACCTGCATCTGGCACGGCTGGGCAAGGATGACCCGGACGTGATGCGCAACCAGCTTGCGTTCCACGCGCAGCAGGCGGCGGAGAAGGCCATCAAAGGCGTCCTGTTACGGCACGCCGTCCGGTTTCCGCGCACGCACGACTTGGAGGCGCTCACTGAACTGGCACGTCTGGCGAAGCTGTCCTGGCCCTTCGCCGAAGACGAGATAGACGCGCTGACACCTTACGCGGTGGAGACCCGTTACCCCGGTGGCTATGCGGAGATTACAAAGCTGGAGCTGGAATCCGCCATTGGGGTGGCAGAGAGGGTAGTTCGCTGGGCGAAAGAACTGGCCTGCCCTACCGAGATTTCCTTTCCCGTGCAAATCCGCGACCCGCAGCTCCGGCAGGCGTGTGAGCGGACCGTAGGATGCGTCCAAGGCTGCCCACCTGACCAACTTCCCGTCCTCGCCCTTTTGGACGCATGGCATTGGTTTCGCCTGACGGAGGGCGACGTTTCACCGCGCGCGGCGGAAGCCATCGAGCACCTGCTTTCACCGGGCCTGCGACCCGCCTTGCGCGAATGGTATCGGCGCTTTGGAGACGACATGAACGAAAACGCCCTCGAGTTTCGGAACCGGTTGAGCCGGTTGGCGGGTGAACAATTCGGCCACTAGAGAAGTTTTCCTTCCGAAAAATCGTTTTACCCCTCGTCTTCCTTGCACTAGCTTCCCGGCGTATGGACTGGCAGCAAATCGTGGCACTCGCCATCGTGGGCCTCGCCGCCTTTCTGCTCATCCGCTCCCAGCTTCGCCCGCGCGGCCACTGCCTGTCCAAGGACGGCCCGTGCGGTTGTTCCGCCAGCGGCTCCGCGCCCAAAGGCTCCATCACCTTCCGCGCGCGCAAGGGCGAGCGCCCCCAGGTCATCGTGAAAATGCATTGAGCCACGCGTTTCCGAGGACAACACCACCAGCGACCACCGAACCCCATGCCGTCTGAGCCAAAGCCGCTGTTCATCGTGCTCCTGAAGTTCTCCGCCAACAAAAGCTTGGCCGGCCAGTTCATGGACGGCCACAAGCAGTGGGTCAAGCGCGGGTTCGATGACGGCGTGTTTCTGCTGGCCGGCAGTCTTGAGCCAAACTTGGGCGGTGGAATCATGGCGCACAACACGTCCCGGCCAGACCTCCAAGCCAGGGTGAGTGCAGACCCGTTCGTGGTCGAGAACGTGGTGACCGCCGACATCGTCGAGATTGAGCCGGGGCGGGCGGACGCGCGGCTTCAGTTCCTGCTCGGTTGAACAATTGCCCCGACCATGTCCAAGGCCAACTCCACCCTGAACTTCCCCGCAGGCTCGCCCTCGCGGCCGTCCGCCGGCAAGAACGGCGACACGGTCTGGACGCCCAACACGGACGTTTACGTCCACGCCGCCGGCGCGGTCATCAAGGTCGAGCTGGCCGGCATCCGCAAGGAGGACCTGGAAATCAGCGTTGAGGGCGCGCGGCTGACCATCAGCGGCGCGCGGCGCGACGAGTGCCGCAATGGGCAGTGCAACTTTCAGGTGATGGAGATTCACTACGGCGCGTTCGAGAGCGTGGTGGAATTGCCGGCGGGGTTCGACCTCGCGCAGGCCCGCGCGTCGTATCAAAACGGCTTTCTCCGCGTGGATGTGCCGGCGGCGACCGGCGCGAAATGAGCCGGCCCGCTTTCCCTGAACGATTGCCCGCCCGCAGCCATCCAACTGCGCGGACACCGCACACCGAGCATGGCTGACACGGAATTCATCAACATCCTCAACACCGGCGGCGGCACCGCCGGCAGCGACACGCAGTTCCTCCGCGCCGGCGCGAAGCCGCTGCCCGACGTGCTGCCCATCCTCGGCCTGTCGGACATCGTGCTGTTCCCCGGCATGATTGCGCCGCTGCTGGTCGAGTCCGCGCAGAGCATCAAGCTGATTGACGACGTGGTCGGCGGCGACCGCTTCGTCGGCCTCGTGCTCCAGACCAAGCCCGAGGTGCAGGAGCCGAAGCCCGACGAGCTGTGGTCGCACGGCTGCGCGGGCCGCGTGCTCAAGATGCTGAAGTTCCCCGACAACACCGTGCGCATCCTCGTCGAGGGCCTGCGGCGGTTTCAGCTCAAGGAGTTCGTCTCGCAAGACCCGTATCTCCGCGCGCGCGTCGCGCTGCTGGAAGACCTCGCCGAGGATTCCGTCGAGCTGACCGCGCTCGCCCGCAACGCGAGCCAGATTTTCCAGCAGATCATCAGCCTCTCGCCCGCGCTCTCCGACCAGGTCAAGATCACCTCGCTCAACCAGGAAACGCCCGCGAAGCTCGCCGACCTCATCGCGGCGAACCTGAACCTCGACTTGCAGGAGCGCCAGCGGCACCTCGAAATCACCTCGGTCAAGGAGCGCCTCGGTCGCCTGCTGCCGCTGCTCCAGCGCGAACTCGAAGTCCTCACGCTCGGCACCAAGATTCAGAAGGAAGTCACGACCTCGATGTCGAAGAGCCAGCGGGACTTCTTCCTCCGCGAGCAAATCCGCGCCATCCAGCGCGAGCTGGGCGAGACCGACACCGCCACCGCCGACGCGAACTCGCTCCGCGAGCAGATGGACAAGGCGAAGCTCCCGCCCGAGGTCCGCAAGGTCGCCGACAAGGAACTGGAGCGCCTCCAGCAAACGCCCCCCGCCGTCGCCGAATACAGCATCACGCGCAACTACCTCGACTGGCTCGCGAACCTCCCGTGGAGCAAGTCCACCGAGGACAAGCTCGACCTCGACGAGGCCGCGCGCCTGCTCGATCAGCAGCACTACGGCCTCAAGAAGGTCAAGGACCGGCTGTTGGAATTCCTCGCCGTCATCAAGCTCAAGCGCCAGTTGAAGGGTCCAATCCTCTGCCTTGTTGGCCCGCCAGGTGTCGGCAAGACCTCGCTCGGTCGGAGCGTCGCCGAGGCGTTGGGCCGCAAGTTCGCGCGCATCTCCCTCGGCGGCATGAGGGACGAGGCCGAGATTCGCGGCCACCGCCGCACCTACGTCGGCGCGATGCCGGGCCGCATCATCCAGACCATGCGCCGCGTCGAGAGCCACAACCCGGTCATCCTGCTCGACGAGATTGACAAGGTCGGCGCGGACTTCCGCGGCGACCCCTCCGCCGCGCTGCTCGAGGTGCTCGACCCCGAGCAGAACAGCACGTTCATGGACCATTACCTCGACGTGCCCTTCGACCTCTCGCGCGTGCTCTTTTTCACCACGGCGAATTGGCTCGACCCCATCATCCCCGCGCTGCGCGACCGGCTCGAAGTCATCGAGCTGCCCAGCTACACGCTGGAGGAGAAGGTCCACATCGCGCGCCGCCACCTGCTGCCGCGCCAGCTCACCGAGCACGGCGTGAAGGCGAAGCTGGTCAAAATTCCCGACGCCACCATCCGCAAACTCGCGCACGATTACACGCGCGAGGCCGGCTGCCGCCAACTCGACCGCGAGCTGGCCGCCGTCGTCCGCAAGGCCGCGCGCAGCATCGCCTCGAAGAGGGGCGATGTGCAGCCCATGACCATCACCGCGAAGTCACTGGAGGAGTTGCTCGGCCAGCCCAAGTTCATCTCCGAGTCCGCCGAGAACATCGCCGAGTGCGGCATCGCCGTCGGCCTTGCGTGGACGCCCGTGGGCGGCGACATCCTCTTCATCGAGGCCACACGCATGAGCGGCACCGGCAAGCTCATCCTCACCGGCTCGCTCGGCGACGTGATGAAGGAGAGTGCGCAGGCGGCGCTGAGTTATCTCCGTTCGCAGGCCACCACGCTCGGCCTGGCCACGACGGACTTCGAGAAGCACGACATCCATGTCCACGTCCCCGCCGGCGCGACTCCGAAGGATGGCCCCAGCGCCGGCGTGACCATGATTGTCGCTTTGGCCTCGCTGCTCACCCAGCGCCGCGTCCGCTCCAGTCTGGCGATGACCGGGGAAATATCTTTGCGCGGGCGCGTGCTGCCCGTCGGCGGCATCAAGGAAAAGGTGCTGGCCGCCGCGCGCGCCGGCCTCAAGGAAGTCCTCCTGCCCGAGCACAACCGCAAGGACTGGGCCGAGGTGCCCGAGGAAGTCCGCGCGAAGATGAAGGTCCATTTCCTCCGCCGCATCAGCGAGCTGCTCCCGCTGGCGTTGACCGAAGCGCCGAAGGGGAAGAAAGGCGGCGCGAAGTGAGCGGGCCGCTTCACCTGGTAGGAGACGACGTGAGGAGTCTCTCACTTGATTCCGCGTTCCACGTTCCGCGTTCCGCGTTAGTCAGAGACTCCTCACGTCGTCTCCCACGGCGTTGTTGCGCCGCCGCGTTTGCCCTCCTCGCCTTGTTACCCGCGCTCCTCGCCGCTGACCTCGAAGCTCAACGTGCCGAGGGCCAGCGCCTCGCCGCCGAAGTCCGTGCGCTGGCCCCGCGTGCCAGCGGCACGAACACCGCGCTCCTCAAAATCCGCGACCACCGGGGCGTGCGCGCGGAAATCCCCGTCACCATCCGCACCACCGTCAACAACACCGGCTGGATCACCGATTACCTCAGCGGCGACGGCCTGCTCTACCGCGTGAACCGCTCGCCGCACGCACCCAGCCAATACCAGACCGGTCGCGTCAACGGCGCGGCGCTCCAACCCGCCGGCAATTTGCTCGTGCCCTTCGCCGGCTCGGACTTCTGGCTCGTGGACCTCGGTTTGGATTTCTTCCACTGGCCCGATCAGCGCCTGCTCAAGAAGGAGCAGCGCCGGGGCGAGGCGTGTTTCGTCTTGGAGAGCACGACGCCGAAGCCCGCGCCCGGCGGTTACTCGCGCGTCGTGACCTGGCTGGATCAGGGCACGCTGGGCATTGTGGCCGCCGAGGCCTACGACACGCGCGGGAAGCTGATGAAGACCTTTCAGCCCAAGACCTTCAAGAAGGTCAACGGCCAGTGGCAGCTCAAGGAGATGGAAATCATCAACGAGCAGACGGACTCGAAGACCAGCCTGGTCTTCGATGTGGAGGTGCAGTGAGCGGAGCGCCGGCTGGCAGCCAGCAGGCACGGGTCCGTCACGCCCTCCTGCCAAACGGCACGACTTCTTTGTCGGTAGCGCAAAGCCGGCTGGAAGCCGGCGCTCCGTGCGGCACGCGGCTCAGATGAACTTCGTGCGGCCGGGCATCGCCAGCGGCGGGACCACCACCTGGCCATTCCAGTTGCGGAGGGTCTGCGGCGCGATTTCCTCCTTCGAGTTCAGCGCCATCTCCCAGGTGATCTCCTGCCCGGTGTAGCCCGCCATGCGGCCCATGATGCCGGCCATCGTGCTCGTCACCATGCGGTCGCCGTTGTTGATGGGCTTGCCGGCGCGGATCGAGGCGAACAGCTCGTCGTGCTCCACCTGATACATGTCGGGCGTCGGGCCTTCGTATTTCCAGTTGCGCTCGCCGCTGAGATCCGTGGTGAAGGCGCCACGATGGATGTAGGCGTTGCCCTTGGTGCCCAGCGCGTAGAAGGAGTTCTCGCCGTAGCAGCCGGTGATCTGCCGCTGCTGGATGAAGCCGCGCACGCCCTTCTCCCATTCGTAGGCGACGGAGATGTGGTCGAAGATGTTGCCGCCGTTGGCGGGGATTTGGCGGCCGCCGGTCGCGGTGCATTTCACCGGAGGCTTGTCCTTCATCGCCCACATCATCCAGTCCACGGTGTGAATGGCCTGCTCGACGAGGCCGTCGCCGGAGAGCCAGGTGAAGTTATACCAGTTGCGCGTCATCCATTCGAGGTCGCTCATGCCGGCGGGCCGGGTGTCGGCCTTGGGCATGGGCTTCACGGGGCCGGTGAGGTAGGTGCCATAGACGGCGCGGATGTCGCCGATGGAGCCGTCGAGCATTTTGCCGAACACGGCGCGCTTGGCGTAGTCGTAGCGCCAGCAGAAGCCGGCGACCATCGCGAGGTTCTTCTGCTTGGCGATCTTCACCGACTCGATGACGGAGCGCACGCCGGGCGCGTCCGTGGCCATCGGCTTCTCGGTGAAGACGTGCTTGCCGGCCTCGACGGCGGCGCGCAAGTGGGCCGGGCGATAGCCGGGCGGCGAGGTGAGGATGACGAGGTCCACGCCGCTCTTGATGACCTTCTCGTAGGCGTCAATGCCCACGAACTTGCGCTCCGAGGTCACGTTGAACTTCTTGTCGTCCTTCACCGAGGCCTTGAGCGCGCTCAAGCTCCGGTCAAGCGGCTCGGGGAAGGCATCGCCCATCGCCCACAATTCGACATTGCTGTCCGCCTTGAGCGCCTGGGAGGCCGCGCCGGTGCCGCGTCCGCCGCAGCCGATGAAGCCGATGCGCAGCTTGTCGCTGTTCGGCGCGGCGCGGAGGAGGGCGGGGAAGGCGAGTTCGGCCGTGGCGGCCACGCCCACGGTGGCGGTGGAGGTCTTGAGGAATTCGCGGCGGGAGGCGGTGGAGGGTTCGTTCATGTTGCGTGCTGGTGCGGTTACGCCGCCGGCGGTGTAAGTGAGGCTGGCGGACAAGGGAAGCCGACTTTCACCGTGCCGGGGCTATTCACGGGCCGCCGGGGAAGCGTTGGCGGCAGAGGGAGTCCGTCAGCGCTGCTGGGTCTGTAGCTTCTCGTATTGCTTCACCGCTTGGGCGGCGCGTTGGTCGCCCTGGGCGGCCAGGGCGTAAATGTCGTTCATCACGGCTGCCATCGCGTCGTTCAGGGCCATCTGCTGCTGGGCCGACAGGCCCGGGGTGGCGCGCAGCTTTTGCAGCCGGTTCACCGCGTCCTCGAACTGGCCGCCCTTGTAGGCCCGCACCGCCTGCTGCATCTCCTGGGCTGGCGCTGGAGCGGGCGCGGCTTCGGGTGTGTTGGCAGGCGCGGGGGCTGGGGCGGCGGTGGTGAACTTGCCGGCGGCGACATCCAGTTCCGCGCTGGCATTGCCCGTGGCACTGCGCCGGCACCCGATGGTGGTCAAAACGACGCCGGTGGAAACGAGCAGCAGGAGAAGGAGGAGGGGGTTCATTCAGGTTCCGGAGAACGGAAGCGGCCTTGAGCGTTAGCGACCGTTGGCCGAGTTCGGGCTGCAGAAAAGACGGTTTTTGGTTGCCAGCGCCTGTTCGTTGTAAAACGCGTCCGTCTTCATGAACTCGACGTGACCGTCCACCACGCCCACCGTGGTGCCCATGTTGTGAATCTTGGTGACGCCTTCCGATGGACGGCTCGACCCGTCATTCCAATCGCCGGCGTTCAGCTCGAGCGCCTGCCAGAAGATGATGGCATCGGGGGCGAACTGGGTGGTCCGATATGATCTTCCGCCAACGGCACCGTAACCGCACACGGCGCCATTCATGAGGAAACTGCCCAGCTTGTTCGCCCGGGAGGGAAAACTTGCGATGGCATTGGTCCGCTCGGCGGGGCAGCGATAAATCCCCATGGTCCGAAGATAAGGCCACAGAAGCCCGCCCTGGTAGGCAAGCTCAGGGTTGGTCAAATAAGGGGCGACGAAGAGATTGGGAACGCTCCCCGGCGCGGCGTCATAGAGCCATCCCTTCGCCACCCAGGGGGAGTTCCAATTCGGCTCAGTCAGATGATCGTCAGCCTCGGTCGAGTAAAGGTGGATGCCGGTGGTGAACTGCTTGACGTTGCTCTGGCACTTGACGGCGACGGCCTTGGCCTTGGACTTGGACAACGCCGGCAACAGCATCCCGGCCAGGATCGCGATGATCGCAATGACCACGAGCAATTCGATGAGGGTGAAGCCCAAGCACTGCCCGGGCACCACCTGACATGCCGGACGGGAGTCGTGATGTCGCATGGCCTGATGAGTCGCTGACTTGCCCCAAAGGACAACAGCCGCTTGAGGAAGTCAATCTTCGCCCGACCACCCAAGCACCGGCTTGACTGCGGCCAGCCACAGGGGCAGGTTCCGTCCACCTGACCAGCCAATGAAAACCAGCCATCGTTCATGCACCGAACCGCCGGGCCGGGGCGGCTTCACCCTGATTGAACTGCTCGTGGTCATCGCGATCATCGCCATCCTGGCCGGGATGTTGTTGCCCGTCCTGAGCAAATCCAAGTCCAAGGCCGCCGGCGTGCGCTGCACCAACAACCTCCGGCAGATGCTTTTCTCCCAGCGGTTATACACCGACGACTTCGACGGCAAGGTGACGCTTTCCAACTGGGGCCAGACCTTGAACGAGGCCGGGTGGCTTTACGCCTACACGGGGGCCGCCTACCCGGCCGGAGTCTATGACTTCACGCGCGGCAATTACTGGCCTTACCTGAAGACCACCAACGCCCTCATCTGCGTGATGGATTTCAAAAATGTCGCCGACTTCATGAGCCGGCCCCAAAAAATCAGCAGCTATTGCATGAACGGGGCGTTTGGCCGGGCTCCGAACAATTACCGGCGCATCACCGACTATCGAGAGGATGATCTCATCCACTGGGAACAGGACGAGAAGCTTGGCGCCGGCGGCTGGTGGGACGGAGGCAATTATCCCTCTGAAGGCATCAGCAAGCGGCATGTTTCCGGCGCTCTGGCCGGCAGCATCGGTGGTGTCGCCGAGTGGATGGACTACCGCTCTGTATGGCCGGCGCTGGTGGCCGATCCCAACCGGAACCGGCTGTGGTGCGAGCCGGGATCGGCAACCGGCCACTATTGACGCCCGTGCCGGCCTGCGTCAGAACCGGGCCGTTGCCAGGGCGGACTGGTTAAAGGGGCATCAAAGGGATCCGCATGTCGCGATTCTTCTTCTTGAGCGCTTCGACATCCTCCGCCGACAAGCCAGCCTGCCTGATCTCGGCAAGCACCTTCGTCTTGGTGGCGGCGTCGCCCAGCATGTAAATCTGGCACCATCCGAGGTATGCCAACTGTTTCTGGTCAGGTGACCGCTTGACCCACGGGATTTCCGCCGGCACGTAACGCTTGCGGATTTCGGCCTCGTCCCTGGCCGACAAGGCGGGCACGGGGGCTGGCGCTGCGGCTGGCACCGGCGATGCCGTCGGTGCGGACGCGGGCGCCGTCTCCGTTGCCGCAGGCGAGGCGGTCCGAGCCGGCCGCTTCCGGCAGGCACCGCTCCCGGCACCGATTGAAACCACCACCCCCAACATCGCGACCAGCTTGAATTTGTTCATGTGTGCTCCCGCCTGCGTAGCCCATCCACGATGTTACGGCAACCATCAAGCTGGCGGGCGGGAATCCGCAGGGGACACGCTACGCCGCACCGTATCTGATGCTCAGGTCGCCCAGATGCCCGCCCTTGCGCCGGGGGTCGAAGACCACCCGCGGCTCGAGGGGCGCGGCGCGGCCGATGATGTAGCACGCCGCCTCGTCGTCCCGGAGCTGATGGAAGGGATAGAACGGCATGCGGGTCACCCGCACGTCCAGCAGCGAGCCGGCCTGCACGGCGCGGTGCAATTCCTTCATCAGCCGGTGGCCCATCTGGATGAGGTGACGGTATTGCTGCTCCTCGTGATTGAGGCCGAGATCGTAGAACAACGCGGCGATCTGGCGCAGGCGGATGAAGTATTCGGCCCGGCTTTCCGCCCACTCCAGTTCCGCCTGCTTGTCCTTGAAGGCGAAGACTTGAACCAGGTGGAAAATGGCATCCTCCGCCGGCGCCGGGGCGTCGGCGTCCAGATAGAGGCGCCTGGTCTGCTTGAGCCGCGCGTCAATCAGGTCGAGCCGGCCCTCGCGATTGAAGCGGTGGGTGATCTTCACCAGATCGTAGGGGCCTAGCGCCACGCGATGGTTCGTCGTCAGGAACAGGTGGTCGAACACCACCTTCACCTCGACCGGCGCGTCCTCCGTGCTCGCCAGGCGGCCGATGTAGCTCCGCTCGGCCATGTTGAAGACGGGCACGGGCGTCTGCTTGAGCTGCTCCCACTGTGCGGTGTCCACATGGCCCAGCCGCAAGGCGAGCTTGCGGACACGTTGCGCGAGCTGGTAGTGGGGGCCTTGCCGGTAGGGCTGGGTCTTGCGCTCCAGCTCCCGGACTTCGTCCAGACTGATGGGGGCTTGCGCGATCAGGCGGCGCTCGAAGTCGGCGATGCTGTCTGCCAGGAACTCTGGCGCCTCAGGGGCTTGAAGGGCGGACAACATTCTAAACTGCCAAGTCTGAGGCGCAGGCCGGGCGGATATTCCCAGACTTTTTTCCACCGCAAACCGGGTGGAATAAGCCGCCCCTCCCGGCCCTCTAACCCCCGTGGACGAGCCGGACTTCGACCAACTCGTGAGCGACTACTACCAGCCGCTCTATCGCTTTGCGTTGAGCCTGACGGAACGCGAATCCGAGGCATGCGACCTGACCCAACAGACCTTTTTCCTCTGGGCCTCGAAGGGCCAGCAGTTGCGCGACCGCTCGAAGGTCAAGTCCTGGCTCTTCACCACGCTGCACCGGGAGTTTCTCGGCTCGCGCCGTCGCACCACGCGCTTCCCGCACCACGAGATCGAGTCGGTCGAGCGCGAGCTGCCCCCCGTGACGCCCGACACCGTCAACGCGATGGACGCCGGCACGGTCATGCGGGCGCTGATGAACGTGGACGAAGTCTATCGCGCGCCCTTGATGCTGTTTTATCTCGAAGACCACTCCTACCTGGAAATCGCCGCCATCCTCGACGTGCCCGTCGGGACCGTCATGTCGCGCCTCGCGCGCGGCAAGGCGCAGTTGCGCGGCCTCCTCGCGGACCAGGGTGCCGGCGCGGAACGGAAGATCGTTCCGCTGGACCTCCGCCAAGCCATCTGACCCCATGAACCACGAAGAAGCCAAATTCATCCTCCGCGCCTACCGCCCCGGCGGCCAGGACACCGACGACCCGCAGTTCGCCGAGGCCCTCGCGCACGCACGCCGCGATCCCGAACTGGCCCGCTGGCTCGCCGAGCAGACCACTTTTGATGCGGCCATCGGCGGCAAACTCCAGGCGATCCCCGTCCCGAAAGACTTGAAGGCCACCATCCTGGCCGGACGGAAGATCGTCCCATTGCGCTCGGAATCATGGTGGCGGCGGAGCATCCACCCGGCGGCAGCGGCGGCGGCGCTGGCGATCACGTTTGGCACCATTGGGTTCCTCGCCCTGCACGAGCCGCCGGAACCGAAGCCCGACTTCGCGCGCTTCACGCAGGACATCACCGACTACCTCGGCAAAGGCTACGGCGTCCTCCCCCGCCACGCGCACCTGGCAAGCACGGACGCGACCTACTTCGGGGCGATGAGCTACCGGATGAACTACCGCAGCCCCAGCCTCGACGACATCCGGCAATGGCTGGCCCGCAACGGCGGCCACGGCGACTTCACCAGCCCCGACGGATTGAAGAAGCCCCTCAACCTCGGTTGCGGCGTGATGGACTGGTGGGGCCGCCGCATCACCCTCATCTCGTTCCAAGTGGGCCGGAACCTGCCGCAGGACAAGGTCCACCTCGTCATCATCAACAGCGACGGCCTCCCCGATGCGCCGGCACGCGGCCAGCCCCGCATCGAAGAGCGCGGCGACTGGACCACCGCCGCATGGAACGACGGTCGTCTCACCTACATCCTCATGGCTCCCGGAGATCGGCGGACCGTGGGGAAATACCTGTGATGCGGGGGCGTGCGTGCTGCCCTTGGAAAAGCGGTGCTGAAGCCACCGCGGTCCAAACGCTGGCGCGCAGGTCTGCTCCCTGAAATTCGCAAAACGTCTGAACTGCGGCGCGTTCACCGCCGCCCCCCGCCCGCCTCACTCCCACTCAATCGTCCCCGGCGGCTTGCTGGTTATGTCGAGGACGCAGCGGTTGACGCCCTTCACCTCGTTGATGATGCGCGTCGCGAGCTTCTCCAGCAGCTCGTAGGGCAGCTTCACCCAGTCGGCGGTCATGCCGTCCTGGCTCTCCACGGCCCGCACGCAGATGGTGAAGTCGTAGGTGCGCTCGTCGCCCATCACGCCCACGCTCTTGCACGGGAGCAGCACGGCGAAGCTCTGCCAGATCTTGTAGTAAAGCCCGCTCGACTTCATCTCCTCGACCACGATGGCGTCCGCCTCGCGCACGATGCGGAGCTTGTCCGCCGTGAGATCGCCCAGCACGCGCACGGCGAGGCCGGGGCCGGGGAAGGGCTGGCGATAGACGATCTCCTTGGGCAGCCCGAGTTCGAGGCCAAGCACGCGCACCTCGTCCTTGAAGAGGCAGCGCAGCGGCTCGACCAGCTTGAACTTCATGTTCTTGGGCAAGCCGCCGACGTTGTGGTGGCTCTTGATGAGCGCGGCCGGGTTGCCCGCGATGGGCACGGACTCGATGACGTCGGGATACAGCGTGCCCTGCGCGAGGAACTTGGCCTTGCCGGCCTTCTTCGTCGCGGCCTGGAACACGTCAATGAACGCCTTGCCGATGATCTTGCGTTTCTGCTCCGGCTCGGTGACGCCTTTGAGCTTGGTGAGAAAGAGCTTGGTGGCGTCCTCGTATTGCAGCTTCACCTTGAAGTTGCGCCCAAACACCTCCTGCACGACCTCCGCCTCGCGCGCGCGGAGCAGGCCGTTGTTGACGAAGATGCAGGTGAGCTGGTCGCCGATGGCCTTGTGCAGGAGAGCGGCGGCCACGCTGGAATCCACGCCGCCGCTGAGGCCCAGCACCACCCGCTCGCCGCCGACCTGCGCACGGATGTCCGCGACGGCGCGCTCCAGATAGTTGCGCATCGTCCAGTTCTTGCCGCAGCCGCAGACGCCGTGGACGAAGTTGCTGTAAACCTCGCGCCCGCGCGGCGTGTGGACGACTTCGGGATGAAACTGCAGGCCGAAGATGCGGCGCTCGCGGTGCTCGATGACCGCGTAGTCGCTGTTCTCCGTGGTGGCGACGACTGCAAAGTCCTTCGGCAGCTTGGTGAGCTTGTCGCCGTGGCTGTTCCACACTTGCAGCGTGGCCGGGAGGTTCTCGAAGAGCGCGCAGCTCGCGTCGTGGACGGTGAGCGTGCCCTTGCCGTATTCGCGCTTCTGGCCTTTCTCGACCCTGCCGCCGTTGAAGTGCGCGAGGAGCTGCACGCCGTAGCAGATGCCGAGAATGGGCACGCCCAGCTTGAAGATGGCCTTGTCCGGCAGCGGCGCGTCCTTCGCATACACGCTGCTCGGGCTGCCCGAAAGGATGATCCCGCGCGGGGCCATCGCGGCGATCTCATCCGCCGGGGTGTCGTAGCGGATGATGGTGGAATACACGTTGCACTCGCGGATGCGGCGCGCGATGACCTGCGTGTATTGGGAACCGAAATCAAGGATGACGATTTGCTCGCTCATGCGAAAGCGGGAGTGTTTGCCTGTGCCGAAGGGGAAGGGCGAGGAAAAAGAGTCATTAGTGATTAGTCGGAAAGTGATTGGTCAGAGCTGGGAATTGGGGGGCAGACCCTACGGGAGGCGGTCTTTCGGCGTAGCCTTTGCCGCTCTCACTTCTCGCCTTTGGTTCCGTTCTCGACTTCTGGCATGGGGAATCGCCTCAGGACTTTGAATGTCGGCTGCGTGCCGTGCTCGCAGATCATCTGGACGCCGTGCTGGGGAATCATCATCCGCGCGCCGTTGGCTCCCTCAATCTCCAGGAGGCCGCCGATCGCGCCGGATGAAAACTGCGTGATCCGGTCGAAAGTCCGAACTCCAATCACCTGGATGTTCTCGTAGATTCGCTCCTCGGAAACCACCCGGCAATAGAGGTCATATCGCCGGCTCAGGTCAAAATTGAGGACTGGCACAGGACTTTCAGCGTTCTTCTCCTTGCTTGCTCCAAAGAGACTCATGAGTCGTGGGGTGGAGGTGCCTGACTAATCACTAACCACTAATCACTTCTTCGCCCCCTCCGCCGAGATCGGCACATACATGAACGACCCGTCCGCTGCCTTGTATTCCAGCTTCATGCCCCGTGGCGCGGGGGGGATGGCGGCGATGTATTTCATGGTGACGAGTTCCTCAAGATCCTTCGGCGGGCGGTTCTCGCCGGCCTCGAATTTCTGGAGGGCGTCCACGAGCTTGGCCTGGTCCAGCCGGCTGATGGTGGCCCGCTGCGCCTTGCCCACGGCGGCGATGTAGTCGAGCGGCGCGGCCACGGGGTTTTCGCCGAGCTTCTGCGGCTCCGGCTTCGGCTCGGGCTTGGGATCGTCCTTGCAGGCGCTGAGGGAGGCGGCGAGCACGAGGGCAACCACGAGCTGGAGTTTCATGGCCGGAAAGTAGCAACGCGCCGCCGTTAGCCAAGCCCTTTCAGGCCGACTGCCATTGCGCCACCGTGTCCTCCAGGTAGCTCTCGACCTGCTCGACGGCGGTGGTGAACTGGTAGCGCGTGAGCACCTCGTTCTGGCCCACCTGCGCAAGCTGGCCCGCCAGGTCCGGCGTCTGGATCAGCTCGAGCATCCGGTTGGCCAGCAGCCCGGCGTCGCCCGAGGGAAACGCGAGGCAGCTCTCCTGCGACCGGAACAAATCCTCCGCGCCGTGGTCCTCGTTCACGATCACCGGCCGTCCGCACGCCATCGCCTCCAGCGGCGCGCCAACGAAGGATTCCTCGCGCTCGACCGGATAAATGAACGCGTCGTGGTCCCGGTAAATCTCCGGCAGCTCGCGCTGCAGGCCGCCGGAGCGGAACTCGACCGACACGTTGCACTGCAAGGCGTGCGTGCGGAGCTTGGCCAGCACCTCGGAGCTGCCGCGCCCATACACGGTGAGCGCGGCCTTCACCCCCTGCGCGCGCACGAGCTGGAGCGCCTGGATCGCGGTCGTGATGCCGCAGTGCGGCGTGAGGCGCGCGACGATGAGGAACTTCTTCACCGGCGCGCCCGCCGGCCTCACTTCGCCGTGGAACAGCCGCGTGTCCACGCCCGGATGGATGACCTCGCCGTGCCCGACGCGGAACCCCGCCGCCGCCGTGGTTTCCCGCAACGCGGGGCTGCTGAAGTAAAGGCGGCGGAATTGCAGCGCGGTGATGGAATTCGGCTTGAAGCTGGTTTCGTCGTGGCGGTCGAAGACGGCCGGCAGCCGGCTCGTCCCCGGCTCGATGAACGTGGGCGTGGCCGCGTCCCACTTGGCGCGCTGGCCGGAGACTTCGAGGCCGGTGCGCTGGACCTTTTGCATCGCCGGCAGTTTCTCCCGGTGCCACCACGCCAGCCAGGGGTCGTCGCGCAACTCCTCCGCCAGCCAGGTGTCCGCGATGTCGAAGCAGGCCGGCACCCCGGTGCGGCGCAAAGTGACGAGCAGGGATTTGGACACGCCGCGCAGGCTCCACATCTGGACCAGGTCCGGCTCGAACGCGCCGATGGTCTCACGCAGCACGTCGTTGTTCCGCGCCTCCAGCTCGCGCAAATCGCCGACGCCCGTGATCGCGGACTGCCCGTAAATCCCGTTGAGCCGGAGCCGCCGCTGCACCAGCGCGTCGCGCTCGGTCCCCGACCCCAGCGCGCGCGCCGTGTGGCCCTCTTCGGACGCCAGCCCGCAGGTGGAGGTCAGCACGCGGATCGTGTGCCCGCGCTCGCGCAGCGCGTCGGTCACGTTCTGGCAGCGGAAGTCGTCCGTGTCCGCCAGATGGGGCGGGAACAGATTGGTGACGACGAGAATCTTCACTGACCGGCAGGCTAGCCACGCGCGCCGGGATTGGCGAGCCGAATGCCACCAGTTCGAGCGGCGACTTGGCGGTCGCCGTTTGGAGCGGCTCGTCGGCGACGGCAAGCCGCCGGCACGGCGCCTACTTCCCCTTCACGTCAAAGCAGAAGAGCAGCTCCTGGTCGCGCAGGTAGAGCTTGCCGTCGCTGACGACGGGGTGCGTCCAAATGCGGCCTGACGGGCTGCGCTGGGTGGTTTGGGGCGTGAGCGCGAACTCGCCCTTCGCAGTCCATCCCTTGGGCGTGGCTTCCACCAGCATGACCTTGGCGTCGGCCTTGCCGTTGCTCTCACTGAGGAGATAGAACAACCCGTCAGCCTGGTGAATCGCGCCTTTGCCCAGGCCCTTGAACGTGGACGCGACCTCGCCGGACTTGAAGTCCTGGCAAGTCCAGCCGCCCCTGTCAGAGTAGCCATACAGGTGGTCTCCCACGAGGATGACGCCGCCGTGGTGGTTCACCATGTTCGTGTTCTCCCAGACATTCTCCGCCGAGCCGTCCGCGCCAAGCTTCACGAGCTTGCAGCCGACGCCGTAGCCGGAGGCGATGTAAACGTGGCCGTCCTTGTAGATGGGCGTGGG